>ERZ838483.600-NODE-600-length-43572-cov-18.853574_pt1 | contig 43572 bp, 41 predicted proteins | sample MGYA00519939_ERZ838483 | MGnify/ENA primary metagenome ERZ838483 (study PRJEB31850, sample SAMEA3708836) | human gut metagenome | biome: human gut; feature: human-associated habitat; material: faeces | place: China | collected 2014 ... | reverse complement strand
TGGGCCGTATGCCCTCCGCCGTCGGCTACCAGCCCACGCTGGCCACCGAGATGGGCGCTCTGCAGGAGCGCATCACCTCTACCCGCAAGGGTTCCATTACCTCGGTGCAGGCCGTCTACGTTCCCGCCGACGACCTGACTGACCCGGCCCCTGCCACCACGTTCACCCATCTGGACGCAACGACCGTTCTGAGCCGTGACATCGCTTCCCAGGGCATCTACCCGGCTGTGGACCCGCTGGACTCCACCAGCCGCATCCTGAGCCCCGAAGTGGTGGGCCAGGAGCACTACGAGATCGCCCGTGCCGTGCAGAAAGTGCTGCAGCGCTATAAGGAGCTGCAGGACATCATTGCCATCATGGGTATGGACGAGTTGAGCGAGGACGACAAGCGCACCGTCAACCGCGCCCGCAAGGTGCAGCGCTTCCTGTCCCAGAGCTTCCATGTGGCAGAGCAGTTCACGGGTATGCCCGGCCAGTATGTGCCTCTGAAAGAGACGCTGCGCGGCTTCCGCATGATCCTGAACGGCGAGTGCGATGACCTGCCCGAGAGCGCGTTCCTCTTCGCGGGCACCATCGACGACGTGTTCGCCAAGGCGAAGAAAGGGTAAACCATGACGACCTTTCATCTGACGGTGGTCACGCCGGACGGCTGTGCCTTTGACGGGCAGGCCGAGCGGGTGGTCTGCCGCGCCATCGACGGTGACCTTGCCATTCTGGCCAAGCACGGCGACTACTGCACCGCGCTGGGCATGGGCGAGGCCCACATCGTGGACGCGGAGGGCCAGCGTCGCCGTGCTGCCTGCATGGGCGGGATGCTCACCGTGCTGGACGGAACTGTCCGGCTGGTCGCCACCACCTGGGAGTGGGCCGAGGAGATCGACCAGGCCCGTGCCGAGGCCTCCAAAAAGCGCGCCGAGGAGCTTTTGGCACAGAAGAACCTGGACAAGCGCGACTATGAGCTGGCCCAGGCCCGCCTGAAGCGCGCCCTCGTCCGCACCTCCATCCACCCGTAACAGCAAACAGCACCCCATCTGCAGCGCCTGCTGCCGGTGGGGTGCTTTTGTGCGGTGCGATTTACGTTGTGGCAAAAACGATACCGATGGTGCCGGGGCCGGAGTAGCCGCCGATGGTGGTACCGATGTCCGTCTCGATGATCTGCTCGAACTTGCCGTACTGTGCAAGCCCGGCCTTGACGGCCTCCAAACAGCCGGGTTTGGGCTGGCAGGAGGAGAGGAAGACGACACTGGTATCGATGTCGTCTCGGTCAGCCAGCTTCTCGGTGATGTATTTGCCCACGCAGATGGGAAGCTGACCGCGGTACTTCTTGACCACCTTCAGCTCGCCGTCGATGACGGCCAGACTGGGCTTGATGCCCAGAATGTTGGCCCCGAAGGCCAGCACGCCGGAGCAGCGGCCACTCTTGGCCATGTAGTCCAACTGGTTGAGCACGAAGCTGAGATCGACCTTCTTGGCAAGGGCTTGCAGCCGCATACAGATGTTCCGGGGCGGCAGGCCGTCCGCCGCGAGCTTGGCTGCCCGCAGGACGAGATAGCCCTGCCCGGTGCAGATGTTCTCGCTATCCACGACCGAGACGTTCCCGAACTCCTGCGCGGCGAGTTTTGCGTTCTGGCAGCAGGACGAGAACTTGGACCCGACACAGATGTGGATGACGGCATCGTAGTCTTTCGCAAAGGGCGCAAAGAAATCCGTGTACTCCACGAGGTTCGGGGCAGCGGATTTCGGCATCTTGCCGCCGTTCTGCACATGGGTGAACACATCGGCGGGGCGGACGGTAACGCCGTCCAGCAGGCTTTCCTCGCCCATCAGGATGTGCATGGGGATGAGCGAGATATTCCACTGCCGCAGCAGCGTTTCGGACAGGTCACAGGTGCTGTCCGCAGTGATCTTGATCTTCATGTTCGATACTCCTCTTCTGTTCGCCGGGCCGGGCCGCAGCGCGTTGGTTTCTTCAAAATCCTGAATTATCATAGCACAAAAGCTTAAAGTTTGTTAGGCAATCACAAAAATGAAATGTGAATCTTTTGTGAATCGCTGATTCTGGCGGAAAAAGGCTGGCATTTGTGTACAGTTGTCACAAAATAAACCGGTTTTTTATGGTTCTTTCCGAAAATTCGCTCGGAACTGTTTATTTTGTCCGCCAAAAATTATATAATAAGTAGTACCACACGATGGATCAAAATGAGATCGGTCTGCGCTGCGGCCGTTTTATGTTTATTTGGAGGTTGCCTTATTATGTTTGTTACCGACTATACCAAGCATCTGCTTGATCATGTGAAGAAGATCCACTTCATTGGCTGCGGCGGCAGCGGCATGTATCCGCTGATCCAGATCCTCAACGCCAAGGGCTATGTGATCTCCGGCAGCGATGTGCTGGACGGAAGCATCATCCAGTACGAGCGGGAGATGGGCGTCAAGGTCTCGCTGGGCCACAGCGCCGACAATGTCATCGGCACCGACCTCGTGGTCTACTCGGCTGCCATCTCGAAAGACAATGTGGAGCTGAATGCGGCGGCTTCCTACGGCATCCCCACCGTGGAGCGCAGCGTCCTGCTGGGCTACGTCAGCCGCCTGTATAAGGACAGCATCTGCGTTTCCGGCACCCACGGCAAGACGACCACCACGTCCATGATCACCACGGCGCTGGAGCTGGCAGGCCGCGACCCCTCTGCCGTCATCGGCGGCAAGCTGCCCCTCATCGGCGGCTACGGCAAGGCCGGCAAGGGCGACGACATCGTCATCGAGGCCTGCGAGTATTCCGAGACCTTCCTCAAGCTGACCCCGTATCTGTCGGTCGTGCTGAACATCGACAACGACCATCTGGACTACTACGGCAGCATGGGCGAGCTGAAGTTCGCGTTCAAGCGCTTCGCCCTGATGACCCAGTTCATGATCTTCGCCAACGCCGACGATAAGAACACCATGGATGTCATGTACACCCTGGACCGCCGCGTCCGCACCTTTGGCATCGACAACGACGGTGACTACCGTGCCATCAATGTGCAGGAGTACAAGCCCGGCTTCTTTGAGTTCGACCTCCAGGAGTGGGGCAAGGTCACCGGCCACATCCGTCTGGCGGTGCCCGGCCGTCACAACGTATACAACGCGCTGGCCATGTGCGCCGTCTGCCGCTTTGTGGGCCTGACCGTAGAGCAGTGCGCCGATGCAGCCCTGAACTTCAAGGGGGCAGGCCGCCGCTTTGAGCTGTACGGTGAGTGCAACGGTGCAGTGGTCGTGGACGACTACGCACACCACCCCACCGAGATCCGTGCGACCCTGACCACGGCCCGCGAGATGGGCTACAAGCGCCTCATCGCTGTCCACCAGCCGTTTACATACAGCCGGACCAAGATGCTGTTCAACGACTTCGTGGATGTCTTCAAGATCCCCGACATCACAGTGCTGACCCCCATCATGGGCAGCCGTGAGCCGAACGACCCCTCCATCACCAGCGCCAAGCTGGCCGCCCAGATCCCGAACGCAGTCCTGGTGGACAGCCTGGAAGCTGCGGCGCAGTGGGTCAAGGACAATGCCCGCGAAGGGGACCTCGTCATCACCCTCGGCTGCGGCGATATCTATAAGGCCAGCAAGATGATGGTGGCAAAGGACTGAAGCTGCCGCATCCGGTGACCAATAAAATCAAAGCTCCCTGCCGGACACAAAATGTGCGGCAGGGAGCTTTTTTGTGGGATGCGAACCGTCTGCTCAGCCGTTCCGCCGCTTCAGGATCTCGTCCAGAATGGCGTCGGCGACGTCCGATTTGCTCATGAGGGGCAGTTCGCGGGCACCGTCCGGGGTGATGAAGGTGACGACATTGGTGTCCACGCCGAAACCGGCACCGGCCACCTTCAGGTTGTTGGCGACCACCATGTCGAGGTTCTTCCGGGTCAGCTTGGCCGAGGAGTTTTCCAGCATGTCGCGGGTCTCCATCGAGAAGCCGCAGAGGAACTGCCGGGTCTTCCGGGGGCCGATGGTGCCGAGGATGTCGGCGGTGCGCTTCACCGGGATGGACAGGTCGCCATCCTTTTTCTTGATCTTGTCGTCGGCGACGGTGGCGGGGCGGTAGTCGGCCACGGCAGCGGCCATGACGAGGATGTCCATTGCGTCAAAGCGGCTGGTCACGGCGTCGTACATGTCCTGTGCGGTGGTGATGGGCACATCCTCGGTGAACCGGACCGGCGGCAGGGCCGTGGGGCCGTGGATGAGGGTGACGTCTGCGCCCCGCATCGCGGCGGCGCGGGCCACGGCATAGCCCATCTTGCCGGTGGAGTGGTTGGTCAGGTAGCGCACAGGGTCCAGCGGCTCCTGGGTGGGGCCGGCGGTCACGGCGATGCGCAGCCCAGCCAGGTCCTTCGGGCGGGCAATGGCGTGGAGGATGTACTCAATGAGGACATCTTCCTTCGGCAGGCGGCCGCTGCCCACATCTTTGCAGGCCAGCACACCGCTCTCGGACGGGATGACGGTGAAGCCGTAGCGTTCCAGCGTGGCGATGTTGTCCTGGGTGATGGGGTTTTCCAGCATCCCGGTGTTCATGGCAGGGGAGACCAGCTTCGGACATTTGGCCGCGAGGACGGTCGTGGTCAGCATGTCGTCGGCGATGCCGTGGGCCATTTTGGCGATGACGTTGGCCGTGGCCGGTGCAACGAGGATGACGTCGGCCTTTTTGGCCAGTGCGATATGAGTGACCTCGAACTTGAAATCCCGGTCGAAGGTGTCCACCATGCACTTGTGGCCGGTAAGCGTTTCAAACGTGATGGGGGTGATGAACTGGGTGGCGTTCCGGGTCATGATGACCTCGACGTCGGCCCCCAGCTTGCGCAGTGCGCTGGCGACATTCGCCATTTTATAGGCGGCAATGCCGCCGGTGACGCCCAAAAGGACGCATTTTCCGTTCAGATCCATCCAAAAACCTCCCAAATCTCTGGTTTGCTCCCTTTAGTATAATGCAAAATTGCCGCCAGCACAATAAAATCTTTTTGCAGCACTTGTATCGGAAGGCAAAATGCGGTAAAATAACCCTTGACTTAGAGTGAAAGGAACCTCTCAGTCATCGCGAAGCAGACTGAGAGGTTGTACGTATCTTCAGAAAGGTTTCCCAAATATGATCTTAGCCATTGATATAGGCAACACCACCGTCGCCCTGGGGGGCATCAAGGACGGACGTGTATGCTTTGTGGCCCACATGGATACGGTGCGCACCCGCACGGCGGCGGAGTACCGCGCCGAGATGGAAAAGGTGTTTTCGCACCGCCGCCACCCGGAGCGCCCCATGCGCTTTGAGGGTGCGGTGCTGACCAGCGTTGTGCCCCAGATCACGGGGGCGCTGGCCGAGTGCGCCCGCCATTACACCGGCAAAAAGCCGGTCATCGTATCGCCGGACATCCGCACCGGCCTGACCATGGGCGTACCCGACCCCCATACCGTGGGCAAGGACCGTCTGGTCGATGCTGCCTATGCGGCGGCAAAATTCCCGCTGCCGGTCATCACGGTGGATCTGGGCACGGCCACCACCTTCAATGTGGTGGATGAGGACCGGGTGTTCCGGGGCGGCGTCATCTGCCCCGGCCTGTCCACCGGGCTGCGGGCCTTGGGGGAGCGCTGCGCCCAGCTTCCGCAGGTGCGTCTCGGCTCCCCGAAGAGCGCCATCGGTGTGAACACGGAGAGCTGTATGCTGTCCGGCTCGGTGCTGGGCACGGCGGTGCTGCTGGACGGCATCGCCCAGCGCATCGAAGAAGAACTGGGCCGCCCGGCAACGCTGGTCGTGACCGGCGGTCTGGCCAAATACGTCACCCCGCTCTGCCGTCACCCGCTGACCTACGACCCCGAACTGCTGATGAAGGGTCTGGCGCTGCTGTACCAGATGAATGCGCCGCAACACCACGCAGGCGGCGGCAAAAAGCGGAACCAGAACTTCCGCCGCGCCCGCCGACTCCACCCGCAGCGCCGGGAGCGCCGCGAGGAAGAAGCCAAAGCAGGCTGACGACAGACAGGATGGAGAAGAGAATGAAATTAGGGATTCTGGGCACGGGCATGATCGTGCGGGAATTTTTGCCGTGGCTGACCGGGGCGGACTCGCCTTTTACGGTGCAGTGCATCTGCAGCACCCAGCGCAGCGCAGAGGCGGCGGGGGAGCTGTGCGAACAGTACAGCATCCCCCAGCATACCACCAACTATTTTGAGTTGTTACAGGACGTGGACGTGGTCTATCTGGCCGTGCCGAACAACCAGCACGCCCGCTATGCCAAGGTGGCCATCGAGGCGGGGAAGCACGTCATCGTGGAAAAGCCGATGGCCATCAATGCCTTGCAGGCAGAGGAGCTGGCGAACCTGGCCCGCCGCAGGAAGGTCTTCCTGTTCGAGGCCATGACCACCCAGTATCTGGAAAATTACAACAAGATCCGCGAACTGCTGCCCCGCGTAGGCAAGGTGAAGCTGGTGCAGTGCAACTTCAGCCAGTATTCCAGCCGGTACGATGCCTTCTGCGCCGGGGAGACGCCGGTCTCCTTTGACCCGGCCCGTGCGGGCGGCGCACTGATGGACCTGAACGTCTACAACATCAGCTACATCGTGGGCCTGTTCGGTGAGCCGAATCAGGTGCACTACACCGCCAACATCGAGCGCGGCATCGACACCAGCGGCATCCTGACCATGGAATACAACAGCTTCCGCGCGGTGAGCATCGCCGCCAAGGACTGCGGCGCCCCGGCCCGGTATGTCATCCAGGGCACGAAGGGCTATATTTTGCAGAAATCCACCGCCAACTGGTGCGGCGGTGTGACCTTCCACCCCAATGAGGGCAAGGAAGAGCACTACAACCTCAACGGCGGCCGCCCCCGGCAGGCGGCCGAGTTCCATGCGTTCGCCCGCGCCATCGAGGGCGGCGACCAGGAGCTTTGCAGCCGGATGCTGGATACCTCTGTGGCCGTCAGCAAGGTGCTGACCGTGGCCCGGCGGTCAGCAGGACTCAAGTTCTGACCACGGACAATGCCCTGACAAGCGTGTCTGAAGTCCGTATAAACAAAATTTATCCCGCATAGAGCGGGCAGGTTTGCGCCGTATCCGACGTAAGGGCGGAACGGCAGCAGGAGGAAAACAGAATGAAAAACAACGATCTTCGTACTCTCACCCGGCTGGCACTGCTGGTCGCCATCGAGCTGGTCATGAAGGCCATCGGCCTGGGCAGTGTGCCCATGGGCCCGCTTTACATGAGCTTTTTGACCCTCCCCATCGCCGTGGGTGCTATCACCATGGGCCCCGCTGCGGGTGCCATCCTGGGCGGCGTATTCGGCGCGGTGAGCTTCTATGACGCTATCACCGGCGCTTCGGCCATGACGGGTGCCCTGTTCCAGGTCAGCCCGGTCAACACCTTCATCCTCTGCGTGGGGATGCGTGTGCTGATGGGCCTGTGCGTCGGCCTCATCTTCAACGGCCTGAAGAAGCTGGACAAGCCCGGCACCTGGAGCTACATCCTCAGCGCCATGTGCGCCCCGGCTCTGAACACCCTGTTCTTCATGGGCTACATCGTGCTGGCCTTCTACGGCTGCGACTATGTCCAGAACCTCGTGTCCGTCAAGGGCGCGGCCAACCCGTTCATGTTCGTCGTCCTGCTGGTCGGTGTGCAGGGCGTGGCCGAGTTCCTGGTGTCCGGCATCCTGGGCGGCATCGTCGCCCGTGCTGTGCACAAGTTTTTGAAGTAACCGACGCGCCACACGTCAGGGCAGCGCGTCCGGCCCGATCATAAAATAACAAAAGCCAGAACTGGTCTGCCAAACGGCAGCGCAGTTCTGGCTTTTTTGCAGCTTCATGCAGCACCCGGAACCGGGTACGGACGGCGGATCACGCCTCTGCGATGGCCTCGACCTCGCACAGGACGCCCTTGGGCAGGTCCTTGACGGCGACACAGCTGCGGGCGGGCTTGGAGATGAAGAACTTGGCGTAAACCTCGTTGAAGGCCGCAAAATCCGCGATGTCGGCCAGGAAGCAGGTGGTCTTGACCACCTTGTCAAAGCCGCTGCCGCCAGCTTCCAGAATGGCACCGACGTTCTTGCAGCTCTGCTCCGCCTGTGCGGCGATGCCTTCGGGGATGGTGCCGTCGGCGGGGTTCACCGGGATCTGGCCGGAGGTGTAAACAAAACCGTTGGTGAGAAAGCCCTGCGAGTAGGGGCCGATGGCACCGGGGGCCTTTTCTGTAGCGATCACTTTCATAGGATACTCCTTCTTTCTTCATCTGAGATGTGAAATGCGTTTGCTATGCTGAGTCTACACCCGGCGGGCGGGTGCTGTCAATCATTCGGCACTTTTTTCGCCGTCCGGCTTTACATTCCGCGCAAAAGGCGGTATTCTTTATGTACCAACCACTGTTTCAGGAGGAGCCCCATGGATATCCGCCAGCTGCATTATTTTCTGGTCCTGTGCGAGGAGATGAACTACACCCGCGCGGCCCAGCGGCTGTTTTTGTCGCGGCAGGCGCTGCGACAGAGCATCACCGCGCTGGAAGCCGAACTCTGCGGGCCGCTGTTCCTCAGCGCCCATCACAAGCTCTCGCTCACCGAGCGGGGGCTGAGTCTGCAGCGCCATGCGGCCCCGGTGGTGGAGCAGTTCCAGCAGATGCAGGCGGCCCTCCATGCCGAGATCCAGTCGGCCCAGCCGGTGCGCATCGGCATCAGCGTCTCGCTGGTGCCGGACTATCTGCCCGGTCTGGAGACCCAGCTGGACAAGTTCCGCCAGCAGTACCCCCACATCGAGATGCGGTTCCGCCTGCTGGACAACGATGCCGTGGCCGACGGAGTAGAGCAGGGCGAGCTGGATGCGGGGCTGGTCATGGACCTGGGCTGCGCGGCGCAGGTGCTGGCCCGCACCACGCTGCGGGCAGACCCCGCCTGCCTGCTGGTGCCGCGCGGCCACCCCTTCTGGGAAAAGGAGCGGGTGCCGCTGGCAGCGCTGCGGGGGCAGCGGGTGCTGCTGCCCAGCCTGCGGCAGGACCTGTTTGCGCCCCTGTGGGACGCCTGCGCCAAGGCGGGTTTTGCGCCCGACGCCGAGATCGGCCCCAGCTTCTATCAGGCCTATTATCTGGTGCAGGAGCAGCTGTGCACCTGCCTGACCCGGTACGAGCCGGGGGCACGGCGGGAGCTGGATCGGGTGCGCGATGTGCTCATCGAGGATATGCCGCCGCTCTGCGTCTCGATGGTGCAGCGGCGGGACCACAACTCGGCCTATCTGGATCTGCTGCGCAGCTACCTGATGGAGGTGCTGGGCGGTACGGCATCGCTGCCGCCCCGGCGGGGCCGCCCGGCCAAGCCGTTCTACAGCCGCCCGGTGCTGTCCAGCACGGCGGTGGAAAAGCCTGCGCCCCACCCCACGCCCGGAACCCAGCTGCCCTTTGCGGGCGGGAACAACTTCCGGGAGCTGGGCGGCTACCCGGCCGATGAGGGCAAACACGTCCGCTGGGGGCAGATCTACCGGGGTATCCCCACCGGTCTGCTGACGAGCGACGCCGACCGGAAGCTGCTGGATTCCCTTGGACTGCGCCTCATCCTCGACCTGCGCAGCGAGCAGGAGGCCGAGAAGATACCGGACTATGTGCCAGACGGTGCCCGGATAGTGCGCATCTGCGGGCTCTGCCTGAACGACGGCAAGGAAGTGGATTTTTCGCCGGAGGACCGCGAACGCCTGCTGGAAGGCAAGCCGGACGAAGGCCGCCGGATGGCCGACGCCATGTACCGGCAGATGCTCTTCGGCAACAAGGCCTACAAGGAGCTGTTCCGTGCTCTGGAAGTAGGCGAGACGCCGGTGCTCTTCCACTGCTCCGGCGGCAAGGACCGCACCGGCGTGGCGGCTATGCTGATCCTGCTGGCGCTGGGCGCTTCGGACGAGACGATCCGTCAGGATTTCGTCCGGACGAACGAATGCCGCCGCCCGGAGCTGGAACAGATCTGGGCCGAACATGCCGACGAGATCGCCGCCCGCCCGGAACAGAAGAAGTTTTATCAGGGCATCGCGGGGGTGCACCCCGAATCGGTGGACCTGGTGCTCTCCGCCATCCGGGAGAAATGTGGCAGCGCCGAGGCCTACCTCGAAGCCGAATACGGCCTGACCCCGGCCCGCCTGATGCGCCTGCGGCGGATGTATCTGGAGTAAATTTTCAAAATTGCGCCCGCTTCCCTTGACATTGCTTCAAATGTTTCGTAATATAAGAAGTAGTATGGAATCCATGACGCTGTGTGCAGGGGTATTCCGCAACCAAATTTCAATGGGGCTTCATCTGCCCGTTTTTATATGAAAACCTTGTAAATAAAAAAGAAGTGCAGAACGCGCACCCGAAGGGTCTTTCCGGTGGTGTGTTCCGGTTCGGCTTCTTTTGTGTTGAGAGCTTGATTTTGTCTTGTTGCCCACGCCTTGCCTGGCAGCGTCTCCAGCATTTCGTTGAATTTGAACTTTAACGTTAAGGAGAGTGAACACGATGCCCACGATCGCATTGGTTTTGATCGTGGCCGTGATCGCAGCTGCTGCCGGCATCGGCGGGGGTTATTTTATTGGTTATAACAACCGTAAAAAGACCGCCGAGGCCCAGATCGGCAGCGCCGAAGCCGAGGCGACCCGGCTGGTGAACGAAGCGATCAAGACCGCAGACCAAAAACGAAAAGAAGCTGTTCTGGAAGCAAAGGACGAGGCCTTCCGCCTGAAAGCGGAGGTGGACGCCCAGAAGGCGGAAGCCGACAAGGAGATCAAGCAGCGCCGCGCTGAGATCACCCGTCAGGAGAACCGCATCGACCAGAAGGAAACAGCTCTGGACCGCAAGACCGAAGCTCTGGAGAAAAAAGAAGAAGAGCTGAAGAAGAAGAACGAGGAAGCCGACGCCCATCTGGCGGAGGTGGACGCCATCCGCGCCAAGGAGATGGAGCGGCTGGAAACGCTGGCCGGTCTGAGCCAGGAAGACGCCCGCGAAGTGCTGCTGCACAAGGTGGACGAGGAACTGACCCACGAAAAGGCCGTCCGTGTGGCAGCCTACGAGACCGACCTGAAGGAGAACTGCGACAATCTGGCCCGCAACCTCATCGGGCAGGCCATTGCCCGCTGTGCAGCCGACCATTGCAGCGAGACCACCGTCAGCGTGGTGCCGCTGCCCAGCGATGAGATGAAGGGCCGCATCATCGGCCGCGAGGGCCGCAACATCCGTGCGCTGGAGACGGCCACCGGTGTGGACCTCATCATCGACGATACCCCGGAGGCCATCACCCTGTCCTCCTTCGACCAGACCCGCCGCGAAGTGGCCCGCATGACCCTGGAACGCCTGATCGGCGACGGCCGCATCCACCCCGCCCGCATCGAGGAAACGGTGGAAAAGTGCCGCCACGATCTGGAATTGCAGATGAAGCGCGAGGGCGAGAAGGCCGTGATGGAGCTTGGCATCCATGGCCTGCACCCCGACCTCATCAAGCTCATCGGCCGCCTGAAGTACCGCACCAGCTTCGGCCAGAATGCTCTGACCCACAGCATGGAGGTGGCCTGGCTGGCCGGTCTGCTGGCAGGCGAGATGGGCGTGAACGTCACGCTGGCCCGCCGTGCCGGTCTGCTGCATGATATCGGCAAGGCGCTCGACCACGAGATCGAGGGCAGCCATGTGCAGATCGGTGTGGACATCTGCCGCAAGTACAAGGAGAACACCCAGGTCATCCACGCCATCGAGGCCCACCACGGCGATGTGGAGCCGAAGACCCCGCTGGCCTTCATCATCCAGGCCTGCGACGCCATCAGCGCCGCCCGCCCCGGTGCCCGCCGTGAGAACGTCGAGAGCTACGTCAAGCGTCTGGAGAATCTGGAGGAGATCTCTTCCAGCTTCGAGGGCGTCGAGCAGGCCTTTGCTGTTCAGGCAGGCCGCGAAGTGCGCATCATGGTCAAGCCCGATGTCATCAGCGACGATCAGGTCATTCTGCTGGCCCGCCAGATCGCAAAGAAGATCGAGGACACGCTGGATTACCCCGGCCAGATCAAGGTCAACGTCATCCGCGAGAGCCGTGCCGTCGAATACGCAAAGTAAAATCTCATCGTTTCAGAGCCGCTGCGTTTGCAGCGGCTCTTTTTGTTTCTGGTATAAAAACAGATGACGATTGTTCAAGTTGTGTGAAAGAAAAATGAGCCGTTTTCTTTCAAAAACAAAGCAGCCCTCAAGATTCGTCCTCGTGGAAGATACAAGTATTACTTATTTCGCGTAAGTTGTCCTTGTATCAGATACAGCACAAGAGCAAAACTATACAAAAATTAGCAAGTAGATTTTTTGCATCATTGGGCATTTCACAGAAATCACCCACTTTCCCGTCAAAACAGCGAAAAACCACTTTTCTTTTTGTGCAACGGGGAGTATAATGCAGCCATAGCACAAAGGTGTGTGAAGCTCCAGAGGGGGAGCAGACCGCCCTGTGCATTTTTTAGAAGATATCGCTTTATAGCTTTAAAGCGGTGAAGAGAGGGGAAAAGATATTATGAAATTCGATCGTCGTATTTCGCGCCGCAGCTTCCTGGCTGCTGCAGGTGTCTCCGCTGCTGCTCTGGCCCTGACGGCCTGCGGCGGTTCTTCCAGCTCCACGGCTGCTGCTTCTACCGCAGCTTCCGGTGCAAGTTCCGCAGCTGCTGGCACGGCTGCCGGCGGCACCCTGAACGTCATGCTGGAGACCGAGGTCCAGTCTCTGGACCCGCAGGTGGCCACCGACGGCACCTCCTTTGAGGTCATCGCCGATTACACCGACGGCCTGATGCAGATGGATACCGACGGCTCTGCCGTGCCCGCCATTGCAGAGACCTATGACATCAGCGAGGACGGCAAGACCTACACGTTCCACCTGCGCGATGCAAAGTGGTCCAACGGCGATGCCGTGACGGCTGCGGACTTCGTGTTCGGCTGGCAGCGCGCCGTCGATCCCGCCACCGCTTCCGAGTACTCTTACATGCTGTCCGACATTGGTCAGGTGGTCAACGCCGCTGAGATCATTGCTGGCGAGAAGCCCGTTACCGACCTGGGCGTGACCGCTGTGGACGACAAGACCCTGGAGGTCCAGCTGAATGTTCCTGTCAGCTACTTCCTGAGCCTGATGTACTTCCCCACGTTCTACCCCGTCAACGAGGCATTCTATAACACCTGCGCCGACACCTTTGGCACCAGCCCCGACACCGTTCTGTCCAACGGCGCGTTCATCCTGACCGATTACCAGCCCGCTGCTACCGCATTTGAGCTGGCCAAGAACCCCGATTACTACGACGCTGGCTCCATTTCTCTGGATGGTCTGGCTTATCAGGTCATCAAGGACAGCCAGCAGGCCCTGATGAGCTACCAGACCGGTGCTCTGGACTTGACCCTGCTGAACGGCGAGCAGGTCGATCAGGTCAAGGATGACCCCGAGTTCACCAGCGTGGGTGCCGGCTACCTGTGGTACATCAGCCCCAACGTGGACGCTGTGCCGGATCTGGCCAACCTGAACCTGCGCAAGGCCATGACCTTTGCGCTGGACCGCGATGCCATTACCGGCGACGTGCTGAAAGATGGTTCCACCCCTGCTTACACCGCTGTGCCTGCACAGTTTGCAACCGGCCCCGACGGCAGCGATTTCAGCGCCGACCAGACCAAGTTTGCAGACTCCTGCGCATACGATCCGGACAAGGCCAAGGAGTTCTATGAGGCTGCCAAGGCCGAGCTGGGCAAGGATTCGTTCACCTTTGATATGATCGTGGATGCCGACGACGCTCCCCAGAAAGTTGCTCAGGTCGTTAAGGAGCAGCTGGAGACCACGCTGGACGGCTTTACCCTGAACCTGACTGTGGAGCCCAAGAAGCAGCGCGTGCAGGATATGCAGGACGGCAACTTTGAAGTTGCTCTGACCCGCTGGGGCCCCGACTACGCTGACCCGATGACTTACCTGGGCATGTGGGTCACCGGCAACTCCAACAACTACGGTCTGTGGAGCGATGCCGATTATGACGCCATCATTGCTGAGTGCACCACGGGCGACCTGTGCACCGACCCCGAGGGCCGCTGGGCTGCCCTGTACGACGCGGAAGCCATCGTGCTGGATCAGGCCGTCATCTTCCCGCTGTACGGCCAGTGCAACGCCGAGATGATCTCCTCTGCCGTCAAGGGTGTGGAGCATCACCCCTGCGCTCTGAACCGCGTGTACAAGCGCACCACCAAGAGCGTCTAATTTAACATCCATTGCTGAACAAGGCCGCACAGTGGCCCGCAAAAGCCACTGTGCGACTTTTTGGCATTGTACCTGTCCGCAGCTCGCGCACGGTTGACCGCGGCTGCAAAAGAAAAGGGGGTTCACCCGTCGTGAAAAAATATACGCTCAAGCGGCTTCTGACCTCATTGTTCACGCTGCTGGCCATCCTGCTGGTGCTGTTCATCCTCATGCAGCTGATGCCCGGCTCCCCGTTCAACGATGAAAAGCTGACCGCTGACATGCGGGCTGCGCTGTACACCAAGTACGGTCTGGATCAGCCCATCTACATCCAGTTCTTCCGCTATGTGGGCAACATGCTCCGGGGCGACCTGGGCGTGAGCTACAACATCTCCAAGAACACGCCCATCTCCCAGCTGGTGCAGGCCCGCCTGCCCATCTCCATCCAGATCGGCGGCATGGCCGTCACGCTGGGCGCGCTGGTGGGCCTGGTGCTGGGCATCATCGCCGCCCTCAAGCGGGACACCATTTTTGATACCGTCGCCACCATCATCTCGGTCATCGGCGTTTCGGTGCCGTCCTACGTCTTTGCGCTGGCACTGAGCTATACGTTCGGCTTCAAGCTCCGCTGGTTCCCCATGCTGTTCTCCGCAAAAGACATCTTTGGTTCCAGCGTGCTGCCCAGCGTGTCACTCTCCATGTTCACCATGGCGTCCATTGCCCGTTTTACCCGCAGTGAGATGATCGAGGTGCTGGACTCCGACTACATGCTGCTGGCCGAGAGCAAGGGCATCTCCGGCCCGGCGCTGATCTTCCGTCACGCGCTGCGCAACGCCCTCATCCCCATCATCACCGTGCTGGCTCCTCTGATCGTGGACCTGATGACCGGCTCTCTGGTGGTCGAAAAGATCTTCGCCATCCCCGGCGTGGGCAGCCTGCTGGTGACGGCCATCCAGTCCAACGATTACAACGTTGTCATTGGTCTGAGCTTTATCTACAGCGCCATGTACATTGGCATCATGCTGGTCGTTGACCTGCTGTACGGCATCATTGACCCGCGCATCCGTTTGGCAAAGGGGGACGACTGATATGGCAGAAAAAGCGATCCGGCTGGGCGGCGAATCCACCGCCGCCGCTGTCACCCAGACCGTGGATGGTCTGTACCCCGAGCACAAGTTCAACGAGGCGGATTTCACCCTCAAGCACAACGACGATGAGATCGCCGTGGACTCCAACTTTGCGGCCCAGAGCTTCTGGAAAGATGCCCGCATCCGCTTCTTCCGCAAGAAGAGCGCCGTGCTGGGCCTCATCCTCATCGTGTTCATCGTGCTGCTGGCCATCTTTGGCCCGGGCATGAACAGCTACACCTACTCCGGCCAGGAGCTGAGCCAGAAAAACTTTGCCCCCCGTGTGCCGGGCATCGAGAGCTTCGGCATTCTGGACGGCAGCGAGAAGATGAGCACCACCACCGGCACCAAGATCGTCAACAATTACGTCGAAAAAGGCAAGGACGATGTGTACTACTGGTTCGGCAGCGACCTGTATGGCCGTGACATCTGGACCCGCACCTGGGAGGGTGCCCGCGTCTCCCTCATCATCGCCGTGGCTGCCGCCATCATCGACATGGTCATTGGCATGAGTTACGGCCTGATCTCAGGCTACTTTGGCGGAAAAGTGGATATGCTGATGCAGCGCTTCCTTGAAGTGGCCAACGGTATCCCCCGTCTGGTCATCGTCACCTTGCTACTGCTCATTCTGCAGCCGGGTATGATCACCATTATCTTTGCCCTGATGCTGACCGAGTGGGTGGGCATGAGCCGCATTGCCCGTGCCGAGATGCTCAAACTGAAAGATCAGGAGTTCGTGCTGGCGTCCCGCACGCTGGGTGCGGGCAGCTTCTTCATCATCTTTAAGGAAGTCCTGCCCAACATCATCGGACCCATCATCACCCAGGTCATGTTCAGCATCCCCACCGCTATTTTTACCGAGGCTTTCCTTTCGTTCGTGGGTCTGGGCATCCCGGTGCCCCAGTGCTCGCTGGGTTCGCTCATCAGTGAGCTGTACAACAGCTTTACCACCCATCCCTACCAGATCATCCCGCCCATCGTGGTCATGAGCCTGCTGATGCTCAGTTTCAACCTGGTGGCCGATGGTCTGCGCGAGGCACTGGACCCCAAGATGAAGAGCATGTAAGGAGGAACACACCATGCCTGAAAACAAAAAAGAACAGGTGCTGTCGGTGCGTGACCTCGACATCACCTTTAAGACCACCGCAGGCAAGGTCCACGCCATCCGCGGCGTGAACATCGACCTGTACAAGGGCGAGACGGTGGCTCTGGTCGGCGAGTCCGGCTCGGGCAAGTCCGTCACCATGAAAGCCGCCATGGGCATCCTGGCCCAGAACGCCATCGTCAACAGCGGCTCCATCCAGTTCAGCTACCACCACGCCGACGGCTCCCCTGAGACCGTGGACCTGCTGCAGAAAGACAAAAAGTGGATCCGCCGCCACATCAACGGCAAGCGGATCGCCATGGTGTTCCAGGACCCCATGACCAGCCTGGACCCCACCATGCAGATCGGCAAGCAGATCATGGAGGGAATGCTCTGGCACTTCAAAATGCCCAAGGATCAGGCCTACAAAAAGGCTGTGGAGCTGCTGGAAGAGGTAGGCATCACCGATGCGGAAAAGCGGATGAAGAACTACCCCCATCAGCTGTCCGGCGGTATGCGGCAGCGCGTGGTCATCGCCATCGCGCTGGCCTGCGACCCCGACCTGCTCATCTGTGATGAGCCCACCACCGCTCTGGACGTGACCATTCAGGCCAAAATCCTGGAGCTGATCCGCTCCATCCAGAAAGAGCGCGGCATCTCGGTCATCTACATCACCCACGACCTGGGCGTTGTGGCCAAAGTCGCCGATTATGTGGACGTCATGTACGCCGGCAAGATCGTGGAGACGGGCACCATCGACGAGATCTTCTACGAGCCCCGCCACCCCTACACCTGGGGCCTGCTGTCCGCCATGCCCGATCTGGACACCGCCGACGACCGCCTGTACACCATCCCCGGCTCGCCGCCCAACCTGCTGCATGAGAAGCCGGGCGACGCCTTTGCCCCCCGCAACCATTTTGCGCTGAACATTGATGACGAGGTAGACCCGCCCATGTTCAAGATCACCGATACCCACTATGCGGCCACCTGGCTGCTGGACCCCCGCGCTCCCAAAGTGGACATGCCGCCGGAGCTGGCCCAGCGCATTGCCCGCATGAAAGCGGAAGCAAAAAAGATCGAGGAGGCGGAGTAACATGGCAGCTCAAAGTGCTACCCCTCTGCTGAAAGTCGAGGGCTTGAAGCAATATTTCAAGGTAAACAAAAACTTTACCGTCAAGGCTGTGGACGATGTCAGCTTTGAAATTTATCCCGGTGAAACGTACGGTCTGGTGGGCGAGTCCGGCTCGGGCAAGTCCACCATCGGCCGCAGCATCATCCGGCTGTACGACCCCACCGCAGGCAAGATCACCTTTGACGGGCAGGATATCAGCGGCAAGCTGAACCACAGCCAGAACAGCACCCTGCGCACTCAGATGCAGATGATCTTCCAGGACCCCATGGCCTCCCTGAACCCCCGCAAAAAGGTGGAGGACATCATCGGCGAGGGACTGGACATCCACCACATGTATCAGAATCAGGAGGAGCGCCGCGCCAAGGTCGAGGCCATTCTGGCGAAGGTCGGTCTGGCCCCGGAGCACGCCGAGCGCTACCCCCATCAGTTCTCGGGCGGCCAGCGCCAGCGTGTGGGCATCGCCCGTGCCCTCATCATGAACCCCAAGCTCATCATTGCCGATGAGTGCATCTCGGCACTGGACGTGTCCATCCAGGCCCAGGTGGTCAACCTGATGAAAGACATCCAGCAGGAGACCGGCACGGCCTACCTGTTCATTGCCCACGACCTGTCCATGGTCAAGTACATCTCGGACCGCATCGGTGTGCTCCATCTGGGCCACCTGCTGGAGACGGGCACCACGGAAGAGATTTTTGAAAATCCCATTCATCCGTACACCCGCAGCCTGCTGTCCGCCATCCCGCTGCCCAACCCCGTGGTCGAGAAGCGCCGCGTGGCAGAGACGTACGACTACGCCACTTCCGGCATCGACTACACCCAGGGCACCAACCACCATGTCAGCGGCAGCCACTACGTCAAGTGCACCGACGACGAGTTCCGCAAGTGGACGAAGTAACCGTCCCGCAAAAGTTTACCGAACCTCTCCCCGCGCAGGGTCTGACCGTGTCCCCCGCGGGGAATTTTTATATGATATGCAAAAAACAGCGCCGCGTCCGGTTGGATGCAGCGCTGTTTTTCTTTCAGGGCGTCAGCCCATGTAGCTGATGTTCACATCGATCTGGCCGTTATAGCCGGGGATGCGGGCCGTGCAGGTGCCCTGCCACATCTGGCAGGGGATGGGGCTGCTGGCCACGTTATAATGGGCGTTCCAGATGGGGTACTGGCTCAGCTGGCTCAGATCCAGCCGGTTGCGGAACCACAGGGTGGAGGCGTACACGCCCGGCTGGTAGCCCAGCGCCTTGACCTCCTCACAGAACGCAATGGCGCACTTGGTGCGGTCGGTGACACCCAGACCATCGGCACGGCCATTGGAGCCGCCGGAAGCCTCGGAATCAAAGTAGATGGGGTAATCCAGCTTGCGGCTGTTCAGGACATACCAGCAGCCCTGGGCTTCCTCTCGTGCCTCGTTCTCGTTGACGGCCTGGCTGAAGAAGTAGACGCCCACTTTCAGGCCCGCGTTCCGGGCATTGGTGAAATGCTGCTCGAACATCGGGTCCAGCACCAGCGTGCCGGAGCCATAGCCACGGTAGCCGATGCGGATGATGACGAACTCCACGCCTGCCTTTTTGGCCTTTTCAAAATCAATGTTGGACTGGTATTTGGAGACATCAATGCCGAACTTTGCGCTCTGCTGCACACCATCGGCATCAAAATAATAGAGCTTGTTGTCAATGGACTGGATGCCCGTGACCGGCTTGTTGGTGTTCTGGTCATAATAATAGGTCTTGCCGTTCACGGTCCGCCAGCCGGAGTAGACCGGGGCAGGGGTGTTATCCTCTTTTTTGCCAAACAGCCACTTCCACAGCCAGCTCAACAGGCCGTTCTCGTCGGCCAGACACTGGGCGTCGATGCTGTCTTCATCCAGCGTGCCGGCATCCAGCGCGGCCCGGATCTCCTCCGGCGTCAGCAGGATGGTGCCATTTTCATCTTTGATCTGGGCCTCGGCCAGCGCGTCTTCCACCGAGTTGACCCCGGCGGTGCTCACGGCCGTGTCCGCGGCCCCATCCATGGCGGTATTCTCCACCCGGGGGCTCAGGGGGTCTTCCGCAGCCAGTTCATCGGTCTCCTGCTGGAAGACGGGGAACGCGTTCTCCTGTTCCAGCCCGGTGCCATCGCCCGCCATGGGGTCTGCGGGAGCGGGCTTCTGCGCAGGCTCACTGGGCGCGGCCTCGGAAGATGCCGCCTCGCTCACGCTGGGCGCTGCGGATCCAGCTTTTTCTTCCACAGAAGCTGCCGTGCTCTCGGCTTTGGACTCTGCGGGCTGCTCCGTTGCAGCTTCGCTCTCCGCCTTGACCGTGGGTTTTTTCTGCTCCTGTTTTTTCTGGTTCTGATTGGTGCTGGTCTGGGTGGAGTCGTCCTCCCACTGGATGGTGGAGGGCTCCACGGTCAGGCCCACCGGCTGGGCTGCCAGCAGGGCCGTAGTGCCCACGCCGCCCACAGCAACCGCAAGCGCCATGACCATGGCTGCCACGGCCTGGCCCGCGCCGCGCCGCGCGCCTTTCTTTGCCGAGTTTGAAGTGTTCTGTTTCATGTCGCCTGCTTGCCTCCAGCCTGATCGGGCCTGCATCGCCCGTTTATTTTCACAGGGCCGCCCTGCAGCCCCCGGAGCATTCCGATAACGCTATTTTGACCTCTTTAGTATACACCCAAACCCAAGCTCCCGTCAATGTTCCGCGCCACAGAAGCAGCACTGCAAATCCGATTTTTTGGTCCAAGAGAAAACGCTCCATCCAGAATACGAACCAGAACACGCAAAAATTGCACCTGCCGCGCAAAAAAGATGCAATTTCTTCTCTTTTTTCAATTTTCCTCTTGCTGTCTTGACAGGTGTATGGTATCATGATGGACATGCAGCTTTGCTGCACTGTGAACACACCGTACGGAAAGGCGGAAGCGATATGTCAAATGTAAAAGATTTCTTAAGACGAAAAGACATCGTCATTACCCCGCAGCGCTATCTCATTGAGGCGCTGGGTGCCATGGCGCAGGGCCTGTTTGCCAGCCTGCTCATCGGCACCATCATCAAAACGCTGGGCCAGCAGACCGGGCTGGGCGTGCTGGTGGACCTGGGCAGCTATGCCACGGCCATGAGCGGCCCGGCCATGGCCGTCGCCATCGGCTGGGCACTCCACTGCCCGCCGCTGGTGCTGTTCAGCCTGGTCACGGTAGGCTACTCCTCCAACGCGCTGGGCGGAGCCGGCGGCCCGCTGGCCGTCCTCATCATCGCCATTGTGGCGGCAGAGCTGGGCAAGGCCGTGAGCAAGGAGACCAAGATCGACATTCTTGTCACCCCGCTGGTCACGATCTTTGCGGGCGTCGGCCTCTCCATGCTGATCGCCGCCCCCATCGGCGCGGCGGCCAGCCAGGTGGGCACCCTCATCATGTGGGCCACCGAGCAGGCTCCGTTCGTCATGGGCATCCTCGTCTCGGTCATCGTGGGCGTGGCGCTGACCCTGCCCATCTCCTCCGCCGCCATCTGCGCGGCCCTGGGCCTGACGGGTCTGGCCGGAGGTGCCGCCGTGGCGGGCTGCTGCGCCCAGATGGTGGGCTTTGCCGTGATGAGCTTTCAGGAAAACGGCGTGGGCGGCCTCATCAGCCAGGGCCTGGGCACCAGTATGCTCCAGATGGGCAACATCGTCAAGAATCCCCGCATCTGGATCGCCCCCACGCTGGCCAGCGCCATCACCGGCCCTCTGGCCACCTGCGTGTTCCACATGGAGATGAACGGTGCCGCCGTCTCCTCCGGTATGGGCACCTGCGGTCTGGTAGGCCAGATCGGCGTTTACACCGGCTGGATCAACGACATTGCCGCCGGCACCAAGGCCGCCATCACCCCGATGGACTGGGCCGCTCTGGTCCTCGTCTGCTTCGTTCTCCCCGCTGTCCTGAGCGTGATCTTCTGTGAGATCGAGCGCAAGCTGGGCTGGATCAAAGAGAACGACCTGAAACTGAACTAAAACCCAAAAAGCCAAAAATGAGGCAGGATATCCCTTTTCCCGGGAATCCTGCCTCATTTTTTAACGATCTTTCTCAGCCGCACAGGCCGCAGGCCGCGCAGGCTGCGGGGGTGGTGGCGCAGCCGCCCTGTGCTGTTTCGCGCAGCTCGGCGGGCAGACGCTTGCCCACGGCATACATGGTATCCAGCATCTGATCAAAGGGGATCAGCTGGCGGATCCCGCTCAGGGATATTTCCGCTGCAACGAGGGCATTGGCCACACCGGCAGCGTTGCGATTCTGGCAGGGGTACTCCACCAGGCCGCCCACGGGGTCGCACACAAGGCCCAGCATGTTCATGAGCACAGTGGAAGCTGCATCCAGGCACTGCTGCGGCGTGCCGCCCATAAGCTCCACGGCAGCGGACGCGGCCATAGCGGATGCAACGCCCACCTCTGCCTGGCAGCCGCCCACGGCTCCGGCCACGGTTGCATTGCGCATGGCCAGATAGCCCACGGCTCCGGCGTTAAACAATGCATCCACAATGCGCTGGTCAGAGATCCGGTAGCACTCCTGCAGGGCCAGCATCATACCTGGCACCACACCGGCAGAACCTGCAGTAGGCGCGGCCACGATCAGGCCCATGGAAGCGTTTACTTCCAGCACTGCCATGGCATAGGTAATGGCTTTTTCCAGCACGTCGCCGCAGATGCTCTTCTTTTTTGCATCGTGTGCTTCCAGCTTCTTCGCCTCCCCGCCGATGAGCCCGCCCATGGATTTGATGGGCTTTTTCAGCGGCTGGGTGGCGGAAGAACGCATGATCTCCCATGCCTTTCCCATGCGGTGATTTACAGAATCCCGGGGTACTTCGCCCAGCAGACACTCGCGCTGGCGCATCACCTCAGAAATCGGCAGCTGGTTTTCTTCGCACAGATTCAGCAGCTCTTCTGCAGATTTGAAATCCATGTTCATCCTGTGTTCCCTCCTTACTGCTGTACGACCATCACATCACGGATGTTCGGGTTTTCCAGCAGTAATTGATTCACGCCCTCGGGCAGGCGTTCATCCGACTCCACGATGGTGTAGGCGGTATGACCTTTTTCCTCGCGGAACAGGCGCATAAATGCAATGTTCACACCACGGTCATTGAGAATTTTCGTGATATGAGCCACCACGCCGGGCTTGTCCTGCTGTACCACAATGAGGGCGTTATACTCGCCGGTAAAGTCCACTTCCACGCCGTTGATCCGCACAATACGCACCTTGCCGCCGCCCAGCGACTCTCCCCGCACAGTCATCACCTGACCGGCGGCGTTTTCCATACGGATATCTACCGTATTGGGGTAGATGTCTGTCTCCGCTTCATTGGGGGTGAAGCTGTAGGCCAGACCCCGCTCGGTGGCAATGGCAAAGGACTCCCGGATGCGGGTGTCATCGGCCGAAAAGCCCATGATGCCGCCCAGCAGGGCGCGGTCGGTGCCATGGCCGTGGTAGGTCTTGGCAAAGGAACCGTAGAGGGTAAAGTCCACCCGCTTCAGCGGCGGGGCGATCATCTTCTGTGCCAGAAAGGCGATGATCTCCGCACCTGCGGTGTGGGAGCTGGAAGGGCCGATCATGTTCGGGCCCAGAACATCAAAAACACTGATAAATGCCATGGGGTGTCACTCCTGTCAGGTCAAGAGCCGCGCCGCGCATCAGACGCTTGCGCTGCTCTTGTTGATGAACTTCTGGTAAATGGTCTCCACGATCACGCCGATGGCGTTGTCGCCGGAGACGTTGCAGGCAGTGCCGAAGGAATCCTGGGTGATGTACAGTGCCACCATGATGGCGCAGATGGGGCCGTTGGGGTCGCCTGCCTCTGCACCGAAGATCATGTACAGGAAAGGCAGAGCGGTCATGATGGAGCCGCCGGGAGCACCGGGAGAAGCCACCATGGCAACGCCCAGAGTCATGATGAAGGGCACCACGGTAGCAAGGCTGATGGGCAGCTGATTCATCAGGCAGACAGCGGTGGCACACGCGGTAATGGTGATCATGGAACCTGCCATGTGGATGTTGGCGCACAGAGGCACGACAAAGTTGCGGATCTGTGCGCTGATGCCATCGGCCGCGGCACACTGCAGGTTGACCGGGATGGTAGCTGCAGAGGACTGAGTGCCCAGTGCGGTGGTGTAGCCGGGGATCTGGTTCTTGATGAGCTGCAGGGGGTTCTTGTGGCTCACAGCGCCTGCGACACAGAACTGGATGAAGATGCAGATCAGGTGCATGATGATGACCACCAGGAACACCTTCCACAGGATGCCCAGAATGGCAAAGGTCTTGCCGGACTTGGTCATGTCGATGAAGGTACCGCAGACGTACAGGGGCAGCAGCGGGATGATGACGCAGTGCAGCACCTGATCGATGATGCCGGAGAAGTCCTTCATGCCGTTGTAAAGTGTATCACCGATGGTCTTGCCGCGCAGGGTGGACATGCACAGGCCCAGCACAAAGGCCAGCACCACGGCAGAGAGGGTGTCCAGAATAGGCGGGATGGAGATGGAGATGTAGCTGGCCAGAGAGTTGTCAGCCGTGGCGGCGATCTGCTCCAGAGCGCCTTCGCTCATGAAGCTGGGGAACAGGTTTGCAGACACCAGATAGGATGCCGAGCCTGCGATCAGGGTGGAGCCGTAGGCCAGAGCCACCGTGATGAGCAGCAGCTTGCCTGCGCCGCTCTTCAGGTCGGCAATGCCCATGGTGACGTAGGCCACGATCATCAGCGGGATGACGAACTTCAGGAACGAGCTGAAGATGCTGGATGCCGTGACGACGACCCGGCAGAACCACACCGGGAAGAACTGGCCGATGATGATGCCCAGCACGATGGCAATGAGCAGCTTCGGCAGCAGCCCAAGCTTGAATTTTTTCTTTTCCATAGAAATAATTTCCTCCTTTTGCTTTCCTGGTTCCCGTGCAGCACCTGATGGCGCTCTCTTCACCTCAGCCTGCACAGCCAGTCTTTTTCATGATACGCCAAAATTTTACTTGACGTGTTGACGTCTTTAGTTTAACATAGACATACACATGATTCAAATTCATAAAAATAAATTTACGGATTAAAAGTTTTTATAGCAAAAAGGAGTTCTGCAATGGAAGTTCGTCAGCTGAATACCCTGATCCGCGCGGCTCAGTTCCAGAGTTTTTCCAAGGCGGCAGAGTCTCTGGGCTATTCTCAGTCCGCTGTAACGGTACAGATCAAGGCACTGGAAGAAGAGCTGGGCGTGCGCCTGTTCGACCGCATGAACAAGCGGGTCCTTCTGACCGTGGACGGCCAGCGTTTCCTGGAATATGCCAACAGTATTCTGGATACCATCCAAAGCGCCCGCCAGGCACTGAACGAAAATGCCGAGCTGGACGGCAGCCTGCACATCGGCACGCTGGAGTCTCTCTGCTTTTTCCGCCTGCCCGGGCTGATCCGCCAGTTCCGGCTGGAGCACCCCAGGGTCGGCCTGCGGGTCACCACCGGTTCCCCGGAGGAGCTGATTGAAAAAATGGAGCAGGGGGAAGTGGATCTTATCTGCATTCTGGACGAGCCCCGCTACTCCAATAACTGGCACAAGTGCAACGAAGTGCCGGAAGAAGTGGTATTTGTGGCAACGCCGAACATCGACCTCGGTCATCCCGGCCCTTACCGGGTGGCCGAACTGCTGGACAAACCGTTCTTCCTGACCGAGCGCAACGCAAACTACCGCCGCACTTTCGATCAATTTCTCGCTTCCCATCAGGTCGAACTGACCCCCAGCCTTGAGATCAGCGATACCTCGTTTATCATCAAGATGCTGGAACATTCTTCCGGGATCTCCCTGCTGCCCCGCTTTGCGGTGGCCGAATCCGCCGCAAAGGGGCAGCTGCGCATTTTGGAAGTTTCGGACTTCCAGCTGACCATGTACCGCCAGATGTTTTACCACAAAGATAAGTGCTGCACCCGGGAAATGAAAGCTTTTATCCAACTGGCCGACGGGCCGGATATCCCTCTGTGACCCGAAGCAGCCCCCTTGAGGCGTCAGAGCGCTTTTCCGTCCAGCACCGCCTGTTTTAACGTGTCCCCCTCATACACCAGCTTCAGGGAGAAATAGGGCCGTTCTTCTTTCAGAAGCCGAAAGAAGATCTTATCTCCCTCCCAGATGGGCAGGCTTGTCACCTTTTCTTTCGGCACCCATTCCAGCACGCCCTCCTTACAGGCGTCGCCCTTTATCATCTTGCCCTCCCAGCGGTCCGCCGTGTAGAGGTGGATGAACTCGGTCATATTGCCCCAGATGAATGTCAGCAGCCCCCGGCAGCGCCAGCGGGTCAGGGTCAGGCCCGTTTCCTCCCGCACCTCCCGGAGCAGGCAGTCCTCCGGGCTCTCGAACCGCTCAAATTTGCCGCCGACACCCACCCATTTATCGTGGTTGTAGTCATCCTGCTTTTTCACGCGGTGGAGCATCAGGTAGGCGTCCTCCCGCTCCAGATAGCAGAGCGTGGTGCTGAAAATGGGGTATTCCGGGTCCATAAAGCTTCCGAGATTCATCGCGGTCCTCCTTTTGATTCATCACAAAGGCGTCCCACAGGAAAGCCCCTGCGGGACGCCTCTTTTGCTTTTCAAATTCTGTTTTGATCCGGCTCAGCCTTTGCGTGCCGCACGGCCCTTGCCTGCGTTGTTCAGCTTGCGGACCAGATCGTTCTGGTGCTTGCGCTGAGAGGGGGTAGGCTCCGGGTCCCGGGCTTCCTCAGGGCGAGCAATGGTCTGCTTTGCGCCCGCGTCCACCCGGACCAGGTTCCACTCCTGATTGCCGCCGGAGACATAATTCCAGATCTGGGCCTGGGCACCGTTGGCGGTGTTCATGCCCACCAGGTCGATGTACTTGTCGGCCAGCACATTGCGGATGCGGGTGCGCCCGCCGCGGGTGGGTTCCAGCGCCCAGCACTGGCTCAGGCCGCTGGTGCGGCTCCACTGGTGCAGCCAGGTGCCCTCCACCACGCCGCCCAGGGCCAGATCGATCATCTTGCCGGTAAAGCGGTTTTCGATCCGCCAGCGTCCGTCCCCGGCGTCCACGAACTTCCACTGCTGCCAGGGGTGGCCTGCATAATCCCAAAGACGGATCGCAGCGCCGTTTTCCGTATTGAAGTTTTTGACTTCCAACACCTTTCCATTCGGGGCTTTGATGAGGTAATACTCGTTTTCCAATAATACAACTTGTGCTGCCTTTGCCATAGCTGCGATCTCCTTTCCAATTGAGTATCTATATTATAGCGCATTTTCATCGCAGCAACAAGAATGGTTTTTGATAATTTTTTTTATGATTCTTTGTGCATTTTTACCCACTCTTCCGCGCGCCGTTCTCACCCGCCCGTCTCTGTGCGAAAAACAGCCGCGCACCCGAAAAACTCATACTGTTTTTTATATAAAAACAAAACGCCTTTTTCGCCCTGATTTCGCCCGATTTTGTGAACAAACTGTTTCCGCTGCAAGGTCAGTTTTGTTCAAAGCTTTACCGTGATAAAGTAAAGCGTTTTTGTTCGCTTTATTTCAATACAGTTACCAGATTTCAGAACGAGCTTTAATTTCTTTCACGATTTCGGCTATTGACTTTATCGCATGGCTGGAGTATGATAGAGTCACAGAGGAGCGGAAGACGCTCCAGAATCACATTGCAACATGCCTCTGCGGAACCACCGCGGGGCAGGAAAAATATAGGAGGTTTGATGATGTACTACTACATTCTGGGTTTCGGTATCGCATGTCTGGTCCTGTTCGGTATTAACAGCATGGAGACGGTATGTGTCAAGCCGGCTGAGATGTTGGTCAAGGCCCTGTTGTGGCCTGTCACCCTGATGGAAGCAGTTGTGAACTACAGCTCCACTCATCACAACTATAAGGCTGCGCTGTAAAACACACCCCGTCAGGATGTCCTGAAAGACATGCAAGGCTGCTGCACCCGCAAAGGCGCAGCAGCCTTTTTGTTTGGAATTTTCCGCAAACCGTGGTACAATAAGGGGCAGAAAGCCCCATGGGCCCGCCGGAACCCACCGACAGCAAAGGAGAACTATGAAACCCGATTACAAACTTGTGGCAAAAGCCAAATATATCCACACCACTGCCGACCTCGCCAGCGAGCTCTGGCACGAGGTGTACAAGCGCTATTACCCCGCCAAGCAGCTGGACACGCTGGTGGACACCCTGCAGAGCGCCGACGCCATTGAGGAGGACATTGACAACGATGTCAACTACTTCCTCGTGCTGCTGGGCGGCAAGGTCATCGGCTACTTTGCCTGGAAGATGGAAAATACCTCTCTCCACCTGCTCCACCTCTACCTCAAGCCGGAGTTCCGGGGCAAAGCACTGGGCCGGGACATCGTGGCCAGCTGTGAACGCCTGGCCCGGGGCGAGGGCCGTGGCCGGGTGTGGTGCACCGTCCACGCCAAGGCCCTGCCCGTGCAGCAGTTCTTCAAGGCCAAAGGCTACCGCCTGCTGGGCCCCGCCGAGGAGGACGAGACCACGCGGCTGCCCGGCCAGCTCATTTTTGAGCGGATACTGTAAAAACTGCAAAATAGCCATTGCTTTTTTGCCGCGCTTGCACTACAATAAAGTAATGTATTGAAGTGCCCTTTCTGCGGGCCTGACGCAAGATGCCATCAGGGGAGGAAAGCTTTATGGCAAAAGATCATCCCACCGGAAAATCCGGCCTGTATTCCGCTCTTCTGGAGCTGAAGACGCCGGAGGAGTGCTACCGCTTTTTACAGGATGTGTGCAGTTACGCCGAGCTCAGCGCCATGGAACAGCGCTATAACATCGCTGAAAAGCTGATGAACAAGCAGAGCTATACCAGCATCATGGGCAACATTGGCGCATCCAGTGCCATCATCAGCCGGGTGAGCCGCGTCCTGAGCCGGGACGACAGCGTGCTGCGCCGCCTGCTGGAAGAGAGCACCGCCCCCGCCGACAAGACCGAGGCTTAGGAGGTAGTGATTATGAGCAAAGCAGTTGTATTTTTTGCCGACGGCACCGAAGAGTGCGAGGCACTCCTTGTCATCGACCTGCTCCGCCGCGCGAAAGTCGAAGTGACCGTTGCGTCCGCCATGGGCCGCAAAGAGCTGGTGAGCAGCCATAAGATCCACCTCACCGCCGATGCACTGGCCGAGGACGTGGATTACTCGGATGTCGATCTGGTCGTACTGCCCGGCGGCATCCCGGGCACCCCCAACCTGGCCGCCAGCAAGACCGTCACCGAGACCTGCAAGGCCTTTGCCGCCGCGGGCAAAAAGGTAGCCGCCATCTGCGCCGCCCCCAGCGTTCTGGCCTCGCTGGGCCTGCTGGAGGGCAAAAACGCCACGGCCCACGCCGGGTTCCAGGATCAGCTGGCCGGTGCCATCGTCCACGATGAAGAGGTCGTGGTGGACGGCAACCTCACCACAAGCTACGGTCTGGGCGGTGCCATCCCCTTTGCGCTGGAGCTGGTGCGCCAGCTGGCCGGCAAAGAGGAAGCCGACCGTATCCAGAACGCCATTGCTTACCGGCATTCCGTGCTCGGATAAACACGAAAAAGAAAACCCGCCGACGGCGGGTTTTCTTTTTCGCTTAGAACGGATGCACCCGCAGCTCATGCGGATAATGGTTCAGCACCTCGCAGCCGTCCTCGGTGACGAGGACCAGATCTTCGATCCGGACGCCGAACTTGCCGGGAAGGTAGATGCCCGGCTCGATGGAGAAGCACATGCCCGGGGTGACAACATTCTCGTTCACCGCCGAGACGTCACCGGCCTCGTGGTCTTCCAGACCAATGAAGTGGCCCAGGCGGTGGTTGAAGTAGGGGCCATAGCCGGCTTCGGTAATAAGGTCGCGGGCCGCAGCGTCAATCTCGCAGAGACGGACGCCCGGCTTGACCAGCGCTTCGGCGGCAGCCTGTGCCTGCCGCACCAGCTCATAGACCTTACGCTCCTCCTCGCTTGGCTCCCCGGTAAAGAACGTCCGGGTCATATCGGAACAGTAATCCTGATACACGCCGCCCACATCGATCAGAACGCACTGGCCCGCCTCCAGCGGGGTGTCGTCGTTGTCGTGGTGCGGGTCGGCCGCATGGGGGCCAAAGCCGCAGATGGGGGGAAAGCTGACCCCGGAACAGCCGTGGGCCGCATAGATGCCCCGGATGGCTTCGGCCATCTCTTTTTCGGTGATGCCGGGGCGGATGAGAGCCTCAAACTCTGCCATGCAGTCATCGTTGACCTTGGAGGAGGCCCGCATGGCCGCCTGTTCTGCGGCATCTTTCACGGCACGGGCATCATCACAGGCAGCCGACGCATTGCGGTAGGCAGGTGCCGCGTCCAGCTCCATTAGCCGGAGCAGGAACCGGGCGGGCCAATTCTTATCAATGCCCAGAGGCTTGTCCCGTTCCAGCCAGGGCAGGAGCTTTGCCGGGGCGTCCTCGCCGTCCGAGTAGTTTTCCACCGGGATGCCCGCCTCCGGCGTGCCGAACAGCGCGTTGACGAAGAAACGGTGGTTCCCGTCGGCCCGGAGCAGCAGAGCCAGCATCCGCTCGCCGGGCTGGATGCGCACCCCGGTCAGATAAAAGATCGTGGGCGGGTCGCTGACGATCATTTGGGTCAGGCCCTGTCTGGCGAGGTTTTCGGTCACCCGTGCAAAGCGGGCTGCATAGAGTGTTTTCATGTTTTGGTTATCCTTTCTGTAATTTTTATTGTAAAATATCTTGTATGTTGACAAATTTGCAGGAAGCGTCCACTTGTTCATAAATAATTCATAATAAATTCATGTAGTGTTCATGCACTTCCGGTATATGTATGGCAACGTCGGCGCGCAGAGCGCCTTTGCCCCGCCCAGTATAGCACGGTGTGCCCCAAAAATGAACCATCCGGCCCGATTCCGGGCCCGCTGCTCTGGCAAACCGCCGCACAATCTGTTATACTGGACAAAAAGCCCTGCCGGCCCCGCTGGCACAGGAAAGGAATTGGAACGCTATGAAAATTGGTTTTTGGGAACTCGTGGTCATCGTGGTGGTCGCGTTTGTCTTCATCGGCCCGGATCAGCTGCCCGTTTATGCACAGAAACTGGGCAAAATGCTCCGTGAGCTGAAGAAATACACCGGCGCTGCCTCCGAGGAGATCCAGAAAAACGTGGTCGAGCCGCTGAATGAGATCCAGGCCCCCCTCAAGGAAGCCGTTGCTCCGCTGACCGATATCAAAAAGGATATCGACAACAGCGTCAAGGACGTGACCAAGAGCTTTACGGGCATTGGCAAGACCAGCAAGGAAGAAGCCGCCAAGGCCGAGCAGGCGGAGGAAGTGACCGAGCTGGAAGAGGTAGAGGAGCTGGAAGACACTGCCCCCGCCGCAAAGCCTGAGGAAAAGCCCGCCGAAGCCGCTCCTGCCACGGAAACCGCAGAAGAGAAATCCGCTGAGGAGCCCAAGGCAGAGGAGAAGCCGACAGAGGCCGCTCCCGAAGCCGCTCCTGCCGAAGCTGCAGAGCCTGCCGCCGCCCCGGCCGCGGAGGAAGCTGCCCCGGCTGAAGAAGCAAAGGTCTGAGCTGCCTTTGCCCCGTATCCCTCTATTTTGATGCACCCGCGCCTGCGGTTGCCGAATACATTGGAATCCGCCCGCCACACGGCGCGGCAAAAGTAAAAAGGAGATTTTTATTATGCGTATTGGTACGAACGAGCTGCTTATCATCCTGGTCGTTGCTCTGCTGATCTTTGGACCCAAGAACCTGCCGAAGCTGGGCAAGATGTTTGGCAAGACCATGAACAACTTCAAGAAGGGCATGGAAGAGAGCGAGGAGGAAGAGAACACCTCCAAGGCTGAGACCCAGACCGAGAAGAAAGACGACGAGGAGTAATTGTGGCTACAAACTTGAAGCGCAAAAAGAAAGCCGAAGTCATGGAAGACGACGGCAGCATGACGCTGACCGGGCATCTGAAAGAGCTGCGGAACAGGCTGATCATCTGCGCCGTGGTGTTTGTGGTTTCCGTGGTCATCACCCTGATGTATGCGGACCGCCTCATTGATCTCCTGACGGCCATGGGCCAGGGTTATTACACCTTTGTTTCCATTGCCCCGCAGGAAAAGCTGATGCAGTATTTCCGCGTGTCTCTGCTGGCGGCATTCGTCATCACGGTGCCCGTGGCGCTGTACCAGATCTACGCCTTTGCAAAGCCCGGCCTGAAAAAGAGCGAGACGTTCTTCCTCAAGCTGGTCATCCTGCTGGGCCTGGCACTGTTCTGCGTGGGCGTGCTGTTTGCCTACAAGCTGATGATGCCGTTCATGCTCCGTTTCCTGAGCACGGGCATTGAGGGCGCTGAGTACATCCAGACCACCACCAGTATCGAGAGCTATGTCAACCTCTGTTTGACGATGTTCGTGATCTTTGGCTGTGTGTTTGAGATGCCTCTGGTCACGATCATCCTGTCCAAAATGGGCATCATCTACCCGGAGCTGCTCAAGAAAGTCCGAGGCGTCGCCATTGTCTGCATCTTCCTCGTTGCAGCTGTGGTCACCCCGCCCGATATCGTGTCCCAGTGCATGGTGGCGCTCCCCATGGTGCTGCTGTATTTCATCAGCATCTTCCTGAGCGGCATCTTCTACAAGCCGAAATCGGATGCCGAGGACGAAGACGACGACACCGAGGACGACGAATAATTTTCCCCAAGGCTTTCCGGCTCTCCCGCAAGGGAGGGCCTTTTTTTATCCCCTGAACTATGTTATACTATTATCAATAAAATCCGGCGGTGTGTCCGCCGCAGTAAAGGGGTAAATGAATCATGAAAGAGTACGCATTCGGCATTGACCTTGGCGGCACCACCGCCAAAATCGGTCTGTTCACCACTTCCGGCGCACTGCTGGAAAAATGGGAGGTTGCCACCGACACCTCCAATGCAGGCGAGCACATCCTGGAGAACCTGGCCGCTGCCATCCTGGGCAAGATGAACGAGCAGGGCATCCAGCCCGAGCAGGTGGAGGGCGTGGGCATCGGTGTGCCCGGCCCGGTGCTGGATTCCAGCATCGTGCCCATCGTCTGCGCCAACCTCGGCGGCTGGGGCGAGCGGAACGTCTCCGCACAGCTCTCCGGCCTGCTGAACGGCCTGAAAGTTCTGGTGGGTAACGACGCCAATGTGGCTGCCCTGGGTGAGATCTGGATGGGCGCCGCCAAGGGTGCCAAGAACGCCGTCATGGTCACGCTGGGCACCGGCGTGGGCGGCGGTGTCGTCGTCAACGGCAAAGTCATCGACGGTGTGCACGGCGCGGGCGGCGAGATCGGCCACATCACGGTCAACCGCCATGAGACGGCCACCTGCGGCTGCGGCAAGCACGGCTGCCTGGAGCAGTATTCCAGCGCCACGGGCGTGGTCCGCTGCATGAAGAAGCTGCTGGACGAGAACCCGGATACCCCCTGCGTGCTCCGCGGCACCGAGTTTGCCGCCAAGGACGTCTTTGACGCTGCCCGCAATGGCGACGCTCTCGCCGCCCGCGAGGTAGATGAGATGTCCGACACGCTGGGCATGGCTCTGGCCAACATTGCCTCCACAGTAGACCCCGAGGCATTCCTGGTGGGCGGCGGTGTTGCCCGCGCCGGGGACGTCCTCTTTGCCCCGCTGAACAAGCACTTCCAGGAGTATGCGTTCAAATCCTGCCGTGAGACCCCCATCAAGCAGGCCAGCCTCGGCAATGATGCCGGCATTTATGGCGCTGTCCGCCTTATCGTGGGCGCATAACGCAAAGTTTTCCACAAACAAAAGCGGGACCGTTGAAAATTCAGCGGTCCCGCTTTTTTGTTTTGTCTGTTTAATCTTTGTGGAAGTAGATGCTGTCTTCCTCCGTAATGGGGCGCACCACTTTGCAGGGGTTGCCCACGGCAACGACACCGGAGGGGATGTCTTTCACCACCACGCTCCCGGCCCCAATGACCGTATTGGAACCGATGGTGACTCCGGGCAGAATGGTCACATCGCCACCCAGCCAGACGTTATCGCCCAGCGTGATGGGCTTGCACAGCTCCAGCCCGCTGTTGCGCTCCTGCGGCAGGATGGGATGGATGGCCGTGTACATGCCGCAGCCGGGGCCGATGAAGCAGTGCTGTCCGATGGTGATCTTGGCGCAGTCCATCAGGTAGGCCCCGTGGTTGAGATAACTGCCTGCGCCAATGACGCAGTTGTAGCCGTAGTCCGTGTAGAAATGCGGCAGGATCACCACATCTTCCGCCATGCCGGGCAGCAGCTTGTGCAGCAGCTCGGCCCGCTTTTCTTTCTGGGAGGGGCGGGTCTGGTTGAACTCGGTGTATCGCTCTTCGGCCTTTTCGCGTTCGATGCGGAGTTCCTCATCAAAATTGGCGTCGTACCACAGGCCCGCTTCCCATTTTTCACGTTCTGTCATCTGGTTTTCCTCCTGTTACAGCGTATCCTCGCCGGGGAGCTGGTTCCACAGGCGGTAGTAAACACCCTGCTTTGCCAGCAGCTCCTCGTGGGTGCCGGCTTCCTCAATGCCCTCGGCACCGAGAACGAGGATGCGGTCGTAGTTCTTGATCGTGGTCAGCCGGTGGGCGATGGTCAGGGTCGTGCGGCCATGGGCCAGCTTTTCGAGGCTCCGGCCTACGAGGATCTCACTCTCGTTGTCCAGCGCGCTGGTGGCCTCGTCCAGAATGAGGATGGGCGGGTTCTTGAGGAAGACCCGGGCAATGGCAATGCGCTGCTTCTGGCCGCCCGAGAGCTTGACACCCCGCTCCCCCACATAAGTGTCAAAGCCGTCTTTCAGGGCCAGAATAAAGCGCTCCGCGCCCGCCAGACGGGCCGCTTCGACGATCTCCTCCCGGGTGGCACCGGGCTTGCCGTAAGCAATATTGTCCGCTACCGACCCGCTGAACAGGTATACGTCCTGCTGGACGATGCCGATGTCCTCCCGCAGGCTCTTGATGGTCACCTTGCTGATGTCCTGCCCGTCAATGAGGATGCGGCCGCTGGTCACATCATAAAAGCGGGGGATGAGGTTGCACAGCGTCGTTTTGCCGCCGCCGGAGGGGCCTACCAGCGCCAGCCGCTCGCCGGCTTTGATGTCCAGACTGACGTGGTGCAGGACTTTATTGTGGTCGTCCGGGTACTCAAAGCTGACATCCTCAAACCGGATCGCGCCGGGGCCGGGCTGGAGAGGCTTGGCGTCCGGGGCATCGTGGATGGGGACAGGGGTGTCCATGATCTCAGCAAAGCGCTCAATGCCCGTCATGCCGCGCTGGAACTGCTCCGCAAACTCCACGATGCGGCGGATGGTGGCGATCAGGGTGGACACATACAGCACATAGGCCACCAGATCGCCCGCGCTGATCTTGCCGTACACCAGCGAGAGACCGCCCGCCAGAATGACCACCAGATACATCAGGCCGTCAAACAGGCGGGTAGAGGTATTGAACGCCGCCATGGCGTAATAGCCCAGCGTTTTGATCTGCTCAAAATCCCGGTTGCCCTGCTCGAACTTGGCCCGCTCCTGCTCTTCCGCCGCAAAGGCCTTGACGACGCCCTGGCCCAGCAGGCTGTCCTCGATGGTGGCGTTCAGCTCACCGATCTGGACACGCTGCTGGCGGAACCGGGCCCGCAGGCGCTGGTTCAGGTAGACCGACACCACGCCCATCAGGGGCACGCAGGCAAACACCGCCAGCGTCAAGGGGATACTGGCCTGGCACAGGATGAGGAACGAGGCCAGGATCTTGATGCCCGCAATGAAGAACTCCTCCGGGCAGTGGTGGGCAAACTCGGTCACATCAAACAGGTCGTTGGTGATGCGGCCCATGATGGTGCCCACCTTGGTGTTGTTGTAATAGGTGTGGTCCAGCAGCAGCAGGTGGTCAAAGGCGTCCTTGCGCATATCGGTTTCGATATGCACGCCCATGATATGGCCGATGCCGGACATGAAATACTGCGCCGCTCCGTCAATGACGCGGAGCACGAAGTAGAGCGCTGCCAGCTTGAGCACGATCTGGGCTGTCAGCGTGATGCCCACACCCATGGCGGAGTTGGTAATGGTGCTCATGATCTTGGGCAGGATGATATCGCACATGGTGGTCAGGGCTGCACAGAACAGGTCGATGAACAGCACCTTTTTGTACTTGGCCAGATAGGGCAGAAAGCGCCGGATGAGAGCCCCGCTGCTGGTATGGTGTGCACCGGGGTCATGGATGGTCGTTTTAGGCATAATTCCTCTTTCTTTTTATGCTTTTTTACTATAATCTCGTTCGCCGTAGATGGCGGTGCCGATGCGGACGAGGGTAGCGCCCTCCCGGATGGCATTCTCAAAATCGCCGCTCATCCCCATGGAAAGGGTCTCCATGGCCACATTCTGGTAGCCCCGCTCCCCGGCCTGCACAAACAGCTTGTACACCTGGGCCAGGTAGCGGCGGTTCTGGGCGTCGTCGTTGTTCACCGGGGGAATGGCCATCAGGCCCTTGACCCGGATGTGCTCCTGGGCAGCCGCTGCATCCAGCAGCGGCCAGAGCCGCTCCGGGGAAACGCCGGTCTTGGACTCCTCCCCGCCGATGTTCACTTCCAGCAGCACGTTTTGCACGATGCCAGCCTTGGCAGACTCTTTTTCAATGGCGGCCAGCAGGTGCTCGCTGTCCACGCTCTGGATGAGGCTGGCACGGCCCAGCACCTTTTTGATCTTGTTCGTCTGCAAATGGCCAATGAAATGGCTGGGCTTGCCGCAGTAGGCCCCGGCGTCAAAATTGGCGCAGAGCTCCTGCACATGGTTCTCGCCAAACACATCAATGGGCAGGGCCGCACTGGCGGCAACAATGTCCGCTGTGCGGGTCTTGCAGGCGGCACAGAGCTGCACCGCTGCCGGGTCGCGGCCCGCTTCCCGGGCGGCTGCCGCCATCTTGGCGCGGATCTCTTCCACCGCTTCCCGCATTTCTTCCAGTGTCTTTTCCGCCATAGGTCAATCCTCCTCGGTATATTTTGCGCGCTCACCACCGATGAGCTTGGGGCGGGTGCGGGCACAGAGAATGTTTGCTTCGCCGATCTGATTCAGGCTCAGGCGCACCGGCACGGCCACCCGCTTGAGGTGCATCCCGATGAGAGTGCCGCCGATGTCGATGCCTGCATGGGCCTTGATCTCTTCCACGGCGATCGGGTCATGGAACTGCTTCCAGCAGGTGGTGGCCCAGCTGCCGCCCGCGTGGGGCCGGGGCACCACGCAGACTTCCTCCCAGCCGTATCGTTCGGCGGCTTCCCGCTCGATGATGATAGCACGGTTGAGGTGCTCACAGCACTGGGCCGCCAGCCAGATGCCCTGCGCCGCCAGCACCGGGGCAATGCCCGCGTACACGGCCTGCGCCGCTTCCAGGCTGGAATCCTTGCCGATGTGCCCGCCCACGATCTCACTGGACGAGCAGCCCACCACAAAGACATCGCCCTTTTTCAGCTTTGCCTGCTCCAGCAGCTCCGTGACCGCCTGCCGGGCTTCCTGTTCGATTTGTTGTTTGAACGCTTCCGTCATTCTAAAACACCTCGGTTTTAAATTCTTACCCACTGGATCTTCGTTTCACCGGCCACGCCCAGATACACCCGGTTCTCCGCCGGGCAGAGGGCAAGGACACCGCCCAGCGCCTTGCCGCCGTAGGAGGCAAGCAGCGCCCCGTCCGGGCCAAAGCGCTCGGCGCAGATGCCATCGTCCGGCATCTGGAACAGCCGTTCCCGCATGGATTCACTCAGCCGGAGGGCGGCACCCCGCAGCAGGGTGCCGTCGGCGTGGTCTTCCAGCCAGGCGGAACGCGCCCAGCGGTAGCCCACCGAGACCGTGCCGTCCTCCTCCACGGCCAGCGCCCCGGGGTATCCGGGCAGGCCCGCGGCCAGCTGTGCACAGCCCTTGCCCCCAGCCATCAGCTCCCGTCCACCGGACGGGACTGCCCAGATGCAGCGGCTGCTAAGGTCGGAGACGTACAGCGTCCCGCCGTCCGCCGAGAGGGCCAGCCCGGAGGCCCCGGCCACCCCGCCCAGCACCCGCTCCACGGCCCGGGTCACCGGGTCATAGACATAGACCCAGCCCGTGGCCGTATGGGCCAGCAGCTCGGTGCGGAGGGCGCTTTCCAGCCCATACTTCACGGAGACATCCGCCGCGTTGGTGAAGTAGACTTTCCCGTCTGCCCCCACGGCCACCGCCGCCGGGCAGGAGAGGGCCTTGCCGTCGATCTGCGTCACCATAGGCTCCACGGTCACGCCCCACTGGTCGTTGCTCACCCGGCAGAGCTTGCCGCCGTCGGCCTCGATCGTCGTCATCCAAAGGGTGCCGTCCGGCGCAAAGGCAAGGTCTGTGATCTCGCCGCCTGCCACGTCCAGTACCTCGTTCATCCCACTGCCGTCCGGCTGCATCCGCATCAGAACGCCTGCCTTGGGCAGCTTTGCCGCCGCATAGAGCCAGCCATCCTGCATCCGGATGGCCGTGCCGATCTCATAGGCGCTCAAATTCAGCGCGTCGGCGGGGTCCACGCTCCGCACATGCTCGGCGCGCTCCGCTCTCTCCGGGGCGGCATAGGTCTTTGGCGGCGTGTCGATGGGCCGGAACACCAGCGCGTACACCAGCGCCACGGCCGCCAGCGCCGCAAACACGTTGCTGGCCGCCCGGAACCGGTGGAGCAGGGCTTCCCGCTCAATGGCCATCTGGGCCTGCGCCTCGGCCTTGCGGCGGGCGGCCAGCGCGCTGGCACGGTTGGCGCGGCGAAGCCAGCCATCCACAAACAGGGCCACCTGGGGCCCCACCGTGACCGACGCAATGAACAATATCAAAATAAACTCAACCAGTCCGATGCGCATAAGCTTTTTTCCTTTGCAAAGGGAATTGATTTATCAGATTAGTATAACACAAACCTTTTGCAGCCGCAATTGTTTTGCCTTTTCCTCCGTGATATACTATAGCAAACACGAGTTTTCCAAAGGCTTCACGCAAACTTCACAAAAATTTCCAATTGTCGTATTAAGATAAAATCGGGACTATTGGGACCATTCTATAAAACAAACAAAGCACCTTTTGCATTTGAGGAGGGCGACTTTTTATGGCTAAAATTCTGATCGTTGATGATGAGCCCCGTATCCGGGAGCTCATCCGGGAGCATTTGCAGTATGCGGGCTATGTCTGCGAGGAAGCCGGTGACGGCTCCGCGGCCCTGAGCCTTTTGAGCGGCGGCGGGTATGACCTGGTCATTCTTGACCTGATGATGCCTTTTATGGACGGCATGACCTGCCTGCGGGAGATGCGCAACCGCCACATCAACACCCCCGTCATCATCCTGACGGCCCGGGGCGAGGAATACGATAAGCTGGCCGGGCTTGAGGGCGGCGCGGACGACTATGTGGTCAAGCCGTTCTCCCCCCGGGAGCTGGTAGCCCGGGTGCGGGCCGTGCTCAACCGCACCATGCCCCACACCGAAAGCTCGGACGGCACCATGACCTTTGGGGAGCTGACCATTGATACCGCCAGCCACACCGTCCGCGTCTCGGGCGAGGAAGTGAGCCTGACCCCCAAGGAGTTTGACCTGCTGGTCTTCCTAGCCTCCAACAAGGGCATCGCCCTCAGCCGGGAGAAGATTTTGCAGAAAGTGTGGAACTACGATTACTTTGGCGAGGACCGCACCGTGGACACCCATGTCAAGATGCTGCGGGGCCACCTGGGCAAGTGCCGCGGCTATATTGCAACTGTGTGGGGCATCGGCTATAAGTTCGACCCCGACGCAGCCCGGTAAGCGGAGGCGTTGCTCCTGATGCGGCATACGAGCAAACGCAAAACACGGCGCACCATTGGCATCCGCGGGCAGCTGTTGTGGTTTTTGTGCTTCATCTGCCTGCTGCTGCTGTTGCTGTTCTGGTTCCTGAGCACCCGGCTGCTGGAGCCGCTTTATACCACCCATATCCAGAAACAGCTCACAGCCCAGGCAGACGCCATTGTGGAGCGGCTGGACAAGGCCATCGCCGAGGGGGAGACCCTCTCCTACTGGGGCTTTGGCAGCCAGCTCCATGTCAACACCACGTTTTTCAACGAGCTGGGGTCTGAGATCTTCGAGAACAGCGGCATGAGCAGCTTTTGCGTGGACATCTCGGATACCACGCTGCGCCAGATCTTCAAGATCGAAAGCCTTTCCTACTGCAATCTCCACCGCACCAAGCCCACGGACACCGGCGGCGAAATGCTCTCCTACAGCACGGCCCGCGCCATGCGGCAGCTCTGCCGGGAGACAGGCAGCTGTGTGCGGAAGATCAACCCGCCCACGCCCTCCGGCTCTGTCCAGCTGATGGTGGGCAAAACGACCTCCGATGGCAGCTATACGGTGCTGGTGACCACCAGCCTGATGCATGTCGCGGAGGCCGGCCAGGTGATGAGCACCGTGCTGCCGCTGGCGGCGGCACTGATCTTTGCGTTCTCCATGTCGGCGGCCTGGCTGTTCAGCGAGTGGTTCACCAAGCCCCTGCGGGAGCTTTCCGGCGCGGCCCGGCAGGTGGCCCAGGGCAATTACAACGTGCAGGTGGACTCCAAGCGGAACGACGAACTGGGCGATCTGGCGCAGGACTTCAACCACATGGCGCAGGAAGTCCAACATGCCTCCCAGATGCAGCGGGACCTGCTGGCCAATGTCTCCCACGACCTGCGCACCCCGCTGACCCTCATCAAGGGTTACGCCGAGACGGTGCGGGACATCACGGGCGACGACAAGGCCCACCGCAACGAGCAGATGAATATTATCGTGGACGAAGCCGACCGGCTGACAGCCCTCGTCTCCAGCGTGATGGAGCTGAGCAAGGTGACCAGCGGTGCCATCCAGTGCGAGCGGGTGCATTTTGATATGGGCCAGCTCTGCGACGAGGTCAGCGAGCGTTACGACGCCGTCTGCGCCCAGAACGGCTGGGAGCTCAAGCTGGAGCTGCCCGAAGAGGAGCTTCCCGTTTACGCTGACCCCGACATGATGCAGCGGGCCCTGCACAACCTGCTGGGCAACGCCATGCACCACATCGGGGAGGACGGGCTTTTCTTCCTGCGGGCATTCAAATGCCCCGAGGGCGTCCGGGTGGAAGTGGAAGACCATGGCCCCGGCATCTCGGCGGAGGACCTGCCTTATATCTTCGACCGCTACTACCGCTCCCGCTCCGACGCGGGCAAGCAGGGCACTGGCCTGGGCCTTTCCATCACCAAGGCCATCTTCCAGCAGCACGGTTTCCGCTTTGGTGTCCAGAGCACCGTGGGCAAAGGCACCACGTTCTGGTTCATCATGACGGACACGGACTCTTCCGACAATTAAAAACCCCTCCCGGTTTCTGTGCGAGCAACAACCGGGAGGGGTTTTCTCGTTAGTTGGTGACGTGGTAGATGCCGAACGTGTTGTCCGGGGCGGGCATATCCACCCGGGAGGCCCGGTCGTTGACGGCAAAGGTCATGGCAGCCATGGCGGCCAGCACCGCCACAATGATGAGCCATTTGACGGCATTGGGGAGCTTCTTCATAATTTACTTCCTCATTCTTTTGGGCTTTTGGGGTTCAGGGGCGGCAGCGGCAGCGGGCACGGGCCAGCAGCTCCGCTGCCTGCGAAGCCGTCAGGGCATGGACCCAGCCGGGACGGGGAACTGCCCCAGGGCCGTTGCTGCCCGCCTCGGCAAAGGCTGCCAGGTTCGTATCCGCGCGGTCGTTCCAGGGGGAAAAGCCCTCCGGCGCAATGTGGGCTCCCAAACGGCAGTCCAGCACCGCCGTTTTGCCCTCGGGGCGCCACGGCCGCCCCAGATAGACGCTGCCCGCCGGGCAGTCGGAGACGAAATCGCAGTCCCAGAAGACAAATCCCAGCCCGTCGGCTTTCCCCGAGGGGGCCGTGACATAGCTGTGGGGGATGTGGTTGTCCACCGTGCGGAGGGTGCACTGCTCAAACAGGGCATCCGCCCCGCCAAAGATGAAATCAATGTCCCCCGCGATCTCGCATTTGTGGTAATACTGGGCACTGGCCCGGCGGGGTGCCAGCCCCCGGGGGCCGAGGAAGCCGTCTTTCTCCCGCTCTTTTTCCGGCAGCGGGGCGCAGAAGAGGGTATCCTGGTTGCCCAGCAGCTTCACCCGGCGGAACACCGCCCGGGCGCTGTCCACATAGGCCGCCACAGCCTGCCCCACCTGTGCCCCGGGGCCCGCATCGTTTTCAATGGTCAGGTCTTCCACAGTGAGATTTTCGCCGCTGAAAAACGCGGTGTAGCTGCGGAACGTATGGGTCGGCCTGCCGTCCGGGTGGGGCAGCTTGCCGCCGTCTCCCCACACGACGCGGGTCTGGTCGGCCCCGGCCCCCCGGAGGGTGATGTTCTGTTTTTCGCAGACCAGCTTTTCCCGGTAAATGCCCGGGCCGATCTCAATTTCGGCCTCGCATTCATAGGGCACCGCCAGCACTGCCTCCGAGATGGTGGTAAAGTCCCCGGTGCCATCCCGCTTTACTGTGATCTTCAACACGCTTTCCGCCCTCCTGATGGATGATGCACTCATTATACCCTCACTCTATGAATATTTCAACATGGTTCCAGCCGCAGCACCGCCGCCGTGATGTCATCGGGGCGGCCTGCTTTCTCAGCCCGGGCCCGGGCGGTCTCCACCAACGTTCTGGCAATTTTCTCCGGCGCGTCTCCCGCCGCCGCTGAGAGTTCCAGCTGTTGGACCACCCAGCCGGGGCCGTCCACCAGCAGCCCGTCTGAGACCAGCACCGCGTAATCACCCGCGGCCAGATGCACCATCCGGCTCTGCCCGTTCACACCGCCCAGAATGCCCATGGGCAGGCTCACATCTCCCACGGCCCGGGCCCGGCCCCCGTGGACGAGGAACCCCGGGGCCGCCCCGGCCTTGAAGAGCCGGGCTGTGCCGGTGTAGAGGTCTACGCTGATGAGGTCCAGCGTCGCCCCGCTCTCCTCATCGCTTTTGAGGGCCAGTGCCACATTTACCAGCCGCGCGGCCAGCTCGGCGGTAAAGCCCGCTTTGAGCAGGCGGGCTGTCAGCTCGGCGGCCAGGTTGCCGTCCACGGCAGCGGGGCGTCCGGTGCCCATGCCGTCACAGAGGATCATCTGGGCCGCCGCCGGGCTGCAGAACTGCTGGACCGCATCGCCCGAGATGGTCCCCCGGGCCGCTACCCCAGCTGCCCCGAACACGGCCCGGAGGGCAGGCTTTTCCGAGAAGAGCAGGGTGGTCATCCCCTTGCAGGAGAGCACCTGCGGCGGCTCAAAGGCCCGGCGGCAGAGCCCGCTCACCTCCCGCGCCAGTGCCGCCAGCTCGGCAGGCGAAAACCGGGTGCGGGGCAGCGTCACCGCCGCCCGGGTCCGGCCCAAATCGTCCAACGTGACGGAGCATTCCAGCGGCGGGGCCCCCAGGGAAGTAAAAAACGACGCCACCCGCCCGGATTTATAGGGTTCCGGGGTTCCCGGCCTGCCCAGCTGCTCACTGAGGACGCCCAGCGCGTCGGCCACGGCGCTGTACTGCTCGGTCAGGGCCGTGCGGAGGGCCTCGGCGTGGACATGGGCCTCTTTCCGGCTGCGGTAGAGCGCAAAGGAGCGGGTAGCCGTGGCGCAGAGCGCCGCCGGGTGGATGCACCGGGACAGCTGCCCGGGCAGGTCGTTTGGTTCCAGATGGCCCTGCTGTTCCAGAACGGGGCGGAGGGCCTCCATCCCCTCCAACGTGGCGGCATACTCCTGTTTCCAGCAGGATTCGCGCCGCCCGCAGTTGGCGCATAGGGTGTCGTGGGTGTTGTCGATGACCCAGCGGAAGTTCTCGCAGCGGCGGGGAAACGCGTCGTATACCTCGTTGACCGTCTCAGCCAGCGAGGAAAGGCTCTCGGCCACGGCTTCCAGCCGGGTGGCCGCCACCGAGAGCCGGGGCCGCTCCTCCTGCGGGGTCTCGCCGGGCGGCTCCTCCGGGCCAGCCGGAGTCAGCCATTGCCGGGGCAGGAAACAGACCACCCCCAGCCCGGCCCCCGCACTGAGCAGGGCGGAAAAGGCGTTGCCGGGCGGCTGAACGCAGAGCGCCCCGGTCACGCAGCCGCCCGCGTAGGCGGCCAGCGCTTCCACCCGCCGGCCCGGGGCCAGCAGGGCTGCCGCCCCCGTGGCGCAG
>ERZ838483.595-NODE-595-length-43899-cov-5.772170_pt1 | contig 43899 bp, 42 predicted proteins | sample MGYA00519939_ERZ838483 | MGnify/ENA primary metagenome ERZ838483 (study PRJEB31850, sample SAMEA3708836) | human gut metagenome | biome: human gut; feature: human-associated habitat; material: faeces | place: China | collected 2014 ... | reverse complement strand
TAACACACTGGTTTGTGGATCCAGCATGCGTGGGTTCGATTCCCACATTCCGCCCCATAATGGAGGATTAGCTCAGCTGGGAGAGCATCTGCCTTACAAGCAGGAGGTCACAGGTTCGAGCCCTGTATCCTCCATATTTTTTTACTCAAAAGCGTTAGAAATTTTTGTCTAACGCTTTTTACATACCATAGAAAGAAGTTAAGCATGAATAAAAAACAGATTACAATGGTGACGGCAGCCTTGATGCTTGGCAACGTGATGTCGGGGCTAGACGGAACTATTATTAATACCGCTATTCCAGCCATCGTCGCGGCCTTGCACGGAATTCAATTCATGGGTTGGATTGTGGCAATTTTCTTATTAGGAATGTCGATTTCGATTCCGATTTGGACTAAGATCGGAGAGAAAATCACTAACAAACGAGCCTTTGAGCTTTCATTGCTACTCTTTGTTTTGGGATCGGCTCTACAAGGGATAGCGCCAAATATTATTTTCTTTCTGTGCTCTCGCTTTATCATGGGAATCGGTGCAGGTGGTATGGGTTCTTTACCTTATATCATTGCTGGTTATGTGTTTAAAAATATTAAAACGAGAACCAAAGTATTAGGCTATTTAACTGCCAGCTGGAATGGGGCTGCGATCTTAGGGCCACTTGTTGGTGGTTGGTTAATTGATGCTTTCTCTTGGCACTGGGTCTTCTATATCAATATTCCAATTGGCTTAATCGCATTTTTGATTTGTTTAATTTACTACAAACCGGTTACTCCAAAAAAGACACCGGTTTTCGATATCCCTGGTGCTACTTTATTAGTAATCGGACTGCTTTTATTCTTGATGGGCGTGCAACTAGTTGGTTTAACCGCTAGCTGGATCATAATTGGATTGATTATAATTAGTTTAGTCTTCATCGTCTTTTTCTTTATTCGCGAAGGTCATGCAGACAATCCAATTATTCCAATTTCTTTATTTAAAAATAAAGATTTAGATGGCGACTTTTTATTATTTGCCTTTACTTGGGGTGCCTTTTTAGCAGTAAACACCTATATGCCAATGTGGGCTCAGGCATTACTAGGCTTGTCAGCTTTAATTGGTGGGATGACGTTAATTCCAAATTCGATTGTTGAAATTATCGCATCTCAAAGTGTAGCAGCGATTCAGGAGCATATGACAACCTTTAAATTAGTTTTGATTGGAATAGTTGCCATGATTATCTCATCAGCTGGTTTGTTTATTTCTGGCATACATACGCCTGTGCAGATGTTGACCTTTATTGGTGCATTTTCTGGCATTGGGGTTGGCTTTATCTTTGTTGCTTTGCAATTAAAGGTACAACTTGATGCGGGACTAAAGAATATGGCAACGGCCACTTCAACTTCATATTTGATCAGAATTTTAGCTCAAACAGTAATGGCTGCTGTTTATGGCGTAATTATGAATCTGAACTTGGCCAGCGGAGTTCAAACGCACAAGGGAATCACGATGACCATGATGAATAAATTGAGTGATGCGCAAAGTGCCAAGAGTTTGCCGCAAAACTTAGTGCCAACAATGAGAACTATTTTCCACGGCGGTATTAAGAAAATTATGTTGGTTTCATTGATTTTGTTAATTATCGCCTTTGTAATGAATTTCTACTTTAACTTTGGTAAAAAATGCAAGAAATTGCAATAATTTTGAAAATGAAAGCTCGATTTGTGAGCTCTTCTTTTTTAGTTACAGCATAATGTGTTTTTCGGCATAAGTGATTAAATCAGTCAAGCTGGTCTGATAATTTTGCTTAACCCACCAGACTAACAGCATATAGATTCCACCAGATTGATAGGCTATTGCATAATCGGGTAGGTGGACATCAGAATGGTAAACTGACATCAGCTTTTTCAAATATTTAGTTTGAAAATTAAGTAATTCTCCTTCAAATCCTGCATCAAGCAGTAATTTCATTAGTTGAGGATTATCTTTGAAGAATTCAAGGTAGGCAGTAAGCTGCTGCTTAAAAGTTCTCAAATTATGTTGATCAATATCAGCGATAAAATTATGGTATTGATTAAATAAAAATTGCGCAATGACTTCATCTTTTTGGTCATAATTGCGATAAAAGGAAGTACGAGATACCTTAGCCTTACGGGTGATTTCTGCAATAGAGATCTCCGTATAAGGCTTTTTTTGTAGTAATTTGAATAATGCATGTTCAATTTGTTGCTGCGTATGCAGACTCTTCATATTCATCAAGATCATCCCCAAATGTAAAATGTTTGACAACTGATATCGCTTACATTATATTATAAGCGTAAATAGTTACAAGTGTAACGATTATTGAAAGAAGTGTCAATTATGCATTATAGTAATGGCAATTATGAAGCCTTTGTTAAGGCTGATAAACCTAAAGATGTTGATCAAAAATCTGCTTATATTGTTGGTAGTGGCTTGGCTGCATTAGCTACTGCTGTCTTTTTAATTCGTGATGGCCAAATGAAGGGCGAGAAAATTCACATTTTTGAAGAATTAGGTCTGCCTGGTGGCTCAATGGATGGGATCTATAATAAAGAAAAGGAAAGTTACATCATTCGTGGCGGTCGTGAAATGGAGCCGCACTTTGAATGTTTGTGGGATTTATTTAGATCAATCCCTTCGCCTGACCATGAAGGTGAATCTATTTTGGATTCCTTCTATCGTTTAAATAGAAAAGATCCAAGTTATGCTAAAACTAGAGTAATTGTAAATCGTGGTCAAGCTTTGCCGACTGATGGGCAACTTTTATTAACGCCAAAGGCAGTGAAGGAAATTGTTGATCTTTGTTTAACTCCCGAAAAAGACTTGCAAAATAAGAAGATTAATGAAGTCTTCACTAAGGAATTCTTTGAATCTAACTTCTGGTTATATTGGTCAACAATGTTTGCTTTTGAACCATGGGCAAGTGCGATGGAGATGCGCCGCTACTTGATGCGCTTTGTACAGCATGTAGCAACCTTGAAGAATCTTTCATCATTGCGTTTTACCAAGTATAACCAATATGAATCATTGATTTTGCCGCTGGTCAAGTATTTAAAGGATCGTGGTGTAATCTTCCACTATAATACGGTGGTTGATAATATCTTTGTTAACCGCTCTGACGGCGAAAAGGTTGCTAAACAAATTATTTTAACCGAAGATGGCGAAAAGAAGACCATTGACTTAACACCAAATGACTTAGTCTTCGTTACTAATGGTTCAATTACTGAGAGTACTACCTATGGAGATCAACCGCATCCCGCTCCAGCAGAACATGAATTGGGTGCAAGCTGGCAATTGTGGAAGAACTTAGCAGCTCAAGATGAAGACTTTGGCCACCCTGATGTCTTCTGCAAAGATATTCCAAAGGCAAACTGGCGGATGTCTGCAACTATTACCTTTAAAAACGATGATGTGGTGCCGTTTATTGAAGCTGTTAATAAAAAGGATCCACACAGTGGCTCAATCGTAACTAGTGGACCAACTACTATTAAGGATTCTAATTGGCTATTAGGTTACTCAATCAGCCGCCAGCCACACTTTAAGGCGCAAAAACCAAATGAATTGATTGTTTGGTTATATGGTTTATTCTCTGATACCAAGGGTAATTATGTGGAAAAGACGATGCCTGATTGTAATGGGCTTGAAATGTGTGAAGAGTGGCTCTATCACATGGGTGTGCCGGAAGAAAGAATTCCTGAAATAGCTGCCGCAGCTACAACAATTCCGGTTCACATGCCATATATTACTTCTTACTTTATGCCAAGAGCTTTAGGCGACCGCCCAAAGGTTGTTCCAGATCATTCTAAGAACTTAGCCTTTATTGGTAACTTTGCCGAAACTCCAAGAGACACTGTCTTTACGACAGAGTATTCAGTTCGGACGGCAATGGAAGCTGTCTACACTTTGCTTAATATTGACCGCGGTGTACCAGAAGTCTTCGCTTCCGCATTTGATGTCAGAATGTTGATGAATGCGATGTATTATCTGAATGACCAGAAGAAGTTGGCTGATCTTGATTTGCCAATGCCTGAAAAGTTTGCGATTAAAGGGATGCTTAAGAAGGTTAAGGGCACTTATATCGAAGAATTGATGAAGAAATATAAGTTGATGTAGTTAACGATTATTTATGAAAAAAGAAAGTTTGTTAGATTGACAGACTTTCTTTTTATATTTGATAAATTAACTAAACAAGTTAATAATATTAACTGAAAACAGAAATAAAATACAGCGATTGCTGAAACAATCGCTGCAAGAGAAGCAAGTATACTTCTGTAACCATATTTAGTGTACCATGTTTCTCTTCGATTTTTAGTAGAATGTGAGGAGATAATATTGTCCAACTTACTTAATGCTAATTTTACTGGGGAAGATGAATACCCAGTACTGAATAAGCAAAAAGAAGATTTAGTGATCCCTTTTCAAATGATTCGTTTTTCTGACAGAAAAATAGCGTCATTAAATGATGCTATTTGTTTCTATGAATGGGATAAAAGTTTTGAATCTAAATTAAAGGATGAAAGAATTGCTAAACTTGTTCCATCATTGTTAAAAGCAGGATCTGTAGTCCAGCCTGATTATAGCATTTATGCTGACGAACCATTAGTGTTACAAAAATTTGCTGTATATGAGAAAAATAGAGTTGCTCTAGAGTTACAAAATTATGGTTTAAATATTATTCCAAATTTACGTTGGGGTGATAAAAGATCATATGATTTTGTTTTTCAGGGAATTCCTAAGCATCAAGTTTGTTCAGTGGGTACATATGGGCAAATTGCTGATAAAGAAAAAAGAATATTATTTGAAGCTGGATTAGAAATTGCTCTAGAAAAAGTTAGACCCAAAAAAGTTTTGGTTTATGGTACGATGCCCGATGATATTTTTGGACCATATAAAAGAAACATTAAATTTATAAGATATCCCTCATGGCAAGAAATTTTTGCTAAGGAAGCTTGCTGATGGGAAGTGGTTATAAAGGGTATATTAATACTAATGGTGCAAAAGAACGACTAAAGCCTAAAAATTTGATGCATGAATTAGAAAACAGTAATGCTAAGTATAATAAATCAGATATAGTGATGATTACGAAAAACTATGCTGGTAAATTAATGTGGCTGGAGAAAGGAAACTTAAAAAGTGGGTTATTGCATATAAAAACTCGGCATGGAAAAGATTTTGGTTCAAACACTAATATTCCTTTGCTTGCAAAGAAAATTCTTCAATTAAAGCCAATTAAACATATAAGTAGAAAAGAAGGTAAACAGCTAGCAGATGTTTTTATATATAATCACAATGGAATGATATATTTAATAGCATATGGAGATAATGGTTATATCGTCAGTTTTTATCCGATTGGAAAGGCATAAAATACTATGTATGAATTAACAAAAATCATTAATTATGAAGTTACTCGAGATCTTGTTCTTGAGAGTCAAAAAACGAATCAAAGTTATACTGTGTTTGATGATTCAGATATTTTAGGAGATGATAAGTTCAATTTTTTAAAAACAGGCAACAGGTATAGTTGTAGAATTAGTATTTTGGGCGACTTGAGTGATTCTGTTTCTGGGACAAAATTTAAAGTTATAGGTCAAGAGAAAGTAGGTGGTGTAAAATTTAGAAAGGTTTTTAACTCCGTTGGTGATCTGTTTTATTTGCCAGCTTATGATACAAAAGAAAGTAATAGTATAATTTATTTAAATGTTAAAAGATATGATCTTCTTTCAGTGAATGAGATTATTTATAATAAAGATTTTAGAAAGTAAATATTAGAAAAGAGAAAGTAAACTATGACTTATACAGCACTGGGAAAATTTTTGAGAAAACTTAGGGTAGATCGAGATGAACGACTTTATGATATGGCGGAAAACGTCGGGGTAAGCTCGGCTTTTTTATCTGGTGTTGAAAATGGCCATAAGAAGGCTTCCGCATCATTAATTAATAATATTGTTGATAGATATAACTTGGATAGAGAGCAAGAACAAGAGCTAAAAGATGCATTGAGCATAAGTGAAGAAAGCTTGGATATATCTAAATTTTCACCTGAAAAGCAGGAAGCTACATTGATGTTTGCAAGAAAATTTGATGATTTGACAGATAAACAAATAGCTCAAATTCAGAAGATTTTGAAAGAAGGTGAGAGACATAATTAGTTATGATTCAATATTTGAAGTTAAACCAGAATCTCGTAAAGATTTAAGAGCATTAGCTAGAGATGTACGATTATTATTAGGGATAAATCCTTGTCAACTTTATATTGATATTACGCGTGTACTAGAAAAAATATCAGAATTAGATCCTAATTTTTCATTTGAAATTGTAGACAATGATGAATTAGAATGTGATGTTCAGGCACAAACTGATATCGTTAAGGATAAAATTCTTATTAAAGAATCGGTGTACATGGGAGCGATTAGAAATGTTGGACGTGATAGAATGACAATAGCACATGAGTTGCTACACCTTATATTACATCAACCTTCTTCACTGACTCTATATAGAAGAAATGGAGAAATTCCAATATATAAAAATCCAGAATGGCAAGCAGAATGTTTTGCCGGTGAATTATTGATGCCATATGAAAGAATAAAAAACATGAGTGAATCAGAAATAGTTGATAAATGCAAAGTTTCTCAAATTGCAGCTCATTATCAATTAACTCATATTTAATTAAAAATGTGATAATTGCGTCTTTCTTTGCATATCCTTAAATTTGGCGCGGAAGCCAAATTTATATCAAAGTTGAGAGAGAACAAGATTTCAGTATAAAACTTCTAGGCACTTATATTGAAGAATTGATGAAGAAATATAAGTTGATGTAGTTAACGATTATTATATGAAAAAAGAAAGTTTGTTAGATGACAAGCTTTCTTTTTATTTAAATCTAGCAGTAAAATTTTCAGCAAATTCAAGTTAACTTAAAACTTATCTCAAAAGTCTTAAGAGATTAAAATTAATTTGAATTACAGGTTAAAGTTGAGGTAGAAATTAAACTAATTTGAATTAGATTAGCTTGAACGGATATAAAATAATTTTAAGAAACTATCAAATTTTTTTGTATAATAATATTATTCAGAGTTATTAACAATCAATTTTTAATTAGAAAAGAAGGATACTATTTTAGACTCTAAACCCGCCCGATGGGGCACAAAAGCATATCGTGACGCTAAGAAGTTATATATGAAGGCTTTTCCAGCTTGGGAAAGATTCTCCATGTTTTCTCTTTTAGCAATGTCATTACACCGAAATGTTAAGTTTCACGCAATTTATAATGATGGTCAGTTTTGCGGCATTACTTATTATGCTGAGAATGATAATACAGTCTATTTGACCTATTTAGCCATTAATGAAAAATTGCGAGGACAAGGTTATGGTTCCAAGATCTTGATGATGTTAGAGGATCGATTCCCTGATAAGCAAATTGTCATTGATATTGAGCCAGTTACCAAGAAGGCGAAAAATTATAAGCAGCGTGTTAGTCGCCTGAAATTCTATGAAAGAAATGGATTTCACAGGACTGACCGCAAATTGGTTGATCCTGATGGTGAATTTGAAGCTTTGACTACCGGTAAAAAGCTAGACATTGATAGTTTTACTAAAATGTTGAAGCAGATGAGCTTTGGATTTTATCAAGCAAAAGTTGAAAAATAAAAGAAGCCTAGTTAGCAGATCAGATTGCTGGCTAGGCTTTTTTTGATTATTGCGGTATTCTTGAACTTAACAAAGAAGGGAGGCACATATGATGACAATAGGAGAAGCTCTGAAAGAAGAAAGAATTAAGCGAGGATTATCAATTAGAAAAATGGTAGGAGATATTATTGATCCCTCTTCATATAATAAGGTGGAAAAAGGGATGCGAAATATCGGATCTGATGCACTAGTCAGACTATTGTTTTTGCATAACATAGATATCAATGAATTTTTCTCCAAATTAGAGGATTCTTATGCGCCTGCATGTACTATGCACGAGAAATACCTAGATCAACAAATGGGAGTGGCTTTCAATCAGCGAAATCTTAAGAAAGCAGAAGAAGTATGTAGGAAAATTCAAGAGCTTAAAGGAAAGCCTGTTCTTAAGCTAAGAGCTATAGTCGCAATTGCGTATTTAAAAAATAACGTTGAAAATTTGAGCGAACAAACTAAAAAGGCAATATTTGATCAATTAGATAAGAATGATGATTTGAGCAATAATATTGAGGCGATTAAGCTGTTTGCAAATACAATGCCAGTGTTTACCAACGAGCAGTTGAATTACTTAATGCACATTTATATTTCAAAAATTATTAAAAGAAATGACGTGTCAATTTCGGATCAAAAAAGATTTGCAATTGCTAGTGTCAATTATTTGAGAGCTTGCTATGAAAGAAAAATTCCTTTAAATGATTCTATGCTAGAAATTGAAAACTATATTATGGAGATTGATGATTCCTCTTTCCTCGTATATAAAGGTGTAGTCAAATTAAGTTTAGCTGCGATAAAAGGAGATAAAGACCGAGCTGAGCAAATAAAACGAGAATTAATTGATATTGGATATGAAATAGCTAGGAAATGGATAATTTAGTTGTGGTTTTTTGACCACGATTAAATTATTTTTTTGTTTTTATGATAAATTTATGGATATTTAATTGGAGGTGGCTACCTGATGAATGAAAAGAAAATACAAATTAATTTAAGATGGGTTCTATCAGTTTTGCCCGTTAGGTTTACAATTGCGATTATAGTTTTATCAATCACTAGTTCATTTGAGGGAGTGATCAATGGGTATGTTATGGGACAAATGACTAACATTGCTTTTAATAATTTCGCTGGTGTTGGGACTTTTGTTTTATTGGTTTTAGCAGCCTATTTGATTACCTATGTTTCGGCGTATTTATTTTTGCTAACGAATCAAAAGGCAATTCAAATTTTAAATCAAAAATTAAAATTTGCTTTTTTTGCTTCTAGCTTTTATCAAGAAAATCAAGCTGATTCAAATTCTTCTGATGTAATTAATAATGTGACGAACATTTCCAATCAAATTCAAGGACATTATTTCCAGCCTTTGTTTTATTTGATTCAAGCCATTATGACGGTCATTTCTACAACATTTGTAGTATTAGAGACCAATCTGTTATTAGGTATGATATATGTATTGCTTTCAGCATTAAGTATGATTCCTAACCAGCTTGGTAAAAAACAGATGAATCAAAAAACAGACAATTGGAGTCAATCTAATTCATCTTTAGTCACAATCATGAAAGACATTTTTGAAGGGAAAAATGAGATTAGAAAATTTGATGTTAAGAATCTCTTCTTCAAAAAATTCTCCAATTCGTTAAATACTGAGGAAGAAAATTATTTTCAATTAAACAAAGTTCAGTTTACAGTTCAATTTTGTGCATGGGTTTGTGCAGTTCTAGCAAATGTAATACCAATGGGTATTGGATTATTGATGGTTGTCAACCACTTTGGTGGTGTTGAGATCGGGACAATTGTGACATTAACCTTAACTGCTGACCATGTTTTGGGTGGAGTACGTGAAATCGTTGGTTACCAAACGCAAATTAGTAGTACTAAGAGTATTAGAGATATTGGAATTGAAGAAGATAAGAATAGCGTTCAGGCTTCAAAAGTTGGCGAAAATAGCTTAACTCTAAAAGATGTGGCTTTTGATCGTGGTGATAAAGAAATTTTTCAAAATGTAAACTTACAATTGAAGAACAGTGATAAAGTCATTATCAATGGTGATTCAGGAGTAGGTAAGTCAACTTTACTGAATATTATTTCAGGTCAACTAAAGCCAACCAAAGGTAAAGTAGAATTTGGCAACCGGTCAATCTCTCTTGGGGATTCGATTTTGGTTTCTCAAAAGTCATGGTTATTTGCTGGAAACGTGGCTGATAATCTTTCATTGTATGAAAATTTTTCTGATGAAGAAATGGAAGAAGTTTTGAAAAAGGTCCATCTTTGGGATGAATTAGGAGATAACCCACTACAATTTAAAATTGAGAGTGAAGGGAGCAATTTGTCAGGTGGACAGGCTCAACGACTAACAATTGCTCGAGGATTATTGAGACATAAACGATTATTTTTGCTTGATGAGATTACTTCAAGCTTAGATAAAGAAAATTCGCATGCGATCAGAAAGCTGATTTACACTTTACCAATCATGACTGTAGAGGTTGCACACAATATCGATGCCGAGTTAGTTAAGCAGTATGGTATTGAAATCCGAAAATTAACTAAGAATGGATTAAGTTGATGAATGATTGGGCACTTTTTTATGCAAATGATGTTTTAGTAAACAACAAAGAACACCATATATCATTATTTGTAAAACTAATCCATAATCAAATTGAAAATTTAAATGTGAAGTATACGTATTGTGAACTTCAAGAAATGGAAAATTTGTGTAATAAAAAAGCAGTAAAATGGCTAAAAGAATTTCTTGAAATTAATTTTAATTTTAAAGTTAAAATCGAAATTGATTTTGATACTGAGGCAGTAACACCATTTTATGTGGTAAGCAAGAATAAGATAATTTTACCGTATAAATTTATGTTATTAAAAAGTAGTAATAACATATTAGACCATGAGATATTTAACTTCTTTCTGTTTCACGAATTAGGACATGCTGTTTTAGATCAAAATTCACCTCAAATCTATAAAATAAAGATGATACAAGATATCTTTTATTATTTAGGAAAAAAGTATAGTCAAATAAATCTAAGGACTGATAAGAAAAAAATATTTTTGAATTTAAAACAAGTTTATAGAGAATTTCTACCTGATTTTATTGCAATTTATTTATTAGAAAAAAAGTTTAGCATGTGTGTAAACTGGAATGAATTTTTGTCTTGTTTTGAATACTTCAAAACTAAGACCGAGATGTGTACTATTTTTGCTTTTGATACGCACGCCCCTATTGAAGCTAGACTATATGTAAGCAAGATGGCAGTAGATTATTTTCGTAAACATGATAATAAAAATTGAAAGAAGCTTAGTTAGTGATTCTCATAAGATTGCTAACTAAGTTTTTTGAATAGGATATAATCTAAACTGTATGATGTATGTTAAAATAAAATGAAAATGCAATAATTAACTAGAAAACGAGAAGAAATATGAAAGACTATGTAATTTTAAATAATGGTGTCAAAATGCCTCGCTTGGGTTTTGGTGTTTATCAAATTGATGACTTGGCTCAAACGCAGCAAGTTGTGGAAAATGGCTTAGAAGTTGGTTATCGACTTGTGGATACTGCCCAAATTTATGGAAATGAACAGGCGGTTGGAGATGCACTTGTGCATAGCAGCATCCTACGGGAGGATATTTTCGTCACTTCAAAGATCTGGGTTGATGATTATGGTTATGATCAGACTTTGCAAGCTTTTGACGATTCAATGAAAAAGCTGAAGTTAGATTATATTGATTTGTATCTGATTCACAAGCCATATAACGACTACTATGGTACTTGGCGGGCTCTAGAGCGGCTATACAAGGAAGGACGCATTAGGGCAATTGGTGTAAGTAGTTTTTGGAATGAACGCTTAGCTGATTTGATTACTTTTAATGATGTAAAGCCGGCTGTGAACCAGATTGAGACTAATGTCTGGAATCAAGAATGGAAATCACAGCAATATATGGAAAAAGAGGGCGTGCAACCTGAAGCCTGGGCACCATTTGCGGAAGGAGCCAACCACATTTTCACTAATCCTGTCTTGCAAAAGATTGCAGAAAAGCATCATAAGACTACTGCTCAGGTAATGTTGAGATGGTTTTTACAAAGAAATTATGTGGTAATTCCTAAGTCAGTTCATAGGGAGAGATTAGCGGAAAACTTTGATGTGTTTGATTTTGAACTAGATGATGACGATATGGCTCTGATCAAGACTTTGGATCAAGGGTATAGCGTTTTAGAAGATGAGATGGATCCAGAAATTGCGGAAAGTTTTAGGTAATAGGCATTAAAAATGTGTTCAACCTCATAATTAGATATAATTAAGAATAAGAAAGTGATTTCAAAATACGAGGTGATCCCTATGAAAAAGATGAGATTAATCGGCACAATTATCGGTGTTGCTGGAGCTATTGGTGCAGTAGCGGCGGTTGTTTATAAAAAATTCAAAGAAAAACAGGCAATGGTGAATACGCCGCAGGAGAAAACTTTACTTTTAGGCAATACTTCTAGTAAAGCCAAAAGTGAGTTAATGAAGGCAGAATTGTCTGAGAACGATCAAGTTGAGACAAATAACACCGAAATTCCGCATGTTTCACTTGATGACGATAAGCCTAGAATATTTGAAGATAAATAAGATGAAAAAGCTCAATCTACATAATTTTGTAGGTTGAGCTTTTTGAATGATCTATTTGAGTAAATTATCTTCAAGATGTTTAAGGTGTTTAACGCGATTTAGATAATCATTGTTTTTCTGTAAATTGTAGATATATTTTTTGCCAATTTTCTCATTGGATAGTAAATGCTTCTCTACTAATGAATTTACATATTTTCTAATCGTGGTTTGTTTACCAAAATGATTCTGCGGATCTTTAACAATATCATTTATTGAAAAATTAGGATTTCTGCTAGCAAAAGACATAATAAATTTCTCTGGTTCAGTTAATTTTTCCTGATTATCAATTGCAAAAGTCTTAAAAATACGAATGCGAGTAGTATTGATTTCATAATCAATGTTAATTTCAGGATCATTTAAATTATTTTGCAATACAGTATTAAGAATTCTAGGGCCGCCACTAGCTGCGGTTTCAGAGACACCAATTCGTCTAAATAAACTAGCGATTTCAGTATTTCTAATGGAGGAATATTGTCCACGTAAAAATGATTCTTTACTTACGCGCATAGTACCAGGGTTTGTAAATTCAAAGTAACTAGGTCTATCTACAATTTTTACACCTACCATACCATCATAATATGAATGCATTAAACAATTGACTAGGGCTTCCTTAGCTGCGATGATTAGATCGTTGTGATAGGACGTTCTACTAAGGTCACTACCTTGAATAAAAGGATCAGGAACATTTGCTTCTATTTTAGTTAAAACTAAATTGTAAAAAGAAAAGATATTTAAAGTAGGGTAATTCATATCACCTGCAGAAACTCTATCATTCCAGTTGGTAGAATTATCGCTATTATATTGTTGATAGTCTAATTGAAAACGTGGGAAACGATCTGTTATCGAAATATATTTTCCAAAGAAAAGGAGACCACCATCTGTAAGATGATATTCATTTGAATTACTTAATCGATCTTTTCTGAAAACACCAATTGAATATAAGAATTCTTGATCACTAAGTTGAGAATTAGTGCTAATAATACCTTTTTTATCAATTATTTTGCGATATTCTTTGATATTCTCTGCGTCTAAATCTTCTATTGTATAGGTCGAAGGGAGTAAGTGAGTATTGATTTCGTTTTGACTTTCAACTGTAAAATATTTAAGTTGCTCTTTAGTAGTTACTCGATCTCCGTCACCGGTTCTGATATATGCTTTACCGAAAGCAGTTATTGGACGGGTATTAAAGGGTTCTGGATGAATTATTACTTGAATAATAGTTTTATTTTGAAAAACAGAGATCTGAACATCATTATTTTGAATTACAGGTCGATTAAGGCATGAAATATTGTTATTATCATTGAAAATTTGTGTTTCAATGTCTTCAACATTGTCTACACCAGTTATACTAAATTCATGTTTACTCTTATCTTCTGCTATGCCTAATACTATTATTCCACCTAAAGTATTAGCAAAAGAGCTAACAGTTTCCCAAAATGATTTAGGTAATTTCCAACTAGCTTCTTTTTATTCGATGTTTTCATTTTCAGATGGTGTTTTAAAATTACCAGTTTGTGTAATTGCTTTGAAGTTTAAAAAGTCCATTTAATGTCACCTCATGACTTAAATTTATTTGTGTAAATAAATTATATACTATTGCTCTCGTAACTTACACTAACTTTCGCCAACTTTCGCGCAACTTACAACATTGCGTGCGCAAAGTGAGAGTGAAAAATAAACCCGCTAGCTATCATTGCGATAACTAACGGGTTTTTGAATGGCTTATTCTATCTATTGGTAAATTTTACCTTCTTGTTTTTCTTGCTTAATCTTTTCTTCTTGAGCTTTTTCACTAGCTGCTTTCTTAGGCAAAATCCAGTTTAAAAGCATTCCGATGATGGTGGAAAGGGCAACTGAGGTAAGTTGGAAATTGCCCAGTTGTAAGTAAGCTCCACCAATCCCGATAACCAAGATGACAGAAGCAATCAACATATTGCGCTTTTCACCAAAATCAATTTGATCATCAACTAAGATCTTTAAACCATTAGATGCAATTGTTCCGAAAAGTAAGAAGGAAATCCCACCGATAACTGGCATTGGAATTGATTCGATCAATGCAGCAAGTTTACCGACAAAGCTGAAGATAATTGCTGAAACAGCAGCACCGGCTAATACCCAAACTGAGTAAACTTTAGTCATAGCTAACACACCGATATTTTCACCGTATGAAGTGGTAGGAGGACCACCAATGAAACCAGCGATAATCGTTGAAAGACCATCACCCATCATCGTTCTGTGTAAGCCAGGATTCTTGAAAAAGTCACGTTTAGTTAATGAATTCAATACCATAATATGGCCCATGTGCTCCGTCATTGTAACGAAGGCGATTGGTGCCATGGCTAAAATAGCGGCAGGGTACCATTTGAAATGGTAGCTGATTCCAGGCACATCAAGTGCTGGCAATGTGAACCAAGCTGCTTTTTCCACGCCAGAGAAATCAACAATTCCGAGGCAGCAGGATAAGATATAGCCACAGATAATTCCTAGCATAATTGAAACCAAACTGGTGAAGCCTTTGAAGCACATTTGGAAAACTAAAGTCATGACCAAAGTGAAGATAGCTACACAGAAGTAAGTCAAATCATACTTAGAATTATTCATCATAGCGTCATTAGCGGCAGTAGTTGCTAGTGACAAACCAATAACGATGATGATTGGTCCAACTACGATTGGTGGTAAAACTTTGTTAACCCAGCCTGAACCAATTTTGCTAATGATGATCGCAACAACTACGTAAACTAAACCAGAAGCGATCGCACCCTGGGCAACTGCCGGGTAGCCATCAGCCTTCATTAAGGCTTGCATTGTAGCAACGAAGGCAAAACTTGATCCGAGGTATGCTGGGATTTTGAAGTGGGTCAAGAGCATGTGGACCAAGGTACCGATTCCTGATGAAAGTAGAGCGATGCTTGGGTTAATTCCAATTAAAATTGGCACTAAAACGGTAGAACCAAACATGGCAAACATATGCTGCAAGGATAGCAGTACGCCTTGGCCGAATTCCGGCTTTTCATAGACGTCTAAAACGGCCTCCGGATTTCTGTACTTTTCTTTTTTATTCATTCAAAAAACTCCTATTTAACGATTTCGATACTATCTTTATCATCGACTTCAGTCATTGCAACTTTGACCTTCTCGTTCATTGCCGTTGGGATATTCTTTCCAATAAAGTCAGGACGAACTGGCAATTCACGATGACCGCGGTCAACTAGGACAGCTAAATTAATCTTAGCTGGACGGCCTTGATCCATTAATGCATCAAGTGCAGCTCTAATTGTCCGACCTGTGAAAAGAACGTCGTCAACTAAGATAACGTTTTTATCGGTGATATCGAAGTCAAGTTGTTGGCTGTGGATCATCTTTTCCTTCTCAGCCTCTGGTAAATCATCGCGGTATTGAGAAATGTCAATTGCCCCTACAGGGACTTCAACATCTTCCAAGTTTTTCAAATTTTTGGCGATTCGCTCAGCCAAGTACCAGCCGCGAGTTTTAATTCCGACTAATACAAGATCTTTAGTACCTTTATTGCGTTCGACAATTTCGTAGGTCATTCGCATCAAGGCGCGTTTCATGCTTAAAGCATCGATTATTTCTTTTGCCATAGTTTTTCCTTTCTGGATGACCAAAAGAAAAAGACCACCAAGAGCGCATGGCTCAAGATGGTCCTTCTGTATTAGCTAACGACAAAAAGTATTAGCTTGTGCAGATTTCCTTCTTAGCCTCACGGGACTAACTTTAAAGGTCATCACTATTATTTTCTTTATATTTAACTCGGAAAAACACAGATTGTCAAGATTTAGTGGAAAAATATTGTGCTTTATTTTGCTAGTTAAATCTTGCATACTATGAGTAATAGTAGTTTTTAGAGTTAAAAAGGTGGGATTAAATGACTAAGAAGCAAATATCAATGGTTACTTTGTCTTTGTTGCTGGCTAATATTATGTCAGGGCTAGATGCGACAATTATTAATACGGCGATTCCAGCAATTGTGTCCGATCTACACGGAATTCAGTATATGGGTTGGATTGTTGCCTGTTTTTTACTGGGAATGTCGGTCTCAGTGCCAATTTGGAGTAAAATTGGTGAAAGAATGGGTAACAAATTTGCCTTCGAATTGTCACTAGCCTTATTTATTTTAGGTTCAGTTTTAGAAGGGGTTGCTCCTGATATTTACTTTTTCCTTATTTCTCGAGTGCTGATGGGCGTTGGTGCTGGTGGAATGGGTTCTCTTCCTTATGTGATTGTTGGCTATATTTATCCGAATATCAAACGCAGGACGGTCATCTTGAGTTATATTGCAGCTAGTTTTTCGGCCGCTTGTATTGCTGGTCCACTAGTTGGTGGCTGGATTGTTGATGCTTTGTCCTGGCACTGGGTCTTTTATATCAATGTTCCATTAGGATTGATATCAATTATCTTGAGTTTTCTTTTTTATCGTGGCATTCGCAAGCCAAACATCAATACTGTCTTTGACCGACTAGGTGCTTTTACCCTAATTGGCGGTTTGACTTGCTTTTTGATTGGAATTCAGATGTTAGGACTAGCTAGTAATTTTCTAGTGGCTATTTTCGTGATTATCGGGATCGTAATGCTTGTCTGGTTCATCTTAGTTGAGAAAAAAGCTGCTAGTCCTATCGTGCCATTATCGGTTTTTACTAATAAAGCTTTAGTTGGTGATTTCATTCTTTTTGCCTTTGCCTGGGGTGCATATATTGCAGTTAACACTTATTTGCCAATGTGGTCGCAGGCAATCTTAGGGACAACGGCCTTAATCGGTGGGATGACGTTGATTCCTAACTCAATCTTTGATATTGCTGGTTCACAAAGTACGCCGCATTTACTCAGACATTTTAATAATTATCATTTGTTAATTTTCGATTTTACATTGATTGCAATAACAGTAATCGGTTTAATTATTGTACCGATTAGTACGCCATATCAGATTTTGATGTCGATTGCAGCGTTATCTGGTTTAGGTGTAGGCTCAATCTTCGTTATTCTTCAAATAAAAGTGCAGATTGACGCTGGTGAAAAGGATATGGCACCTGCTACATCGCTTAGTTTTTTGATTAGAATTTTAGCGCAAACTATTATGGCTGCCGTTTATGGGGTGATTATGAATTTAGCTCTAGCACGTGGAATTGCTGGACACCACAATATTACGATGACCATGATGAATAAGTTGAGTGACGCAGAATCTGCGAAGAGTTTGCCTAAGGCGTTAATGCCAACAATGCGAACTATTTTTCATACTGGAATCAGAGAAATTATGATTGTATCGTTGTTGCTAATTATTTGTGGGTATGTTGCAAACTTTATTTATAATCATCATGAAGCAAAGAAAGCTGCGGAATAGAGAAAAAGTGTTTGAGAGAAACTCAAACACTTTTTTTACTGCAAATTTTTAATCACATTAAATCTAAACAAAATCAAGTTAAAGACGACAATTCCAGCAGTAACAATAAAAACGGTACTGTAATTAGTTAATCCAGAGATAGTTGAACCTAGTAGCGGTCCAAAAATATTACCGATATACATAGCTGACTGATTCCAAGAAAAAATTCGCCCCGTGATTTTTGCTGGCGTATTTTTAGTAAGCAAAGTCTGCACTTGAAGGAACAAGCAAGCATCAGTAAAGCCGACTAAAAAGCGTAAAATACCAAGTTCAACAGTATTTTGTACAAAAGCAGTCAAAAAGAAGAGGATTGTGGCTCCAATAAAGCCAGCAATAATAATTTTATGAGTTCCAATTCGGTCACCGAGTGCACCGAAGCGCGATGCCGCAAGGAATGTAGCAATTCCTGGCAAAGCAGCTATTACCCCGGAAATAAAGACGACATTACCGTGGTTAGCCATCAATTGTTTAACATAGAGTGAAACGATCGGGTTAATCGAATTATTTGCAGCTTGAATAATTAGAGTAGTTAAAAGCAAGCCAAAGATTAATTGCGGTGAGCGTAATTCTTTAATTACTCCGCTTGCTTTATCAAGTTTCTTTTCAGTTACTGGCTTGAAGTCTGTTTCATGGACAAAGAACAATGACAAAAGAAATGCAATTAATAATAGACCACCTGTAATAAAGAAGGTAACGCGATAGGAGAAAATAGACGCTAAGGCTCCACCAATAAATGGCCCGAGTAAGTTGCCAGCAGTAAAGCTAGACGCCATAGTGCCAAGTGCTTGTCCAGATTTTTCCTTCGGAGTTTCAGTCGCAACTAGAGCATTGGAATTAGAAACAAAGCCTGCAAAAATACCTTGTAACATTCTTAAAATAAATAATTGATAAACGTTGGTAACTAGCCCCATACAGCCAAGGACGATAGCCATTCCCAATGAAGCTCGTAATGTCATCGGCTTTCTGCCTTTTTTGTCTGCTAGTTTTCCCCACCAGGGAGAAATTATCGCCGATACAAAATAAGTACCGGAGTAGATAAAGCCAGACCAAAAGTTTAACTGCTTATGGGTAAAATTGCCTAGTGTATCAATATATAATGGCAGAAACGGCATTACTTCAGAGAAGGCGATACCAGCGATAAAGACCGCAATAGATAAGACAAGTAAATTCTTTTTCCAAATAGGTTTTTCATTCATTTTTATTCCCTTTGTTAAGTTTTAAAGTATAAATTGTAAAGCTGATTATGAATAGCACCAAGATTAAGTGAGTTAAAAATAAGGGCTGACTAGAATTCATAACGCTTTTATTAATATGGTAGTTAAAGATTTGCTCAAAGATGTGCGGTCCATTGAATAAAAGCAAGCCACCCCACAGAATTAATTGAGTTAAGAAGCCTCCAGCAGTGCGAAAACGATAGTTGATCATATAAATATTTGTATCGACATGATCACGGATAAGATCTAAGGTGTCAGTATTTTGTAAACTGTAGAAAATTCGAATCAAAAAAATCCCTGCAAAGTATGTTGGCCTAAAGAGCGTAATAATTAGACCGAGAACAATGCCCCAACTTTGAATGGTGAAGTCATCAAATGGTAAATATTCACGTAGCGTTTTTAATAATGGACGTTTGATAAAGCTGGCGATTAAGATAATGACAAATAACCAGTAGTAATTTTTTGCACCAAATAAAACAGAAATATAAACGGCCGAAAAGATAGTGGTAAAGTCTTGGCAGAGGCCTGCGATTGTCAGGCGATACTGCATTTTGCGAGATAATTTACCATGTTTTTGGCTTAAAGCTAATTTGATCAGATAGCTAATAACGACTACTGCTGAAACGATAATGCCAAAAATAGAGAAGATGTCTTTTCCCGAGTTCCAACCTTCTCGAATTAAGAGAATAGCCAGTAGCAAACCAAGAGTTAACCAGACATTTTGCCACTGCAATACAATTTCCCGTGAATGTGCTCTGAACGGAGAATATTTAAAGCCAAGTATAGCAATTAGCGTATAAATGAGCATTGCGATAAATGAAATTGTTGGCAGATGTGGTTCAACAAAGACAACTATTGCTAGTAAAATTAAAATTGCGCCAAAATAAGCAAAAAGATCATTCTTGCTTGGATGATAGTCGCTTTGAATAGCGATCTGTTTTTGAACGCTAGGAAAACATGCGGCGCCTATTCCAGCAAGGGATGCACTAATACAGTAAAGGCCTGGTAAAAAGATGCCAAAAATCCCTAAAAAATAGCCAAATAAAGCTGCCAATAAACCGAACCAGCCAATAACATTATCTTCATTTTTGCCCCCTTTAAATAAAAACAGTGTTGTGCGACGAAAAGCGTAAAAGAGTGTAAAGGGTAGCACGTTGATTGTAGTATTTTGTTTAATAATTAGGCTGAATACTAAATAAGGAAATAGATTTAGGGGTAACGAACTAATTTTTAAGAGTAAGTTACTTTTTTGTTGTAGTAGATTGTTAATATCTTTCATGATTTAATTTTAGAAAAGTCATAGGTCTTATACTTAATTGCTAGCGCTTTGTTTTTAAAAAGTGCATTGTGGATATCTCCAGAGGAATATGCAAGATATAAACAAGGATGTCCTTTAAATTGACCAGTAATATAAATAATATCTACAGGTGTCAAAAACTCACGAACGCGCATCCAAGTTTGCCCTTGATGTTGTTCGATGGCAATCATGGAGTCACCGCCAGAATAGGTCTTGTTCTTTTGCTCAGAGTTATGATCCAGCTTAATGGACTTATCCACTTGTCGATAAACTACTGAGTCACCAATTGTCTGCTTGCTGATAATTAATTTGCGAGCTGATTTACTCAGTGGATCGCTACGATACCAGGTACCGCGAAATTGTTCAGGGATACTGGTTAACTTAAAGCCAGGATATTTCTTTTTTAAATCAGGCTTAAACTCATTTGCCTGTTTGGATGCCTTATGTGTCGCAGAGCTGCTTACTGTTTCGTTAACTGTAGCGGGACGGCTAGAATAGTTGGAACAGGCCGATAAGCTAAAAAGCAGGGGTAAAAGAATTATCATTGAAAATTTATTTTTCATATTTTATTTTTCCTTTGCAATAATTATTTTTAATTATAGTCTACTTTGACTGTTTTTCTCGGTAAAATTAAATTAAGCGTTTTTTATAGAAAGGAAAAATTATGCAAAAAGAACAAGAAATCCAAATGTTGAAAGAATTCTCAGATGCCAATTCGACTTCGGGCTTTGAGGAAGAATTCGTTAAGCTGTTTACTAGTTATGCGGAAAAAACGGCAGATATTGAGGTAGATGGGATGTTGAATGTTTATGCCGCCAAGAAAGAAAATAAGGGAAATCGACCGGTAATTCAACTTGATGCGCACTCAGATGCTGTAGGCTTCATTACGCAAGCTGTTCGCCCTAATGGTTTAATTAAGTTTGTTCCACTTGGTGGTTGGGTAAAATATAATATTCCAGCCTTGCGCGTTAAAGTGCGCAATCGTGATGGAGAATATATCCCTGGCGTTGTAGCAACTAAGCCGCCTCACTTCATGACAGCAGCTGAGCGCAATAATGTACCTGATGTGGCAGATATGTCAATTGATGTTGGTTCTTCTAGCCGTGAGGAGACAATCAAGGACTACAAGATTGATACAGGTTGCCCTATCTTTGTTGATGTTAAGTGTGAATATCATGAAAAGTCCGGTTTATTCTTCGGTAAAGACTTTGATGATCGTTTTGGTGCTGGTGCGATGGTTGATGTGCTTGATAATTTGAAGGGTGAAGAAACTAACTTTGACGTAGTGGCTGCACTTTCTAGTCAAGAAGAAGTTGGCTTGCGTGGCGCCTATGTAACGGCTAGAAAAGTTAAGCCAGATCTTTGTCTGGTACTCGAAAGCTGTCCAGCTGATGATACTTTTACGCCTGACTGGCTTTCTCAAACTGGTCTAAAACGTGGCCCAATGTTGCGCGATATGGATACGACATTTTTACCAAATCCTAAGTTCCAACAATATGCATGTGATTTAGCTGATAAAAATAATATTCCATATACTCGTTCAGTTAGAACCGGTGGCGGTCAGGATGGTGCTGCAATTTACTACGAAAATGGTGCGCCAACAATTGTCATCGGTATTCCGGTGCGCTATGAACATTCACCATATTGTTTCAGTAGTTATAAGGACTTTAAGGCTTCAGTTGATTTAGCTACTGCAATTATTCGTGATATTACCCAGGAAAAGCTAGATAGCTTCAAAAAGTTTTAATAAATTGCTTAAAAAGATGGATTCTCTATTATAAGGGACCATCTTTTTTGATATACTTAAACATAATTTTATATTTTAAGCGAGGTAAAGAGATTGATTACAGTATCCGACGTTAGTTTACGATTTGGTGGCCGCACACTCTATGAAGACGTTAACTTAAAATTTACTCCAGGCAACTGCTACGGCGTAATTGGTGCCAATGGTGCCGGTAAGTCAACTTTTCTTAAATTGTTAGAGGGGAAACTGGAACCAACAACAGGTTCAATTTCAATTGATCCCAATGAGCGCATGTCCAGCTTGAACCAGGACCACTTTGCTTTCGAAGACTTCACTGTCATGGACACAGTAATTCAAGGGCACAAGGAACTGTATCAAGTAATGAAAGAAAAAGATGCTCTTTATGCCAAACCTGACTTTGGTGATGAAGATGGGGTTAAGGCAGCTGAATTAGAGAGCAAGTTCGCAGAACTTGATGGTTGGAATGCGGAAGCGGATGCGGCTAAGCTGCTGCAATCATTAGGGATTCCTGAAGAAGAACATCAAATGATGATGAAGGATTTACCTGAAAGCGAAAAAGTTAAAGTCTTATTGGCCCAAGCTTTGTTTGGTAATCCTGATATTTTGCTATTGGACGAACCGACTAACGGTTTGGATGTTCATACCGTTGAATGGTTAGAAGACTTTTTGGCTGATTACCCTAACATTGTGATTGTTGTTTCCCACGACCGACACTTTTTAAATCAAGTATGTACTGAAATGTGTGACGTTGATCGTGGTAAGATTCAGCTTTATGTGGGTAACTATGACTTTTGGTATGAATCAAGCAAACTAGCTAATGAATTAGCTGCTAACCAAAATGCTAAAAAAGAAGAAAAGATGAAGCAATTGCAAGAATTTATTGCCCGCTTTTCTGCTAATGCATCTAAATCACGTCAGGCAACTTCTCGTAAGAAACAACTTGATAAGATTACTTTAGATGATATTAAGCCATCTAGTCGTAAGTATCCATTTGTAAAGTTTGAAATGCACCGTGATTTAGGTAATGACCTAGTTAAGGTAGAAAATGTTTCTTATTCAGTTGATGGTGAAAAAATTCTAGATAATGTTTCCTTTATTGTTCGTCCTGGTGATAAGGTAGCATTTTTATCACGTAACGCTTTAGCAACGACTGCGCTGCTTGATATCGTTGCTGGTAAGCTTAAGCCAGATACTGGTACCGTTACATGGGGTCAAACAACGGCCTTTAACTACATGTCACGCGATTTGAACGCTAACTTTAATAATGATGAACTTACAATCTTAGATTGGCTACGGCAATATGCTACTAAGGAACAAGATGATAACACATTCTTGCGTGGGTTCTTGGGTCGAATGCTCTTTAGTGGAGAAGAAATTGAGAAGAAGATCAAAGTACTTTCTGGTGGGGAAAAGGTTCGTTGTCAATTGTCACGTATGATGCTTGAACCGGCTAATGTATTGATCATGGATGATCCTACTAATCATTTAGATCTTGAGTCAATCACTGCATTAAATGATGCCCTTGTTTCATATCCAGGTTCAATTTTATTCACGTCACATGATCATGAATTTATTCAAACTATTGCTAACCACATTATCGAAGTTGGACCTAAAGGTATTGTTAGTCGCCAAGATACAAGTTATGACGAATTCTTAGATAAAGAATCAATTCAATCGGCAGTAGCTAAGATATATTAATAAAAGATTATTGAATTTCTTGTGGTTGAAACTTAGCTATTTTTGGTTCATGATGTGAGGTAAATAAAGAATGAAAGGACTTACATTATGAAACGAATTAAAATGGGATGTACTACTTTAAGCATTCCAGCGATGGCACTTGGCATTATGCGAATGAATCAAAAATCAGTTCCAGAGGCTCAAGTGGCAATTCAAGCCGCCTATGATGCCGGGATCAACTTCATTGATTCTGCTGATATTTATGGCGGTGGAAAATCAGAAGAGATTTTTGGTCAAGCTTTTAGCCAAATGCAGATCAAGCGTGAAGAGATGTTTATTCAATCTAAAACAGGAATTGTTCCAGGAAAACGTTATGATTTTTCTAAAGAACATATTTTGCATAGTGTTGATGAAATTTTGGAAAGAATGCAACTAGATTATCTTGATTCATTAGTACTTCACCGACCAGATGCATTGATGGATCCAGAAGAAGTAGCTGAGGCTTTTGATCAACTACAGGCAGCAGGTAAGGTGCGCTTTTTCGGCGTATCTAATTTTGATACGGCTCAATTTAAATTGTTACAAAGTTGCTTGAGCCAGCGCTTGATGTTCAATCAATTACAATTTAGCCTGAAACATACAGGAATGATTGACTTTGGGATGCATATGAATATGGTAGATAAACCATCAGTTGATCGTGATAGCCAATTTCTTGATTATGCCCGTCTACACAAAGTTACTGTGCAGGCTTGGTCACCATTCCAGTATGGCATGTTTGAAGGGACTTTCATTGATAATGATGGCTTCCCCAAGTTGAATCAAGAGCTGCAAAAACTAGCCGATAAATATGAGGTAGGTAAAAATGCGATCGCTGCAGCCTGGATTTTACGTCATCCTGCAAATATTCAAATGCTAGTTGGGTCAATGAATCCGCAGCACATTAAGGATTCTGCTAAAGGTGCCAAGATTCAATTGACTAGACAAGAATGGTACGATTTATACTTAGCTGCTGGTAATTATTTGCCTTAAACCGAATATTTTTTAATAAAAACAAAAACTAGCTTTTAAAAGCTAGTTTTTTGCTTATAATGGATAGGGGGACTATATAAAAGGGGATTGAGAAATGAAGAAAAAAAATCTTATTTTTGAAGATTTTATTCATGATCGGGAAGTGAAGATGTATCATTGTGATGCAGATGATTCCGCTCATTCAGATTATACTTTAAATGTACAAGTTTTTACGCTAGATAATTTGCCATTTTCACCATTAACTGGTGATCAGCAACACATCTTTTTTGACTATGCAAAAGCTGGAACTGATGCAGTTAAGATTACAGGTATTGAAGGTTATTTTTACAATGCAGTTACTAAAAGGTATGAAGTGACTGATCATACGTTTGTAGTAGGAAAATTGCTTAATGACAAGGTAAACGAAGAAGTAGCTACGCAGCAAATGAAGGAAGCTGTTGAAAAGGTAATTGCAGAATTAAGTAAACGTATCCCAATGCCAGCTCACTTTAAGCATCCCAAAATTTTAACCGATGTACAAAGAGCAGAGAAACTAATAACTGACCGTAATGTTAAGATTACTAGTTTAAGTAAAGCAACTGGAATTTCAACTTATACTTTGTATAACTATCGTAAGAATCCTGCTTCTTTGCGCAAAGCTTCGCATGCAACGGTTGATTGCTTAGTAACTAAGTATTTTGAAACTTACTTTAGCCGTAATGAGATTGAACGCTTTCGGATGATGTTAATCAGCATTGTTGGGGCTTATTTAAAAGAAGCAGAGGGCAATCCAATTGCTTATGATCCTGCTCATGCCTTGTATACAATGTGTCAAAAAGGAGATTGGCATCGTTTAGCTAAAATGGAAGAATTGTGGCGTGCAAGCTACAGTGTAGAAAAGTCGCTTTAATACAAGCGATGTTTATTCATGCGTTTAACGGCGTAGAAGATCGGTAAGCCGATAATGACAATTCCAGCAAAAAGTAAAACACCAGCTGGATCATTAATTAATTCACTGATTAAAACAAATAAACCGCCTAAAATAGCAACTATAGGCACTAAAGGATAAAGTGGAGTACTAAAAGGACGCTCTGCTTTATTCTTTTTTCTTAGGATAAAAATACCAAAGAAGGCTAGCAGATAGAAACAATAAACTGTAAAGACGCAAAGATCTGACAAGTGATCTGGGTCAAAGAAAATCATCATTAAAAGAGCTAAAAGCACAATAAATAAAGTAGCCACAACGGGTGACTTTCCTTTAGGAGTAACGTAGGCTAAATATTTAGAAAAAGGTAAATCGCCTCGTTTAGCCATGGCATAAACGATTCTAGGAAAGGTCAGCATTTTTCCATTTAATGTTCCCATCATTGAAATGATGATGCCAATGGAAAGAATTTTACCTCCGATTGCACCGAAAACCGCGTTAGCTAGATAAGTAGTAGTGTTTTCGCCTAGTTGGTGAATTTGATTAGCGGGGATGAAGCGGAAAATCCCAATTGTAATTAGGGTATAAATAGCCAAAACAGCTGTAATTCCTGCAATGATTGCTCGAGGTAATAATTTTTGGGGATTTTTCATTTCGCCGCCTAAATTAGCGATTAAAATCCAGCCATCGTAGCCGAATAAAGTGGCTAAAACAGCAACACCGAAGTTACTAGTGTGTTGACTAACCTCTGATACAGTCTGGTTAATCGCATCTTGTTGACCCCAACAGATTCCACAAATGGTGATTACAGCAATCGGAATCATTTTGGCAATCGTGGTTATGACCGAAAAGATTGCACCTACCTTATTTTCGAAGAAATTCATGATTCCAATTGCTAAAACTGTGATTAAAGCCAAAGGAATGCGCCATGAATGATTCAAACCAAAAAAGTTAGTCATCATGATGCTCATAAAACCAGCAACGGCGGCAATAATTGCAGGACCGTACACGATGATCTGCATCCAACCAGCCATAAAGCCTAAAATGCGGCCATAGAGATTTTCAATGTAGACATAAAGACCACCAGTGTAGGGCATTTGCGCCCCTATCTCGGCAATGGTGAGACCTGCAGCCAAGGTAATTAGACCACCAAAAATCCAAGCTAGTAAGGCCATTGTAGTTGAACCTGCACTGTCAAGAACAGAAGCCTGCTTAAAAAAGATACCAGAGCCGATGATAGTTCCGATTACAATTGAAAAAGCTGAGCCGAAACCAATACTGCGTTTAAGCTTGTTGTCCATTTTTTCTCCTTTATACAAAAATAGCCGGATTCACCTTATCGTCTAGAAACGATTGAGTGAATCCGGCTGCTGATTTACGTACACCAAAATCACTCAAGTTCAGTTGGAACTTGAGCTAGATGAGTATGCCAATGTGGTGTCTTGATAAATCATAATTGAATCTCCTAAATTAATTTTAATTAGAATATCATAATTATTAAAAATGAACAAGAAAAATTTGAGATTTTTAGTCTTCGATAATCGTGTTCTGTGCTTTGCTCATCTTTTTAACTAAAAAGAAAATTGGCCAGCCGACAGCGGTAATTCCAGTAAAAAGCAAAACGCCAGCGGGATCATTGAAGAATTGGCTGACTAAAACGAAGAGCCCGCCTGCAATTGCTACTAAAGGAATTAGGGGATAAAATGGCACGCTGAAAGGACGTTGGTCCTTATTTTTGTATCTTAAAATGAATAAGCCAAAGAATGCTAAAACATAGAAACTATAAATTGTGAAGACGCAGAGATTTGATAGGTAATCAGGATCGAAGAAAGTCATCATAATTCCAGTTAAGGCAATTAAGAGCATAGTAGCCATAACTGGTGCTTTTCCCTTAGGTGTAACGTATGATAAAAATCTTGAGAAAGGCAAATCCCCGCGCTTAGCCATAGCGTAAATAACACGAGGAAAGGTGAGCATTTCTCCATTAAGAGTGCCTAGCATTGAGATAATAATGCCGACAGATAGAACTTTACCGCCAATTGGACCAAGAATAGCGTCAGCCAAATAAGTGGTTGAATTTTGACCTAATGCATGAATTTTATCGGCAGGGATGAAACTAAAAATACCAATAGTAATTAACGCATAAATTACTAATACTGTAGTGATTCCAATGATGATTGCTTTGGGTAATAATTTTTGTGGATTCTTAATTTCACCACCTAAATTTGCAATAAAGATCCAACCGTCATAGGCAAAAAGGGCAGCGAGAACGGCTACGCCAAGACCACCTGTTGATCGATTCAGCTCAGTCACAGTTTGGGCGACAGCGTTTTGCTCACCCCAGCAGATGCCGCAGAAGATAATTGCAAAAATAGGGATCATCTTAGCAATTGTAGTGATTATAGCAAAGGCTGCACCGACTTTATTTTCTAAAAAGTTTAAACCGCCGATAGCGATGATAGTGATCAAACCAATGGGAATACGCCATTCGGTGCCGATGCCAAAGAGATTGGTCACCATAATACTTAAAAAACCGGTAACTGCAGCTATCATAGCAGGACCGTACACAATAGCCTGCATCCAACCAGCCATAAAACCTAAAACGCGGCCGTAAATTTTTTCAATATAGACGTAAAGTCCACCAGTATAAGGCATCTGGGCACCGATTTCCGCAATCGTTAAGCCGGCGGTTAATGTGATAATCCCAGCTAAAATCCATGCTAAAAGTGCCATAAAGGTTGAGCCTGCGCTATCTAAAACTGAAGCTTGTTTAAAGAAAATTCCAGAACCGATAATGGTTCCAACGATAATTGAAAGTGCAGAACCTAAGCCAATACTGCGTTTAAGGTGATTGTCCATAAAAGTCCTCCAGATGTAAAAATATGTATAACATTATATCATATAAGGTGACATATAGTTTCTAAAGATACAGTAAAAGATTAACTGAATTCTTCTTGTTTACCACTAGAATTGAGTATAAAATGAAAAACAAAAATATTGTTGAGTGAGAAAGGGATTTCATGCGCGTTAATGTATTACAGCATGCACCTAATGAGGGACCTGGTTCTATTCAAGCCTGGTGCCATGCTAGAGATAACGAAATGTTCGTTTACCATCCAGGGAATTTTGGTATTTTGCCAACTGTTGATGAAACAGATCTATTAGTAGTCCTAGGCAGTCCAAACAGTCCTAATGATGATCTTGATTGGGTCAAAAATGAACGTGTGTTGATTAGACAAATGTTAGATCAACACAAGCCGATCTTGGGAATTTGTTTTGGTAGCCAGCAGATTGCTAAAACTTTGGGCTATAAGGTACTTGATGCACCCGCTAAGGAAGTAGGTTGGGCACCAGTTTATTTGCAAGATCAGACTATTACAGGAATTCCGGATAAGTTAACAGCTCTTCATTGGCATGAACAAATGAGTGAAATTCCAACCGAAGCTAAGTTATTATTCTCTAGTGATCTAGTTAAGAATCAAGGCTTTTTACTGGGAGATAATGTAATTGGGTTGCAGTTCCACTTTGAACCGCAAATTGATAATGTGCGTGAGATTGCTATTAATGATGGAGCATATGCTTTAGAAAATAATGATTTACATCAAACGCCTACAGAGATTATTAATCATGGTGTGCCTGAGAAAAATAAAGATGTAATGTTTACTTTACTTGATTTCATTGCTAAATAAGCGAAAAGGCTAGGATCAAAATTTTGATCTTAGCCTTTTTCTTATTTCTTTTCTAGTTCTTTAATGTTCATACCAGGAATGTTGCCAAACCATTTTTTAACTAGGTGATTATATGTGCCATTCTTTTCTAGTTTTGCTAATGCAGTGTTGATATGCTTGAGCATGTCATTTTGCCCCTTATTAACTGCAATACCATATGGCTGGTTGGTAAAGGTGCCGCCAACTAATTTATAGCCGGAACTATCACGCAAAATCCCAGCTAAAATTCCGTTATCAGTTACAAAGGCATCTCCTTGTCCAGCTTTTAATGCGGCAAAAGCTTGGCCGTAATCATCGAATTGTAAAATTTCCGCTTTAGGAGCAACTTGATGGATAGCATCGGCGGCAGTAGTTCCTTTAACTACAAGCACTTTCTTGTTATTCAAATTTTTAGCATTTTTAATGGCGCTACTGTCAGCAACCATAATTGACTGTCCAGCAGGAAAGTAAGGGTGACTGAATTCGACTTGTTTTTTACGTTCAGGCGTAATGGTCATTGCTGCAATGACGGCGTCGACATTCGTGTTTTTTAGAAGCTGAATCTTGGTGTTGGCCGTTGTTGTTATGAAATTTGCTTTGGCATTTTTGCCTAGCATTTCATGGGTTAATGCATTAGCTAAATCAATTTCAAAGCCATTAAGTTTGCCTGTTTTAATATTTATTGAGCCGAATAATGGCGTGTCGGCTTTGACGCCCCAGTTAATGGTTTTACTAGTTTTAACTGCTTGATAAACGTTTTGCTTTTTGTTTTGCTTACAGCCACTTAATGGCAAAGCAAACAGGACCACTATTGAAATTATTAATAAAAACTTTTTACGCATATAATCCCTGCCTTGTTTTACTTGATGATTTTTTTATTATACCAATTTGAAATTTAGATGCAAAAATTGTTTCTTTACTTTAATTATAGTCTTATTTTTGACAAAATGATTTGACAATAGTCCATGTGCATACTAATATATTTGGCATGCATGTAGACTAAATATGGTGGTGAAGTAATGAAAATTAGTGAGACAGAAAAATTAAATCTATCAATTATCCATGGCAGCCGTGCTTATAGCCAATGGGAGCAGGATCATGACTTGCCGGACTATTTAGTGGTAATCATGTATGAATTACTGATTCGGGGAAAATTGACACAAAGAGAATTAGTAAATCTGAGTGATTTACCCAAGCAGTCGATTAACAAAGGAATTAAGATTCTGCGTGATCATGATCATATCACGATGACTGTTGATCCTAGCGATAAGCGAGTTCGATTTTGCCAGCTTACCGAAGCAGGGCGGAAATATGCTTATGACAGGTTGCGTCCTCTATTTGAGTTAGAGGAAAAAACGGCTCAAGCCATGGGAACTGACAAAATGAAATTGTTAGCTAAGCTTTCAGAAGAATGGAGCACTACTTTTTGGCATTTTTTAAGTGAAGAAAGGAGTAAAAATGGAAAACTTTAAAATAATTCTTCCATACTTAAAGCGTTATAAAAAAGATGTTGTTTGTGCAATTATTGCTATCTTAGTTTCAGCGTTTTCTGGATTATATCAGCCTAAATTATTGGAAAATATTCAAAAGGCATTGATGGCGAATCAGAAGCAAGCAGTCTTGTCTGATGGAATCTGGCTAGTAGTCCTAGGTATAATTGCAATTATTTCGGGTATTTTTAACGTTTATTTTGCAGCGAAAATTGCACAAGGAGTAGTTAGTGATCTACGTGAAGATACCTATGCTAAGATTCAAACGTTCTCTTTTGGTAATATTAAGAAATTTTCAGCAGGTTCTCTAACTACACGGTTGATCAACGATATGAACCAGGTAATGAACATGATGATGCAGCTATTTATGCAGATGTTGCGGTTGCCGATTTTAATTGTCGGTTCATTTATCTTCTGTATCGTGATTATTCCGCGCTTCTGGTGGGCACCAGTGGTCATGGTTGCACTTATTTTTGGTTTTGGCGCTTACGTTTTAAGACAAATGAATAGTTTGTTTACCAAATTCCAAGAAATGATGGACCGAATTTCTAATCAAGCACAAGAAACATTGCAAGGTGTGAGAGTGGTTAAGTCATTTAATCAAGGTCCACAAGAAATTAAAAAGTTTGATCAAACTTCGGACCAATTGAATGACTACAACATTGTGATTGGTTACTGGTTCTCTGCAATTATGCCAGCTTTTCAGATGATCGCTTATACCGTAATTGCTTTAATTGTTTATTTAATTGGTAAAAATATTACGGCACATCCAAGTGATATTGCGGTAGTCAGTCCATTCGTGAACTATGTTTTAACCCTGCTATTTACGATCATGATTGCCGGAATGACCTTAATGCAATTTTCAAGAGCTAATATTTCTCTTGGACGTATTCGTGAGGTATTGGAGACTGAACCAGATGTCAAGTTTGTGGAAAGTGGTTCGGTTGCACCTCTTAGCGGTAGCGTAGAGTTTGATCATGTTTCCTTTACTTATCCTGATGGGGATGATCCTACTTTAAAGGATATTTCGTTTAAGATTAAGCCAGGTCAAATGGTTGGTATCGTTGGGGCAACAGGTGCTGGTAAATCAACTTTGGCCCAATTAATTGCTCGTTTATATGATCCAACTAAGGGTGAAGTAAAAATTGGCGGTCAAAATATTAAGGATGTAACTGAAGCTGCATTACGCAAAACTGTTTCTTTTGTGCTGCAGCGAGCAGTTCTTTTCTCAGGTACAATAGCATCTAATTTGCGTCAAGGTAATGCTCAGGCTAAATTACATGAATTGCAGCGTGCTGCCAATATGGCGCAAGCATCAGAATTTATTGAGCGTTATAACGATTCTTTCGATCATGAAGTAGAGGAGCGTTCTGCTAACTTTTCCGGTGGGCAAAAGCAACGTCTATCTATTGCACGTGGCTTGATTGCTAAAGCACCAATTTTGATTTTGGACGATTCAACTTCTGCTCTGGATGCGGAAAGTGAGAAGAAAGTACAGCAAGCTTTAGAGCATGAGCTGCCTGATACTACTACTTTTATCATTGCGGAAAAGATTGTTTCAGTGATTAATGCCGATACAATTTTAGTGTTAGATGACGGTAAATTAGTGGCACAAGGTACGCATGAAGAATTGCTTAAGACTTCGCCGGTTTACCAAGAAATCTTCAAGACACAAAAAGGTAAGAAAGGAGGAAATGAATAAATGAGTAATACGAAAAAGGCATTGCGCTATTTTGCTAAGTATTTGAAGCCTTATTGGAAGGGAATCACTATTGTGGTTATCCTTTCTTTGATTTCGAGTGGTGCACAGGTTATGGCACCTACATATTTAGGCCGTTCAGTTACCGCTTTGGTTGATTTAAAAAAGGGTACAGCATCCATGAACACGTTCTATAGCGCGTTATGGTCGATGTTCTTGTTTTACTTATTGAGCCAGATAGCGATTTTTATTGCTTGGATGGTAATGTCCAAGTTCAATGCGGATTCAACTAATGACATGCGTGAGAATCTATTTGCCAAGTTTCAACGGATGTTAGTGCGCTACTTTGATACTCATCAGGATGGTAAACTTTTATCGCTATTTACTTCCGATTTGGATAATATTTTCAACGCAATGAACAATGCGATTTTTGAAATTATTTCCCAGGGAATTATGTTCGTGGGAACAATTATTGTGATGTTCACGATTAATAGTACTTTGGCTTGGACTACGATTGCGACAACACCATTCATTTTGATTATTAGTGTCCTTTTAATGAAAAAAGCTCGCGTTTATATCGATAAGCAGCAAGATGAAATTGGCGATTTAAATGGTTATATTACCGAACAGATCAATGGTGAAAAGGTGATTATTACCAATGGTTTGCGTCAAGAATCGGTTGATGGCTTCAGGGTCTACAACAATAAAGTAAGAACCGCTTTGTTTAAGGGGCAATTTTATTCGGGAATCCTATTCCCATTGATGAACGGATTGAACTTACTTAATTTGGCAATTGTCATCGCTATGGGGTCTTGGATGATTATTTCCGGTCAAATTTCTCAGGCTATTGGATTGGGCTTGATTGTAACTTTCGTTGAATATTCACAAGTTTATTTCCAACCTTTGACACAAATTACTTCAATTTATTCCATGATTCAATTAGCTTTAACTGGGGCAAGAAGATTAGCTACAGTTGAAGAACAAAAAGATGAAAACGAAGCGCCAAATGGTAAGGTCATTAGTGGTTTGAATCATGGTGTCAAGCTAGAAAATGTTCATTTTGGCTACAATAAAGATAAAGAAATTTTGCACGGAGTAAATATTTCGGTTGATAAGGGCCAATCAGTGGCTCTGGTCGGACCAACCGGTTCAGGTAAAACTACGATTATGAACCTGTTAAATCGCTTCTATGATGTTAATTCAGGTAAAGTAACCTTTGACGGGACAGATGTACGTGATATTCAACTAACATCATTGCGAAATAATGTTGGGATCGTCCTGCAGGACTCTGTCTTATTTACTGGTACTGTAGCGGACAATATTCGTTATGGTAAGCCGAATGCTTCAATGGATGAAGTGATTTCAGCGGCTAAGCAGGCTAATATCCATGATTTTATTGAGACTTTGCCTGATGGTTACGATACTCAAGTTAGCGATGCTAGCTCAATCTTTTCAACTGGGCAAAAGCAATTAATGTCAATTGCTCGGACAATTTTAACGAATCCACCATTCCTAATCTTGGATGAAGCAACTTCTAACGTAGATACGGTAACAGAAGAAAAGATTCAAAAGGCAATGGATACTGTGATTGCTGGACGAACAAGCTTTGTGATTGCTCACCGGTTAAAGACGATCTTGAATTCTAATAAGATTGTTGTGTTAAAAGATGGTAATGTGATCGAAGAAGGCAGCCACGAGGCACTGCTTAAAGAAAAGGGATTTTATTACAAACTTTACACAGATCAAATGGCATTTGATTAACAATGTGCTATACTTGACTTAATTGATAAATAAATGAAATGTCACTAGGGGTGCGTAATGCTGAGATAATACCCTTCGAACCTGAACAAGATAATACTTGCGCAAGGGAAAGTGCTAACAAGAGAATTAACTTTTATTTGTGTGCTCCTACTGACAGTATGTTAGTAAGGAGCATTTTTTATGTTTACTAGATCGTCAAAATGGAATGTAAAATCAGTTATTTTAGTTGCCTTAATCGGGATCATCATGGGTGTGATTTACACTTATGGCTTTAACAATGTGTATAACTTAGTAAAATTAAGCTTTTTACCCACCGGTTATGCACCGGTTGTTGACAACGTTTTTACTGGCTTATGGTATATGGCTGCTCCTTTAGCGATGTATTTTGTACCAACTAAGGGAGCTGGAACTATTGGTGAATTGCTGGCTGCCACGGTTGAGATGGCGATCGGTGGCCAGTGGGGAGCCTTGACTATTTTTGAGGGGTTAATTCAAGGAGCAATGAACGAGATCGGCTTTTTCCCTAAAAAAGAACGCTATGAAAAGTTCTCATGGAAGAGCGTTTTGACTGGTGCTTTCTTTGCCAATTTAGGTGGTTTTATACCAAGTTACTTTTTGTTTGGTTGGAGTCATTATCAGGTTAATGTACAAATTCTGATGTTTATTGTAAGTATGATTTCATCATTACTGTTTGATGGTGTCCTAGTGAAATTGATTACCAATCTTTTCGATAAAGCATTAAAACCTAAAGTTGCCTAGAAACTATAAATCATACCTTTTCGTATACACACACTTTATTAATACCATTTGAGTGATAGAATAAAGTTAGATCTATTGTATACGTTTTCAAAAAAGGGGATTTATATGGCTCGACGAAGTAATGCAGAAAAGGAAGCTGAGGCAGAAGCAATTAAGAACTGGAATCCGCGTTACAAACATAATGTTATTATTTATTTATGGATCTACAGCATTTTGGGTGCAGTAACTGGGATTACGAATGATGCGGCTCTATCTTATTACAAAATTGTAGCGCCACACCTGATTTCTGGATTAAACATTTTTAATGCGGCAACTGCTATTTTGATGTCAGTAATGATCGCTACAGTTCACAAGTGGGGTTATCGCAAGATTTTATTGATTTTGCCGCCAATGACTGCGATTTTTATGGCTTTAACTTGTATCACGACTAACCAGCTCGTTATCATGATTGCTTATACTATTTCTTGGACAGCAATTGGGGTTTATGATTTGATGTATCCATTAATGTGGACCTCATATGTTCCGGGAAAAATTAGAACTAAGATGTTCTCAACAGTAATGATTGTTAATTTGATTACACAAACGATCTGTACGTTTTTAGGTGGGAAAGCTGTCGTTTGGTTCTTTGGTTTGATTAGAGGCATTCCTTATCATGAGGCATCTGTTCTTTCTGGTAAGTCAGAGATGTTAACTGGTCAAACTTTAGCAGATTATACAAATTCATACAGAATCCTGCTTTACATTACGGCTGCCGTAACCATGTTAGCCTTTGTTTTGGCTTTGTTTATTCATGATGTGCCACGTGATTATCGTTCTACTGCAGATGACAAGGAGCCTAGCAGAGCAGAGAAGATGGCTATGTATAAAAAGCTTTTGAGCAAGAAGACATTGATGTGGATTGTCTATATTGCCGGTATTCAACTTGGTGCTCGTTTAGTTGCTGTTTATGTGCCGATTTATTTGAATAGTTATTTGCACATTCCACGTGATGTTACTTCTACCATTAACACCTTTGTTCAAGCAGCGATGCTAATTGGATATTTCTTTGCGCCATTCTTGGAAAAGAAGATGGGGGCGATTGTTTCTGTTGCTGCAGGTACATTGACCTGTGTGCCAGTTATGTTGTTGCTAGCTAACGGTCGTCGCTTAGGTAGCGGGACAGTTTTGTTTGTAATTGTCGGTCTTTTGCTCTTCTTAAGAACAGGATTAGCCAATGCCACAATGCCAATTCAACAAGAAGTTCAGATGGTTATTGTTGATAAGGACTTGCGTCCAGCCTTTACCGGTGTGGTTCAGATTGCTTATGCTGTTGTCGGTGTCATTGATGGACTCTTCACCGAATTTTACTTATTTACTACCCAAGATGGTTATGCAAATGCCTATTACATTGCAGCGGTAATTTATGTTATTGCTAGTGTCTTGCTTTTGGTCTTCTTTGCCAAGAAGTATAACCGAATTTTGGACACAGCTAATGCACAAGATGATAATCAAAATTAAGATAATTTAGAATAAAGAAAAGACCTGATAATCTTCGCTTTGTGATTATCAGGTCTTTTGCTGCTTATTTCAAAACAGATTGTAACTTAGTAGTTAACATGTCAATTGCAACATCATTTTCCCCACCTTCAGGTACGATGATATCGGCATAGCGCTTGGTTGGTTCAATAAATTGGTTGTACATTGGCTTAACTGTACCCAAATATTGATTAATAACAGAGTCAAGTGAACGACCACGTTCCTTCATATCGCGCTCAAGTCGGCGAATAAAACGGATATCATCATCGGTATCAACATAAACTTTAATATCCATCAAATTGCGAATATCTTCATTGAAGAGGACTAAAATTCCTTCTAAGATAATAATATCGGCCGGCTCAACATGAATAGTTTCATCGCTTCTAGTATGAGCGGTAAAATCATAAGTTGGCATTTCAATCGGTTTTCTGTGCATTAACTGACTTAATTGTGCCTCAAGTAGCGGCATATCAAAAGCATCAGGATGATCATAATTAATTTTCATTCTTTCTTCCATTGATACACCAGTATTATCTTTATAATAAGAATCCTGGGTCATGATCATAATGCGATCTTGATCATTAATATTATCCGCAATTTCATGAGCGATGGTAGTTTTGCCGCTTCCAGAACCACCGGCAATTCCAATGATAACGGGTTTTTCAAGTTTTCCCATTTCAAACTCCTTTGTTTTTCAATATATCACTAAATATTTTAAGCTATTTTCCGAATATTAACAGCATTTATTTGTATTAAAAACGGATTCATTTTGAAGTATAAGAAATTTTGCTTGCTTTTTATCCCAAAATAAGGTTAAATACATATAAATAAATTAAAAGGCTATGAAAAAGACAAGTAGATAGTTTATTTCTAACAGTGAGTTGGTGCTAGTGAAAAGCCAATAGACCCTGAACTATTGAAAAACACTTTTAGCAGCTCACCGAAATAACAATTCTTAGAGTAGGTTGAGACGTCTCCGGTACGTTACCACACCGGTGAAGCATGATAGTGCTTCATGAGTAGGTCTATATCTAATAGGCAATGTGGGTGGTACCGCGGAAAGAAGTCTTTCGTCCCAGTTTAGGGATGAGGGACTTTTTCTTTATCCTAAAAGTTAGTAGTTAATAAATTCGTAAGTAGCGTTAATATGATTATTTTAATCTAGCTAAATACAAATATATTTTGCTAAAACCGAATAAATTTATAAGATTAGCAGGCTATTATACTATTTTGAATTGCTAAAATATTTAGTTTTAGCTTTAAGAAGAGTAAAATAATTATATTGTGTAGACAAAGGAAAGAAAGGTAGAAGCCATGACAGCAATTATTGAATTTAAGCATGTTGATAAGTACTACGGAAAGCTCCATGCATTGAAAGATATTAACTTAAAGATTGATGAAGGCCAAGTGGTTTCAATTATTGGTCCATCTGGTTCAGGTAAGAGTACTTTAATTAGAACTATGAATGGCTTGGAACCAATTAATAGCGGTCAATTAATTGTAACTGGGTATGATTTGGCTGATAAAAAGACCGATATTAATAAGATTCGTAAAAATGTTGGGATGGTATTCCAACACTTTAATCTCTACAATAATCACACTGTGTTAGAGAACGTTATGCTGGCGCCTAAGATTGTGCTAAAGCGTCCTGATGATGAGAACCGTAAAGTAGCGATGCAATATCTTGAAAAAGTAGGTATGGCCGATAAAATTGACTCTTATCCTCGTCAATTATCTGGTGGACAAAAACAAAGAGTAGCGATTGCTAGATCATTAGCAATGCACCCTAAGGTGATTTTATTTGATGAACCAACTAGTGCCCTTGACCCAGAAATGATTGAAGATGTTTTAGAAGTTATGAGATATGTTGCTGAACAAGGCATTACTATGGTTGTGGTTACCCACGAGATGGGTTTTGCTAGAGAAGTAAGCAATCGCTTAATTTTCTTTGATAATGGTCATATTTTAGAAGATCGCAAGCCAGAAGAATTCTTTGCTCATCCAGATACTGAACGTGCTCGGCAATTTTTAAGCAAAGTTATTTCTAAAGATTAAGGTGACACGCCATGAAAAAGATAAAAAGATTTCTTTTCTTGCCTTTGCTGATTCTATTAGCGTTTACCTTAACAGCTTGTGGCAAGCATGCTAGCAATAATGTTTATCAAAAGGTAAAAGAAAGTAAGACAATTGTTTGGGGCGTTAGAGCAGATACTAGATTGTTTGGCTTAACGAACATTAAGACAGGACATATTGAAGGGTTTGAAATCGATTTGGCTAAGGCTTTAACTAAGCAAATGCTAGGTAAAGATGCTAAAACCGATTTTGTTACTACTACTGCCAACACTAGAATCCCACTTTTAAAAAATGGAAATGTTGATGCTGTTTTAGCCACAATGACTATTACACCAGAACGTGCCAAGCAAGTAACCTTCTCTAAGCCATACTTTCCAGCCGGTTCATCTTTGTTAGTGCCTAATAATAGTAAGATCAAGAATGTTAAGGATCTGGAAGGCAAAACTGTTTTGGCCGTTAAAGGAACTACCGCAGTTGATGATGTACATAAGTATGCCCCTAAAGCGCGGATTTTGCAATATGATGACTATGGTCAAGCAATGTCTGCATTGAAGGCTAACCAAGGTGTGGCATTAACTACTGACAACGGTTTGCTTGCCGGTATCGCTCAAGAAAATCCTGGTTATAAGTTAGTCGGCGGCGTCTATAGTAATGCTCCTTACGGAATTGCTGTTAATAAGGGACAAAAACAAATGGCAGATCATATCGACCAAGCTTTGAATGAATTACAAAAGAATGGTACTTATGACCGTTTGATTAAAAAGTGGTTTGCTGGAATTCCTGGTTTTAGTCTAAAGGGGGTTTTGAAATAATGTGGCAAATTATTACTAACAACTGGGGCAGCTTCCTAACAGGTTTTTGGAATACTATTTTAAGTAGTATTATTGCTCTAGTTTTCAGTTTGATTTTAGGCGTGATTTTTGCCTTGCTTGAGGTAGCACCATCTAAATTTGGCCAAGTGATCGCGAAGATCTATATTGCGATTTTTAGAAATATACCTTTGCTGGTAATTGTCATGATCTTTTATTTGATCGTTCCACGTTATATTGTGAAATTGTCAGGATTTCAAGCGGGGACAATTGGTTTAACGCTTTATACATCAGCGTTTATTGCAGAGACCGTTCGTGCGGGAATTAATTCAATTGGAACTGGTCAAATGGAAGGTGCTCGCTCCAACGGTATGACCTATGTGCAAGCCATGCGTTATGTCATCTTACCTCAAGCGATGAAGATAGTGATTCCACCACTAGGCAACCAGTTTGTCAACTTGGTTAAAAACTCTTCAGTTTTGGCCTTTGTTGCCGGTTTTGACTTGATGTATCAAGCACAATTGATTGCGTTCTCAACGTTCCAAACAATTGATACTTATATTATTGTTGGATTGTTCTACTTGATCTTGACTTTGCCGCTTAGTTACTACATGCGTCATTTAGAGAAAAAATTAGTCAACTAATAGGAAAGGGATAGAGAATGGAAACTTTTATTCATGCATATTCATGGGTCGATATCCGCTTCTTATTACAAGGACTTTGGGTAACGATTTATGTTTCATTAATTTCAATTGCATTAAGCTTCGTAGTAGGATTAATCTTAGGATTAGTTCGCTACATGAAAATTAAGTATGTGTCTGCAATTGTAGGCTTTATTATTGATATTATTCGAAATTTGCCGCTATTGTTGATCATCTTCTTTACCTATTTTGGTTTACCTCAATTAGGTATTGTAACGAATCCAACGACAGCTTCAATTGCAGCGTTAGTCATCTTTGAAGGTGCAATGCTAGCAGAAATTGTTCGTTCAGGAATTGGCTCAGTTGATTCGGGTCAAATGGAAGGTGCCCGTTCCAACGGGATGTCGTATGGTCAGGCTATGTATCATGTAATTATGCCACAAGCTTTGCACAATATGATTCCGGCATTATTATCACAATTTGTATCATTGGTTAAGGATACTTCATTGGCAACTATCATTGTTTTGCCAGAGCTTTTATACCACGCACAAATTATTTACAGTCAGAACACGACTTACTTAATTCCAATGTATGTGATTATTGCAATCATGTACTTTATTGTCTGTTTCTGCTTGTCAACGATTGCAAATTACTTGCAGAAAAAATATGATTAAAGGCTCAAATTATCCAAAAAAACTAACTCATGCTAACATAATAGTAAGAGTTAGTTTTTTATTTTAGGGAAAATTATGAGTGTAAATGCACAGTTAACAGATCGTGAACGAGTTGAATTAACTAAAAAGGCATATGATGAATTGCAGCTGGGTGATACTATCAAAATAGATCAACATTATCTTGGAACTGTTTGTCGTAATGTTTATGCTAAGGATGGGATGCGAGCCTTCGTCATTTCAAGTCCGAATGAAATAACAATCTTATTTAAAGGATCATATGGTTTTAAAAAGGGGACTCCACAAACTTGGCGTGATGAATGGATTAAAACTAATCTACCAATTTTAAAAGCACTGCTTGCACGAAAACGGACGATTCCTAGCCAATTAAAATCAGCTGCTCACTTATTGAATCAGACAATTAATCAATTTAAAGGTAGTAGAATTTATATTTATGGTCATTCGTTAGGTTCAATTAATGCTCAGTTTGCTTTAGCTAATTGTCGTCATCCAGAAGCAATTGCAGCTGCTTATCTGTATGAAGGAACCAATATTTGGCTTTTACTGACGCCAGCTGAACGACGTCAGGTGGCTAAAATGCGGGAGAAAATTTTTAACTATGTCGATATTTATGACCCGGTTACGTTAGGAATTACTGAGACGCACCATATGGTAGGGAAATTGTGTTATGTGGATAGCGAACCGATGCAACCAATTAAGCAGCATATGTGGGGAGGATATCACTTTAATGCAGATGGTAGTTTGAAGTTACGTAAGGTTGATCAAGCTTTTCTGGCAGAAAGTCGTAGTGAGCGTAAGTTACTTGCTCGTTCAGGTGATTTGGCAGATTTTTTAGAGAAAATGGGCTCAGCCGAAGAAGTAAAAAAATTAGCTACCGATAAAATTGAGCAATTAGTTCAACGCTATCCTGATCATAAGAGTTTGGCAAAATTGACCGCTCTTTTTGAAGGAGAAATACGGAAAAGTAAAAATCGGTAAAAGAAAAAAGCAAATTATGCTAATTTGCTTTTTCGTTAGACAATGATTATTTAACCAATGCCTTAGTTTTGTATGCATATGCAGCAGTATAAGGACCAGCACCAGTAGCTATTCTTAATGCCTTAACCTTTTTGCCGTTAACAGTTCTAGTAACAGGGATGTAGTATTCACCATCACCAGCTAAGTTAACCCAATTGTTGACATTGAAGCCCTTTTTATAGTTAGCTGCAGCATAAATATTTTCAGTTTTTTTGATGAACTGATTACGCTTCTTAGCTGAAACGTTGTAAACATTTTTCTCGAAGAACTTTTGTGAAGGTACGTAAAGCTTTTTACCATCTACGCTATGAGCAGTGATCTTTACCTTAGAAATTGTTTTATCACCCTTTTCGCGATAATACCAGGTGCCACGGGTTGCTTTTGGTGTGGTAAAGGTTTTAGCAATACCATAGCCTTTAGGAAGCTTGCTAGCATAAGTTGGTGTAGATACCAAGAACAATAAACCGGCTAAAAAGGATACGAAAAGTAAAAGTTTCTTTTTCATAGTAGTCTCCCCCCATTTAATAAATGATATTTTAACTACTTTTATTATAATGGTTTTACAGGAAAAATAATATAAAAATCTATAAAGAATTAGATTAGCATTAAAAATTTTTGTATAATATTCATATTTAAGAAATAAGAAGGTAAATATATGACGATTGATTATAGAAAAGATATTATTGATTTAATGCAGGCGACGCGGAGCGATCCCCAATCACTGAAGCAGTCAATGATTGCGTTGAAAATTATTAGTAAAATATATAACCAGGCAGTACTAGGCAATCCACCTGAGAATAAGAATGAAGTCGTTAAAATTGCGGAAAAAGCTGATCAGACTGTAAAAAATGAGCCAGAAATAAAAACTGAGAATAAGCTAGAAAATAAAACTGAAATAGAAACTAAAAAAGAAAATGATGAAAATACTGTAGAAAAAATAAAGCCGAAAAAAACGAAGGAAGAGCTTGAAAAAGAAAAAGCTAAAAAAGAAGAAGCTGCTAAAGCTCTGAGTCCTACGGTTTTAAAGAATAAAAACAAATATGCGACCATAACTCCTATTCCTAAGCCTGTGGTTAAGAAAATAATTCCTGTGGCTAAACCAAAGGAAAAACAATATGAGATTAGACGTAAGCTGCTAGGTGCAGAAGCAGTGGATGAGAATGGTCATTCAGTACAATATTTTAATGAACACTTGACTAGAATTGAAAAGCTGGAAAACGGTGATACAGTTACTTTGCTAGATCACTTAAATGACAGTGGCAATCGTCCAATTATTAAAGTTGAGCATCATGCAAAGTCTTTTGCGCCAGATGAGGAAATTATCGAATTTGGTCCAGCGGTAGTTCACCGTGATTCTTTTGGTTTATACATCAAGCAGGACTCTAATGGCAAAAACCTAAGTCAAGTAAATCCTGAAAAAGCTATTTTATACTTAGACATGAATACTGTAAGTCACTTTAACTTACACGAAAATGACCTGATTAGTATTGTTTGGCGAGTCAGTGATCCATCTTTCATTAGGGTTAGATGGCGTTATGCCGAAGCTGAAGTTACTATTCCAGAAAAGAAGGAAAAGCCGGATAAAAATAAAGAAACGGAAAAGCACAAGACTAAAGGTAGACACAAGTCTTTATTGCATCAATTAGAAAAAAAGGAGAAGCAGTCGTCTGAAAAGCAAAATGAAGACTATGCTTCCCGAATTGATTTTGACCTCGATAAAAAACGAGTTACCGTTGTAGTAGGAGACAAGAGCTTAACCTCTAACTTGGCTAAGGTGATTGAAGCACACAATGGAGTAGCTCGAATTATCGAGATGAAACAGGCTTCTAATGTTTTACGTGCATGTAAGGAATCGAATTATGTCATTCTAATCCAGTCATACATTAAGCATTCTATCAGTCAAATCCTGATCAATTCACCACACAAGTCATATTCGATTGCAATGGCCACAACTGCAGGGCAATTAGCGGTAGAAAAGGCTTTATATCGTGCTCGTTACAAGTTGAATGTAACTGATAATGATCAAATTCAATATCCATTTTTAGTAAATAATTAGGTAAAAAAAAGAAGTTCAATTAATACTCAATGTCATTAAGTTAAGACATTGACAAATTGAATTTAATCTCTGTAGAACCGAA
>ERZ838483.593-NODE-593-length-43934-cov-7.763532_pt1 | contig 43934 bp, 40 predicted proteins | sample MGYA00519939_ERZ838483 | MGnify/ENA primary metagenome ERZ838483 (study PRJEB31850, sample SAMEA3708836) | human gut metagenome | biome: human gut; feature: human-associated habitat; material: faeces | place: China | collected 2014 ... | reverse complement strand
ATTAAAAAATCAATTTACGAGAAAGAACTATTTACACAAAAGATTTGACAGTTTCCAAAATGGCCGTTTTGTCTGTAAAAGTACTACAAAAGTTATATTTTGTTTAGTTGATAATAATAGTCTTATAGACTTAAAGTCTCTGTTAGAAATCATTCTTAATGTGAATGCTAATTGATAGAAAATACTGGAATTTATAAAATGGTATGTAGAAAGTAAAGTTAAAAAAATAGTATTAAAGACCTAAAAAATAAAGGAATAAAAATGAGCACAAAGATAATAGATAAAATTAAAGAAATTGATAGTGATGAGCAACCAATAGATATTACCTCTGAAGCTAATTTGATTTGGGATATTGCTAATAAGTTACGTGGTGTTTATATGCCAGATGATTATGGTAAAGTCGTTATTCCGATGACTATAATTAGACGGTTTGAGTGTGCACTAGAATCAACTAAAGACAAAGTCATTAGTACAGTAGAACAAATCCCCGACTATCCTGATCTTGCTTTGTTCAAAATTACGGGGTATCAATTCTACAATAAGAGTAAATTTAATTTAAAAGAATTATGTAATGATCCAGATAATATTGCTGCTAACTTTAAATCCTATATTTCTGGTTTTTCTTCTGATGTGCAAGATATTTTGAAAAAACTTGATATGGAAGATCAAATTAAAAAGATGGATGACGGAGATTGTCTTTATTCTGTAGTTAAGGCTTTCTCAGAAGTAGATCTAAGCGTAGAGCACTTTGATAGTATCAGAATGGGATATATCTTTGAAAATTTAATTGGAAAATTTTATCAAAATGTCGATGCCGGACAGTTCTACACCGGTCGAGACATCATTAAACTTTGTATTTCTTTGCTTTTATCAGAAGAATCTGATGATATTCTTGATGACAATAAAGTTGTAACTATCGTTGATCAAGCCTGCGGAACTGGCGGTATGTTGAGTACAGCTTATTCATATTTAAAAGCAATAAATCCTAGTGCTGATGTTCACCTATTTGGACAAGAAATGATGGGTAGATCCTATGCTGTAGGATTAGCCGAAATGTTAATTAAGGATCAAAATATTGATAACTTTAAGCAGGCAGATACGCTTAAAGAGGACTGTTTTCCTAGCCAAAAAATGCGTTTTGCACTAGAAAACCCTCCGTTTGGAACTCCATGGGGTGGTAAAGATGCAAAATCAGGCCAAGAAGAAGCGGTAAAAGAAGAATATTTAAAAGGAAAAGACAGCAGATGGCCTGCCGGATTACCCGCTAGTGGGGATGCACAATTATTATTTTTACAATCGGCTTTAGATAAATTAGATGAAAATGGCCGTGCAGCAATCATTGAAAATGGCTCACCGTTATTTACAGGAAATACGTCTTCTGGTGAATCTCAAATCAGAAGATGGCTTCTTGAAAATGATTATCTTGAAGCTATTGTCGCTATGCCTACTGATATGTTTTACAACACGGGTATTGCTACATATATTTGGATTCTATCTAAAAACAAGTCAGCAGATCGTAAAGAAAAAGTTCAACTAATTGATGCAAGTAATATCTATACTGACTTAAGAAAGCCATTAGGTAATAAACGTAGAAGATTTGCACCTCAAGACCGTGAAAAGATTGTACAACTTTACGCTGATTTTGCTGAAAATGATTTATCACAAATCCATAGCAACACTGACTTTATTTATCGTGAATATACGGTAATGCAGCCATTGCAAAAAAGCTACGGTATTAATAAAGATCGAATTGAAAATCTACTTCAAAATAAGACTATTAAGAACTTATACGATGAAGCAAAAGTTCAAGAATTAGAATCTGAAGATAAATTAAGTGCTAAAGATCAAAAGAAACTAAATAAATACCAAAAGAATAAACCAGTCTATGACAAAATGCTAGAAATATTGAATGATAATATCTCTGACAAGTTATATATGTCACCTGAAGAATTTAAGCCAGTAATTACTAACTTATTAGGAGACACAGTTGAAAGTAAGCTGATCCCTAAGATTATAGATGGCTTATCTAAGATGGACAAGAATGCAGAAATTCAAAAGGATAAGAAGGGAAAAATCAAATACGATAAGGACACTTCTGATACTGAAATTGTAAATATCGAAACAAATATTGATGATTACATGGAAAAAGAAGTCTTACCATTTGTGCCTGATGCCAAGGCATTCTTTGAAGAAGACGTAAGTAAGAAGAAGCCAGTGATTAAGACTGGAGCCGAGATTCCATTTACTAGATATTTCTACAAATATAAAAAGCCAGAATCTATTGATAAGTTAAAGAACGAGATTGCTAAATTAGAAAAATCTATTTCAGCAGGGATGCACGAATTATTTGAATAGGTGATATTAATGGTAAAAATGAAAGATAGCGGACTTGAGTGGATTGGTAAAATTCCAGAAGATTGGAAATCCGTAAAATTTAATGCTATTTATAATTTAAGAACAGAAAAAGTTAGTGATAAAGATTTTCCACCTTTATCTGTAACCAAAAAAGGCATTGTTCCTCAATTAGATACAGCTGCTAAAACTAATAATGGTGACAATCGAAAATTAGTTAAAAAAGGAGATTTTGCGATTAACAGTAGATCTGACAGACGCGGTTCATGTGGCATCTCTAAATATGATGGTTCAGTTTCTTTAATAAATACGGTATTATTTCCTAGAAATTCTAAAATGGATCCTAGATATTATGATTGGTTATTTCATACTACTCAATTTGCCGATGAATTCTATAAATGGGGACATGGAATCGTAGATGATCTATGGGCTACCAATTGGCAAGATATGAAAAACATTACTTTAATCCTACCTCCACTTTTACAACAACAAACTATTGCTGACTTTCTTGATAAGAAATGTACAGAAATAGATGATATATCTGTCAAAATTCAAAAAGAAATTGATACTTTAGAGGAATATCGTAAGAGTGTCATTACTAAAGCCGTTACTAAAGGATTAAACGATCAGGTTCTTATGAAAGATAGTGAAATTGGATGGATGGGTAAAATACCTAAAGCTTGGAGTATTGTAAGGCTAAAGTTTTTAGGTGAAGCACGAAATGGGTTAACCTATTCGCCACATAATATGAGTGATGAAAGTGGTACTTTAGTTTTAAGATCTTCTAATATTAAGAATGGAAATATTGTTAATGCCGATAATGTATATGTTGATGAAAAGGTACCTCAAAATTTAATTTTGAAAAAAGATGATTTACTAATTTGTTCAAGAAATGGCAGTCAAAAGCTAATTGGTAAAAATGCGTTAATTCCTGAAGATTTTGCTGGTTCTAGTTTCGGTGCCTTTATGTGTATTTTTAGGGGTAAATATAATAAATACATACATTATGTTTTAAATTCAAGAATTTTTGACTTTTATATTGGTTCATTTTTAACTTCCACTATTAATCAACTTACTAGAAAAAATTTATACAATCTTTCAATACCATTTCCAGTTAAAGAAAACGAGAGAAAAGATATCATTAATTTTCTAGATAAAAAATGTAATACTATTGATAAATTAATCAGAGATAAAAAAATGCAATTAAACAAAATCCAAGAATATAAAAATTCTATGATTTTTGAATACATAACTGGTAAAAAGCAAGTATCTGTAAGTGCAGGAGAAAAATAATGCGCGGTAATATTAATGAGCGATACGAATATCAGCAAGATATTATTAACTACTTAACAGAACATGACGGATATATCGAAAGAAAGGACACCAATTTTGATATTCTTCATGCAATGGATCCAGAACTGTTAATGCAATTTCTTAATAAAACACAACCTAATGAAATGGCTGCATTGCAAAAGATGTATAAAAATGATCTTCAAGAAACTATCGTTAATTCAATTAATAGTTTTGCGATAAGTAAAAATGGTAGCATTCTTTACCTCCTAAAACATGGTATTGAAATTGCAAATCATAAATTGACACTTTTGTATGAAAAGCCAGCTACAAACTTCAATCCCGAATTAACTAAGACATATGAGTCCAATATTTTATCAGTTATGCAAGAAGTGCATTATATTCATAAGGAAAATGATAATGAGCAAAATAAGCAAAGAGTAGATTTGGTTCTTTTTATTAATGGAATTGCGATTATAAGTATTGAACTCAAGAGCAACAGCCAAGGTCAAAATTATGAAGATGCCATTAAGCAATATCGTAAGGATAGAGACCCTAAAGCTAGACTGTTCTTGTTTAGAGCTGGTTGCTTAGTTAACTTTGCTATGGATTGTGAAGAAGTTTATATGACAACCAAGCTGGATAAAGAAGCTACATTCTTTATGCCTTTCAATAAAGGAAAGGGAGAAGGCGTATTTTCTGGAGCTGGTAATCCAATCCTAAAGGATGATTATGACGTGTCCTATATGTGGAAAGATATTTTTACTAAAGATACTTTGATTGAACTTATTACTAAGTTTATCTTTATTGAAAAAAAAGAGAGTAAAGATGAAGTAACAGGTAAAAAGAAAGTATCTGAGAGAGTAATTTTTCCTAGATACCACCAATTAGATGCTCTCCGAAAGATAATTGCTGATTTGAAGATCAATCATACTGATCAGAACTACTTAATTGAACACTCAGCCGGTTCAGGAAAGACTAACACTATTGCTTGGCTTGCCCATCGTCTTGCATCCCTTCATGATAATGATAATAAGCAAATCTTTGACAATATCATTATTATGACAGACCGTGTGGTCGTTGATAGACAACTTCAAAAAGCAATAATGGGACTCGAACATAGAAGTGGCTTAGTTCAAGTAATGAACGATAAGTGTACTTCTGCGGATTTGAAATACGCTCTTGAAAGTAATACTAAAATTATTGTTACGACTATTCAAAAATTCCCTTACGTTGTCGATTTGATTAAAGATTCCAACGGTGAAAATATAGATCTAAAGAATAAGAAGTTTGCTGTAATTATTGATGAAGCTCATTCGTCTACCGCAGGTAAAGATATGATAGCTGTCACTCAAACTCTATCTACAAAAAAAGAAAATGATGATATAGATCTTCAAGATGCCTTAGTTAAGGAAATTCAAGGATCGGGCAAACAAAAGAATGTAAGTATGTTTGCTTTTACTGCCACTCCCAAAAGTACAACACTTCATTTATTTGGTAGACAAGACAAAAATGGAAATTGGGCGCCTTTCCACTTGTATAGCATGAAACAGGCTATTGAAGAAGGATATATTCTTGATGTTTTAGCAAATTATACAACATATAAAACTTACTACAAGATTAATAAAGAAATCCAAAATGATCCTGAACTACAAACTAGCGATGCAAAAAGACAAATCGCTAAAATTGTAGATTTAGATGATACCAACATTGATCAAAAAGTTTATATTATTTTGAATCACTTTAGAAATCACGTAATGCCTGAACTCGGTGGAAATGCAAAAGCTATGGTTATAACTGCATCCCGTGAAGCTGCCGTGAAGTATAAGTTTGCTTTTGAAAAAGCAATTAAGAAAAATAATTACACAGATATTCGAACATTGGTTGCTTTCTCTGGGAAAGTAAAATTAAACGACGATGAGTATACTGAAGCTTCAATTAATGGCTTCTCTGAAGATAAAACAGCAAAAGAATTCAACAAACCAGAATATAAGCTTCTTTTGGTAGCAAATAAATATCAGACTGGTTTCGATCAACCTAAGCTTTGTGCAATGTATGTTTTAAAGCCGCTACATGGTGTTAATACTGTTCAAACTCTTTCTCGCTTAAACAGAATTTGCCCACCATATGAGAAAATTCCATTCGTGCTTGATTTTGTAAACGATTATAAGAGTGTAGAGAAGGATTTTGAACCTTACTACACAACGACTTTATTGTCTAATAGTGTAACCCCACAATCGGTTGCTAACTTAGCTATGAAGATCGATGGATACTATATCCTTGTTCCAAGGGATGTTGATGACGCAAATCAAATTTTGCATCAAAAGAAAATTACTAGCAGAGATAAGCAAACACTAAGTTTTTTCTTTAACAGGGTTACTGAAGAAATAAGTAAACGTGATAAAGAAGAACAAAAAGAAATATATCAAACCTTAAAGTCATTTAAACGCTGTTATGAGTTCCTTCTTCAAGTATCAGATTTAGAAGATATAGAACTTCAGAAGAAGTATGATTTCATCATATACTTGTTGAAATATATGAATATCAATAAGCCTGGTGAAGGGTATGATTTAACAAATAAGGTTAAGGCCTATAACTTTAATCAGAAAAAGACAGGAGAATTTAAGGATAACAAGCACAATTCTAGTCCAGTTGTTAAATTACCTGTTGCTGATTCAGTTAACCTAAGTGAAGAAAAGAAAAAGAAACTTTCCGAGATAATCAGAGAAATCAATGAAAAAACTGGCAGTGACTTTGATGAAGATGTTGCTGTTAAGTCAATGTTGCAAATAAAAGACTTGATGATGAAATCTAATCATTTAAAATCTAGTGCTGCAAATAATAAAGAAAAAGACTTTGAGCTTACGTACTTTGATAATATTGATAATATTTTGGTTGACGGCCTAGATCAAAATCAAAAATTTTTCACTTTCTTGCTTAAAAACAAAGAGTTTAAGAAGGAAATATTGGGAACATTTGCTGAGGAAATTTATAAGGCTCTCCGCAAAGGTAATAAGCCGGAAGAATAGCATTAAATAGACAGTAGAAATACAAATACCTTTTATTCTTCAGTTGATTCTTAATCAGCTGAAGAATTTTTTATAATTCGCATATGCCATTATATTAATATGATAAAAAGCACTAGAAAAAGTAAAGAACCTCAGCTGTTAATCAGCTAAGGTTCTATTAGTCTTATTATATTTTATAAACGTTTAATTGATATAAAGTATCCTCAAAATTTAGATTATTATTCCAAACCTAAAATTGATTTAGCGGCTCTTCTACCTTGGTGAACAACACCACCTACAGCAGTACCTGAGCCTGGGTAGTATGAACCAATCCAACCACCAGCATTTAAGCCGGCTGCGTAAAGTCCAGAAATAGGTTGGTTATAAACATTAAGAACATTGCACTTCTTGTTGATCTTTAAACCACCGATAGCACCCAAGTTACCTGGGGTATTACGGTATGCGTAGTAAGGACCAGAGAATGGTTTAACACCCATTGTTCTTTCGTATTCTGGATCTTTGCCGTTTTCTGCATTCTTGTTCCAAGTATTCACACTATTTACTAAGTTTTCTGCAGGAACGTTAATCTTTTTAGCCAAGTCTTCAAGAGTATCAGCTTCAAATACTAAACCATTCTTTACATCGTTAGCTAATGATTCTTCATTCCAAGGACTAGTCTTAACGTTAATTGAATCCTTGCCGAAGATTTGATAGGTCGGTTTATCCAATTGTTTTTCTTGGTTGAAGATAGCTCTGAAGCCATATGCATAAGTTGAGTCTTCATTGACGAATCTTAAACCATTGCCGTTAACGAAGATTGATGGAATAGTAGGGATGCGATTATCAGTGCCGTTACCAGTTCTGGCATCAAAGTCAATTGTTCCGCCAAAGCCAGTAATGGCAGCACCGATTGACATACCCATGACAATACCATCACCTTGGTCGGTTTGTACGGACCAGCAGTGGTGAGCCTTAACATCTTCGTAGTGTTGAGGGCTTAAGTCCTTAGCTAATGCAAGGTTTTGATCAATAGATGCAGTAGCCAAAATCACACCGCGTCTTGCTTTAAAGTAATTAAGCTTGTGATCTCTGCCTTCAGTAATAACGCCAACAACCTTAGTAGGTTCATCACCAGAAGTGATTAACCCAACAACAGCAGTGTTATAAGTGATTTGTGCGCCTTGCTTTAAAGCGTACTTAAGCATGTGTTGAGTAAGGATAATACCATTACCGCCAGCACCGCCACCTTCATAAACGTGGATTCTGTCGGCAAAGTAATCTTTAGCATATGGAATTTCAGTGTGACCATAAACGCTGGTCCATTTAATTCCCATCTTGCTCAACCATTCAATATTCTTAGGTGAATTTTGAGTAAAGTCATGAACTAAGTCGCGATACAATCTGCCTTCTCCGGCTTTCATGTATTCAGCTTCATGTCTTTCTGGGGTATCATCTTGGAACTTAGTAAATTCTTTTTGCCATTTATCACCAGCGGCTTGAATAACGCCACCAGAGTAGTTGGTAGTACCACCAGCAATACCGGCTTTTTCAATGACCATTACTGAAGCATTATTTTCAGCAGCAGTTGCAGCAGCAGCCAAACCAGCACCACCAGAACCAACTACAATAACGTCATATTCGTTTGAAAAGTCTACATCATATTCATCTACATTGTGATCAATTAATGGATAGTTAGCCGGCTTAGGAATACCGTTGTCTTTATTATGAGAATCTGTTTGTGAAGCACCTGAGATGACATCAACGTCAGTACTTGGCTTAATAGACTTTGATTTGTTTACAGCTTCAATAGCTGCTTTTCTTAAAGCACCAGTAGAGATTGAAGCACCAGAAATTGCATCAATTTCGACAGATTTTTCTTTATTAGCTTCTTTAATCCAAGTATCGATACCGGCAGCCCCGACAGTGTTTGGCGTAACATTTTCAGCCCAAACATTCTTGATTTTACCTTTAGTTTCATCTACATCAACAACAGCTTTAATGTTACCGTGGAAACCTTTTTCCTCTGCGCTATATTGTGTCATTAATATTTCTCCTATCTACTTGTACTCTCCATACCATTATCAAGCCTAATGGCGCCACCATTAATATGGCTTGCTTGATCTGAGGCTAAGAACAAAGCTGTGTCTGCAACTTCTGTTGGTGTTGCGTAACGGTTATCAAGATATGCTGCTGCATATTTCTTATATGCTTCTTCATGTGACAAGTCTGGGAAAGCCATCTTTTCAATTCTCTTCATCATGTCCGTATCAATGGCGCCTGGACTTATACAATTTACATTAATTCCATGAGGGCCTAATTCCATTGCAACACTTTTGGCTAGTCCTAGGGTAGCATGCTTAGATGAGCAATAATGAGACATCTCTGGTGCACCGACCATTGAACCATCCGAAGCTATTACTACAATATGTCCGGAATTTTGTTTAATCATTTGTGGAGCAGCATATTTCATACAATACATTACTCCAAACACATTTACTGCAAATGTATGTTCAAAATTTTCATAAGTTTGATCTTGAATTAGATGAAATTTACCTTCCGTTCCAGCATTAGGTACTAAAACATCAAGTCTTCCATAATGTTTTATGGTTTTTTCAATCAAGTCTTTAACTTGGTCTTCTTTGGTTACATCGACAACTGACGTTAAGAGATGGTCTTCTTTAATATCTAAAGTTGGGATAAAGTCATCTAACTTTTCTTGACTAGTTGAAGAAATTGAAAGCTTAGCACCTTCTTTTGCAAATTCTCTTGTTAAAGCTTGTCCTACACCACCGGTAGATCCAGTAATAACAACTACTTTATCTTTTAATCCTAAGTCCATAATAATTACTTCTTTCTAATTCTTTGATAACGCTTTCATTTGTAATTATATATTTAATTGGTTTATATTAGAAATAAATATTTTTTATTACTCATAAAGGATTTAGTAATATGGAAATTGAAAAATTACGAATTTTCATTAATTTGTACGAGACAAAAAATTATACTAGAACTGCTCAAAATCTAAAAATGACGCAACCAGGTGTTTCTTATAATATAAATGCAATAGAAAATGAAGTTGGTCAAAAACTATTCGTTAGAAATAAACGAAGTGTAGTTCCTACAAAAAATGCGCAGATTTTTTATGAACACATTAAACCTTTAATTAATGAATATTACACTGCAGTTCAAAGTATCCAAGATAATGAAAGTAATTTAGATAATTCAATTAATATTGGATATTCGTTTACCCCATATATTCAAAAATATTTACCAATATGGATAAAAGCATTTAAAGAAATAAATCCTCAAGTAAATATTATGGTTACGAACGTTAATCATAATCAGTTAAAACAATACTTAGAAAATAATAATATTGATATTTTTTTAACCAGTGATGGGGATGCGGCAGATTTGCATAATATTAGATTTACCACAATAAAAAAAGATAAGTTTCATGCCATAATTCCCAGGAAAAATACATTAGCACAAAAAAAGGCACTATCTTTAACAGACTTTAACAAACAAAATTTGATTTTTATTGATAATAACTGGACAGGGCCAGAAATGGTTTCTTTACAAAATAAAATAATTGAATTAAATAAACAAATTAAAGTAACTTATACTAACGACGTGTCCGCAGCAACTATTTTAGTAAATTCTTTAAATGGTATTACATTAGGCTTAAATTTCATATATTTAGACAACAATTCTAATTTAATAAGTATTCCGATTAAAGAAGCTGGCTATATAAAATATGGAATCGTTTCAAGCAAAGCTAATGAGAAAAAAATAGTCAATAAGTTTATTAATTTGGTAGTTTCTTGCAATGCAAAATAATTTTAACATTTGAAATGATACAGCTATAAGTGTAAATATAATTATACGCGTGGTGCTAGTTAAATCGTTTTAGTTAAATAAAAAGTCCAATCTTGTTAGACTCGACTTGTAAATAGTAATAATAGAAAAGAGTCTGACTAGATTGAACTATCTTAAGCTTAAGCATTTTTCTCATCATTTACAAGTTAGTTTTACTCGTTTAAACAATATTTGTCGTTCTTGGTATAAGCTGTATGCCCCGAACTCCCTTAAGCATCGTAGAAATACAGATCAGATCAAGCTATCTGATAGTTCCATCTTAGCTATGCTTATCTGGCAAGCGGAATTATGGATTGAATCACAAAGAAGATTTTGCAGGTTCTTTGTAGGATTATCCCATTCTCGATTTAATCGCCGAGCTCGTCAACTTTTGTCTTTAATCTATCTGATTCGTCATACTTTGAACCAAGAAGTGGATCTTTCAGGTAAAATTCTGATTATTGATAGTTTCCCAGTTCCAGTCTGCCAACCTGTTCGTAATTATCGCGTCAAAATCTTTCATGATATTGCCGATATTGGTTATAAGGCGACTAAAAAAGTCTACTATTATGGGTTCAAGGTTCACGCAATAGTGAGCGATGATGGCTATCTGCTTGATTACGCAGTCACTAAAGCATCGGTGCATGATACTAAAGAAACAGTAGAATTGATGAATAATGCCCATCCTACTAATCATTATCTTTTAGGCGATGAAGGTTATTTAGGTAAGGATTTAGCCGCTAAACTAAAACACATGGGCTATGTGCTTTGGACACCGTATCGTAAAAATATGCAAGGTGCTAAAAAAACATAACAATCATCAACTAATGGCGGTCAGACGGACAATTGAGGGTGACTTTGCTTTGCTTAGTTATTACAATGCCGAAAATAATCGCGCTAGAAGTCTAGCGGGTTTTCAAGAACGCCTAGAGGTTGCAGTGTTAGCTTATAATATGGCATATTGTTTAGAACGATTTAACTAGCACCACGCGTATAAATATATTAGTATCTAGCAGGTATAAAAATGAACAATAAGACAGAAATAGAAGATTTCTTGAATAAGACAATGATTCAGGAAGTACAGTGCCTCTAACTACAAAGCAACAAGCATTAGATATTGCAAATGAAGTTTATGGTTCAACAGATGCACACTTCATGAATGGTACAAAGGATACTCAAATAAGTTTTACCGATGGCGATGGATATGCTCAAACAATTAATGCCGTTCAAGTAATTAATGCTAATTACGAATAGAATTTTTAATTATCAAGCTTAATTAACCACGTACAGTAAAAAGACACTACAAATGTAGTGTCTTTTCTTTTATATTATGTGAAACATTGCTGACGCATAATTTTAGCATATTTTATGTTATTAGTTTAAGCACTACTTAGTGCCTAAAATCAAATATTTCTTCCTTAACGTAATATGGTCATAGGAATATAATATCTTTTGGAGAAGATTAAGAATAAGGAGTTAATGAGATGAATAAAATTACCAAAGCAATGATGGGAGTAGTAGTAGCTGGCCTTTTGGCTAGTGTACAAAATCCTGTTCAAGCAGCAAGTCATCCAACTAAGCGAATTACAGTAACGAAAAGAACGCATATTTACGATTCAGACTCTGGATCTATCGTACATATAGTCGGATATTCAGATACTTACGCTAAAGGTAAGAAAGTATATATTCTCGGCTTCAAAAAAATTCATGGCAAAAGATTTGCTAAGCTTACTGACGGTATAAGTGCAATTCCTGTAGCTAATACCAATTATCGTAATAAGAAATTAAACTATAAGGCTAAATATTCTGACCCTAGTGATGTTGTTAAAAAGACACCAAAAAAGAAAAAGCATTCTAAAAAAGTAGTTTATAAAGAAGACCATATTATCTTACCAGATGCTTACACAATAGAAAATCTTGTAAAGGGACAAGATGATCCAGGTTGGTTTTATAAAAAAGCAGGTAAAGAAGGACTTAAAATTAATAACTTTACTCCTGAATCAAAGGCAGATAATGTCAAGGTTGATCCAAGTCATTTAACTGCAGATCAGCAAAAAGAATTAAGCTTATATGCAATGCGTTTGATTAACGATGTTCGTACTAAGCTTGGAGTTGTACCTTATAGATATACTCAAAAAGCACAAGACTTAGCCAATGATGTTGCCAAAGAATACAAAAAAGATAACTTCTCAATGGGTGTGTATTCAGATAACATCGACTCTGCTGAAGAGGCATATTCTAACCATGACGTACCAGCATTAATTAGAGCCGCTAAAAAATATGGCTTGAATATTGATCAAAACACTATTGAAAGTGGGTATGCCACAACGGAAGAACCTCATACTTTGACTGATATGAAGAGAGAAATCTATGAAGGGCTTCTTTCCTTGTTTATGGGTAAAGATAAAGCCAACACTGAAGACTGGATTGAATTTCTGCATGCAAATGGTCTCACAGATGCAACTTCTGTTCACATATACTATGACGAAGACGGTCAAAATATTACTGATCCTGAACAAAAGGCTAAGGCTGATGATGTAGCCAACAAGGAATTTGCAATGTCATATTCTACTCCAGATGATGGAGCTTGGAATGACTATCACTTCATCCATTTTAATAAATATAGTAATAGTGGTGTCCCACGTCCATGGTAATAAAAGACTTTACTCCATAGTTTGAATCATAAAGTCAATTATTTTTATTAAAAACCATATTTCGATATTCAACCGAAATATGGTTTTTAATATTGTTAACATATTTTCATGTACATTCAGCTATATTAAGCTTTCAAATACTGCTGAGAGAGTAATTCTAAGGCCGCTTTTATTCTGAAATGCCAATAGTTGGTTAATCATTTATTTTCTAGAATCTTCCTTATTATATGTGCTTACCAAAAATGGCTTCTTCTACATCTGTAGCCGCTGGGTTAGTAGTTGCGTCAATATTGTGAGCATAAATTTCTGTTGTTCCAATATTACGGTGACGCAATAATTCCTGGGTTTGCTGAAGAGTAGCTCCATTTAATAGACTAAGAGTAGCGGCCGTATGTCTTGTTGAGTGTGCGGTTAGGCGAGGACTATCAAATCCAGCAGCTATAAAAGCAGTTTTAACGATACGCCTGATTGAGCGAGTTGTCATGCGTCCATTTGAATTGTGATTACTAGTGCTGACAAATAATGGCTCGCTTAGATCATTCGCCTTTCTAACGCTTAGATAATCTCTGATTGCTGATTCAACGTGTTGGGGCATCCTGATCAGATCATCTTTGTCCTCGTGACCCTTGCCTTGAACATATAGCACCGTAGTGTTGCCTTTAGTACGGATGTCATCGATATTAGCTCGAACCACTTCGATAGTTCGTAGCCCCATTGTCAACATGGTAACCAGCATGGCATAGTCTCTTTTACCTTTAAGCGTCGATCGATCAATATGTCCTAAGATTTGCCGAGCCTGAGATCCAGTTAAGTAGTCACGCTTAAAATTCTTACTTATGTGACCGCTTTTAATATGTTTAGCAACGTTAGGGTATAGGCCAGCTTCTTCAGTCCAAGCAAAAAATCGCTTAATGGCAATAATATAGTTTTTAACCGTAGTAGGCTTTTTACCATTTTCCTGTAAGTAATCACGATATTGTCGCACAGTTTCCGCAGTAGGTTGCACAATCTGGTTTTGTCTAAGATAGAGAAACCATTGTTTTAACGATCCACGGTATGTCCGAATCGTATTTGGAGTCGCATCGATGAAGATGACAAACTGATTAAACAGATTTTCTAAATTGCTTTGTCTTAAAACGAGTTGTTTCGTTGGGGCATTTTTTTGAAAGTTTGGATTGATATCTAATTTTTCTAATTCATCTTTTGCCATCGTGCATCCCCAAAATCTACTTAAAATTTTGTTTTCTAAGTCCATTTTACACTAATTTTCAAAGTCCGCTAACGCTAGTTTGTGGACATTGGGTATTTTTTAGAGAATTTTTTTGCAAAATAAAACATCCACTTTTTAGCTTCAATTTCTAAAAAGCAGATGTTAAAAAATTTCTCTTAAATTTATGACTTCTAAATTTTTGAAAATTAGCAAATATAAAATGTAACTTACAAATCAATAATTTTGTATTTTCACTCTTAAAAATTATAAATATCCAAGATAGGGATGCTGAGATCGCAATTCTACGGACAAATTTATTTAGACATATTAATAATTATTAATCAAATGAGACCGTCAAAGTACAAAATAAGCCAAGTAACGTTTAAGTTACTTGGCTCTAAATTATTATCTTGAGTAAACTTTATAGAAATGGCCTTTGTGATACATACCACCACGTGACAGACTTGAATTGGTATACCAATCTTCACCAAAATTCATATAGAACCTTACATTCTTGCCAGCTTTGGAGCAGTATTTCTTAAAGTCGCTGTGAGTAAGTTCACCACCAACATTAGCTTCTTGCGGTGTAAACCAACCGTCTTTATTATGCTTGCCATCCTGCATTGGTGTAATAGTATCTACATATTTATTATGATTCCAAAGACTAAAATTATTTACAAGGATAATATCACCTTTACCATACCATGCACCATCATCAGTATTTTGCATATCATCCGCTAATGCCTTAATCTTGTGATTTACACGGTAAACAGTTAGGTATGACATATCATTATACTTCTTAGCAAAGTATTTAGCTGGAACATAGTCGGTTTCGGTCATTATTCCCCATTTTAATGGAATTCGATAATATTTAGTACCATTGATATAACGATATCCATTAGTCTTCATTGGACCATCGACTTCAGATGTTTTGTTTAAATTGTCATCATCAATATAAAATTTTCCTTTATCAACAACAATACATGGGAATCCTTCGCTATAACCAAGAGTCTTGTATGTGTGTTTTTTATTTAAATAATGAAATGCACCTACATTATGTGCATATGCAGCTTGTACAGTTGCGTTGTTAACAGTTCCGGCAACTCCCACGCCAGCTACTGCAAAAGCAGCTGCAGCTAACGTCTTAACTAATTTATTATTAAACATCCTTGTCTCTCCTAATAAAATCCTATTATATACTCTTAGCTTAATTTTAAGCCTAGAAGAGTAGGAAGGGTAGATAATTGTCATATTTGCACATAATTATTGCTGATGACTCAACAACTTGGGGGATGCACTCAACAAGAACATGGAAACTTAAAAGGACTAGTTAGTTTTACTAACTAGTCCTTTTAATACTATTCTTAGTAGGCAATGAAGTGATCAGAGTGTTCTTGGTGACCATCTTTGTTGTGTGCTTGCCATGAGACTGAAAAGCCAAAGTAAGTAGTTGGATTGTCAATAGAATTGTAAGTTAACATAATTTGAGCGTGGCGAAGTTCAACCGTACTAAAGAGCATTCCAACCACGTCAGTGTAAACTGCACGCTTTAAATCGGTCATAGTATTGAGATAATCTTCCACGTAGTTTACATTGTCACCGCCCATTAATTCAGCAGTGTGAATACCTGCTTCTTTATCTACTTCATTTAGCGCTTTATTATCATGCCAAGTAGATAATCCCATGTGGTCTTGTTCGTAAAGGTAAGCTACACGATCAGCCACATGTTGTGCTCTTTTTGAGTAATGCCATGGTTGTTGACCATTTTCTGCACGAACACCATTAATCAAGCGAAGTGCAAAATCGTTAATTTCAAAGGCTTGAGCTGGTGTAAGGTTATCACTATCGATCTTCATTTCATCATCTGCTTTAGACTCAGAGTGGAAGTTATTCATTTCTACACCCTTAATAATTAATGAATCTGGAACACTAGTCTTTTCCCAATTTGCACCCTTTACAGCTGCAAGGTAACCTGCTGGCAATTTAACGTAGTTCTTACTGTAAGTTGGTTGTGAAGGCTTAGTTTCTTGACCTTGATTACCAGTGTTAGGCTTAGTAGTTGACCCTTGATTACCAGTGTTATTACTTTGTGATGAGTTGTTTGGTAACTGAATGTTGTTGTTAGCGGAACTTGAGCTGTTGTTTGAAGCAGATTGGTTATTAGTTACGCTTGAATTATTTGATGAGGTGTTGCTACCAACATTAGTATTTGTATTGGTTTGAGTAGTAGTGGAAGTAATAGTTGCGATGTTGTTTGAAACATTACCGTTATTAGTAGTGTTATCTACATCGTTGTTACTGCTTTGACCGTAGGTTGAAAATGGAGCAGAAGCATTTGAAGCCTTGATGTATTCTTGAACGCCAATTTGGTAATATTTCTTACCATTGATGTATCTTGAACCATAGATGAAGTAGCTAACTCCTTTGTATAACTTTTGTCTATTAATACGTCTGCCGTGAATATTGTAAATGTAAGCGTTGTGCTTAAGAGTTACTTGATCAGTTAAACGACGAGTTGATAAGTTGCCACTCTTAATGTAGACATTACCCTTAGTATCAAGCTTGTAATACTTTTTACCATGGATTTTGTAAACGCCTTTAGAGTAGTAGGTGGAGCCTTTAGTGATGTAGCCACTACCGATGCGCTTACCATTCTTGTTGTATCTGTAAGCATTGTGCTTGAACTTCAACAAAACGATACTTGATGATGCATCAACAGTATTGCTGTTAGTCAAAAGGGCACCACCCAATAATGCAGTACTAGTTGCACCTAATGCTAAGATCTTAGTCAAAATTGACTTATTATTTACTTTTTTCTCCATTTCAATTGACTCCTTTAAGATTTATTAACTCCTAATCCTTTATTACGCTGACATAATATATAAATTTCAAACACGAGTCAATATGATTTACGGTAATTAATTATATTTACTCTGTACTTATATCAATATAAGGAATAATAAATGTAAAAATAATATTTATAAAATGCTGATAAGTGTTATTTTTAATCTAATCCCACAGATACACTTAATAATTTTATATCTGTTAAAACTCTACTAGTCTGAAATAGTATTGGTACCATCATTCATGTGATATTTTTTCAAAATAGAATCATATAAAGGATAGTCCTCTTGATCAGTTGGAAAATTAGTTTGTTTCCTTCCATATTCCCGAAGTGTATTAGCTATGCTTTGACCTTTTTTAGGATCTTCAAGAAATAGATTTATCAGAGCACTATTGATTGTAGGATCTACTGAAACCAGCATATTTAAACCACCGACAATTAGCTCATCCCAACTATTTATTTGATTTATATCCTCATTAACTAATTTTTTAAAGGTAGCAAAAGCCAACCAATCGTTTTGAAGCATATTAAGTGTTACTGTCAGCTGCTGTGAACATTTAAGGGAAGCTGGAGTATCAATTTCTAAATGATCAATGAAATTAGCCTTATTTAGTAAATTATCATCTAATCCGTCAATCATGTTTGTTAGATATTGTAACCCAGTTTTACTATCTACATTCCTTAACCATTTTTGATACTTAGTTTTGATATTTTGCGCTTTTTTCTTAAGTAGAGAATTAAATGCTTTGTTTTGCTTTAGATAGTCTAGGTCATATATTTTTAACATACTTAGCATATCTCCATAAAGATATGTTGAGAAGTAAGTTTTATTTTTGAAGCTAAGCAATTTATTAAAAATGCTTGGAAGTACCTCGAAGAATACTGCAGTTTGATATGAGTGTCTTGCTTTAATGCTTTTTACCATTTCTTTTGCAAATTTGGATGCTTGTGGCCACTCAACATCTAATTCAATCATTCCTTCTATTGAATGTAGTTTTGTTTGTTTGATGATCAATGTATTATTACCAGTAAATTTAACAACGACCTGATAATTATCCTCTGACATTGATTTATCCAAAGTAGGAGATTTCATAGTACTAAGATCAAATCCATCTTTCTTTGCAAGGAGATTTAACCCTTCTTCAAAAGCTTCTTCAAAGGATGTACACGTTGAGACCGAGCTGATCGTTTCATATTGATGTGAGTTTATATCGATTGTATCTTTGTTCATTTTTCTACCTCATTAACATATTTTCACTAATAGTATTGAAAATTTAATTGGTTTTAAGTCGTTAAAAGTGATTTAACCGTAATTTTAATTAATAAAGTAATATTACCTTGTAAAACAAGAATATTTATAAGAAAAGAAAGGAATTCTTATGCTTCCAAATTTTATTAATTATGTAAATCCCGTGACCGACGAACGTTTTGTTGCTACCTTAAGACCTTTTGATGGCTTTAAACTAATCAAAAAATACTACCCACAATTACACTTTATGCACTTGAGCATTCCTGACAGTAACGATCTTGCCCCCGCCATTGATTTCGTCCTTCAAAGATTTGGTGTCGACATTCTTAGGGTAGGATTAGATGCTCTCTCTTCCATTACCAAAAAGTCTTACCAAGAAACGTGTGACCCACAAAAAGTAAGTAAATATATCATAGATGCAATTTTAAGTTTGTCATCTAATATTACGGATGAAAAATTACCTAATTGGAATTATATCCAACGAGCTTGTGCAATTAACGTATATCAGATTTTCTTTAGCGCAATTGCACAAAAAACACCATTTTTCTTTTATCATGTTAAGCTTGATGACAACTTTGGTGCCTCATTTGTCATTTACTACAGCAATGATGGGAATAGGCACTTATCAAGTAATGATTTTACTGTCATCGATAGACTAATAAAGGTACATGGAAATGGTACTATTGTTGAAATAGTAACACTTAAGCAAAAACAGACGAATTATCGTAAAGTTTTAGAGAAATTAATTTTCGAAAATCCATTAAAAATAGAATCGGATGATATATTTTGTAATTTCAATTTAAAAGAGTACATGAATACTAAGTATCATGCTGTAAAGTACGATGCAATATAAGTGATAATTTTATAATTTCTTTTTTTAGAAAAAGAATACGGCAATATTCAATATGCATTCCCCTGTTTGAAAATAATAGTAGCAATTTGGAAAATGTATTTTTCAAATTGCTTTAATTGTTGAGATTTAGATTTAGTAACAATATACCCAGAATTATTAAATTTACAATCAATTCATTAACTCAACATGATTAATATCCTCAATCAAAACAAGATTTTTCGAAATAACTGCTGTATCTTCCTGATAACCTTCGACAAAGCCCACAATATCAGCCTGTAAGTCATTATCAATAGAAAGATCCTTCAATTGCACAGACACTTTTCTATGTTCACCAAAAGATTTTAGCAACATTGCTCTAATATCTTTTTGATCCATCGGCGTCTTTCTGACATATATGGTATTTCTCTTTTTATTATCCTGATTTATCTTCGCCGTGTGGTCACTCAAATAGAATCCAGCCCATTTTTTCATTCCTCGATCCTGATAGGTCCTAAAGAATTCCTCAACTCTTTTATCAAACTCACTACTCATAAACGTTTCCTCCATTGTAGCTTTTTACGCAGATTAGCGACCGTTTTATCCCAAGTCTTACGCTTCACCTGCAGGGTAGGCTTAACAAACAAGTTGAATTGCTGACTAGTATCTAGAGATAAATCACCATAATCTACGCCGATGTTTCTTACGCCTTCGCCACGCCATTTACTTCGAAATAAATCGATTAACTGAGTAGTTAGATCATGATTATCATTAGTCGGGACAATTTTCTTTTGTACCTTAAAACCACCGCGTGGATGGTCTAAGTTGATCGAATCAAATGAATAGCCGATAAATAAGCCAATTTTGCCAGTTCGCAGATCATGGGCTTCAATTTATTCGACTAACATGATTGAATCCTTTAACAATGTGATCAAGCTTATCAAAAAATGCGTTGGCTAAAGGATCAGCATCCTGAACTTAGGGGATTAATGATTACTGCTACTCCGTGGAATAATCGTCGTGAAGACGTTATTAATATTGGTACACTTTTCTTGAATATTGATGATATTCCTAATGATCGTAACTATAAACAATATTTGCTCTTAGGTGGACGGACTAATAAGGCCATTCGTAAGATCGCTAATGATAATACAGCTTTTAATCAATTGTGGGAAGACATCTTCTTACAAAGAACTAGAAAGACTTATGGCGGTAAACAAGCTCAGTTTGCTACTAGAACTTTTCCAACAGTTGATATTCAGTTTGAACCAAGAAAAAACCAAATTTTTAGTGACAATTTTGATGCAATTGCTGGATTAAAATTTCCGTACATGGACCCTATTAAGTACCTTGATCCTACGAAAGAACCACTAGGTGCTAATCAATTAAAGCTATTATTACTAAAAAGAGCGGATTCGTCTTGGGTAGCTTATCGTAATACACTGCAGAATATCATTGAAAAGCTGACTAATCTTAAAAAGCAGCTGGACTTTGTAACAGCTATGCCTGGTAAGAAGCTTACAGACCGTTTTAAAGGGATGCTGAGTGAAGCCTATGATTTATCAGACTATCTAGCCAAAAATCAACTGTCATTGCTTTTTAACGTTTCAGAGGAAGAAAATCAGGTAGATGAACATGAGCTACGTTCTCGTAACAAAAAACGAATTTACCTGGATAAGATTACTAAACAAATTGACGATATTACTAATGCTAAAGCTAAAAAAGCAGTAAACAGCATGTTAGCTGATTGCAACGAGGATTTAGAAGTCTTAAATCTTGTCTTGAATAAGTTAAATCAAGCTTATCAGCATATTGATGAAAAGATGGAGAAGATTATTAGTACTGTGTCAAAAGAACAAAAATTGGGCCATAAAGTAATAGTCATTTCTCAGTTTGCCGATACCGTAAATTACTATTATGAGAATCTTTATCGCTATTTCAATACTCCTGAGATAACTTTGCCAATGGGTAAAGTATTAGGTAATGATAAAGAGAACTACATTAATCGCATCCCTGCAAAGAATAAGGAAGAAGTACTAGATGCTTTTTCACCGGTTTCTAAATGTCGACAACAAATTATTGATGATGATCGACAAATTGATTTAGTTGTGGGTACTGATACTATTTCTACTGGTCAAAATTTGCAGGACGCAGTAACATTGATTAATCTTGATTTACCATATAATCCTATGATTTTAGAGCAGAGAATTGGTCGTATTGATCGTCCAAGACATGACGCTGCAAGAATACGTCTATATATTTATACTTGTCCTGTTTATCAATCAATCGACAGTCAGTTAAAAATGACTAAGCGACTTGGTAACAAAATGCAGGGAGTATTGGAAGATACTCAATTTGATAATGTTGTGTTGCCGGAATATACCAATTATTTAAAGGCTACTGCAGAACATAAGCAAAATGCTGTTGCCAATATGCTTGATCAGACCGAAGATGCAATTACTTATCAGAACGGGATGCAATCAGAAAAGCATTCGGAACAATATCGATTTGCTAATAAACGGATGTATGACTTTAAGACTAATGGCAATTTTAAGCAAGGCGATTATATTTTGCCCGATTATAGCTTTGCTAGAAATGATTTAGATAGTATTGCTGTAATTCAGCTTCACCTAAAGGATGTTAACGATTCAGCTTTACGTGACAAAAATATTATCGTTAATTTAACTAGGCAAAAAGAAGAAACAGTAGTCGCTGCAGAACAGGCAATACATGAGAGTATCAAAGATGATATTGTTTCAACTAAAAAATTATCACAAGGAAAAGCGGAACTTAAAACTTTAAATGCTAAAGAATCCATTGAAACAGTTATTCATCAGGTGATTAATCAATATAATGCAGATCAGGCTGTTACAGCTACAAACGAAAAAAGCTTAAGTAGTAAGAAGGGGAGGGTAGCTGCCACAAAAATTCGTGAAAGTGTTCAGAGCCCTAAGAATCGAACCATGATTTTAAGTAAACTAAAATCAATTGATATGAAGCCTCAAGCTGTTGCTCCTTTTGCGAAATACTTAGAAACTGTAGGTCAAGATGATCCTGTTTATCCATTAGTAGAAATTATTGCGGATAATGTAGATTATTTTTGGACACATATTTCTGAGTACAGAGAGTACCTTACACCTGACAGTATTGCTGCAGCTCAGCATATTGGTAAGGAAAGACGACATATTAATACGCGTAAAGCTAGTTTAGACAACTCTGATTACGATTTACTACTAAGCAACTTAATAGTTAATGATTAAGCTCAAAATTAAAAGACGCTGAAATGTACAGTTTCAGCGTCTTTTTTACTAACACTACTGTTGAGTACATCAATAGTAGTGTTTTTAGTTATTCTAGATAATTTTAGTTTGACTATAATTCAAAATCTTTATTTTATCTGCGGATTCTAATTCGACTTTTGTAAAGGAAGAATTTGATCAAAGAGTCGAAGAGTTTTTTAGAAATTATCAAGATTGAGGCATGAAGAAGTGGGCTGGCTTCTTTTTGAGTGATCATAGTCTTAAAATTAATAAAGATAACCAAAAGCGCCGAACAGTCTATTGTAAAAAGAGTCCTATGACTCAGAATGAGATTAGAAAGAGTCTAATGAAATCCTTTGCGGAACATCGGCAGATTGCTGTTCAGATTAAAGAAATAACAGAAGATAACCAGGTAAAGCCGAATATTATCGGTTTTGTAGAGGGTTATCAAGAAGATGCAGCAATAGCAATTATATCTAATCATTTTGTTAGCATTAATGATATTAATCATATTGATTTTAACATCTAAAAAAGCATCCCTATTACAGGAACAAATTCTTGCTCCTAAAATTCACTTGAAGAAGAAGTCAATACAAGCCAGGCAAACTTTACGGGGATGCTAAAGTGGACTCTACAGCTGATTAAGAATTAATACCAATGAATTTCTCAAAATAGCAGATAAATTTATAATCCTTTCTGTATAGCTATTTTTATGGGATCGAATCAGAATTTGATTCGATCTTTTTGTTTTATAAATGAATTTAGTAACAATGTGCTTATGTATTTTCTTATATAAGCAAATACATGTATTGGTATTTATACATGTATATATGCAAGTATATATTTATATAATTATGTTATTACCTAGACATAGTTTTATATCTTTGTTGATGCTAATGAATGTAGTAAAAATATTATATGTGTTTTTGCTTATCTGATATTTTTATCTTTAATAGTAATGACACTTATATGATTGTAATTTATAATAATAATGTACTAAGAAATAGCGAGGTATTAAAAATGATAATAATCAGCTTTATGGGTATCAAAGGTGGAATAGGCAAGACTACCTTAGCCTATAATTTTGCAGAATTTTTAGCTAAAAAGAAGAATAAAAAAGTTCTTTTACTTGATCTAGATCAGCAAAATTCATTAACCAATCTTTACGGTATAACTGATCCTGAAGGTACCGTGGCATCTATCTTTTCAGTTTATGAAAAGACCAAACCGAAAGTTAAAATTCATGAGGTTGAAAAAAACATAGGATTAATTGCCGGTTCTACCATTCTCGATGACATTCAAGCGCGATTAGAAACCTATGCAAACAAAAATATTATTTTATATCGTTGGCTAGCAGAACATATGCATAATGTCGTTAATAACTTCGATTATCTAATTATCGATTGTCACCCAGACTTATCCATAGCAGCTAAGAATGCTGCTATTGTTTCGGACTGTATTTATGCACCAGTAACCCCTACCAAGTTTAGTTATGATAGTTTAACCGATTTAGAAATCAGAATTGATGCATTGCGAAAAGAAGCTATTAATCCTGTCACAGGCGAAACATTGGTCAGCGCAAAAATATATTATTTAGCTAACATGATTCAAAAAAATACTCATATTACTAGAGATTTTCTAAATGTTATCCGAGATGAAAAAAAAGACGGAAAACCTTGGATTGTCGAAATTCCAAAAAGAGAATTATTCAACCGAAGTACTTATGATAGTGTTCCAATAGTTACTATGGAAGAAGTAGCTAATGGTCAAAAAATAGATATACCATCACAAACTGCAGAATATGCCAAACGTCAAAAAAATGAACATTATCATGAAATTAATAATATCTTCGACAAAATGAAAGAAATTGCTGACATGGAGGCTTAAAAATATGTCATTTACTAAAAAATTAAACAATGAATATCCAAATAAATATAACGAAGAAATAAAGCAATTGCATGAGGCTGATGAAACCCAAAAACAATCAGACATAACTAATAATACAGACCAAAAGGTTAGTATTAATTTACCCAGCCAAAAAAATGCCAAAGTTAAAAAGTCATATTTAACACTATATCTACCAGATAAAGATAAGAAAAAGCTCAAAAATCTTGCTAAAAAACAAGGTTATACCAAAGTGTCTCATTTTGTTCAAGACATAATCGAACAACTTCCAGATATGAACTAAATATTTTATAACTTTGATATAACGAAGACGTTAATTTACACAAAACAATATAATCCATGAAAAAGCTAGACTAAAACTGTTATAGGAGACAAGTACAATTGACCAGAAAAGTTATAGATTCGCCCAAAATTAGCATTGTAGACACAGTTAACGATACAGCTGTAAAGCGCCTTTTACGGCTTGATAAAATTACTGGTAAACAAATAGGTAGAATATTATTTTTAAACGTTTGTGAAATGGTTGAAGGAAGAAAACAGCTTTATAGTGCCAAGGAATATTCAGCTTTATTAGAAAAAATTGCAGACAGTTCTGACAAAGAAATTTTTGATTTTCTTTTTTATCAAAAATTAGCAACTTATGCTACTAATGAATTAAACGAGCTAATAATACGCGATGATTTATCACTTAAAGGATTAAAATACAACTATACCTCGTTTAAACTTTATAAATTAGGCCAAAAAATAAATATTGACGAAATACAAAATACAGTTTTTGATGTTCGACTTAATTTACAATATATCAATTCATATGCTTTATTTTACGATGCTGTTAAAAAAATGTTAGGAGACCGACGGTTAAAGCCTGAATATCGTATTCCCACACAATCACGTAATGTTATAAATCAAGCTAAAAAATATGATGATTATTTAACAAAAGAGTTCACTGAGAGTGAACTAAAAAAGCTGAAATTAAATTTTATTGGTGAAATTCCCCGAATTTATACAGAACATCCTGCAAGCAAGAAAACAATAGACGAAATAATTAAGTTTTTAAAAAATCAATATGATCCTAAAATTAGTAATGGAGATAGTATTACAACATCGATAACGGCAACCTATCTTAATAGAATGTTTCCCAGAGACTAAGTGAGGCAGCATAGTGAACAAAATAAAGGATTCGTCTTTAATTCCTAATGCTCCCTTTATCGAGAACGTTAAGCATAAAGATCAATCAATAAGACCAAGCAGCGCATCATTATTTGATTTGGATTCCCTTACCAAAAAAACAGCAAAACCAGTAAGCATCATTCCTAAAAAAGGAAATCTAAAAGCATCAAGCAAGTATAAATATCGTGACTTGTTAATTACAGTGCAGGGCACTAGTTTAGAATTTGACACAACCACAAGTAAGGTTAATAACATGATTCTAATAAAATATTGGCAAAGCCATGATCCTAAAATATGCATTACTTTACCCGAATACATGCAATTAACTGATACCAAGAAATCAAGTGCAAGTATGCAATTAGCTAAGGCTGCAAACAATTTATCCGGCTTGACAATCAGTAGAAGCAATTTAAGTCAATTATCTCAACAACAACGAAAATATGAACCATTTGTAGAAGCAATAACCTTATATCCTACTATTAGTTACTATCGTGGAAAATTTACAGTTAGAATAAACGATGACTTTGCAGCCGCTCTAGATAGAGCGCGTCCTATGTTATTTCCGCTCTCAGCATATAAATTGAATGATACCGCATATAACCTATTAGACGCACTATATTATTACAAGCAAGTAAACTATCACAACAGCCTAAGTAGACAAAACAAGTTCAAACTAGGTACACTACTGGAACGATGTTCGAACTTGCCTTCGTGGGAGAGCGTTAAAAACGGAAATCGTAATTACTATGCCAGGATTGTTAAGCCATTAAAAAAGGCTCTAGAAGAGCTTAAAAATGAAATCGAATATATCTTTATCGATAATGAAGAAAAAGTCCAACAAGGCATAGATAACTTACCACTCGATAGTTTTAGAGAATCGTATATTGTTATTACCAAATGGAAAAAACTAGGTGCTGAACAACTTAAAGCATTAAAAACTAGAAAAGACAAAGGAAAAAAAAGAAAGAAAAAGACATCCTAATGTGTTAAGACTATCATTTTAGCTGCTTAAGAGTTTTGATCTTTTTTAAACATAGTAAACATTCTAAGCTAAATAGTGAATTAGTTATCCGATAGGATAATTGATTCACTTTTTTTGATTCTAATAATATCCATCTATAAATAGACATTGTATTTCTTATTTTAAAAGTTCAATTTACGTGTGCAAGTTAAAATTAAATCTTACAATATCAAGAAGTTAAAAGATGTAAATTCCCTAAATTCATTAAACATAAGTAAAATAAATTCTTACATTACACCATTTGGACATAAAAGTTCAATCTACATGTGCAAGAGTTCAATTTACGTGTGCAAGTCAAATTTAGAGCCTTACTCTCCCAAGGGCTTGAAGGGTGTTATTCTCTCTAATATTATTAAATAAGAGCGGGATATGATTGCTATCGTCCCCACTCTTTTTATTATAGAAATATTCTATACGGCAGTTGAGTGCATAAAAAGTTCAATTTACGTGTGCAAAAGTTCAATTTACGTGTGCAAAAGTTCAATTTACGTGTGCAAGTTAAATTTAGAGTCTTACTCTCCCAAGGGTTTAAAGGGTGTTATTCTCTCTAATATTATTAATATTATTAAATAAGAGCGGGATACGATTGCTATCGTCCCCACTCTTTTTTATTATAGAATTATTCCGCGCAGCAATTACAAATATAAAAAAAAGCAGCATTCTAAGGCTAACGGAATGCTGCTTAAATAAAAGAAAGGAGTTTAAGTGCATGAATGAAGAAAAACACCAATCCAGTAGTAATAATAAAACAAGTATACAAGATTTAAAAGGCATGCTTGCAACATATCTTAATAATGAGGGGGTTACAGACTTAAAACATAACTTTACTTGCCTTAATCCTAATCATAACGATAAAACCCCTAGCATGGCATATTACGAAAGCAGTAAAAAGGTTTATTGTTATGGTTGTCATGCATCTTGGGATATTTTTGATTTATTTGCAGTGCAGCATTTACATGTACAGCCAGACAGCTCTAATCGTGTGAGCTATCCTAATGGCTTTAAAGAAGTGTACAACAGGTTAGCTGATTTTATGAACGTTGCTGGTCGTCGGTTTAAGATTTCACCAGAAGACGCAGAACAAAGCAAGATTAACGATTTTAACCGTAAAATTATTGAAGTTGCACAAAAGAATTTAAATAAAACAGATTACTTAAAGCGTAGAGGAATTAGTTTAGATTTGGCTAATAAGTTTAGAATTGGCTTTATTCCAAAGTGGGTAAATCCTACCACAGCAATTAAAACTGGTAAGGAACTCACGCCTACCCCCCGCCTTATTATTCCTACAGGGAAGAGCAGCTATTTAGCACGTGACACCAGAGAAACAGTTTCCCAAGGGGAGGAGCATTATATTAAGCAAAAGCAAGGCAGAGCTCATCTATTTAATGGTGAAGCGCTGCTTGATGATAGCAAGCCTATATTTTTGGTTGAAGGGGAATTTGATGCATTAAGTATCTTAGAAGTAACAGATGACGCACAAGCGGTAGCATTAGGTAGCACTTCAAATATCGATTTATTTTGTCGAGCATTACAGCAAGTTAAAAGTAAGAACTTACGTAATCATCAACCATACGACCCAGTATTTTTAATCGCACTGGATAACGATGATGCTGGTATACGAGCCAGCAAAGAACTTGAAGCGCGACTTAGTTCCAGCGAGTTAGGCTTTGATAACTATACCGTTAATATTGCTAAAGATCATAAGGACGCAAACGAGGCGTTAACAAGTGATAGAGCAAAGTTTACTAGCTTAGTAAATGACAGAATCAAAGACCCAGATAATTATTTAGCTAATTTATTGCAGCGAATTGCAGAACGTAAAGACACACCACAATACATCCCTACCGGTTTTAGTAACTTAGATAAGATCTTAGATGGTGGCTTATACCCTCAGCTTTACGTATTAGGTGCAGTTAGTTCAGTAGGTAAGACCACATTTGTAATGCAAGTAGCAGATAGAATAGCAGCAAAGCAGCAAAAGCCGATTTTCTATTTCAGCCTTGAAACTAGCAAGGATGAGCTTACAGAAAAGAACTTAAGCCGGTTGAGCTATGAACTAGCAGACCAAGAGAGCGGCAGCCCACAAACAGCGAGGAGCATCAATAACGGGTATTGGTTAACTCATAAGCCAGAATTAGACTTAATTAATAAGGCGATTAATATGTATAGTCGCTATTACAGTAGAATTCATATTTATGACGGAACATTAAACCGTCCGAGCGCATGGGATATTTTTCAGCGTGTAAGGAATTATTTGCGTAAGCATCCTAATGAAAAGCCAGTAGTAATTGTAGACTACTTGCAGATATTAAAGCCTATCAACGACAAAGATACCGATAAAGAAAAGGTAACAAGATCAATTGCGACATTTAAAAGCGTAGCCAGTGAACTAGGTATTCCAGTAATCGTTATTAGTTCCTTCAATCGAGCTAGTTATCAAAATCCCGTCTCAATGGAAAGCTTTAAGGAATCTGGGGAGATTGAGTATTATGCTGATACGTTATTAGGATTACAGTATCGTGCAATACATGATAACGCAGACAACCCAAGGGAACACCTCAAAGAGGCAATGCAGAAAAATCCGCGAGAGCTTGAACTAATGATCCTAAAAAATCGTAACGGACGTAGCAATACTAATGTTAATTTTGAGTATGTTCCAGAATATAATGATTTTATCCCGATGAATGAGGATTAGAGGCGGTTATATATTAATTTTAAGGAAGTCATTAAGTGTGACTTCCTTTTTTTGTGTTCTATTTAGGAAAAGAAAGCTTATTTAGCATGAGTCCAGATAAATTAGGCATGTTCTTTTTCATATTGCGATTTTAAATGTACATGTGTTGATAACTGTAATCTTACATGTATTTTTGACAATGCATGTAAGATTATAAGAAACTAATATAAAACTAGCTTTAATAGTCTTTAAAAAAGCTTTTAATAGTCTTTTTATAATATAATTAATTCATGGAAAGAGGAGAGTTTAATGCTAAAAAATTTAGATGTGCTAACTACTAGTATTTCAGAATTAAAAAAGACCCCTCGTTCACTTTTTAAGGAAGCTGCCGATCAAGGAACTGAAGATATGTCCTTAATAAATATATTAGTGATGAGCAGGTTCGTGGTGAAGAAAAAGCTAATGCTCCATGGTTGAGTTAGATGAAGATGATGGTTGGAAGTAAAAACTAAATTTAAAATTGAATATTTTCCTGAAGCTAAGGAAGAATATGATTATCTGGAAGGAAACGAATTAACTTTTGTAGATAAAGATTTAAATAGAATAAGAGCTTTAGGCATGCAAGCTAGTCAGCCCTTACATGGCAATTTAGTGGGATGTCGTAAGCTTAAAAATCGTAAAATGAGTCTTAGAATTGTTTTTGCCCAGGATAAAAATTATTAATTTTCAAAAGTAGACAAAAAATGCATCCCTATTATTGGGAATGCATTTTTTGATTAATTAAGGAGAAATGTTTAGATTATTTGACGCACTCATCCGCAGTATTGTTAAGTAGAAGTTCTACTAGGAAATATCAAATTCTTCGTCGAAAAAATCATCATCAGATGCTTTCATGGCATCCCCTGTAACTGAATCTTTATTGTCGTTAGCCAAGTTGTTTTCTTGGTTTGAAATTGTTTCCTGGTTATCCTCAGAATTATTTTCTGAGAAGTGTGTTGCTGAAAAGTCAATTACATCAGCAATACCATTCCTAGCAATCCATTGTTTGCATAGATATCTGATAGTAAGTGATGCATTTTGTTGACTGTTGAAGAATCTAACAAGGTCAATATCAGTATCTTTAAAAGAAATAGTGAATCTTTTAGTGGCACTCATAATAACATGCTACCTTTCTAGTTTTGATTTAGTTTGCGTGACAAAAATACTCTTAAACCGTCTAAATTAAGCAATTGATTGTATTTCGAAGGAACCCACCAGATTTTCTGATGTGTTTCAAAAGGATTGAGATCATTCAGTAAATCTTGCAGAGTTTTCTTATTATTGTCAGTTAGTAAATTTACACCGCCTCCAAGTACAACAACAGTATTAATGTCGTTATTGGTTTTGCTAAATTCTTTTTCGACTTCTTTTTCAATTGCCGACATTAATAAGTCAAGCTGAGGCTCTAGGTACTTCTTTCGTAAAGTTTTTCCTTCTGAATCTTGTCGTGATACGTGTTCAAGAAAAATTGAGCGAGTATAGTGCAATTGTGGATAATCAATTGCCAGTTGCTCGCTGGCAGATGCTGCTGCAGTACCCACACCTTGATTAAGGCTGATATTAACGCCCAACCCATTCAGAGGATGAGTTGCGTTCATGACACTGATGTCGGTGGTACCATCTCCAATATCAATTAATAGGACATTACCGGAGTCGTGATAAGCTTTACCATCCTTGTATGGTGTATCCTGATATAGATCTCCCTGACGATAGAATCTAGAATCCGTAGGATCATAAATTAAACCAATTTGAGCAGTAATTCCTTCGGGGTAGATAAATGTGTTGCTACTGAAAGTGATGTTTACTTTAACATCCTTTTCAAAGTTTTTTATTATAATCAAATGTTTTCCTTTGCAGAAACGCTTTTTAAAAAGCTCTCGATTTTTCGGATTACGAAATTCGGAAATGGGAAGACATGTCATGTAATATGATAAAGCTACATTAATAGTTGTAGGGATGCTATGCGTGTGCTCTACATAGTGTGCAAGAGCTGCATAAGCGATTTTAGCTAACGGGATAATGACACTAATGTCAGGTGCTGATTTTCCTCTGCTAGCTTCAACGTTGTAGTCCATTAGGTAATTTCCACTATTTATCGCAGCTTGTCCAACTAAGTATTCTGATGTTGTCTTAAGTGCAGGGCTCTTAATAATTACATCCATATTAGTATTAACGTTTTCCAGAGTTACTTCTTCCAGTTCAGGGATGTTTTCATTACTGCTAATTGTTGCGTAGATGGACGGGGTAACAGAGGTGTTGCTGGAACCATCTTCGAATTGGAAATAAGTTTTTGAAAAACCATTGCCACTATCAACTGCAGCTGCCATTACTAAGTTAATTGTTTTTTTAGCCATAAGAATACCTCATTTCTTAAAAAATATTTATCAAAATAATTATTGAATAAGATTATTTTTCATGGTTGTGTATCTTTTAAGGTATCAAAATGATATTTTTGTTCTTTTGATTGGATTGATGGCATCAGGTAAATAAAGATATTTAATTGGGTCAAAGGAATTATTGTAAAGCGTTGAATTATATGGCGATGAAAAAGCTTTGATTGGAATTTGGTGAAAGATGGCGTGCAATACTTCAAGTGGGATATCCTGGACATTTAGTTGGCTTGCAAATTCTTTTGGTGTTGATCTGAATGCAATTTGTTGAAGTTTCATATAATTTCTTGGTGATGTATCTTGAAGTACACTCTGGTATGGTTGTAAATAACGATTTACAAGAGGGTAGCATGAAGAATTCAAGTAGGTTAGTTTGATGTAATTTGTCTTATCAGAGGCTGAAATAGTACCTGTGGTAAAAAAGTTATAAAGATATCTATAGTAGTGATTTTTGGTAAAAAGTAATTGGAACAACAAGTTAGGATTAATGTTGTTTTCTAACATAGGCTGATAGATCATTCCTTGTTGATGTGAAAAAACAGCTTGCCCTGGCTGCTTTTGATAAAATTTGGTAATAGAAGGGGTAAGCAATTTATGATCTCGTGGAGGAAAAACATAAATACAATTTTGAGGAATATAGGTAGTGAGGTTAATAAAGGTATCAAGGCTATGCTCATAACCAAGTATTACAGGCTGATAAATAATGGGTTTATGACTATATATCATATGTCCTAGCAGTGTTCCTTGTGTACCAAAAAAATCAAAATTAGTCTTTTGCAGCTTGGGATTGCTTTGAAAGACTATTTTTTTACCAAATTTTTTAGCTAATGAATAGGCTAAAGCTCTTAAAGTTGAAATTGAAAAATTAGTAAAATTTTTGTTGTTAATAAAATCAGCAATATCAACATGTGCTTCGCCAACACCTGCAATGGTAACTAATAGATTATTGGTGTTCCTATAGAGGGATGCTAACGAGTATTTGTGAGCAACAGTACTATTATTAAATTTATTAAGCAAGTGATTAACTTTATTATGTAGGGATTTGCGCTGCTTAAATTTAAAGTTGGGCAGTGCACCATCTGTAATTGCAATATTCATTAGTATTTGTTTCTGAGGATTTTGCTTGGCGTAGAGCATATAGTTATAAATTTTTTGAATTTGTATAACATTATCCTCAGTACGATTATCAAGTTCAATCATTATTTCACATCTTCGTCCATTTCGATTAAAGCTAATTAATTGGTCAGGCACGAAAGGATAAGCTTTGTAATTTTTAATTTGTTTCGACCAAGGACGCAAGTCTAGTGAGTCTAAATCAAAACTTGAAGAAGCAATTAAATGATTTAAATCTTTATCAAGAGGAAACTGATTAGGATTGTTAATCAAATCAACGTCAAAAGCTGCTTTGAATAAAGCCTGTATTGTAACCTCGGTGCATTGCTCATTATGACTATTAAAGTTCAAATATTTCATAGGAACATAAGTCACATGGTACTTAGACAACAATCTCATTCCAAAAGCTGATACGTAGTATACAGGACGCGATAATTCAGATGGTGTGCGTTTCTGAATAGGTCGAATCTTCAGCAGCTGATATTGAGTAATCCATTTTTTTAGCATGGAATGAGAAAAATTAGAATATGTTCGTTTAACAACGGACCAGAGCATAGTTAGCTGGCTATAATTTAGAAATCCAAGTTGTCCGATAATTTTTAAAAATTGAAATTGCTTTGAATTAAGTTTAATTGACTTATGATTTTTTAATAATATTTCATACATGATGAATTCTCCTCACTTAATGGCGAAAATAGGTTACATATTGGATATATATTAGTACTTTTTAGAATAACTGTATGAGTTGCTCTGAAAGGGATAAAATGAGGGAATTCAGCAAATGACTAGGGTGTTTTGGATGCTTTTTGAAGTGACTAAAAGCGATTGACTAAATGTTTCCAAGGTTTTTCATAAAAAGTAATAATTTAATGCTCTTATTTATGAACAAATATTAAAGTCTGTTGTTACTAAATCATAATTTATAATAAAAACTTTCTATGCCACAAAATCAAAAAATAAATCACTAAACTTCTATCAAAACAAAAAAAGCAATAAGAAGAAATAACAGGTTTAGTCAAATTCGATAATTTATGATGAATATCAATAAATTATGAGGTGATAAATAGATAAAAAATAGTTTTTATGCAAAGAAAGATTATCTAGTTTATTAAGAATTTAAAAGGAATACTTGAGTAAATTCACTCAAGTATTCCTTTTTTTTACTTTCCCCACTTTGTGTCTAATTTTTTGATATCAATTATATCTAAAATTTTTTCATTTTTTGGCTTAAAAAGAAAAAAATCACTTGATAGAAAATTGCTTTATTATTTTGTTAAAGATAAGGAAAGGAAAGTTTAATATGGAAAAATCAAAAATTGTAAAGACCTTGGTACCCAATGTTCAACCAGTTTTTGTCAGAAAAAAAGGTCAAAATATAATCAACCAAAACTATCAAGTTGCGAGTCTTGAGAAAAAGAATTAGCACGATCTAAGTTACAATAACAATCATCGTAGTTTAAGCGTAAGATAGGTTATGGACTAGCTGAAAGTTGGTTAGTATAGTTTTAATGCAGCTTTTAATACATATTTAATAATAGCGCTATTGCCAAGACTAAATTGACAGCTTAACGAATTGATCATTAAATCTAATGTAAGCTTTCTGCAACGGTTAGCTACCGCAAAAGTTTGTCTCTCTCAAGCTTGATGTTACGAAGGTGATGAGTCATGCTAAATTGGATAGATTAGAGTACGCAAAAGCCTCATAGCTTGGCCTATTGCAATAAGCATAAAAAAAGTTTACCGTAAGGGTTAGCACTATCTGTCACCTAAGTTACGGTTGGGGTTAACGACTGGATCTCTTTTCTTTTACTATTTATGAAAAAAAGCTGCAAAAGATACAAAAATAGCATCCCTATTAATGCAATGTCATTAAGTTAAGGCATTGACAAATTAACAACTGTATTTTTTAGATCATTCATTTGCGATCTTTTTGTATTTGAATGATCTTTTTTCATGCCAAATAAACCTTAATTCTATCTCAAAATTAGGCTACACGATACATAAATGAAACCGAAGATTTGACCTTTAAGTTTCGTTTGTCTTTGCGACCTGGTCTTATAGGAATTGTGTGTCGGCTTATTCTAACTAATATTCCTGCAAAGTTTTGATCATTTGAAGAAACTTTATATCTTTTTTGAACAATTAAACATGCTATTTTGAAATTAATTATGTAATGATATTTACAGTGACGCTGTGGTACATATGCTTGTACAGTAGTCTGACTGACTGCATTAAACATAATCATATGAGCATATAGCTCCATGGCTCTTTGTCAAATGGTGTTGATAAAAGTCAATTAAAAATTAAATAATAGGGAAAGGCATTAGGCTGCTAAATAGTAGTCTGATGCTTTTTCTTTAATAATGTCATCCTTTTCTTCTAGCTTGATTCTGGTTACTAGATGATTGAGGTTAGCGTAACCGTAGGTAGTACGTTCAATCTATTTAATCTTACGGTTGGTTCCTTCAAGGCAACCGTTTGATTCATCGAACTTAGCAGCGTTGAGAATATCATGTAGATTACGTTTGAAAGTATTTAAAGTGGCGTGCATCATATTGCCAACATGATCTTTGCTTTGAATTAGGCTTCGTAACATCTTGGTATCTCTATCTTTTAAAGCTTTACTGATATCTTGCATAAGGTTATAAGTATTTTCAAGCTCATTGTTTAAAGAAAGCCCATCAGCCACGATTTGTTCTTGAGTTAGGGTATCTTTTAATCTGGATTGATAGCATGGCTTAACTTTTTCCAGGTCATCAAAAGGCTTAAGATAAAGTTTCCAGTAATATTTAAGCAGGTTGTATTCCCATGAACCTTTTTTGTGCTTCTTCATTTCTTGAATGCGACAGGAATTAAAGGAACGGTTAAGCATCTGAACGATATGGAAACGGTCGAGGATTACTTGAGCATTAGGAAAAAGCTCCTTAGCCATAATGTCATAATAGTAATTAAGATCCATAGTTACAGTCTTAACCTTGTTTCTTACGGTTATTGGGAAACGTTTAAAGTAATTGATAATATCTTTTTTTAATCTGGTAGGCAGTATCTTAACTATTTTGTGCGTGTGTGACCATCAATGGCAATAAAGTGCAGCTGTCTGCCAACGCCTCTGAATTCATCAAAAGCCAGGTATTCCGGCAGCCAGTCGGTATCTTCAAAGGAAGACGGACTATATTTCTCTAGTACGCGTTGCACGGTATTGGTTGAAGTTGAAGTTTGTCTGGCAATGCTCTTGATGGACCAGTCTTCGGTTAAAGAGCCAATAATTTTACGCTTGGTGGCATTAGAAATACAGCAGTATTTATCTACTAGTTCCGTTTGAGCCATCGAATTCGTCTGAAAATTACGGCAGATAATTCTTTCTTTAGCTATTCTGATAAAGACAGGTAGACTAGCATCTAAAGCAGGATAACGCACATTTGAATATAGGTGACCATTATGTACGATATTATCTGAGCCGCAGTTTAAGCAATGGTCTAAATGTACAATAGCGTGGTAGAACTTGGCTTCACGATTACGATATTTGCCAGTTGAGATATCCAAAAATTCTAACAAAGGGTCTTTAATATTCAGAGAAAATTTAATACAATCATTACAAGAGGACATAAGTAATTCACCTTAATTTCTAAAGAGTGGTATCAAAGGACATTATGCAGTGAGGCTTGTGCCTCTTTTTTAATGCAAAAAATCCTATTGATAGAATATCATAGAAATCTATCAACAGGATTTATCATAGAACCTTTTTAATTCAGTAATGAAGAATAAATGTCCTTTGCTAAAATAGTAAAGGACAATTTATAGTAATGTAAGCGCTTAATTATCCCATATAATAATAAATGTCAGGAGGAAAGGAACATGGAAAAAGATATAAATTCAAAAATAATTGATATTTTAAAATCCTGCTCCGAATTTATTACTTCTGCAGATTTATCTAACGAGCTTGGTGTTTCTACTAAAACAATAAGCAGAAAAATTAGATCGTTAAATAATCAGTTTAAACAACCAATAATTATTTCTAAGAAAGGTAGAGGCTATAAGTTAGATACTACGGCTTATTTAAAAAATATTAATCAAAATATGAATAATGATTCTTCAGCAGTTTTACGTCAGAACAATATTTTATCAGCGCTGTTGTTTAAATCACCCGGTGCAATCAAGATTAGTGATTTAATGAATCGATTTTATGTTAGTGAATCAATCTTGCACAGTGATCAAAAAGCAATTAATTCAAAAATTACTAAATGGCATTTAAAACTAGAAGGTAAGAACCGAGCTTTAAGAATAATAGGTTCGGAAAGAAATATACGAAATGCTTTAACCGAGAATGTCTTACATATCAATACGGCAATAGATATTGAATCTCTTAAAACTACAGTTGATGATAATAATCGTAAAGATTTCAATTTTGCGTTGAGTCAAGTGGAATTAGCTCTTAGATCATTGAATGGAACATTGCCCTATCCGTACAATATAAATTTCTTTGCCCATATTCTTATTTTACTTTCTAGAGCAAGAAATTATAAATCTGTTAATCAATCTATTCAAACAGATTCTGAAATTGACAGAGAAATAAAGCAGAATCCAGAAGTATTTAGTGTATGTGCAAAAATTATAAGAAATATAAGCTCATATTTAAATATCAATCCTAACTCACTTAATAATGAAACTTATTATTTGTTTCAATATTTATTGACTTCACGTTTTAATACATTTGATGGAATTGTTCTTAACGATCGAAAACTAGCTGAACAAATAACTGATTTTTATATTTTGAGTGTATCTCAAACATTGCATTATTCCTTTGACAAAACAATCAGTGAAGAATTGGTAAATCACATTTTGTCTATGATAAGTCGCTTAAAGATGAATATCTCGCTTCCTAATGCTTTATTGAAAGATATTAAGTTAGAATATTCAAGTGTTTTTAATGCAACAGCTGAAGCATCTAGGGAAATTGATAAGAAGTTTGATTTACCGATAATTCCAGAGGATGAGATTGGTTTCATAAGTTTATATTTCATTAAGTATTATGAAGAAAGTCAAACACAGCAAACTGTGAAAACATATATTGTTTGCACAACTGGTATTGGTACTTCAGAAATAATTTCTACAAAAATCCAAAAGAAATTTCCTGAGATCGAAATAATCGGGCTTGGATCAACGATTAACATTAAAAATGTTCTTCGAGAAAGTCCTAAAATCGATTTAATTGTTAGTACAGTTCCAATTAAAGATTCAGAGCTGTGTAGCATTCCGGTTGAGTTGGTTAGTGCGTTTTTTACAAATCAGGATGAGGAAAGAATTAGGAAAGTAGTGGATATTATTCAAGATGAAAAATCTAAGGATTGAAAGCTTTGATTTAAGTTCAACATATTCTAAAAATGAAGTGTTTGAAGTCATAGCAGAGCAAGTGGGTTTAAAAACATCTACTGAAAAATCAATTATTTTAAATAGTCTTCATCAGCGTGAAAACCTAGCAGATACCGCTTTAATAAAAGGCGTGGCTATCCCTCACATTGTAATAGATACAAATAAAAAGCCACAGCTCTTTATATTTAAGTTATTAAACCCGATTCAAGACTGGATTTGTTTGGATGGAACTTATGTAGATACATTAATCAGTATTTTTTGCCCTAAAAATATAAGCGGATACAAAAAGGAAATCATTGAGCTAAAGAAACTTTTTATTACATTATCTAACGAAGATATTGAAGACAAGATTTCAAGAACGTCTACAAGTCAAGAAATAATTGCAATATTAAGCGAAGAAAGAGGTGATTCGATTGACAGAAACTAAAATCGATATCGGAAAAATTGTTAATCCAGACTTGATTTCTTTAGATCTTAAAGGCAAAAACAAAGCAGAGATTATCGATGAACTAAGCGATCTTTTAACTAAGGATGGTGATGTTATTGATAAGGAAGCTTTTGTAGAGGATGTTTTTAAGAGAGAAGAAGAAGGAGAAACGGGGATTGGTCAAGGTGTTGCAATCCCACATGGCAAATCTAAAGCGGTAGTAAATACTACCATTGCAATTGGATTAAGTGATCATCCAATTGAGTGGGAAACGTTAGATGATAAACCTGTTTCTACCATTATTCTATTTGCTGTAAGAGATCAAGATGCCAGCACGCTTCACTTGAAGCTATTACAACAAGTAGCAATGTTACTTTCCGATGATGGATTCATCGACAACTTACGTAATGCAAAAACGAAAGAAGAGGTTATTAATCTTTTGTCTAGTTAGGAGGAAATGTAATTATGAAAATAGTTTGTGTTTGTGCCTGCACATCAGGAATTGCTCATACATATTTGGCAAAAGCCAAGTTAGAAAAGGCCGCTAAAGAATTAGGTTATGAAATTCACATTGAAACTCAAGGTACTATTGGTACTGAAAACGAATTAACCTCAGAGCAAATTAAGGAAGCTGATGTTGCTTTATTAGCCGTAGATATTGCTACTACTGGTAACGAACGTTTCAAAGATCTACCAACTGTTAAAGTAGGTACTTCCCTAGTCGTAAAAGCACCAAAGAAGTTGCTTGAAAAGATTGCAGATGAAGTAAACAAGCAGAAAGCGTGAAGCATATGAATAAATTCGTAAAAGGTACTAAAACAGTAGGATCAACTGTTAAAAAGCACTTACTAACTTCAATATCTTACATGTTGCCTTTAGTTGTTGCTTCAGGTTTGTTAATTGCTATTGGTAATCTTATGGGGGGGAATCGGTCACCTCTCTTTCTAAGATGAATTTTGCCAATGCGATGACTACTTTAGGTGCTTTGGGTATGGGCTTGTTACCTTCATTTATTTCTGGTTATATTGGCTACTCAATTGCTGATAGGCCAGGGATTGCTCCAGGATTCTTAGCTGGTCAAATTGCTTCATTTCTAGGAACTGGATTTTTGGGCGGTATCATTGGCGGTTTCCTCGCTGGTTATATTGCATTAGGTATTAAGAAGATAAAAGTTCCAAAATGGGCTGAAGGTTTAATGCCAATGCTTATCGTGCCAACAGCTACGGCCATAATCACAGCAGTCATTATGTTCTTTGTTCTTGGTGATCCATTAACAGCACTAGCAAAGTCATTGAACAAATTTATCACAGGACTTGATCAATCACAAAAGGCATTATATGGCTTCTTAATTGGTTGGCTTGGTTGCTTTGACTATGGTGGTGCGATTAGTAAGATTCCAAACTTGATTTGTGATGGTTTGTTACTTGACGGTATTAAAGGCCCTGAAGGTATCAAAGTATTAGCAGCTATGGTTCCTCCGATTGGCATTACTTTATCATTATTTATTGCTAAAGTCTTTCATAAGACAATTTATACAAAACAAGAAGTTAATACTATTAAAGCTGCTTTCCCAATGGGACTGTGTATGATCACTGAAGGCGTAATTCCTATTGCAATGAACGACTTGATTAGAACTTTACCATGTACTTGGATCGGTTGTGGTATTACTGGGATGATCAGTTACAGTTTTGGTAATGAAAGTCCAGTACCAGGTGGCGGTATCTTTGTTATTCCAGCAATGTCTGAACCAGTAGTCGCTGTAATTGCTTTAGTTGCAGGTTCACTTGTAACGGCCATTTTATTAGCAATTATCAAGAAACCTTTAACAGATGCTCAAATTAATGGCCCTCAGGTTGATAATGATGATAAAGAAGAAGACGTTGATTTATCAGGCGTTACTCTTCAGTAGTATATCATGTCAATCATTAAAGGAAGTGGTCAGAAGACAGGAAATTTATTCTCAACAAAAAGTATGACATTTAATTTGAAAAAAGAAGCTTAAATCTAAGGAGATATTAATTATGACTTTAGTAAATATGAACCAATTGTTAGAAGTTGCAAGAAAGAACAATTTTGCTGTAGGTGCTTACAACGTATCAGATTTGGAATTGATGCGTACTGTAATTGAACAAAATGAAGCTGATTATGCTCCAGCAATCGTTATGATTCACCCGACTGAATTAAGATATTGCAAAGACGACTTTATTTCATACGTATTAACTCGAATTCGTGACAGCAAGATTCCTGTAGCTCTTCACTTAGACCATGGTGACTCTGTAGATAGTGCTGTAAGAGCAATGCATGATGGGTTTAGCTCAGTTATGATCGATATGTCAATGAAGGACTGGGACACCAACGTTCGAGAAACTGCCGAAACTGTAAGTATAGCTCACAGAATTGGTGTATCAGTTGAAGGTGAAGTTGGTACTATTGGTCAAACCGGTGTCCACGTTGAAGGACACAAGAAGGAGGGTATTTACACCACTCCTGAAGAAGCTCGTAAATTTGTCGAAGCTACTGGTGTTGATACTTTGGCCGTTGGTATTGGTACTTCACATGGTATTTACCCATCAGATGTTACTCCAAAGATTAGAATTGATATTTTGAAGAGCATTGTTGAAGCTGTTCCTGACACACCATTGGTATTGCACGGTGGTTCTTCAAACCCTGATGAACAAATTGCTGAGGCAGTTAAGAATGGTATTAGTAAGGTAAACATTTCGTCAGATTACAAGCATGCTTACATGAAAAAGGTTCGTGAAATCTTGGCTAAAGATGATGGTTGGGATCCAAACAATTTGTTCCCAGAAGCAATTGAAGCTGGTAAGAAGATTATTCATCACAAGAATGAATTATTTAACTCAGTTGGTAAAGCTAAACTTTACGAAGGTATCGATCCTTGGAGAGCAGATAAGATCTAAACTTACAAAAAAGGATGGAAAGAATCATTCCATCCTTTTTTATTAATAAGGATTATTTAAAATGGAACCAATATTTTTAACCCCATATTTTAGACCCAAGATCTGGGGTGGTCGTAAGCTGAAAACTATTTTCAATTACGATATTCCAGAAGGTAAAGTTGGTGAAGCATGGATTATTTCTGGTTATAAGGATGATGCTTCGACTGTAGCTGCCGGCCAATATAAAGGCATGAGTTTACGTGACCTTTATCATCAACATCCAGAGCTTTTTGGAAATCCTAATGCCAAAGAATTTCCCCTCCTAGTTAAATTTTTGGATGCAAATGATAATCTTTCAGTACAAGTTCACCCGGACGATGATTACGCTCGTAAGGTAGAGAATGATTCCGGCAAAACTGAAAGCTGGTATGTCTTGCAAGCTGATCCTGGTGCATACTTAATTTATGGTCATCACGCCAAGTCACGTGAAGAATTAGCTGAGATGATGAAACATGGTGAATGGGACAAGCTTTTACGCAAAGTCCCAATTAAGAAAGGTGATTTCTTCTATGTACCTGCAGGTACCATTCATGCTTTAACTAAAGGCAGTTTAGTTATTGAAACTCAGCAATCTAGCGATGTAACTTATCGTATTTATGATTATGATCGTGTAGACGCTAAGACTGGCAAGAAACGTGAGCTTCATACACAAAAATCAATTGATGTGACAACTGTTCCGCATAAAGACCCAGTATTGAATACGCATACTGACAAGGATCAAGATGCAGAAATTAAGACGTTAGTTGAACCACCAGTTTCACCACATTTTTATCTGTGGCAAATTGACCTAGATGGTACTTGGAAGACTGGCTTAAATAAGCATCCGTATCTGCTAGTTTCAGTAATTGCCGGTAGCGGTAAGTTGCAGGCAGATGGCCAAGAATGGGATTTGAAGCTAGGCACTAATCTAATAATTCCAAGTGAAATGAAAGAATTTACTTTCACTGGAAAAATGAGAATTGTTATGTCGGCTCCGGGTGAAGAACAATAATAAAATCAAACATATAACTTTTCCCCTCTATATTAAAAATGCTAGATTTTATTTGAATTATAAAAGCCGTTGGACTAACAAACGTTAATCTAACGGCTTTTTCTTAACTAGAAAGAAGATTAATATTATGAACAAATGTGTTGGCAGTATTGAAGCAGGTGGCACCAAGTTTATTGTTGCTGTAAAGGATATTGAAAAAGATGAAATCATTGATAGAGATCGAATTTCAACAGAGAATCCCAAGCAAACTTTAAAAGAGTGTGCTGATTTCTTCAAGGAACATCCAATTGATGCACTGGGAATTGGTACGTTTGGACCAATCGACATTAATGAAAATTCACGTACTTATGGCTGTATTTTGGATACGCCAAAGCGTGGATGGTCAGGTACTAACTTCAAAGGCTTCTTTGAAAAAGAATTAAACATCCCTGTAGCAATGACAACGGATGTTAATGCATCTGCGTATGGTGAATATATTGCACGAGGTAAGGATAATACTAAGACTTACTTTTACGTTACTATTGGTACTGGCGTAGGTGCAGGAGCAGTACAGGCAGGTAAATTTGTTGGCCTTAATAATCACCCAGAAATGGGTCATATGCTTGTTACGCCATATCCAGGAGATGATTTTAAAGGCTCTTGTCCATTCCATGGAAATAAGTGTGTAGAAGGTATGGCTGCAGGTCCAAGTCTTGAGGGACGCACAGGCATTCCTGGAGAGAAGCTTTCAAGAGATAATGAGGTATTTACCTATGCGGCATATTACGTGGCTCAGATGCTGTTTAACACCTATATGACGCTAAGACCAGACGTAATGGTTGTAGGCGGCTCTGTATTAAACGAAGGTGATCTGGTAAAGGTACGCAAATTCTTTGATGAGTTTAACGACAACTATGTAGCTACACCAGATTTAAATGAGTTGATTGTGACACCTGCAGTAGCAGATAATGGTTCAGCAACTTTAGGTGATTTTGAAATGGCAAAATCCGTTTTAGAGAATTCATAGTTAAAATCAATAAAAAATAGCATCTTAGAAGAGAATAAAATCTTTTTCCTAGGATGCTATTTTTGTGTTCTGAGAAGCATTAATAGCAATCCTAAGTAAATTATTCCTTTAACTGCTAAGCTGAACTAAAATTATCAGTGTAAAGATGTTTACAGTATAAAAAAAGAAAAGTAAGCTCATGAAACCAACACTTGATAAGATAAAAGCAACATTGCTCGGTGGAGCAATTGGTGATTCTTTTGGAGCACCAATTGAATTTTCGAGACTGTAAAATAGTTTGTGTAAGGATGGATGATTCCTTAAATTTATTTCTTTA
>ERZ838483.591-NODE-591-length-44054-cov-5.867042_pt1 | contig 44054 bp, 47 predicted proteins | sample MGYA00519939_ERZ838483 | MGnify/ENA primary metagenome ERZ838483 (study PRJEB31850, sample SAMEA3708836) | human gut metagenome | biome: human gut; feature: human-associated habitat; material: faeces | place: China | collected 2014 ... | reverse complement strand
GATGCTGATCGAGGCTGTCAAGGCTGCCAAGGCCGCGAAGTAAGCGCTTCCCAAGTTGATAAAAGGACGTCATCCGCGAGGATGACGTCCTTTTTTGCAGCCATACAGCGGAATTCAGAATGTCTGCGGCCGGAATATCTTTCACCACTGTTTTTCAAAATTTAACCGCCGCAAAATTCTCAGACAGCAGGAGACTGGCTGAAAGTAAGCCGCTTGAGAACCAAGTGCCGCTTGTGGCCGGAAGAACGGCAAGTTTCCTGCACATATATCAAATATGTGCAGGATGTTGATCTGTTCAGAACCGGCTTTTCTGCCCACCTCTCTTTTTGCGACGGATTTTCCAATTCAGCCAGGCTATAATTTCCTTGACGGGAGGGGTGGCGATGACTGTTGTGTATCTGGACAGCGTATTCCTGTTCAACGCTTTGATCGATTATCTTCTGGTGCTGGCGGCGGCACGGCTGGCGGGAATTCCCCTGCACCGCGGACGCTATGCCTTCTGCGGCCTGCTGGGCGGGCTTTATGCAGCAGCCGTTTTCCTGCCGGGCTGCGGCTTTCTGGCGGCTGTGCCGGTTAAAATGGCGGCAGGGGTGCTGCTGGCGCTGGTTTCTTTCGGCGGAGAGCGTCATTTTCTGCGGCTGACGATGCTGACCTTTGCGATAGCCTGCGCTCTGGCGGGAACTGTTTTAGGGCTGGGACTGCTGGCGGGGCAGAGTATCCCCCATGCCAGAGGAGTGTTTTACACCAACGTCAATGGAAAAACCCTTCTGATTTCGGCGTCCGGGCTGTATGTGCTTCTGGCCGTTCTTTTCCGGGCAGCGGCGGCCCATGGGATCCGAGGCGAGCGAATTCCGATACGGGTTTCCCTGATGGGACGAACCGTGGCCCTTATGGCGCTGCGGGATACGGGCCACCGCCTGCGGGACATCTCCGGGAACCCGGTGCTGACGGTGGAGCTTCGCTGCTTTCCGCAGCTGGCGGCCGAAGTGTCCCAATTACCGGCTGTGGAAGCCTTGCCGCTGCTGCGCCGGAAATATCCGGAGCTGCGTCCGCAGCTGCTGCCGATCCATACGGCGGCAGGCAGCGGCCTGCTGCTCAGCGTAAAAAGCGACTGGGCGTCGATTGACGAACAGTGTTATCCGGGGATCCGCATTGCACTTGTGAAAACAGAACTTGGCAGCGGATACACCGCTCTGTGGGGCGGAGAGAGGAGTCAGGACTATGTGGAACTGGGTGTGGAAGCTGCTGTGCCGGCTGCTGCTGTGCCGGGAGCCGGAGGTGCATTACATCGGCGGCAGCGACACCCTGCCGCCGCCCTTGAGCCGGGAACGGGAAGCGGAACTGCTGGGGCGGCTGGACGAGGAGCCTGCCCGGCAGGAGCTGATCGAGCATAATCTGCGCTTGGTGGTGTACATTGCCCGCCGATTTGAAAACACCGGCATCAACATTGAGGATCTCATCTCCATCGGGACCATTGGCCTCATCAAAGCCGTGGGGACCTACCGCACGGACAAGAACATCAAGCTGGCCACCTATGCCTCCCGCTGCATTGAAAACGAGATTCTGATGTACCTGCGGAAGAATGCAGGCCGTAAGGCGGAGGTCTCCTTCGATGAGCCGCTGAACACGGACTATGACGGCAACGAGCTGCTCCTTTCCGACGTGCTGGGGACGGAGGCGGATGTGGTCATGCGCCCGCTGGAGGACGACGTGGATCTGTGCCTGCTGTCGGCAGCGCTGGATACCCTTACCCCGCGGGAGCGGGAGATCATCACCCTGCGGTTTGGTCTGGGCGGCGGAAAGGAGCAGACCCAGAAGGAGGTAGCCGACCGGCTGGGCATCTCCCAGAGCTACATTTCCCGGCTGGAAAAGCGCATTATCCAGCGGCTGAAAAAGGAGATCCTGCGTCTTTCTTAGGTTGACAAAGCACAGAACCTGACGTATAATATTTTCCGTTCAAACGCTGAGAAGCGGAGCAGTAGCTGAACGTGACGGCCAAGAGAGAGGGCGGACGGTGCAAGCCCTACCGGTCAGGCAGCGAAGTCGCCGCGGAGCGGCCGCGCTGAAGTGCAGTAAGCCGGACGGAAATCCCGTTACAGATGACGAGTGTCACGTGTCCCGCGTGAAATTCAGGTGGTACCACGGACTTTTGTTCGCCCTGAGCCGTAAGGCTCAGGGCGTTTTTTGGAGGTCGTATATGGAATTTCGCTTTGAACTGCCGGAGGGGTATTCCTACCGGGATATGCTGGTACTCTGCCGGGTGTATCGACGCAAAAGCCGCGTCCGCCGCTGGTTCAGCCGGCTGTTCCGGCTGGCCATGGTTCTGTTCGGCGGGAGCATGGTGCTCTCTGCCCTTTCGTGGCTGGACGGCGGCTATGTTGGGGAAACGCCTTTGTGGGTGTTGGTGGCATGGCCTCTGTTTATGGGGACGCTGCTTCTTGCGCTGGCGCTGTTTGAGGATCATCTGGCCGCGTGGGGAAGCCGGCGGCGGAACCTTCAGAACGCCGGCAGAATCCTTGTGTGTCTGAATGAGGACGGCGTGACGGAGGAAACAAGAACCCTCCGGGAAGCCTGCCCGTACAGCGCATTTACAGAGGCCTATGCATGCAAAGGGTACTGGCTGCTGTTTGTGGATCAGCGCCACGCGTATATTCTGCCGCAGGCCGCCATGACCGCAGGCGATCCGGCTGTGTTTTCGGACTTCCTGACAGAAAAGACCGGGAAAACTGTAAAGAGAATCAAATAAGCAATATTTCAGATAGGAGAATCAACATGAACAAAGAACTGCCAAAGGTTTATGAACCCCAGCAGGTGGAGTCCCGCATCTATCAGATGTGGGAGGATCATGACTGCTTCAAGGGCGTGGAGGACTCCAAAAAGAAGCCCTTCTCCATCGTCATGCCGCCCCCCAACGTCACCGGCCAGCTCCATATGGGTCACGCGCTGGACTGCACCTTGCAGGACATCCTGACCCGCTTCAAACGGATGCAGGGCTACGCCGCCCTTTGGGTCCCCGGCACCGACCACGCTGGCATCGCCACCCAGATCAAGGTGGAGGAAGAGCTGCGTGTCAAGGAGGGCAAGACCCGCTATGACCTGGGGCGGGAAAAGTTCCTGGAGCGGGTCTGGAAGTGGAAGGAGGAGTACGGCAACCGCATCGTCCAGCAGCAGAAGAAGATGGGCGTTTCCTGCGACTGGAGCCGCGCCCGCTTTACCATGGACGAGGGCTGCTCCAAGGCTGTCCGCGAGACCTTCTGCGAGCTGTATGACAAGGGCCTCATCTACAAGGGCAGCCGGATCATCAACTGGTGTCCCCATTGCGTCACCGCCCTGTCCGACGCCGAGGTGGAGTATGTGGACAAGCCCGGCCACCTGTGGTATATCCGCTATCCTCTGGCGGACGGCAGCGGCGACATCGTGGTAGCCACCACCCGTCCCGAAACCATGATGGGCGATACCGGCGTGGCCGTGAACCCCAATGATGAAAAGTTCAAGCACCTCATCGGCAAAAAGTGCATCCTGCCCATCATGAACCGGGAGATCCCCATTGTGGGCGACGAATACTGCGAGATCGGCTTCGGCACCGGCGCGGTGAAGATGACCCCCGCCCACGACCCCAACGACTTCGAGGTGGGCCTGCGCCACAATCTGGAGGTCATCCGTGTCATCGCCGACGACGGCAAGATCAATGAAAACGGCGGCCCCTACAACGGTATGGACCGCTACGAGTGCCGCAAGGCCATCGTAAAGGATCTGGAGGAGCAGGGGTATCTGGTGAAAACCGAGCCGTATTCCCACAACGTGGGTACCTGCTACCGCTGCCATAACGATGTGGAGCCGCTGATCTCCGCCCAGTGGTTCGTGAAGATGGAGCCGCTGGCCAAGGAAGCCCTGCGGGTGGTGAACGAGGGCGAGGTGAAATTCGTCCCGGAGCGGTTCTCCAAAACCTACACCAACTGGATGGAAAACTGCCATGACTGGTGCATTTCCCGTCAGCTGTGGTGGGGCCACCAGATCCCCGCGTGGACCTGCGACGACTGCGGCCATATCAACGTGAAGCGGGAGGATCCCACCGTCTGCGAAAAGTGCGGCAGCACCCATCTGACGCGGGAAGAGGACGTGCTGGACACCTGGTTCTCCTCCGCTCTGTGGCCCTTCTCCACGCTGGGCTGGCCGGAGCAGACCGATGATCTGAATTACTGGTATCCCACCTCCGTCATGGTCACGGGCTATGATATCATCTTCTTCTGGGTGGCCCGGATGATCTTCTCCGGCTGCGAGCAGATGAAGAAGATCCCCTTCCACACCGTGCTGATCCACGGCCTTGTCCGGGATGACAAGGGCCGCAAGATGTCCAAGTCTCTGGGCAACGGCATCGACCCGCTGGAAATGGCGGAGAAGTACGGCGCGGACGCCCTGCGCTTCAACCTCATCACCGGCAACTCCCCCGGCAACGACACCCGGTTCTACACGGAAAAGTGCGAGGCCATGCGGAACTTTGCCAATAAGATCTGGAACGCCAGCCGTTTCGTCATGATGAACCTCTCCATCGACCACTATGAGCTGCCCGCCGCCGATAAGCTGGAGCGGGAGGACAAGTGGGTGCTGAGCAAGCTGAACCGTCTGGTGAAGGAAGTCACCGAAAATCTGGACAGCTTCGAGATCGGCGTGGCCTCTGCCAAGGTCTATGACTTCATCTGGGACACCTATTGCGACTGGTATATCGAGTTGACCAAGACCCGCCTCAACGGTGCGGACGACACCGCCAAGCTCACGGCGCAGAACGTGCTGTGCTATGTGCTGGTGACCCTTTTGAAGCTGCTGCACCCCTTCATGCCCTTCATCACTGAGGAGATCTATCAGGCCCTGCCCAAGTGCGGCGGCGCAGAGGACATCCTGATGATGTCCCAGTGGCCGGAGTACAGCGAAGCGCTGAACTTCCCGGCAGAGGAGAACGCCATGGAGGCCGTTATGGACCTGATCCGGGCCATCCGCGCCCGCCGGGCGGAGATGAATGTACCTCCCTCCAAAAAGGCGGAGATGCAGATCGTCACCGCCCAGCCGGAGCCTTACCGGCAGGGACTGCACTTCATCCAGCGTCTGGCCTACGCCAGCGAGGTCTCCTTCCCGGAGACGGCTCCGGCGGACGTCACCGGCCAGATCAGCGTGGTGACCCATGACGCCACTGCCTACCTGCCCCTCAGCGAGCTGGTGGATCTGGCGGCGGAGCGGGAGCGCATCGCCAAGGAGCTGGAAAAGGCCCGCAACGGCCTGCGGATCACCGAGGGAAAGCTGGCAAACGAGAAGTTTGTGGCTCATGCGCCTGAAAACGTGGTGAACGCCGAGCGGGAGAAAGTTGCCAAGTATCAGGAGCTGATCGCCAAGCTGGAGGAATCCGCCAAGGCCATGGCGTGATAAAACTGCAAAGACCGAAGGACGCCCTGCCGAAAAGCAGGGCGTCCTTTTTGCAGGAGTGAACCAGAAAAATCGCGGAAATCCGCCAAATTCCGTCAAAATGCCGGACAGCCAAACTGCACACGGAAAAGGTCGTACCTCTTGTGCAAAAAGACCCTTGACAGGAGGCGCGGCTCATGGTATCCTATCGAAAGTTTAGAGATTTTTGGAAAGGAGCGATCCTCGTGGCGATGGTATTTAAAAATACGCAGGTGTTCCGGAACGGCGTTTTCTCCCGCAGCGATGTTTCTGTTTCTTTGGGCGGTGGTGTTTCCCCCATTGGCGTTGATGCTTCCTCTTTCGTGATTTTACCCGGTTTCGTTGATGTTCATGTGCATCTTCGGGAGCCGGGTTTTTCTTATAAGGAAACCATCCGCAGCGGCTCTTTAGCGGCGGCCCACGGCGGCTATACCGTGGTGTGTGCCATGCCGAACCTGAACCCGGTGCCGGACAGCCTGGAAAACCTCCGACCGGAGCTGGATGCCATCGAAAAGGACGCGGTGGTGCGGGTCCTGCCCTACGGCGCGATTACGCAGGGGGAAAAGGGGGAGACGCTGGCGGATCTGGAAGCCATGGCCCCCTATGTAGTGGCTTTCTCCGATGACGGCAAGGGCGTCCAGAACCCGGACAGGATGCGGGAGGCCATGAAGCGCGCCAAGGCGCTGGGCAAGCTGATTGTGGCGCATTGCGAGGACAACAGCCTGCTGCACGGCGGCTATATCCACGACGGCGCTTACGCCAAAGCTCATGGCCACCGGGGCATCTGCTCCGAGAGCGAGTGGCGGCCCATCCAGCGGGATCTGGAGCTGGTGCGGGAAACCGGCTGCGGCTACCACGTCTGCCACATTTCCACGAAGGAGAGCGTAGCGCTGATTCGCAAGGCCAAGGCGGAGGGGCTGAACGTCACCTGTGAGACCGGTCCGCATTACCTGCTGCTGGACGATTCCATGCTGGAAGAGGACGGCCGTTTCAAAATGAATCCGCCCATCCGGGGCAAGGCCGACCGGGAAGCCCTGCTGGAAGGGCTGGCGGACGGCACCATCGACATGATCGCAACAGATCACGCCCCCCACAGCCCGGAGGAAAAAAGCCGGGGACTGGAAAAGAGCGCCATGGGCATTGTGGGACTGGAAACGGCGTTTTCTCTGGTGTATACTGGTCTGGTAAAGACCGGCATCATTTCCATGAACCGCCTGATGGAGCTGCTGCATGACAATCCCTGCCGCCGGTTCGGCATCCCGCAGAACACGGGATTTACGGTATTCGACCTGAACAGCACCTATCAGATCGACCCGGCAGACTTCCTGTCTGCTGGCAAGGCAACTCCCTTTACGGGGTGGAACGTCGAGGGGCGCTGCCTGCTGACATCAACGGGTGAAACGATTGCGTGGTACGATGCAGACCGTCTGCCGAAAGGAGAAACTCTGTGAAGCAAACAAACTTAACAGTCATTGAAAATAAACGCCTGGCTGATGGCATCTACCGCCTGCGGCTGACCGGGGACACCACCGCCATCACTGCGCCGGGGCAGTTTGTGAATCTGAAGCTTTCCGGCTTTTTCCTTCGCCGTCCTATCTCTGTGTGCGATTGGACGGATGGGGAAGTGACCCTGATTTATAAGGTGCTGGGCCGCGGCACGGAGATGATGACCCACATGACGCCCGGTACGGTGCTGGATGTACTGACGGGCCTTGGCAACGGCTTCGATGTGTCCCGCAGCGGGGAACACCCCCTGCTGGTGGGCGGCGGCGTGGGCATCCCACCGCTGTACGGCCTTGCCAAGCGGCTGGTCGCCCAAGGCAAGCGCGTCACCGCCGTGCTGGGCTTCAACCGCGCTTCGGAGATCTTTCTGGCGGAGGAATTCCGGGCCTTGGGTGCGGAAATCATTCTTGCCACGGCGGACGGCAGCGCCGGCCTCCGCGGTCTGGTGACGGACGGCATGGCCGCCGTATCGGATTCCACCTATCTTTATACCTGCGGCCCGGAGCTGATGCTGAAAGCGGTATACGGTGTCTGCACGACCTCCGGCCAGTTCAGCTTTGAGGAGCGGATGGGCTGCGGCTTCGGGGCCTGCATGGGCTGCTCCTGCAAGACGAAATACGGCAATAAGCGGATCTGCAAGGACGGCCCGGTGCTGGAAAAGGAGGAGATCATATGGTGAATACACAGGTGACTCTCTGCGGCCTGACGCTGGACAACCCCATCATCCCCGCCAGCGGCACCTTCGGGTACGGCTATGAATTTGCGGAGCTGTACGATATCAACCTGCTGGGAACCTTCTCCTTCAAAGGAACTACGAGGGAGTCCCGGTTCGGCAATCCCACGCCCCGCATCGCGGAGTACGCAGGCGGTCTGCTGAACGCCGTGGGGCTGCAAAACCCCGGCGTGGATGCCGTCATTGCGGAGGAGCTGCCCCGGCTGAAAAAGGTGTTTCACAAACCGGTCATGGCTAATGTCAGCGGCTTTTCCGTGCAGGAATACGCCGAGGTCTGCGAAAAGCTGGACGCACAGGCCCAGGTGGGCTGGCTGGAGGTGAACATCTCCTGCCCCAATGTCCACGGCGGCGGAGCCGCCTTCGGCGCAGATCCAAAGGCCGCCGCAGAGGTGACAAAGGCCGTCCGGGCGGTGACGAAAAAGCCCATCATTCTGAAGCTGTCCCCCACGGCGGCGGATATCGCCGCTGTGGCGAGGGCCTGCGAGGACGCGGGGGCCAACGGCGTCAGCCTCATCAATACCCTGCCGGGGATGCGGATCGACCTGAAGCGCCGCAGACCGCTGCTGGCCAATGGCACCGGCGGTATGTCCGGGCCGGGAATGTTCCCGCTGGCGGTGCGGATGGTCTATCAGGTCTATGAAGCGGTGTCCATCCCCATTGTGGGCATGGGCGGCGTCACCACGGCGGAGAACGTCATTGAGCTGATGCTGGCAGGCGCCACCGCCGTCGGCGTGGGGGCCGCCAACCTGACAGAACCCTTTGCCTGCAAGCATATCGTGGAAGAACTGCCTGCCGCCATGGCGCGGTACGGCGTGGAAAATCTGACGGAGATCATAGGAGGAGCACATCATGGGTAAGGACGTTATCGTAGCGCTGGATTTTGACGGCCGGGAAAAGACGCTGGCATTTCTGGACCGCTTCACAGAGGAAAAGCCCTTTGTGAAGATCGGCATGGAGTTGTTCTATGCGGAAGGCCCCTCTGTTGTCCGGGAGATCCGGGCGCGGGGACACAAGATCTTTCTGGATCTCAAGCTCCATGACATTCCCAACACTGTCAAAAAGGCCATGGCGGCCCTGTCCGCGCTGGATGTGGACATTGTGAATGTCCACGCTGCCGGTACCGGCGCCATGATGTCCGCTGCGCTGGCAGGTCTGACCCGGCCGGATGGAACCCGGCCGCTGCTGATTGCCGTGACCCAGCTGACCTCTACGGATCAGGATATGCTGGAAAAGGAGCTGTGGATCGAAAAGCCCATGGAGGAGGTAGTCCTCCACTATGCGGAGATCGCCTCCATCGTGGGGCTGGACGGCGTGGTATGCTCCCCACTGGAGGCGGGCAGCATCCATGAGCGCTGCGGCAAGAACTTCCTGACGGTCACCCCCGGTGTCCGTTTTGCCGGCGGGGATGCAGGGGATCAGAAGCGGGTCACCACGCCGGCCAAGGCCAAGGAGCTTGGCTCCGACTACATCGTGGTGGGACGTCCCATCACGCAGGCGGAAGATCCCGTGGCCGCCTATCGCCGCTGTGTGGCGGAGTTCGTGGGCTGATTCGGAAGAAAACAGACAAAATTGTGGATATAAAGGAGAGCAAACTATGGACAGCATTCAAGTGCGCGTTGCCAAGCGTCTGCTGGAGATCAAGGCGGTCTTTCTCCGCCCTCAGGAGCCGTTTACATGGGCCAGCGGCATCAAGAGCCCTATCTACTGCGATAACCGGCTGATCCTCACCGCTCCGGAAGCCCGGAACGAGGTGGAGCAGGCCATTGCCGATACCGTGAAGCGGGAGTACCCGGAGGCGGAAGTTCTGATGGGAACCGCCACCGCAGGCATTGCCCACGCCGCCATTGCCGCCCATCTGCTGGGACTGCCTATGGGCTACGTCCGTTCCGGCAACAAGGATCACGGCCGCCAGAACCGCATCGAGGGCCGTCTGGACAAGGGCGAGAAGGTGGTGGTCGTGGAGGATCTGATCTCCACCGGCGGCAGCGTGCTGGAAACCGTGGAAGCCCTGCGGGAAGCGGGGGCTGAGGTGCTGGGCGTGGTGAGCATCTTCACCTACGGCATGAAGAAGGGCATCGAGCGGATGGCCGCCGCCGGTGTGAAGAATGTAAGCCTCAGCAATCTGGATACCATCGCGCAGGTCGGCGCGGAGGAGGGCTATATCTCTCAGGACGATGTGGCCCGTCTGCTGAAATTCCGGGATGACCCGTCTGACGAAAGCTGGATTCATGGAGGAAAGGACTAATATGGAAAATCTGATCGACATTATGCAGCTCTCCACAGAGGAGATCGACAGGCTGGTGAAAAAGGGCTGCGACATTATGGCGAATCCTGCCGCATACGCCCACAAGTGCGACGGCAAGATCCTGGCGACGCTGTTCTTTGAACCCTCCACCCGCACCCGCCTGAGCTTTGAGAGTGCCATGCTGTCCCTGGGCGGCCAGGTGCTGGGCTTCTCCTCCGCCAACAGCTCCTCCGCCTCCAAGGGCGAGAGCGTGGCGGACACCATCCGGGTGGTCAGCGCCTACTGCGACATCATTGCCATGCGCCACCCCAAGGAGGGCGCGCCTCTGGTGGCAACGCAGCACTCTCTGGTGCCGGTGATCAACGCTGGTGACGGCGGCCATAACCACCCAACCCAGACCCTGACGGACCTCATCACCATCCACAAGGAAAAGGGCCATTTCGACAACCTGACCATCGGCTTCTGCGGCGATCTGAAGTTTGGCCGGACGGTCCATTCTCTGGTGGCCGCCATGAGCCGCTACACCGGTATCCGCTTTGTGTTCATCTCCCCGGAGGAACTGAAGCTGCCCCGCTATGTCAAGGAGCAGTATATCAAGGCCAACAACATCCCCTATACCCAGTCCACCTCGCTGGAAGCGGTCATGCCGGAGCTGGATATCCTGTACATGACCCGCGTCCAGAAGGAGCGCTTCTTCAACGAGGAGGATTACCTCCGTTTGAAGGACAGCTACATCCTCACCCCGGAGAAGCTGGAAAATGCCAAGGAGGATCTGCGGATCCTGCATCCGCTGCCCCGTGTCAACGAGATCTCCGTGGCGGTGGACAACGACCCCCGTGCCTGCTACTTCAAGCAGGCCCAGAACGGCCGCTACATCCGCATGGCGCTGATCATGAAGCTGCTGGGTATTCAGTGAGAGGAGAGAACGGACATGATTATTGATTCTATTCAGAACGGCATCGTGATCGACCATATCAGCGCCGGCAAGGCCATGGAGCTGTATAACATTCTGGGGCTGGACAGGCTGGACTGCACGGTGGCCATCCTGAAAAACGTCACCAGCGGCAAGCTGGGCCGGAAGGACATCATCAAGATCGACCGGGAGATGGAGCTGGACTGGGATCTCATCGGCTATGTGGACCCCACCATCACGGTCAACATCATCCATGACGGCAAGCTGATAGAAAAGCGGGGGCTGAAGCTGCCGGAGCGGATCCGGGGCGTACTGAAGTGCAAGAATCCCCGCTGCATCACCTCTGTGGAGCAGGAGCTGCCTCAGGAGTTTGTGCTGACGGATCGAACTAAGCATATTTACCGCTGCATCTATTGCGAGACGGAAGCGGGCAAGTAAGTTCCAGAGAAGGAGAATCCCATGAAAAAAGGCTATTTGATTTTACAGGATGGCCGGGTGTTTGAGGGCGTGCGCTTCGGCGCGGAGACGGATACCGTAGGCGAGCTGGTGTTCACCACGGGTATGTGCGGCTATATCGAGACCTTGACGGATCCCAGCTATGCCGGGCAGATCGTCATGCAGACCTACCCCCTCATCGGCAACTACGGCATCATCCGGGAAGATTTTGAAGGTGCCTGCTGCGTCAGGGGCTATGTGGTGCGGGAGCAGTGCAACGCGCCCTCCAATTTCCGCACGGACTGCGATCTGGATACCTTCCTGAAGGAGCAGGGCGTGCCGGGACTGTACGGCGTGGATACCCGTGAGCTGACCCGCATCATCCGGGAACACGGCGTGATGAACGCGGCGATCTGCGATGAAGTCCCCGCCGACCTGACCCCCATTGAGACCTACGCCGTCACCGGCGTGGTGGAGGACGTTTCCTGCCGGGAGGCCTCCGTCCATCCGGCGGAAGGGGAGGAGCGCTTCCGCGTTTCCCTTCTGGATTACGGCGCCAAGCGCAACATCGTCAGGGAGCTGCAAAAGCGGGGCTGCACCGTTACCGTTCTGCCTGCCGGCACCTCTGCGGAGGAAATTCTGGCGGCGGACCCGGACGGCGTCATGCTCTCCAACGGCCCCGGCGACCCGGCGGAAAACGTGTACCAGATCGAACAGATCCGAAAGCTGCTGGGGAAGGTTCCCATGTTCGGGATCTGCCTTGGCCACCAGCTGACGGCGCTGGCCGCAGGCGGCAGCACCTACAAGCTGAAGTACGGCCATCGGGGGGTGAACCAGCCTGTCCGGGATATAGAGGGCGTCCGCACCTATATCACCAGCCAGAACCACGGCTATGCCGTGGACAGCGACACGGTGAAGCTGGGCAGGGTTCGCTTTGCCAATGCCAACGACGGCACCTGCGAGGGCATCGACTACCCGGAGCTGAAGGCGTTTACCGTCCAGTTCCACCCAGAAGCCTGCACCGGCCCCAAGGATACATCCTTCCTCTTTGACCGGTTTGTGGATTTGATGAAAGGGGGAGAGTTGTAATGCCTCTGGATAAACGGATCAAAAAAGTTCTCGTCATCGGCTCCGGCCCCATTGTCATCGGACAGGCCGCCGAGTTCGACTATGCCGGCGCGCAGGCCTGCCGCATTCTGAAAGAAGCCGGCGTGAACGTGGTGCTGTGCAACTCCAACCCCGCCACCATCATGACCGATCAGGCCATGGCGGACGAGATCTATCTGGAGCCGCTGACCACGGAAACCATCAAGCGGATCATCAAAAAGGAGAAGCCCGACTCCATTCTGGCAGGGCTGGGCGGCCAGACCGGCCTGACGCTGGCCATGCAGCTGGATAAGGAGGGATTTCTTGCCGAGCAGGGCGTCCGTCTGCTGGGAACGGATGCGAAAGCCATTTCCCGTGCCGAGGACCGGGAACTTTTCAAGGAAGCCATGGCGGAGATCGGCCAGCCGGTGATTGCCTCGGACATTGCCGAAACGGTGGAGGACGCGCTGGCGGTAGCCGACCGCATCGGCTACCCGGTGATCGTCCGCCCTGCCTTTACGCTGGGCGGCGCCGGCGGCGGCGCGGCAGCCAATGAGGCAGAGCTGCGGATCATCGCCCAGACCGGTTTGGATGCCTCCCCCATCACGCAGATTCTGGTGGAGCGGGCCATCTTCGGCTGGAAGGAAATCGAGTTTGAGACCATGCGGGACGGCGTGGGCAATGTGATCGCCGTCTGCTCCATGGAAAACTTCGACCCGGTGGGCGTCCATACCGGCGACTCCATCGTGGTAGCCCCCACCCAGACGCTGGCGGACAAGGAGTTCCAGATGCTCCGCAAGGCGTCTCTGGACATCATCACCCATCTGGGCATCGTGGGCGGCTGCAACGTGCAGCTGGCGCTGAATCCCGACAGCTTTGAGTACGCCGTTATCGAGGTGAACCCCCGCGTGTCCCGTTCTTCGGCGCTGGCCTCCAAGGCTACCGGCTATCCCATCGCCAAGATCACCACGAAGATCGCGCTGGGCTACACGCTGGACGAGATCAAAAACGACATCACCGGCAAGACCTGCGCCTGCTTTGAGCCGACGCTGGACTACATCGTGGTGAAAATGCCCAAGTGGCCCTTTGACAAGTTTGCCGATGCCAGCCGGAAGCTGGGAACCCAGATGAAGGCCACCGGCGAGGTCATGGCCATTGCACCCAGCTTTGAAATGGCGCTGATGAAGGCCGTCCGGGGCGCGGAAGTGGGGCTGGACAGCCTGAACCGCAAAAAGGACCCGGAGGATCACGCCCCCATCTGGGAGCGGCTCCGCCGGGTGGACGACCACCGGCTGTTCACCATTTTTGAAGCCCTGAAATCCGGCACCTCCATCGACGAGATTTTCAGCATCACACGCATTGACCGCTGGTTCCTTGCCAAGCTGAAGAAGATGGCGGACTTTGAGAAGGCGCTGGAAGCGGACGGCCTCACCCCGGAGCATTATGAGACCGGCAAGAAGCTGGGCTATCCTGACGAGACCCTCAAGCGGCTGTCCGGCGCGGAAGCCCTGCCCTGTGACAGCAAGACCGCCGTCTACAAGATGGTGGACACCTGCGGCGCGGAGTTTGACGCGGAGACCCCCTATTTCTACTCCTCTTTCGACCGGTTCTGCGAATCCCGCACCTTCCCCCGCAGCGGCAAGCCGGTCATTATGGTGCTGGGTTCCGGCCCCATCCGCATCGGACAGGGCATCGAGTTTGACTACTCCTCCGTCCACTGCGTCTGGACGCTGAAGGAGCTGGGCTATGAGGTAGTCATCGTCAACAACAACCCGGAAACGGTTTCCACTGACTACGATACCGCCGACCGCCTGTACTTCGAGCCGCTGTTCCCGGAGGATGTGATGCACATCATCGAGGTGGAGAAGCCGGTAGGCGTCGTGGTGGCCTTCGGCGGCCAGACGGCCATCAAGCTCACCAAATTCCTGGACAGCCACGGGATTCCCATTCTGGGAACCTCTGCCGAGTCCATCGACATGGCGGAGGACCGGGAGCGGTTCGACGAGTTGCTGGAGCGGTTCTCCATCAAGCGGCCCCAGGGACGGGGCATCACCGGTATGCAGGAGGCGCTGGACGCTGCCCATGAGCTGGGGTATCCCGTGCTGCTGCGGCCCAGCTATGTCATCGGCGGCCAGAATATGGTCATCGCCCATAACGACGAGGACGTGCGGACCTATATGGAGGTCATCCTCTCCGGCAAGATCGAAAACCCGGTGCTGGTGGATCAGTACCTTATGGGCAAGGAGCTGGAAGTGGACGTCATTTCCGACGGCAAGGACGTTCTGATCCCCGGCATCATGCAGCACATCGAGCGCACCGGCGTTCACTCCGGCGACTCCATCGCCGTTTACCCGCCCTTCTCCATCGGCGACAAGATGCTGAAAATCATTGTGGACTGTTCGGAAAAGCTGGCGCTGTCTCTGGGAACCCATGGCCTGATCAATATCCAGTACCTCATTTACCAGAATGAGCTGTATGTTATTGAGGTGAACCCCAGAGCCAGCCGTACCGTGCCGTACATTTCCAAGGTCACAGGCGTTCCCATGGTGGATCTGGCTACCCGTGTCATGGTGGGCCAGCCGCTGGCCTCTCTGGGGTACGGCACCGGCCTGTACCGCCAGCCGCCTTATGTGGCGGTGAAAGTGCCGGTGTTCTCCTTTGAGAAGATCACCGATGCCAATGCCGCTCTCTCCCCGGAAATGAAATCCACCGGCGAGGTGCTGGGCCTTGGCAAGAATATGCAGGAGGCGCTGTTCAAGGGGCTGGTTTCTGCCGGCTATAAGGTGGAAAAGGCCACCCGCGGCGGCGTTCTGATCTCCGTCAACCACCGGGATCAGCCGGAAATCGTCAACATCGCCCGGAAGCTGGACGAAATGGGCTATAAGCTCTACGCCACCGACGGCACGGCCAGCGAAATTTCCCGCCTCGGCACGGATGTGGAAATCGTGGGCAAGCTGGGCAAGGACAACCGGGTGTTCCAGATGCTGGAAAACGGCCGGATCGACTATGTGATCCTCACCGGCTCCACAGAACCCAGCTATATCAAGGACTTTATCCACCTCAACCACCGCTGCGTCCAGCTGGGAATTCCGTGCCTGACGTCTCTGGACACCGCCAATGCCCTGACGGACATTCTGGCCAGCCGCTACAACCAGCACAACACGGAGCTGATCGACATCTGCCATCTGCGGACGGAGCGCCAGAAGCTGAAGTTTGCCAAGATGCAGACCTGCGGCAACGACTATATCTTCCTGGAGAACTTCCATGGCGAGATCACCTGCCCGGAGTCCCTGTGCGTCACCTTCTGCGACCGGCATTACGGCATTGGCGCCGACGGCATTATCCTCATGGAGCCCTCCGACATTGCGGATGCGAAAATGCGGATGTTCAACGCCGACGGCAGCGAGGGTGCCATGGCGGGCAATGCACTGCGGTGCATGGGCAAGTACCTCTATGACAGCGGCATTGCGGCCAAGGAGGATCTGCGGATCGAGACCGGCATCGGCGTCCGGGAGGTGTACGTATACACCACCAACGGCAAGGTGACCTCCGCCTGTGTGGATATGGGCAAAGCCACGCTGGATGCGGCGGCTCTCCGGTTTACCATCCCGGAAAAGACCGTGGTGGATTACCCGGTGTTCATCGGCGGCCAGTCCTTCAATATCACCTGCGTGGATGTAGGCAACCCCCACTGCGTGGTGTTCTGCCCGCGGGTGGACGATGTGGATGTGGATTTCATCGGTCCCCGGTTTGAACACGCACCCTATTTCCCGGAGCGAATCAACACGGAGTTCATCCGCGTGGTCAATCCCAGCACCATCAAGATGCGGGTCTGGGAGCGGGGCAGCGGGGAGACCATGGCCTGCGGCACCGGCGCCTGTGCCGCCGTGGTGGCGGCCGTGGCCAACGGTATGTGCGAAAAGGGCCGGGATGTGACCGTCCGGGCCGCCGGCGGCGATCTGGTGGTGAACTACACGGACGAGAAGATCACCCTGACCGGCGATGCCAAGCTGGTCTATACCGGCGAAGCGGAATATTGATCCCGGTTGGAGACCGTTGAACAAGGCTGCTTGATCTTCCACGATAGGCTGTTCTCCTAAAAATCGCAGGCAACATTCAGAACGGCTTGCACCGCGAAGACGCCTTGAAACTTCAGCATTTCAAAGGACGGCAGCGCAGGGCGAAAACGCCTGCGTGTCGGGAATATGTGATAAACAAAAGGAACCATGCACCGCATGGTTCCTTTTGTTAGCAACTGGCGATCAACGCGGAAATGCTGCGCGGCGGGAAGGAAGATAGTATTCGCGTCGGGCGTAACTAACCGCCAGATGTCGGGAGTTCACAGCCGAAAATAGTCGGAAAAGGAAAAGCCACTATGAGGATGACCTCGATGGCAAAATATCAGATGACCGTTTTGACAAGATGACCTCCGCTTATGAACAGGAGCAGAAAGACCTTCAATCACGGGTCGTCGCATTGCGTGAGACACTTTCCAAAGCCAAGGCACAGCGGCTCAATATTGATTTCTTCCTCGCACAGGCAAGAAAGTACACTGAGGTCAAGGAACTGGATGCGGAGATCATCCAAGCCTTGGTAGAACGCATCGATGTGTTCAAGGCCAAGAAGGTGCCGGGTACCAGAACGAAAAAGCAGACCATTCTTATTCATTGGAACTTCATTGGAGCAGTCGAACTGCCCCAAGACTTAAAAAAATCGGCATAGCCGGATCACTCCAAACTATGCCGATATTTTTCCAAGGTGTAAAATCCCTTAGTGAGCCACCCTTCAGCGGCGTCTCTTTTTGTATGCCGAAGAACTCTTTTATTTTCTGGGCAAGGTTTTTCTGCCGGATATCTTGACATCTGATAAAATTTCTCTTATAATAAATAAGCTGTTTCCGGGTGTAGCGCAGTTGGTAGCGCGCATGGTTCGGGTCCATGAGGCCGTGGGTTCGACTCCCGCCACTCGGACCAAAAAGGGAGGCTAAAAAAGATATTGAGGACAAAACCTCAGTATTTTCAAGGCTTCCGAGGCCCGTAGATCAGCAGATCTACGGGCCTTATTTTTCCGATATTTTACCCTGTGCCATCCACTCTGGCAGGAGTCGAACGCACACATTTTTTACTCTATCAGGCATATCTTTTGAGGCCGGGATCTTGTTACTTCAGGATCTCGGCCTTTTTTATTCTGCTGTAGAAACCGATTCCCCAAATAGAAAACCAGAAAACAAAAGAATGTGAGGTTGTTATATGGCGCAACAATTTTTTGAAGAATTATCCCGGTGCCTCAGAAAAGAGCAAATTGAATCCTATAACAAGGAGGACAGGCGACTGGAGATTTTTCTCCATGGACAGCCTGTCCTTTCTGTTTCTCCTGGGAACGAAGTATTTATGCTTCCGTCCGGGAGCAAGAATCCAGAGGCCAACGAGCTGTATCACAGGGTCGCCATTGCAGCCGACAGAGTATTTGAATATGTGGAGGCTATGGAAAACACCCCCCTGCTCCGTGCTCGTGGTCTTGACAATAAGTTTCATCTGCTTGCGGATTTCGGCGGGGCTGTGCTGGCGGGCAGAGAGCGAGGCAGCGGCCGGGGCTATGAGTTCGTTACATGGATCTGGGATTATGAAAGGGTCGGCGTCAGCCATGGGCACTATTATGAGGATGATTTTGCAGGAGCCAAACGGGACTTCGCTGTCCGCTCTGGTCTGATCCCCAAAGCCAGTCTCTTCTCCAATGAGGAGTTGACAGAGATTTATCGTGCAACGGATCATCTGTTGGCAGAAGACCCAAATTTGAATGACAAACAGATAAGAGCCATTCAAGAAGCCAGAATCAAAATCGAGTTCTCTGTCCCTGACCTGGACACCCAATTGGAACACAGACAGGATTATAGCCCTCAGATGGAGATGTAGGGCTCGGCATTGGAGGAATACGATGAGAATGAATGCTGTGTTATCAAATCCGAAGCATCCCGAGTACGGACAGTTTACCGTTCCCCTCCCAATCCCGCACAACCAGTATGACGGAATCATGGAGGCGCTGAATGCGATGGACATGGGAGATCCCCTGGCGAGGGACTGCCAAATGGACGAGATCCTTGGTGAGTACCCCATCCTGAAGCGACTGGAGGGAAAACCTGTAAATATCGACGAGCTGGACTATCTGGCCAAGCGGCTGGACAGCTTCTGTTATGCACAGGAGGGCGCTCAGTTCCAGGGTGCGGCGGTCAGCTACAACTATTCCGACATGACCGACCTAATCAACTTGACATTTTCCTGCCAGCAGGTCACGGTCATCACAGATTTTTCTGATTTAGAGCAGGTCGGCAGAGATCATTACATGGTGCTGAATGGCGGCTGCGCCAGCAAAGAGGAGCTGGACGCCCTTGACGGCTATGAAACCGCCCTGCTCCTCATTGATGAGGGCAATGGAGTCATCACACCATACGGAGTAGTCTATGACAACGGTATGCGACTCTCGCAGCTCTATGATGGGCGTCATTTTCCGCAGTATTTCTATGAGCCTCCCCTGCTGACCCTGACGGTACAGCAGACTAAGGACGCTCCCAAAACCTGGTTATATCTGCCTGCGCCAGATCTCCATATCAAGCGTTCCTTGGTTCGGGCAGGGATCGTTGATCCGGCGGATATGAGGCTGTCATTTCAGGGGAGCGAGTTTCCGGATGCCGTAGACTGTGTTTTGGATATGGAGTCAGAGTGCCTGGAGGAGCTGAATAAGCTATGCCAGGCGATTCAACAACTGAGTACCGATGAAATAAAAAAACTTGGCGCGGTGGTGGAATACGCACGGCCGGAAACCGCCGCACAAGTCAGGCAGCTGGCAGAGAATCTGGAGCAGTTTGACTATGCCCCTGGTGTCCAGAATGTGGAGGAATATGGCCGCTACATGATTCAGAAATCCGGCAGATTTGAGTACGACGAAAATCTGTGTGATTACTACGATTATGCCCGATACGGACTGGAGCGCATGAATGCGGAGGAAGGACAGGTCGTAAAGAGTGGATATGTTTCCTATCATGGGGTACTCACACTGGAAGAACTGATGATGGACGACCCTGCGGAAATCTATCAGCGGGAGCTGGACTTTCAAATGGATGGCATGACATAAGCCAACTCTTTATGAAACGAAGTGGGAGTTCTGTTTTTGTCTCTCTCAATTGCCCACATCTTGGAGGTGCCATTACAGAAATGTCCAGCCACCTTGATCAGGCCAGCAGTGCAGGAAAAACTGAGATTGTCGAGGTCAAATGCGTTATTGTTAGTGGATTTCAACGAACGGAACATCTATCATTCGATGACTGGGAGGAATGCAAACGAAGAAGACTATGATTACTGTAGCGTTCCTGGCGGCACTGGGAGCTGCTGTTGCTGGCTATTATCACTTCTCTGGCAAACCCGCTTTTGACTATAGCTATTGCTACTGAGTTGTGGTATGGTTCCGAATAAGGAGGTGAAGTAAGTGATTATTTCTCTATCGGAGCAGTTGGATAGTGACATCAAAGCATATATTCACAAAGTTTTTGGGACATATATCGCCAGCCTTGATGAAAGATTTGCTGCAGACATTAGAGAAGATGTCATCAGTGCATCGAATTTCAACCGTGGAGATTATAGCGATGATGATATTTCCATCGCATTTCAACGAGTAGTACTGGGAAGGATGGGACACCCAGATTGGCAAATTTACAATTCCAATTCAGAGGTGAATGCTATGGAGCAGAAAGCAAAAGTAAATACACCAGTTCACATTAGGCCCGCTTCCATTGAGGAGGCGGGCCTTTTCTATTCTCAGATGGACGAGGCCGAGGATGCGGTGCTGGGAACGGTAGGCCATATACGGATGGACTTCGGAGCTTCCGGAAAAGAATTCTACCACACTTGGTGGCCCCACAACGGCGACCAGTTCAACACGGGGGAATTCAAAGACGAACTTCAGAAGTTTGTGGATATGCTCCGGGCGGATGGTCCCCTTACGAATCTGGCTGCGATGAGAAACTACTGCTACCAGCACGGCGGTAAGATCACCGAGGACGGCCGATGCTTCGGCTATATCGCGGAGACGGAGCACTACCGCTACTGCCTGCGCTGCACCCCTTCCCCTGGGGAATATCAGGGGTACCTTTATTCCTACGACCTGCGTCAGCAACGGATGGCCCAACAGGCAAAGCCTGTGGGTCGGATCACCTACGCCAGTGGTGAAGAACAGACCTTCACAGATGCCCAGAAATACTTGAACACCATTCGGGAGGAACTTCCATATCAAGCCACCACAGGCTTCCGCTATGAAACGCTGACGGACGATCCCGCAGTACGGAAGGCGGTGGACGACATTCTGCTGGACTTTGCTGGGGAGGAGAACCCCCGGAGAGGCTGCAATTATGGCTTGACAGAGGCTGGGAAACAGGCGCTCCGAGAAGCCGCCGATCCCGACCGTCCCCACACCTACGCATGGTTCGTGATGACCGACTGCAACATCCCCGGAGAGCAAATCTACCGGGACTTGACCTTGGAGGAGGCCATCCGCACCTACCTGGACAGTGACCGGCCAGAGAAACGGCTGGGCGTCACCAAGGACGGTATCGCCACAGTGGATCTGGTTCGGTCGCTGAATGGAGAACAGCACTTCTTCACGGATCACTTGCAACTGGACAGTTTCAAGCGCGACCCAGAAATCGCCGCCGCAGTGAAAACGCTCCGATTGGAGCTGGAACAAAATACGCCCCAGCAGGGCATAACGATTGGAGGACTATCATGAGAGAGGTCTCGAGAGAATGGCTGGAATTCCTGCGGGAGCAGTATCCCAAAGGAAGTCGTGTTCGGCTGACGAAGATGGGCAACGATCCTCACCCTATTCCACCCGGCAGCATGGGCACTCTGAAATATATCGATGATATAGGGCAATTTCATGTGAAATGGGACAACGGCAGAGGCCTTGCCTTGATCATTGGTGAGGACCAATTTCAAATCCTGCCTCCTGAGCCCCAGACGATCAAGTTTTATATGCCACTCACGGCCCAACTCTATGCTTACGACGACTGGGGAGATCTGGAGGAGTATGGCAACGACCTGGATGGGAGTGAATTGAGGGACTATCAGTCATGTATTCACGAAGCACTGCTGGAAAACCAGATGCCTGAAGAAAAAAACCGTGGTCTGATGCACTGGTATGACAAACCGGACGGCGTAAACACGAAAGTCCAGTCCGTGATGCTGGATGTGGAAAGCCGTGACGGTCAGTTGTGGGGTGTGGCCGAATGCAAGGTGAATGGGACACTTCTTCCGGAGGAAAAGGAGGCCCTTGCTGAGTACATTTCCGGTCAGGCATCGGACGGCTGGGGCGAGGGTTTCGAGCAGCGAGCCATCAAACTGAACGATGGAGAACTCTATGTGAGCCTTTGGAACTCCAGCAACTGGAGCATTCAGACGGAAGAAGAAAGATTTTCGCCGGACTCCCTCACCCGCCTGCCTGACCTGTGCTGGTCAGTTCTCCCCGGTGAAGGGACGCTTATTTGCATCAAGCGTGGCGAGAGCGGCTACTATCCCAGCGACTGGAGTACAAAGGATCGAGCGCAGAACCGCTGGCTGGCCGACTATAACAATCAACGGCGAGGCATTACACCGGCCCAGGAGCAGGCCATGCTCACCGGCAGTATGTGCGGTTGGGATGTGCCGGGGGCAGACCCTAAGTGGTATGAGGAACAGCAGGAACAAAATGGAGGTGAAATGACTCTTGGGTGATGAAATTTTTAGCGTCTACCTGACCCCCGCTGACTACAGCAAATTGGCCTACGCCAAACTGGATCTTCCAGCCAGCCCATGGAAACTGCTGGACGCGCTGGACAAGGTGCGGCTCCCAGAGGGAGATTCCTTGTATTTGGAGATCACAGATTACCGTGACTTTGAGGTGCTACGCTCCAGTCTTGTATGTTCAGCAACAAACCTGCTGGAGCTGAATGACCTGGCAGAACGCCTCTCCAGGCTGAATGAGGTTCAGCGCATCGCCTTCGAAGGACTGGTTCGGGTGGATTTCCAGAAACAAGAATCCATCACACTGAAACGCCTTCGGGATCTGGCAGAAAGTGTGGACTGCTGCCATGTGGTGGAATCGGTTGTATCAGATGGACAGTTAGGACGATTTTACGCAGAGAATGGTTTTGTTCCGGAAGTGGAAGGAATGTCAGATGCGGCATTTGAGCTTCTGGACTTTGAGAAGGTCGGGAAAATAGCACGCATGGGCGAATGCGGCGTATATGTTCCCAGTGGAATCTCCGGCTTGGGTGGCTATGTAGTACAGCACTCCGACTTGAAGTCGGCGCCGGAAATCACGCTGAATCAGCCTGTCGAGCCGGCCTATACAATCCACCTGCGGTTGACTGCACACCATGATAATCTCCCCTTTGCCGGAACCGATGTGGTGGATTTGAAGCTTCCTGCCGAAGATAACGCATTGGAGATGGCAGTGCGCTGCCTGGGATATGTTGATTGGGGCGCCGTTGAGTGTACCTGCCTGGACTGCAAAGTCCCGCAATTGGCGGAACACATTACCAACGCAGTACCTTTTGAAACCATCGAACGGCTTGGAGATGTACTTGCCCAAATGTCGGCCGCGGCTCTCCCTGCCTACAAGGCACTCATGACAGCGACACATTGCCAGAATATTGTAGATGCTCTGGATCTGGCAGAACAGCTTGACGAGTATATCCTTTCTCCGAGCATCGCATCCCCTGAAGATGCAGCGGCAGAGGAACTGGCTTTCATTCTTCCGGAGAAGGCCGCCAAGATGATCCGTCCTCATATCAATCTTCACACCTATGGGCAAGCGCTTCTGGCGTCCCGCAATAACATTCAAACGGAGTACGGGCTGCTGGAGCGCCGGGATGGACAGTCCATTCAAACCATTGGGCAACAGAAACAGGAACCGCAGCTGGGCGGGATGGGGCTTGGATAAGGTGTAAGAGCCGGAGGCGACTATCAGCACGACCGGCCTCCAATGGTATAAACCCATCTCTACGCATGCGGAAAGGAGGTCTTCTTAATACTCAAGCAAACGATCACCGCACCCGAGCAAGTGGATTTAACATCCATAGACTTTCCTGATATCCGTTGGCTCCATGGTGTGTTCTACTGCAACAGCAGCGGCACTGGCCGCGACAAAAAATACCATCCCTGGTCAGGGGTAAAGACCGACCTCGGAGAAATCGAGGAAAAAGCGTGGTGTCAAATTGCTGAGGCATTGATCAACCGCAAGGGAGAATCTGCTCTGCTCAAGTCACTCATTGAATGGGAGACGAACCACAACTATGCTCACGCTTCCAAAGAGGTGGTCAGAAAAGAGGCCCTGCAATTGCATGTAGCCAGGCTGTTTGATAACCCACTCTGGGTCCACTTTGTCCCATTCAACCGACAATATCGCCCGGAGGTGCTGGAAACGGCACATCTTGTTACAGTTGTGAATGAATGCTGTAATACGCCTGGCGAAGTGACACAAGAGCAGGTCGACCAATCTGCAAATGGTATGATTGCCTGTCCCTGCTGTGGACGATGGAGTCCCTTCCACTGCGTGGAGCAGGCAGAAAATGAAGAAAACAAACTGGGAATGGAGATGATGCCGCAGTGAGTACGCAGGATCTCAAACTTTTTGATTTGCTGGATGGCCTTGAAATGACCAAGTCACAGTATGAGTGGTTGGCGCGCCGGTTTGAAAACATGACTGCAAAAGAGGCTCTGCTGTTTCGCGGGGCCATGCAGATCGAGCAGCCGCAAGCAACCTGCGATGTAATGCAGATTGCCAATCAGCTGGAGCACTACGAATTGCTCTATGGAGCCGGGAACGACTTTGCCCTGGGTAACTTCGTCATGGAGCATATCTTCTACCCTTCCTCCCAGACTCGGGAATTTCTTGACCCGGCAAAGGTAGGAGCGGCGTATCGCCAAAAAGACGGGAATACTTTCTGCGATGGAAATTTTATCAGACTTTCCTCGCCGCTTGATCTCTCTCAGAATAGCGACCCGGCGATGCTTCCCGACAGGGGCGACTACGGCATCCGGGTCAAGCTGGCAAGCCGCAACAATATGGAGGGCATCTGGGTCGGGTTTCCGGATACCAGCGAATATATGGACTCGTCCCACCCGGATGAATTGCTCCTTGCTTTGGATGCGTTGGATGCGGAGACGCTGACCGAGTGCATCGCTGTGGATGTAGACTGCTGCCTGCCTCAGCTGAGAGATATCCTCTCCCAGTATGATTCTGCCGCAGAGCTCATCCGCCACGCTATCGACTTCGGATATGTGTGGGCGGAACAGGGCCAGGGCGAACCCCGATGGCTGGACAAATGGCAGGCGGTCATGGAGCTGGAGGACTGTCATCAGCTGGACTATGCATTGGATCTGGCGCAGAACCTCCACTGCTACAATTTCATGCCCCGTGACATGGAGGTAGCGGAGTATGGCAGGTTGCTGGCTAAGCAGGATGGTGTATATCCCAACGATGCTCTTCTTGCTGAATGCTTTGATGCCGAGGGCTACGCCAATCAGAAAATGAAGAACCTTGGCCTGTCGGCGGCAGAGCATGGGTATGTGTCCTGGAACGGGAGCGAGATTCTTTATGAGTACAGCCAGCCTCCCAGCAGCCCGACCATGTCCATGTAATAAGCGATATGCCAGAGGTTGATGCAAGGGGGTGATCCTACAGAAAAATAAATAGCCAGAAATAGCAATGGGGCCGTTTTTCCGAGAGGGATAAACGGCTCCCTCTTTTTATGCCCTTTTTCGGAAAAACACCCCGGAAAGGAGGCTTCTATGCAGGAAGAACGGCTGGCGGAATTATTGGAACGCTATCACTCTGGTGAATCGAACGCCGCCACCAGCCGGGAGTTGGAGTGCGTTTTCTCTATCAAGGGAATCGAAGTGCGGCAGATGGTCAACCGCTTGCGCCGCAAGGGAATCCCCATCGCCAGCAGTGGCAGCGGGTACTTCTACGCCGCTACGGAACAGGAGGTGCGGGCGACCATCGCCCATCTGACACGGCGGATCAGCGGAATCGCTGCCGCTATTGCCGGCCTGAACCGATCCCTGGAGCAGTTTGATACCGCACAGACCCGGCTGCCGTTGGAAGGCGGTGATGCGGTTGAATAGTTTCATGAGCTGGATTGGCGGCAAGAAAGCACTTCGAGAGCTCATCGTCACTTTGTTCCCAGTCTACTATGAGCGGTATATCGAGGTCTTTGGCGGGGGCGGTTGGGTGCTGTTCCATAAGCCCCCCGGCAATGATTTTGAGGTGTACAACGATTTCAACAGCTTGCTGGTCAACCTTTACCGCTGTGTAAGAGATAAGCCGCAGGAACTGATGGAAGCACTCAGATATGTGCTGAACTCGCGGGAGGATTTCGATGTGGTCCGCGCTACATTAGCCCGTGACAGTCCTGCCAGCGATGTTCAGAAGGCTGCATGGTTCTATGAATTGATCCGTTACAGCTATGCGGCCGGGCTGACCAGCTTCGGAAGTCAGCCCCACGATATGTGGAGCAATTTTCCCCTTATCGAGCAGGCTCACCGGCGCTTGGCCAAGGTGGTCATTGAAAACAAGGACTTTGAAAAGCTCATCCGGCAGTATGATCGTCCGGCAAGCCTATTCTATCTCGACCCTCCGTACCATGCCACCGAGGGCTACTACCAAAACATTGGCGAAGATGGCTTTACAGAAACGGATCATATCCGTTTGCGGGATGCATTGATGCGGATTGAGGGTAAGTTTCTTCTTTCCTACAACGATGACGAGTTCATTCGAAGTCTGTATGACCGGCCAGGTATCTATCTGATGGAAACCACCCGAATCAACAACATCAAGCAGCGGTATGATAACGGCGCCCAATTTCCTGAGCTTATCATCGCCAACTACGATATGCATGAGCGGCTCCGGGTAGCACCGTCTCAGATGAATCTGTTTGACCTGACTGGAGGTGATACAGCATGGCTGAAGTCGTGAGTGAGTTGGACAAGCTCCGTGAAGCGGCGAAACTGATTGAGGAGATGAGCCAAGGGCGCCTACAGGTTTGCCCCAGCGTCGTGGGACAGGTCTATATCCGGCCGGAAAACGAAGCCTACCTTGGGATGGATATGCGGATCAACAGCATTCCAGGTCAGCTACGCTATCGAGTGACCTTCTCCTCCCAGATGCGACGGATGGGGGCGGACATGACCTCAGAAGGTCTCAGGACGCTGCTGTCCGAGGTAGGTCAGACCTATGCGCTGCTAACTGCGCTCGAATCAAGGAGCTATACGCCCACGACAGAGGATCTGACAGCATTTCGGGAAGAACTGTTGGCGGAACAGGAAGCAAAGTCATTCCCAACTTTGAGTCAGACGATATAAAAGGAGGATAAAAGCAGATGAAATTTAACAAGCAGTTGTCGAATGGCGGCCTCTTTCTCCCCAGTGCCGCACTCAAAATCAGTGGTTTTGAGGACAGCGGTCAGGTTGAGATCCATGCGCTGAAGAATACAGCGGTCATTATGAAGCAGCAGATGACCGCCATGGAACTGATCCAGGCGCTGGACAGTCTGAAGCAGCTGTTCATTAATCTCTCTTTCCATTTGGCCAAAACCTGCGGCGCCTGCAGCGGGTGTGAGGGCGAATGTCCCTTTGGGGATTTTGAGTACGACAAGATCGAACTGGACGATGATCTGCGGAAAGAAGCCGGCATTCCCACAGATGCCAAACTGAGTCTCTATGTGGACGAGGAGGATCACACGATTACCGTCTGCGAGGCCGGATATGATCACGACCTGCGGGATATTCCTCCCTACCTGTTGGAGATGATGGCCTTTTCCGGCATCTGCCTGGGCGAACTGGAGGAGCGGCTGATGGTCGGAGATATCATTTACGGCGGCAGCACTCGTAGCAGAAAGGAGTGCGAAGATGAGTAAGGTACACACCTCTGTAAAGATCCGCAAGGATGGCTCTCTGGTACTGCCGGCCTTTGTTATGCGCGGGATGGGCTATGCGCCGGGTGAGGAAGTTCCCATTACCACTCCGGCGGATCAGTATATCTGCGACTGTGACGCAAACAGCCTGCTGGTAAGCCGTGTTTGCGGGGATGCAGGATGCGCCGGCTATACCAGCGAGGAGCCTGAGCTCAATCTGCCGGCAGACCTGCTGGCGGAAGCGTCGATTCCTGTGGGAGAGGAAATCACCGTACTGGTGGCGGACGGTGCGTTGCTCATTGTCCCAACGACCGAAGACCTTCTGGAGTTACCGGTGGAGTTATGTTGTTTGCTCAACGAGCTGGGCATCAGTCCGTTGTCCATCCAGCTTCCGAACAAGTGCTGCCTGCCGTAAGGAGGTTTCAGGATGGAAAAAGAAATCTATCTTTACCCCTACTCTGCAGCCGAAGCTCGTACCAGGAACGAGCTGGCACTTTGGCGGGCGAGCTATCAGGCCAACGAGGAATGTGCCCGCGACATCGAGGAGCACATTCGCACCCATTTTGATGGTGCTCACCTGGATGATTCGATGCTGCAGCCCCTTTTGGATAAGTGGGGGTATAAGCGAATCAATTTCGTCCTTGCCAATACCCTGCAGGAGCTTAGCTACGATGGACGCTTCAGCCGAAAGAACCAGGAGTGGGCGAAAGCCACCTTCATTCCGCAAGACGGTACTCACAACATCTCGTTAATGGTCAAATCTCATCCTGCGGTATTGGATGGGTTCGTAAATATGGTGCGCGAGGCTTACAAGAATCTTGGCCTCTTCGGGCCGCAGCACTGTGAGCCGAACTCCTTCGAAAACCTCGACTACGAAGGCCGAGTGTTGGTGCTTTCACCAGACACCCTGAAGGAGAGCTGCTGGTCGCCCGAAAACCAGCTTTGGCTGGCCCATGATGGATTTGGCTGCTCGCCCCACGCCATTGGGCGCTCTATCCGATCCACCTGTCTTGGAGATGGAGAACAGACACGGTGGAATCGCACCGACTTCATCGGGGTGCTGCGGGAGGAGTTTCTCCCGGACTGGGCCAAAGAGAAACTGGCTGAGCTACAGGCAGAACAGCCCGATATGGGGGTGATGAAAATGACTTGATGAAACCAAGAAAGGAGGAATGCCGTCGTGAGCATTCAAATGAAAAATGGCTGTCTGGTTTACTATGGGAACCTCATTGGATACCAAGCCAAAAACCAGACCGAAGTCACCGTTGATCCGCAATTCCGCCGTGAGGAGCTGGAATCCTGGCTTGCACGGCGCGGACTCGTGCCTCGCTGGGAAGAAGGCGTCTATGAGCGCCTTTCCAACGAGGGCTTTCGCGTCAGTGACAGCTCGCCGGAGTTACAGTCCTGCCGAATCTGGCAGCTCAAGCCCGGTACGCCAATTCAGATGCGCTTCATTGGCCTTGATGCCATGGCGCAGAAGTTTGGCGGCCCCACACCTGAACAGTATCATGTGGTCTATGATGGCCGGATTCAGGACAATGATCTGGAAAAGCTCTGGAACAAATTCAGCCGTACTCCTCTTGGGCCGGACGGTCAGCCGCTGGCTATCTCCGATGTAGTAGAACTGTACAATGCATCTGGCAGTACCTTCTTCTACATTGATCGCTACGGGTTCCAGCCCATAGAATTTGTGGATCATCCCAGTCAGGATCAGTCAATGAGCATGACCCTGTAAATCCAGAAAGGAGGAATATTTCCATGGCAACCAAAGCCCAGAAAGCCACGACCCAGTCGGAATCCCCTCAGCAGCAGACGCTCCCCATGCAGTATGATGTTCGCATCCATTCTCTCCGTCTCGACGGCAACTGTCGGGCTCACGCCTCGGTGAACATCAACGGTTGTTTCGCCATCCGTGGAGTGAAGGTGATGGAGAGCAGCAAAGGACTGTTCGTCTCTATGCCCAGCTATCGCGCTGGCAACGGCGAGTACAAGGACATCTGCTTCCCTGTCACCAAAGAGGCCCGGCAAGAGTTCGACAATGCTGTTCTCGATGCCTATCAGCAGGCCCTGACCCAGAGCCAGCAGGTCGGAAGAACTGCCCCGGACCCTACGGTCCGGCAGGCACCGGGGCCTGAAATGGCGATGTAACCTGCCGTATCTGTGTATTACTGACCTGAATCATCCAATCCCAATCATTCATTAAAATTCAAGGAGGAAATGAACCTATGAAGAAGCTGTATAACAAGATGATCAACACCATGAACTCCGTTTCCCGCAAGGCTGTTGGTACCGTCAACTCTATGGCGTTTTCCGCCCGCACCGCCCTGAGCAACACCCGCGGCGAGGGTTACATCGACACCGCCGTGAAGATCCTGATTGCCGTGGTGCTTGGCGCCCTGCTGCTGGCTGGACTGTACACCCTGTTCGGTGACACCGTGCTGCCCACCGTGACCCAGCGGGTGGAAGACATGTTCAACTATGCCGGCTGATGCTGCGGTTCGTTCCGTATGGTTTTTCTACACGCTTGCGCTGGCATCCGCCGCTGACCTGCGGCGACATCTCATTCCAAACACCTTTTGTATCCTGACTGCCGTGGCGGGGCTGATTGCAATCAGCCCCGCCCGTTTTGTTGGGCAAATACTTGGTCCACTTGCTGCTCTGCCATTTCTTGGGGTGGCAATGATTTTTCCAGACAGGGCTGGCGGAGGCGATATCAAGTTTGTTGCCTCTGTAGGCTTTGTTCTGGGTCTGCTCCCAACATTGTGGGGAGGCATTCTGGGCCTATCGCTCGCCATCGGCTATGCTGCCGCACGGGCCTGCATTGAAAAGCACTGCGCTGCCACACCAACACCAATCGGCCAAATTGCCATCCCCTTGGCTCCCTTTCTTTCCATTGGTTTTGCCATTTTCTATGTTTTGGAGGTTATGACATGAAAAAGTTCCGTATTGAGAAAAAGACCGCTATTAAGTGCATCGGCATTCTGGCTCCCTTGGCTGCCGCTGCCATCATTGTGCCCAAGGCAATTCGTCACAAGAACGCGTTGCGCGTGTAAGCATCGCCATTCCAGTTAAAACGAGGAGGTTATGCCCTGTATGAGTTTTCTGAGAAATCGTACTGTGATCGGAGTGTTTTGTATTCTGCTCTCCGTCCTCATCTGCTTCGGCCTGACACCGCTCTTCAATCGGGCGGTATCCCAGAAGGTCGAAATCGTCCGGGTCACCCAGCCGATACGCGCTGGTGAACAGATCACCGATGATATGGTTCAGCTGGTACAGGTAGGTGGGTACAATCTGCCTGACAATGTTCTACATGAGAAGGGCAATGCCGTAGGCAAATATGCTACGGCTGACCTTGCTGTAGGCGATTATATTATCAACACCAAACTCTCTGATGTGCCGGCGGCTGATAACGCCTATCTCTATGACCTTGACGGCAGCCAGCAGGCCATCTCGGTTACAATCCGCTCTTTTGCCAACGGTCTGTCGGGCAAGCTGCAGAGCGGCGATATTGTTTCTGTTGTTGCCCCTGACTACAAACAGCAAGGCCAGACCGTCATCCCACCTGAGCTTCAGTATGTGGAAGTGATCAGCGTGACTGCGTCCACCGGGTATGATGCCAACACCGGGGAGGCTCAGACCGACGATGAGGATGGAAAAGAGCTACCCAGTACGGTCACACTGCTTGTCACGCCTGAACAGAGCAAGGTACTGGCCGAACTGGAGGAGGAAGGTACAATCCATCTGACTCTGGTCTACCGTGGAAGCAAGGAGAATGCGGAAAAGTTCCTCACCGCACAGGATGATGTCCTGTTGGAGCTCTATCCTCCCGAGCCTGATCCCGAGGAAGCGTCCCAGGAGGAAACCACGCAGGAGGAAACTCCCACAGGAACCGACAATCCTGAAGAAACGGAGGTGGAAACTCCCGCAGAGTCTGAGGAGGTGGTCTGATGCTGAACTTCAAGAAAGGGAGCATCTTCTCCCGTTCGGCGGGCAATGAAGATGCCTACGAGGAATATGAGCAGGAGGACCAGGGGGGCGTACTGGCAGTCTGGGGCAGCCCCGGCAGTGGCAAGACCACAGTCGCCGCACGGATTGCAAAGCACCTTGCCGGCAAGCGCAAAAACACGATTCTTCTCCTCTGCGATATGTCCGCCCCCATGCTGCCCTGCATCTGCCCACCCAGGGATCTCGAAAACAAAGGATCTCTGGGGAGCGTCTTGGCTGCCGCCCATGTGTCTGACAGTTTAATCAAGAATAACCTTACCACCCATAAACGGCTGGACTATCTCTCCATATTGGGGCTGGTCAAGGGTGAGTCGGAATACACCTACCCACCCTATAGCGATGTGCAGGCCCGTGAGTTGATCGATGGCCTGCGGAACATTGCGCCTTATGTGGTGATCGATTGCGGGAGCTATATTGCCAACGATATACTGTCTGCCGTTGCGCTGATGGAATCTGACGCTGTCCTTCGTCTCGCAAATGCAGACCTGAAATCTATCAGTTATCTGTCCAGCCAGCTCCCACTTCTGAAGGATGCTGGCTGGGACTTGGACAAACAGTATAAAACCGCCAGCAATGTCAAATCCCAGCAGGCTGGTGACCACATGGCAAAGGCGCTGGGGACGGTGGCATTTACACTGCCGTACTCCGCTGAGGTGGAGTCCCTGTATCTGGCCGGTGATCTGCTGGGCGAACTTTCCATGAAGGATAGCCGGGTCTTCCGCAAGGAAATTGAGAAGATTTCCAAGGAGGTGTTTGGGTGTTAGGAGAAAAGCGTAACCTGTCCCTCTTTGGCTCCCAGCCTGCCCAGGAGGAGAAGCAAGTCAAGCACATCACCGTAGACCGTGACGGTGAAAAGAAGGACATTCCGCTGTACTTCGGCCCGGACTGGCCTGTCGTCAACGGCACTGGTGATACTGTTCCTTCTCCCAGTGATGACCCGTCCTCCTGCCAAGCAGAGGCCACTGCGGAAAAAACAGAAGAAACGGTTCCTGTCGAGCCTATACCGCAGGATACACCCGCCGGTATAGCCGACAACTCACCGGACTCAGATGTGCAGTATCCCGATGATTCTCCACGCAGAATACTGGCCAGCACTACTGTGGTGGCCAACCGTACACATGCACTTTTCTTTGCACCGGAGGGCGACAGCCGGGACTTCAACAGTGTTCTCAAGGAAGTGCAGGAGTATATCTCCGGCAAATATTCCTCCCTGATCACCGATGGTGGGGACGAGGATGCCAAAAGTCAGATCAAGCGGTATATCACCAAGTATGTGCAGGACCAGCGTATTGCGGTCAAGGGATATTCCGCCGATGGACTGGTGGATGCCCTCTACACGGAAATGGCGGAATTTGGCCTCCTTACCAAGTATATCTTCGGAACCGGCATTGAGGAGATCAACATCAACTCCTGGCGGGACATTGAAGTGCTGTACTCCAACGGCCAAATGGTCAAGCTGGATGAGCACTTTGACAGCCCCGGCCACGCCATCAATGTAATCCGCCGTATGCTTCATGTTTCCGGCATGGTGTTGGATAACGCCAGCCCTGCCGTCCTGGGCCACCTCAGCAAGAACATTCGAATCGCTGTTCTCAAGACTCCTCTGGTCGATGAGGATGTGGGCGTCACCGCCTCCATCCGTATTGTCAACCCGCAGAACATGCAAAAGGACGACTTTGTCCGTGGCGGCACCGCCACTGGGGACATGCTGGACTTCCTGTCCGCCTGCCTGCGGTACGGTGTTTCCGTTTGTGTGGCCGGAGCCACCGGCAGCGGCAAGACCACAGTGGCTGGATGGCTGCTGACCACGATCCCCGACAACAAGCGTGTGTTCACCATTGAGAATGGTTCCCGTGAGCTGGATCTGGTTCGTGAGAAGGACGGCAAGGTCTGCAACAGCGTCATCCACACCATAACCCGTGAGTCCGAGAACGCCAAACAAAACATCGATCAGGACATGCTGCTGGATATGGCGCTGCGTTACCACCCCGATATCATCTGCGTGGGCGAGATGCGATCCGCCGAGGCGTATGCGGCGCAGGAAGCTGCTCGTACTGGCCACGGTGTGTTGACCACCATTCACTCCAACTCCTCTCAGGCCACTTGGCGGCGTATGGTCACGCTGTGTAAGCGCAAGCATGAGATGTCCGATGATACCCTCATGGATCTGGTTACCGAGGCGTTTCCTGTGGTGGCCTTTGCCAAGCAACTGGAGGACAAGAGCCGTAAGATCATGGAGATCATGGAATGTGTGATCCAGCCGGATGGCTCACGCCAGTATAATACCCTCTATCATTTTGCGATTGAGGACAACCGGCTGGAGGACGGCAAGTATTATATCGATGGGCACCATGAGCCAGTCCATCCGATCTCCGCCAATCTTCAAAAACACTTTATCGACAACGGAATGCCTCAACAGGAGCTGGACAGGCTCCTGGCGGGATTCCATCAAAAATAAGGAGGTGAACCCGTGTGACGACCATACAGCTTATGGCCTGCATTGGCATGGTAGTTGGCTTTTTCGTGCTTCTGGGCATCACCCCCTCGGATTTTACCGAGGGGGTATTCCGGCAGATTACCAGCAAGCCCAAGAGCCTCCGGGACGAGATCAACGAGTCCACGCAGCGCAAGAAAAAATTTGTTTTGCGCCGGGAGATCGAGGAGAGCCAAAATATTCTTCGTATGACAGGGCGGGAGGCAAAGTTTCCGGCAATCTGTGCCATGTCTCTTCTGCTCTTTCTGGTGGGCGCATCTTTCGCTTTTCTCCTCGGCAACTTCTTCCTCGTTCCTGTCCTGGCCGCAGGCATGATGTTCATCCCATTTTGGTACATCAAGCTAACTGCGGCCTACTTCAAAAAGGCAATCTCCGCAGAACTGGAAACAGCACTTTCCATCATTACCACATCCTATCTCCGTAATGAGGACATCCAGACCGCAGTTGAGGAGAATCTGGAATACCTCAATCCACCGGTCAAAAACGCCTTTGCCGAGTTTCTGACCAGAATTAAGCTGGTCGATCCGGATGTGGATGCCGCCCTGCGGGATCTCAGCACCAAGATCGACAATGCAGTCTTCCGGGAATGGGTGGCCGCACTTTTGACATGCCGCTATGATCGGGGTATGAAGACTACTCTGACGCCTATTGTCGCCAAGCTGAGCGATATGCGGATTGTCAATGGCGATCTGGAAAACATGGTTTTTGAACCCCGCAAGGAGTTCATTGTTATGCAGATCCTCGTTCTCGGCAATATCCCACTGCTCTATTTTCTCAATCAGGAATGGTACGATATCCTGATGCACACGCCGATGGGACAGATCATCTTGGCTGTTTGTGCGGCTGTGTTGTTTGTCAGTACAGCCGCAGTCATCAAATTGACTCAGCCCATCGAATACAAGAGGTGACGCTATGGAGTTTTTATTGATTTTGTGCGGTGCCTCTCTGGCGCTTGGTCTCTTTTTTATCGCGGCAGATTTGTTCAAGCTGCCTCGTCTTGCTACACAAAAGGCGCTGCTTTCTGCCGGCCGCCAGGAAAAAAAGCAGGCTCGCACCACGGATGTACTGCTCATGGGCTGGGCTGTCAAACTGGCCCCTCATATCCACATGGATGAGTACAAGCACAGCCGTCTGAAAAACACGCTGAATGCCGCTGGACTTGGCATGACACCGGAGGAATATACCGCTTTTGCCATTGTGAAAGCCGCAGCGGTGATGCTGGGCGTGCTCCCTTGCTTATTTCTGTTCCCGCTGTTGGCCTTGGTCGTGATCCTTTTGGCGGTAATGGTCTATTTCAAAGAGATTCGCCGGGCAGATGAAAAACTGTCTGGCAAGCGGGATGAGATTGAGTCTGAACTGCCGCGATTTGTGGCCACGATTACACAAGAGCTGGCCAACAGCCGTGATGTGCTGAGCATGGTGGAACACTACAAGCAGAACGCAGGAGCCACTTTCGCTGCCGAGCTTGACATTCTCACCGCAGATATGCGCTCTGGTTCCTACGAGGCAGCACTGACACGCTTTGAGGCCCGCTTCAATTCGCCGCTACTCTCCGATGTGGTTAGAGGACTCATTGGTGTGCTGCGAGGAGACGATGGCGTCCACTACTTCCAAATGCTCGCCCATGACATGAAACAACTGGAACTCCAGCGGCTAAAGGCGAAGGCGATGAAGATCCCGCCCAAGATTCGGGTTTTCTCCTTCATCCTGCTCATGTGCTTCCTGGTGACCTATCTGGCCATCATTATCTTCCAAATTCTGAACTCCCTTAGCGGAATGTTCTAAGAAAGGGGGCCATTTCATGAACTATAAAAATGAACTGAAGAAAAAAATCAGTGCAGATTATGAGCGGCGGGTCAAACAGTGGATGTCATCTGATCCGGCGCAGCTGGTGGATGCCGCCGAAACCATTGCCGCTGCGAGACTGATTCGTGACAATCTCGACGATGCTATTACTACGCAGGACGCAAAATTCCTGCTTGATCTGGACGATCCTCTGGGGTATGTCACCGACCGCTGGATCTCGGAAAACGGTGCGGACAACTCTCACAAAGAGGAACTTCAGCACTGCGTATGGACGCTTCAACAGGATTTTGGCGAAGGCCAAGCCCCTGCGACTGTCCGAGATTTCCTGATGGAACACAAGGGCGGAGTGTTTTCACTGATGACACCCTGCGGTTATGTTTCTATGACGGAGGCGCAGGCGGAAAGCCTGCTCGATGGATACGGCATAAAGTCGCACCCCGGTGTGGCGGGTGTTTCTATGGAGGTTTCTGCCGACGAGATCCTCACACAGACGGTCAAGTCGGCAAACCGGCAGAATAGTGTGTGGTATCTCCTGACGGAATCCCCTGAGCAGACGCAGAGTCCCCCGGAAATGGAGGTGAACATGTGCTGAAACGAGTCTTGCGCTCCCGCCGCGGCGAAGGCTACATTGATGTCTGCGTCCTGGTGATATGCGCCATGCTGGTCATTGCGCTGGCTGTTAAAATCATGCCTGTCTACATCGCCAAACAGCAGCTGGACACCTTTGCCACAGAGCTTGTGCGTGAGGCAGAGCTGTATGGCCGCGTAGGAACTGAAACCACCCGCCGGGCTCAGTCACTGCGGGAGCAGACAGGTCTGGACCCAGATATCAGCTGGAGCAGCACGGGCCGCATCCAGCTCAACCAAGAGATTACTGTCGTCCTGACCTATGAAACCAACCTGGGCCTCTTTGCCGGATTTGGCAGCTTTCCAATCACCCTCCGCTCCGAGGCGACGGGAAAAAGTGAGGTGTATTGGAAATGAGTCGATTCAAGCAAGCAATCAGGGACCGCCGGGGCATTTCCTTTCCGTTGATTATCGCCGTCACGCTTTCCCTTGTGATCCTTCTGTGCGGTGTCAGTGAATACCTCCGTCTCCTCATCGTGGCGCAGGGGGTCCGGGATGCTGTTCAGGAGGCGGTCATTTCTACCGTCAACGACAACTATGACGATGTGTACCATGGGGTGCGTGAGGGCTACTCTGGTGCTTATCAGCCTATGGCCGGAGACTTTGAAGAATCACTGGACTACGGCGACATCTATGGCCGACTGGACGCCCTTTTGAACCTGACTAATCAGAGCGGCTACCATGTGCAATATACAGAGGATGGCAAAATGGAGTTTCGCGTGTGGGACCTAAGTGTCGACCTTCAGAACGCATCCTTCGCATCGGCCGACAGTGCTGGCAACCGGCTGATTGCTGACTGTGAAATCGAGCTGGAGGTGCCAGTTTCCTTTGGTGGCAGGCTTTTACCGCCCATGCGGATGACCGTAAAAGTAAGCGCCGGGTACACACCCCGCTTTTGATCAGGCGGTTAAAAATCTCTCTTTTGTAACCGATGCAATTATAGACTTCCGCACTCTTTTGTGGTAGGGTTCGAGTTGACAAGAGGTATACGGTGTAGGAAAATGATACCAAGTGTATCAATCAGCCGCTATACCAAGTTAGCCGAATGAAATAATCGGCCTGAGAGCCGACTCACAGAAAAGGAGGATACCCATGAAAGACAGTACAAAAAAGTGGCTGACCATTACTGGCGGTCTTGTGATCTGTGCAATCCTGGTGTTCGTGATTGCCCAGCAGTTCACGAAAGAAAAGGCTACTGACGCTTTACCTCCCACCAGTAGCTCCCAACAGGATGAGGTGGTGGTTGATCCGGACAGCAGCAATCCCACTACCGATCCTGATGCCTCTTCTGACATCAGTGAGGATGATCTCACCATCAATCCCCAGACCTCGCCCAATGACACCGGCACAAATGCTGGAAACGGTGCAATCTCAAGTGGAACGGAACAAACCATTCAAGCAGATCCCGAGGTGCCGGAGAAGCCTGACGAGGAGACACTGACCGACCCCAGCCAAAAACCTGACGGCACTCCGGTCGAGGGAACCCCTACTCCTGAGGACCACGACAACTACCAGCCGCCCCAGCATCCGTCCACCAATACTGGGGGTGGGTTGCCCGGTTTCGAGAATGTCCCCAACGCCGGTGGGAACCAGGGCGGAACAATCGACAGCGATGGCGATATCAACAAACAGGTCGGCACAATGGGCTGATCCAATCAATATGGCAGAAAAGCACAGCTTCGGCTGTGCTTTTTTATTGCCTGAAAGGAGGCAAAATGAAACGAATTATCAGTGTCCTGCTGTCGTTTGCCATCATGTTGACTGCCCTTTGTGTACCGGCATTTGCCGAAGGTGGAACCGGTGGATCTGGCAATATAGACGGTGGCGGCGGGAGCATGGGCAATGCAACGAGCCATGGCAGTTGGAATCCCGGCAATGAAGGCGTCCGGATTACCGTTGTCCGAGCAAGTGATCATGCGGTTGTGACCACGCCTTTCGATCTAACGAATAAGCAACCAGCTGCAGGTATTTATCATTTTGGAAAAGTAAGCAAAATCCAGTATAACGGTGGAGCAGCTTTGTCACCTGTTCAAGGTGGATATTCCTACAAGAACCCTGCTCAGCCAATTCCCAGAATCATCAGCACCAATGGAAACAATAACATTGAAGCAATCAAACGGTATTTTTGCTCCGAGTATGCTGTGAAGTTGATTGCCGAACAGACAGGAATGGATTACGAGACGCTCATTGGCGGTGAGTATAAAATTCTCCTTGAACCCATTGCCTACTACAAATATGAAGGCGTCATGATCGCAACAACGGCTACTGAGGCAGCGATGTATGACGAAGTCGTCAGCGGTCACCTGCGAACATGGATGGGCAGCCTGACCCACAAGAACCTGCCACTCTCGATGTTTTTGGAAACGGCAGACCTGGGGTACCCCGCATGGTCCGGCTCTACAACCCAGCATGCCACCAATTCGGCCATCAAATCTTCATTGGGGCTTGGCATTGTTCGATTTGAAGAACAGCCTGAAGAACCGACCATCACCACCTACGATTATGAGTATCGGACCAATACCGAAGTCATCACAGCCGTGGAAGTCAGTGGTGGGCAGAGCGATCCCGATAATCCTGTTACCGTTCGGTTCAACATTCTCGGAACGACTTATACCGTCAGCAATGTCTATTACCCGGACGGAGATTCCCAATTGGCATGGGTGCGGTGGACAACGCCTGATACGCCGCAGGATGTAACCATTACAGTAAGCGTATCCGGTCCAGGCTCCGCACAAGGCACCATCCAATGCAAGATTGTTGACCTTGATGAAAATCCACCACCCAACCCAGTGGCGGATGACCGCAATGATTCCTTTTCACCGTCTGCAGTACCATCCAGAGCAGAAAAGACATCAGCCCAGTGGAGCATATGGCGACCGTGGTGGTATGCGTACTGGGTGTGGCACAGCACTGGCAAGGATAGCGGATACTGGTGTGACCACGGATGGTGGGAATTTGACCTGGACCGCTACAGCGCCAGTCTGAGTGCCTCCATGACTATTACCCCCGATACAATGAACCCCACTGCCAGCGGAACCACAATGAAATCCGGCTACGGAATCAATGAAGTGGTCACCGCCAGAGTCAGCAGCTCCCAACGCTCGGCAACTACTGCCCTTCAGAATGCGGTCAGCTACTTCCCAGAATTTAACTACGACTCGTTCTGGCGGCTGCTGGATCGTGTCTCAATCAGCTCATCCTCCTCTCGCTTGGAATTCCAGACAAACGAATATAGTACCTACAACCGGCGCACTCATTTTACACCTATCTGGTATCCGGACGGTGCCTATACCGTCAACACATGGGTAATCGACTGCTGGACGCCGGTGGGGATGCTCTCTGTCAATCTCAGCGACACGCTCACAATCAGCGGGAATCTCTGGGATGACTGGCATATAGCGCCGATGCGATAACAGGAGGTGCCGCATGGGATATGTCCGTATAACTGACAGGCCCGAGGAACTGTTCCATTACACCCGGCGGGATAACCTTGCCTCCATTCTTCGAGATGGCAGGATCAAACGCATGGGAGATGCGGAGTGTTGGTTCTGTTCAACGCTGGACGATACACTGGAGCTCATGCGGGCCACCGTTATGGTCGAGGGAAAACCCTATGTGAAACTGGGCGGAAGTATTGGCAGATATCCTAAATTTCAGCCGGAGGACTATGTGATTCTTCGTTTGAAGCCGCGATATCAGAACGGCGAGTGGGTCCGCTGGATGCAGGAAATGCCCCCTGGCACCCCGCCGGAATTGTTAAAGGCCGCCGAGAATTTCAGTAATCTCAAGCTGGGATTTCGAGGCGACCTGAAGTTCTGGCCCGAGCCAGAAATCATTGAAGTCAAAGCCTTACTTGCACCAGAAGAAATTCAGAGCGTCAATTTTTCCATTTCTATGTAAACTGGGTTTGGCTGACTTACTTGATTGCCGAGATTGAGGATCAGAATCAGAAGGAGGATACGCAAAATGCTGTGAATGAAATAGAAAAAGATATGTCGATATCCATGTAATTCCGTAAAGCGGGCCGTGGGATGCAGCTCCACAGCCTGCCTTAATTTAATGTCTTGGATTGCATTCTACGGCCTTTCTTTCCAAAAGAAAGGTGGTTTTTTATGTCCAAGTACAAAAAGTTCTTCTGCATGTTTCTGATCCTCCTGCTGGCAGTTTGCCTGCTCAGTACCACGGCCTTTGCCGCCGGCACCGGCGATGTGGCGGGTGCCATTGAAGGTACCTGGAACGATGCATCGGATCAGATCAAGACGGTTGTAAACAATGTCGTTTTCCCGGTCATTGATCTGATCCTTGCAGTATTCTTCTTCGCCAAGCTGGGTATGGCCTACTTCGACTACCGCAAGCATGGCCAGTTCGAATGGACAGCACCCGCAATCCTCTTTGCCTGCCTCTTGTTCACGCTGACCGCCCCCACCTATGTGTGGACCATTCTGGGGATGTGAGTCAATGAGGTGGTCCGAAAACGGTATGACATGGTCGAAAAGGAATGTGGAGGTGTCAAGCAAACCATGAATGCATTTGAGATGGAACTGAAAAAAATCCTTTCGCAGAGTAAGGAAGCAGCGCATACCACCTATGTGGGCAGGGCCGCATATATTCAGATTGCCCCAGAGCTGCGAGCCAAGCTGGAATTTGTTTCTCTGAACATCGCCAACCAGTACAACGCGCTCAAACTGACCGTGTTAAACCGGATTGACGGTGCAGTAGATATCAACATTCTCCGTTTTGGTGATTTGCTGGGAAAGAAAATGGTCAGCAACCCTAACTTTTCGGATGGGGTGATCCCTCATCTTTGGGACGATTATGGGAAAGTTAGCTGGTATGTGTACCAGCCGGAACAGGCAGATTACAAACTTCTGGTTGGCGTTGTGGATGAGTATCTGCAGATATTTCAGAACCAGGAGGAAGCGCAGGAGAATATTCCTCAGATGTGCTGACCACTAAAACTCCGGGAAGTAAACAAAAACAGGGGCCGTGCTCAGTCACGGCCCCTGCGCCTTTTGGTCAGGAGTCAAAAATCACCACTGGCACGGCCTCTCCTTTTTCAGAAAGAGGTGATACGACCAGATGTTTATTTTAGACTTTTTCCTTGGCGGACTGATGGACCAACTCATTGACTGGATCTACAGTCAGCTCGTAGGCTTTTTTGGCAATTTCTTTGCAGCTATGGGAAACATGGGCGTGGAACTCTTTGATATGGAGTGGGTGCAGTCCATCGTTCTCTTCTTTTCTTATCTGGGCTGGGCATTGTATGGCGTCGGTCTGGTTGTCGCTGTATTCGAAGTGGGAATCGAGTGTCAAACCGGCCGAGCAAATGTGAAAGACGCTGCCCTCAATGCCATCAAGGGATTTATGGCTGTGGGCTGTTTTACACTGGTGCCAGTGGAGCTTTATAAACTCTCTGTTACCTTGCAGGCCAGCTTGACCGCTGGGATCACAGGATATGGCGAGGGATTTGATGTACTCTCCACTAATATCATCACTTCTTTGCAGGGAGTTGATATTGGCTCGGCAGCATCCTCTGGTGTCTTCGGCGGGATCGGAAGCATCACCAGCCCTATCATGGTCATCTTTATCATTATCATGATGGGCTACGCTATCATCAAGTGCTTTTTCTCTAACCTCAAGCGCGGCGGCATCCTGCTCATCCAGATCGCGGTCGGGTCACTCTATATGTTCTCTGTACCTCGCGGTTACATGGATGGGTTTGTGCAGTGGTGCAAGCAGATCATTGGCCTGTGCCTGACCACCTTCCTCCAGGCAACGATCCTCACTGCCGGGCTTATGGTCCTGAAAGACCACGCACTCCTCGGCTTGGGACTCATGCTTTCTGCCGGTGAGGTGCCTCGGATCTGTGGTGCGTTTGGCTTGGATACCTCGACCCGAGCCAACATCATGTCGGCAGTTTATGCCGCGCAGACAGCGGTCAACACCACTCGGACAGTTGTTCAAACAGTGGGGGCGGCGGCAAAATGAAAGAAAGCAAGTTGATCTATATTGCCTCGCCTTATGCTGGAGACATCGAGAAAAATGTAGCCTTTGCACGGAGAGCCTGCCGCTATGCGATCCACCAGAGATATGTTCCAATTGCGGTCCACCTTCTGTACCCGCAGATGCTGGACGATGGTGATCCCGCCGAGCGAGAGCTTGGGCTCCGGCTTGGACAACAGCTTCTGCGGCGGTGTGATGAACTGTGGGTGTGCGGTGACAGGATCAGTTCCGGCATGGCCCGGGAAATTTCCGAAGCCAATCAGCTGAGCATCCCAGTAAAGAACATCGACGCTCACGACATTCAGAAAAAGCAACTGCCCGCTGAGATGGAGCAGGTCACTGCTTCAGGGCAGGTGCTTGGAATAATCTGATGCCCACCATGGGGAGTCTCTTTGATGGGATCGGCGGTTTTCCTTTGGCAGCGATCCATAACGGCATCACCCCGCTGTGGGCAAGCGAGATCGAACCGTTTCCCATCGAAGTCACTCGGTTTAGATTCCCGGACATGATCCATGTCGGGGATATCACAAAACTCAATGGTGCCGACCTGCCACCGGTGGACATCATCACTGGCGGCTCGCCCTGCCAGGATCTCAGCGTGGCGGGGACCAGAGCCGGTCTTGCCGGGGCTCGGTCCGGCCTGTTTATGGAGCAGATCAGAATTGTAAAAGAAATGAGGGATGCAGATGAGCGACGCGGTAGAACAGCTCACGCTGTTCGACCTCGATATATGTGCTGGGAGAATGTACCTGGAGCCTTCTCCAGCGGAACCCCCAAAGGCGAGGACTTCCGTATTGTCTTGGAGGAAATTGTTAGAGTTAAAGACAGTACCTGTTCAGTGCCTCGACCTGACTCCGGGACATGGGAATCTGCTGGGGCAATCATTCTGGGAGATCAATTCAGCCTGGCTTGGCGTGTCCTGGACGCTCAGTACTGGGGTGTCGCCCAGCGTCGCAAAAGAATCTTCCTTGTCGCAGATTTTGCAGGACAATCCGCCCCACAAATACTATTTGAGCAGGACAGCCTGCTTGGGAATCCTGCGCCGAGCGGATGCCAGAGGGAAGGAACTTCCATCCCAACTCAAGCAGGCTTTGCAGGTACAGGCAGGAGTGATGACAGCAAATCAGGAAGCGTCTGATTTAAAAGCCTATCACATTAACCAAAGAGATGAAGGCATTGATTTGCATGGCATTTCCGGCGCACTCATGGCGACTACAAATATGCAAATGCAAACTTTTGTCACAGGCGGACCTGTAGTCGCCTTTGCCGCAAACCAGAGAGATGAGGTGCGCGACCTCCATGATGTGGCCGCAGCACTTGGTGCTCAGCCGGGGATGAAACAGCAGACCTTTGTTGCAGGCATGACCGCCAAGGGCAACGGAGATTGCTTTCTCTCACCGGAACGCCATACCTCACTCAGCGGCGGTGGCGGTCAGGCTGGACAGGGCTATCCATGTGTTCTGACAGCTGGTTTTTCTGCGGGCGCAGGCTCCTCAGCGGGAAGCATCGGATATGGCGAGGAAGTAGCCCCAACCTTAAAAGGAACCGCCAGCGGAAACTGTATGCCCTCGATCCTCTGCCTCAACGACCAGGGCGGGCAGATCATGGAGTGCAGCGAAAATGTCACTGGAACCCTGCGGGCACAGGAACACGGGCACCAGCCTCTGGTGCTGCGTCCGACAGGGCCCAAAGTTTATGAAAACCACGGCATTGACGGAAGATACACGGGGCCGCACGATGTAGCCCCCACCATGTCCGCCCGCTATGGGACCGGATTTTCTGAACCTCGTGCACACGATACAGATTCACACGATTGACAATGCAGAGGAG
>ERZ838483.588-NODE-588-length-44242-cov-3.526331_pt1 | contig 44242 bp, 40 predicted proteins | sample MGYA00519939_ERZ838483 | MGnify/ENA primary metagenome ERZ838483 (study PRJEB31850, sample SAMEA3708836) | human gut metagenome | biome: human gut; feature: human-associated habitat; material: faeces | place: China | collected 2014 ... | reverse complement strand
TATGTCTGGTTTTCGTCGTAAACGGGCACCAGTGGCGAAATGGAGTACATTTCTTTCAAGGAATACTGGGGCTGTTTGCTTTGTGTGACCTTGAAGTTCAAGCTCGCATCGAAATCAAAGATATATTTGTGCGCATTCAGTTTCAGGCGGGCATTATCCTGGATGTAAGAGTTACCCTTAAAGATACCCTTCTCGTCGGCATGCCCATAAGAAAGTGAATATTTGGCAACTTCAGAACCTCCGATGAGGTTTACATAATAGTTCTGTGCGATACCGGTACGGAGCATTTCATCCTGCCAGTTTGTATCGGCACCGGTAGGGTTCTGTCCATTCTTGTACGTAAGATAAGCGGGCTTGTTTGTTCCTGCATTCTCGTACATCATGTTGTGCACTTTCAAGTAGCCGTCTGCATTGAGCATGTCGAACTTCTTGGCTACCGAGTTGACCGTCATATACGTATTAAAGGAAACTTTCAGCTCTCCTTCCTTTCCGTTCTTGGTAGAAACGATGACTACACCATTGGCGGCCACAGAACCGTAAATGGCAGCAGCGGCACCATCTTTCAGGATTTCCATGGATTCGATATCCTGCGGATTGATGGTGTTGATGTCACCAGGATACCCGTCGATGATGTAAAGCGGCTCATTGTCACCCATAGTCTTGATACCACGGATTTTTACAGAAATGCTTGCACCTGCATTACCTCCCGATTTCAAAACGCTTACACCGGCAATTTTACCTTGCAGTGCTTCGGTTGCGCTGGTAGTGGCACGCTTCATCAAATCTTCCGCTTTCACCGAAGAAACCTGCTCGGGAACGAACTTGGAGCCGTCTTCTGAGACGAAGATGGGCTTGCAGACCAAAACCTGCTCGGCGGAGGTTTTCACCGAAACGGTTCCGTTTGACTGAACGGCAGACGCGGGAGCAGCGTCATCGAAGACTTGCTTGCCGCCCGAATGGCAGCTGGAGCAGTCCTGCCCCTGGTCGATGACCTCATGCTGACCCGAGCCGCAGCCTGCAAGTCCGAACGCCGCTGCGAGCGCAAAGGCCATACCTGCCGAAACGGCGACCCTTCGAACACCCATGTTGAACCCCCTTCAAGAGGAAATCCCGGATAAAGTTGTGCATTGTTCTGCACAACTGCAAATAAACAGGTGCAAAACCGTGCGATATCGGCTATTCTAACTCATTGCGTATCCGGCATATGCGCGCTCCTGCAATATTCGCAGGGCATCCGCAGACAAGGCTGCATGAAGGATCATCGTGGTGCCGGGTGGCCGATTGGCTAGCTGAATGGGAAATCCTGTCCATTCTCGCATATGAATGCTTTCGCGCTTTGCGCTCGAAGCCATATGCCAATCCGTCACCTGTGCATCTCACCCACTCCTTCGCAGCTGCGCCGAATGCGCAAAGCAAGCCGAAACCGGCAAATCACGTTAGAGCGAAGGAGTTTCACAATGGCAAACATCAAGAGCCAGAAGAAGCGCAACATCACCAACGAGAAGTCCCGCCAGCGCAACCGCGCCATCAAGTCCGAGCTGAAGACCGCCATCCGCGCTGCACGCGAGGCCGTTGCCGCCGGCGACGCAACCGCTGCTTACGCCAAGGGCCTGTACGCTTGCCGTCTGCTCGACAAGGCCGTCTCCAAGGGCGTTATCCACAAGAATCAGGCCGCAAACCGCAAGTCCGGCGTGATGGCGCTCGTCAACACCATCGTCACCGATGAGGTGCGCGCTGCTTACGTGAAGCCCGAGGCCAAGAAGCAGGAGGCTACCGGCTCCAAGAAGGCCGCTCGCAAGGCTGAGAAGGCTGCCGCTTACAAGGCTGCCGCCGAGGAGAAGGCCAAGCGCGTTGCCGAGCAGCAGAAGCTCGAGGCCGCTGCCGCCGAGCGCAAGGCAAAGGAGGCCGCTGAGGCCGCCGCTGCCGAGGCTGAGGCGGCCGACGGCGAAGAGGCTGCTGAATAGCATCTCACCTGCTAGTGAACCAAGAACGGCTCCGGATTCCCGGAGCCGTTCTTTTTTATATGAAACAGGCGCCGACCTACGTTAATGCCTTTTACACAAACGCGCATCCAACGCGATGATCGGGCGAGCTGGGGCCGAATCGGACGCGCACATCCCACCCGACCAACCAAGCACTCGAACACGAACCGATGTCGCAAAACGGGCTCGAATCGCACCGCTACCCCCGCTTCGCGGTGACGTTCACCACCCACTCGCGGAATGCCGCATCAGGGTCGGCGCCGCTTTTCATAGCTTGCTCGGTATCGCGAGCGGTGATAAGCGCTTGCCGCAACTCCTGCGGAGTGTACTTCCGCGCCCATGCCGCATGGTTTTTCACACGCCAGTCGGGCTGCTTGAGCGCGGCGGCTATCCCTCGCCCCTGCCCACGGGCGGCAAGGCTTTGCGCGCACATGAGCTCGCGGATGCGCGTGACGCACATGGGGAGCAGCGCATGGGGCGATACCGACTTCATGCGCTGCAGGTCGAGCAGGCACTTCGCCGTGTCGCGTGCCGCGAACGCGTTTGTGAACTCCCAGGGCTTGACCTCGGCAGTACGGCTGACAAGCGATCGCACCTCTTGCTCCCCGACCGCCGCGGTGCCGGAATGGGCAAGGGCAACCTTCTTGATTTCGGCATCAAGATGAACGGTATCCTCGCCCACCAGGTTCACAAGAGCGATGGCGGCACCTTCCGAAAACGTGACCCCGTGGCCAACCGCCATGGAGCGTACCAGTTTAGGCAGGTCGCGGGCCTTCGGCGGGGCGCAGTCGATCACCGCGGTTTTGCCGTGCTTTGCAACCGCTTTATACAGGCGGGTGTTCTTCGCAAGCTTCTCGGCGACGAGGGCGAGCACGGTGGTCTCGCAAGGCGCATCCAAATAGCTGACGATAGGTTCCGAATCGGCCTTCTTCAGCTTATCGGCCTCGCGAACCTCCACCAAGCGGACGGGCGATGCAAACGGAATGGTATTGCACGCGTTGACCACATCGTCGCCAGTGAATTCAGCCCCTTCGAATACGTCGGAGTTGAACGATAAATCGCCCATGCTTGACAGACGCGTGCGAAGCCGCTTCATAACGGCATCGCGCTTCAAAGCATCCTCACCGGTGATGAGGTACACGGGAAGCAGGGATTTGTTTTTCTTCGAATCAGTCATAGCCTTATTCTACCGCAGCGTTTCCACGCTGATATGGTCCTTAGCGAATCTGCATGCCACATCCCCGTGCTCGTCGGTGCGCATTACCGCACTTCCCGCACGTTCAAGGGACTCTACCGTTGATGCGGCAGGATGCCCGTAGCGGTTCCTTGCCCCCACCGAGCAGAGGGAAACCTGCGGCGACAGCGCAGCTGCCTGATCTTGCGTCAGCGCGTTTTTCGATCCATGATGGCCGACCTTGTACACGTCGACCCCGTCGATCAACCCGGCGGACAGCATCTGCGAGACCTCCTCATGCTCGGCATCCCCCACCAGCAAGCTGCGCCATTCACGATTGCCGTCTCCATCGATATCGGCATCCACGGTAAAGCAGAGGCTGTCCCCATTGCCGCCTTCGTCTTGAAACGCAACCGGCCACACGCAGGTGAATTCAAAGGCACCGAGCCGAAACTTGTCCCCTTGAGACAAACCCTCGACCCGCTCCTTTCCCACCAGCGTTTCCGCATGCTGCCGAAGCTTAGCGCATGATGCGCACGAGCATGCAAGGCCATCGCGAGCAAGGAGAACGTGATCGACCTGTACCACGCCATCAAGCGACGCCAGCGATCCCATGTGATCATCATCGGGGTGCGTGACGATAAGGGCATCAAGACGAGTGATATGATGCCGTGCCAACGCTTGACGAAGCAAGGCGTCTTGATTGCCCGTGTCCACCAGCACCGAACGCCCGCCGCTACGGATCAGAATGGCATCGCCTTGCCCGACATCGAGCGCGACGACCTCGCATCCTCCATACGGAATCGGCGCGTTCAGCAGGGCGAACACGACCGCGCAAACGATACCGGTTACCGACAGCAACCGATACGCCGAACGAGAATCCGGCTTTGGCCACCACAGCCATAGCACGCAGGCCAACACGAAACCTGCTAGCAACGCAGCGAAAGCCGGGGCAACGATCGGGATGCTCGCGTAGGGAATCGATGCGCATGCCTGGACCACCTTCAATAGCAACGACGCGCTTCCGCATGCAATGGAAGCGACGACGCCAGGCACCGGAACCATCGCACATACGACCGCCCCTATGATGCCGGCTGCGCATACCGGGCCGAACAGCGGCGCGATGGCGATGTTGGCAACCGGAGCCGCTAAAGGAAGCTGGCTGAACAAGGCCGCCGAAAACGGCGTCGCAAGCACCGACGAGGCGAACGTCAACGCCAACGCCTCGCGGACAAAAGCTGGCAACCATCCCAAGCAAGCCTTCAACCACGAGTTAGCCAAACCGCCGAACACGACGATCCCAAGCGTGGCTAAAACCGACAGCGCAAACGAGGACGATAACGCCGCCTGGGCATCAAGGGCGATCATAACGGCGATGCAGCACCCAAGCGCGGATAACGAGGAGGCCCGGCGTCGAGCCGTCCACGACGTCATTCCGGCTAATGTCATAAGCGTAGCTCGAATGGCGGAAGCCGGCATAGCGGTAAGCGCCAGGTATGCCGCGAGCAACATGATTTGAGCAGCTACCGAAATCGGCTTGGGAACGCGCAACGCGCCAAGTATCGAGGCCATGAGCGCTGCTACGATGGAGAGATGCGCACCGGAGACCGCAACCACATGCGCAAGCCCGCTTACCTGGAATTGCCGGTATACCGATTCCGGCAAATCGGCCCTCCATCCGCAGGCGATAGCTACAGCAAGGCCCATATCGCCATGTAACGGCTCCGTAAGCGCCTGCACGGCGCGCTCCCGGAACGATAGGAGCGAAGCACCTGGACCCCGAAGCTCAACACGCTCGCAAGTTCTCAACTTGACGTTTGCGACGATGCCGCGCTGCCAACCCCCCGGTGCGCGATCTTCCGAAAGCTCCGATACCGTGCCGTAGCCGATAAACCGCTGGCCATACATAGGCAGGTCAGAGTCGCGAGGAAAAGCGATTTTCGCCGTAAACGATCGGTCAGACCCCTCCGACTGCACTCGAGCTGTGCAGGAAACGCCGAATTCGCCTTGCATACCATCCGACAACGCGGTGATGCGCAGCAGGCCCTGCGACCCGATAACCACCTGTTGAGCATGATGAAGTCGCGCCCCTTGCGCGAAGCCTAAAACACCGCCGCACAACAAGCCCACCACAAGCACCAACGCAAGAAGGTGCGTTCGGCGGCGCCAAAGCAGGCAGAGGCAGCATATGCACGCGACAAGCTCACCCGCACATAACGCAGCACACACGACAACCGAAAGCGAACGCGCAAACAGCATAGCGGCAACGCAGCCCGCCCAAACGCCTAACGCAAACGCCAGCACAGGAGGAATCGCAGGGCGCGAGGAAAACGAGGCCCCGTCCTCAACGGTCCGGTTGTCGGGAACGAATGAATCCCGAAGCAACTCGCTTTGTGCGGCGCTTACCCGACGCAAATCGAATCCGCCAACGATGCGTACTTCTTGTCTCCGATTCCGGACACCCGTTTAAGGTCCTCGACGGTTTTAAACGGGCCATTGGCCTGCCGATCCGCAACGATGCGCTGCGCCAATGCAGGGCCTACTCCGTTAAGCTGCTGCAACTGATCGACCGTTGCCGTGTTGATGTCGACCTTCCCATGTGCGAAAGCACCACCCGATGACACCGCAGACGCACCGGAATCCGCTGAAACAGGCGTCCCGGAGCCGGTAGCTTGCTGCATGCTGGGAACGATGATCTGTTCCCCATCCTGTACCTGACGAGCAAGGTTGAGCGCATCGATGGCAGCGTCCTCGGCAAAACCGCCTGCCGCATCGATGGCCTGCTGCACCCGCGCATCGCCGGCAAGCTCATATAGCCCGGGATCAGCAACCGACCCTCCAACATGCACAAGCAGAGAAGCGTTCTTGCTTTGCACAGGATCCGCCTGCCCCGATTCGCCATCCGAAGCGTCGGCCTTCTCCACGGTGAAGGCGGAATCCGGCGCGACAACCGAAGCCAGGCCCACACCGCCTGCAACCAAAACGCAAATCGCAACAGCCGTGATGCCGATTACAACGGGTAGGCGTGCCCCGCCCATATGCAGCTTGGCGCGAACCGAATCGGCGTACCGGATGAAATCCATAAGAGCCCCTTTCCTTGATTTCGGAAAGCATAGCTCCGCCATCTTGCAGAACCCTTGTCGAAAAGGACGGTATTAGTCGCATGAACCTTGCAGGATGAGTACAAAGCAATCCGAGGGTCGCGCCTTTCAAACACCACGAAATGTCGTTGAAAGGTCGAAAACATCTCGAAGCGTCGTCAAGAAGCCATCCCTTGCGTCAATAGCCAACGGCAAACGAATTCGATCGACTTATCGACTCTTGCAAATCGGCTCCACTCGACACGCACCTTTCATCGCATTCGATGACTGCACAACATGCGGAGCCTTGCTTGCGTATGGCCGAACACGCAAGAAGGCCGCGCAAAAGCGCGGCCTTCTCATTCGAATCTCATGTTGCGCCCGAGATAAGGGCTCCAACCCAGCGCGATATTCGCCGGAAACGCTATTCCTTGCGCGGCTTTTTCTTCTTATAGCCCGGGCACTTGTAGTCGTGCGGCTCCGCGGCGTCGGCGAGCTCGGACACCCATTGATCGACGGGAAGCGCCGATTCGGCCTCGAGCACATCCTCGAGCTGCGCATGCGTCTCAGGATTGCGCGGCATGAACAACGTGCAGCAATCGGGGGCATCCTGAGACGAGATCTCGAAGGTGCCGACCTGCTGGGCCATATCGATGATCTCAAGCTTGTCGGTGCCGATGAGGGGACGGAACACCGGCATATCCACGGCCGCATCGGTGCAGCGGATGTTATCCAGGGTTTGCGAGGCCACCTGGCCGAGCGATTCACCGGTTACCAGGGCCTTCGCCCCTTCCCGACGGGCAATCTCCTGCGCAACCTTGAACATAAGGCGGCGATACATGATGACGCGCAGCTGAGGGGGCACCGTCAGCGAGATCTCGCGCTGGTAATCGCCGAACGGTACGACATACACGCGGCCGATGCACCCGGTCCTCTCAAGCACATGCGCGATGTCGTCGACCAGATACTCGCTGGTGTCGCTGGTTTGCGGGCGGCCGGAGAAATGCACGCCAATGCAAACGGCGCCGCGGCGCGCCATGCGCCACGTGGCAACCGGCGAGTCGATGCCGCTGGACAGAAGGCAGGCCACCTTGCCCGAGCTTCCAACCGGAAGGCCGCCGACGCCGCGCACGCTGCGCGCGTACACGTAAGCGGCATTCTGCACCACTTCGACGCCTACCACCACATCGGGATTCTTCATCTGAACCTGTTTTTCGGGATGTGCCTCGCACAGCGCGGCGCCGATGATGCGGTTCATATCCATGGAACCGACCTCGAAATCGGTATGATTGCGACGAGCCTGCACCTTGAAGCTGGTGAAGTCGTCGACATCGGCCATGGCCGCCAGCGCAGCTTGCTCCATTTGCGCCAGATCGCGTTCGCACTTGTAGCCGGAGGATACGCGGGCAACGCCGGGCACCTTGCGGATGAAGTCGGCGCAGTGCTTCTCGGTCTCCCAATCGGTGCCCTCGCGCAAAAACACGCACAGGCGACCGGAGATTCGATGGATGGTGACCACGTCGAAATCGGAAAGCAACGCCTCAAGGTTTTTGAGCAGGCGCATCTCGAACGTGGAGCGATTGTGCCCCTTCAGCCCGATTTCGTGGTAATGGACCAGGCAAATGCGCTGGAATTCGGTCATAGAACAGCCCTTCGAACAATTCGTTAAGCGGGTAAACGGAACAAACCCCCTGTCGTCCTGCAAGCCCTAACCTCATTTACAACGCAAGCAACGCAGCAAATGCTCAGCATAGGCAGGCGCAGGACGCCAGAGGGTTCACACGTCAAACGGAAACTGCTTGGCGTAGATAAGGTTTAGTGGTTTTCGGCGTCGATGGTTTCCGGATCGTAGGAAACGTCGCCGCGGGCGATTTCGGAGAAGGCCATGGAAAGCGGCTTCTTGTCTGCGGCTTTGGCGATTTCGACAGCGGTTTGCAACTGGATGGCGCGATCGCGCTGGCCGCGCATCATATCGTTGATGTCGTGAGCGCGCTTGGATGCCAGGGCGCACAGCAGGAAACGGTCGTTATCGGTTGCGTCCAGAAGGTCGGTGATCCTGGGTTCGATGATGCTCATAGGGTAGTTAACCTCGCATTTTCTCGGCTTGTTCGTTCACGTATGAGACGAGCTGCGAAACAGCTTCGTCAAGATTATCGTTCACAAGCTGTATATCATACTCCATTTTACGGGAAAGCTCCACCCTAGCAGCCGCAAGACGCTGCTGGATGACTTCCTCGGTTTCGGTATCGCGACCACGAAGGCGCTGCTCGAGCACCTCCATGGAAGGCGGCTCGATGAAGATCAGGTGCGCCTCGGGCACCTTCTCCCTGATCTGGAACGCCCCCTGCACATCGATCTCAAGGATGACCTGCTGGCCGGCCGCCATGTGCTCCTGGACGCTTGCCTTGGGCGTGCCGTAATGGTTGGATCCGTACACCGCCCATTCGAGCAGGCCATCGGAATCGATGAGCTGCTGGAACTGCTCCTTGGTTTTGAACTGATAATGAACGCCGTCGACCTCGCCTGCACGGGGGCTGCGCGTGGTTGCCGAAACCGAGACCCACGCATCGGGAACCGCCTGCACAAGTCGGGCCACCAGCGTGCCTTTGCCAGCACCTGATGGCCCGGAGATGACGAACAGATTGCCGCGACGCACTGCCTAGCCCAGACGCTCGAGGAGCGCGACCTGCTGACGCTCGCCAAGACCGCGCAGGCGGCGGCTTTCAGCGATCTGCAGCTCCTTCATGACCTTCTCGGCCTTTGCCTTGCCGTAGCCGGGAAGGGTTTCGATGAGCGTGGAGACCTTCATGCGGCCGATGACCGGGTCGTCTTTCATGTCGACCACCTGTGCAAGCGTGAGCTTGCCGGCCTTGAGATCATCGCGGACCTGCGCGCGCTTGATGCGAGCAGCCTTTGCCTTTTCAAGGGCCGCCTGACGATCTTCAGGGCTGAGTTGGGGAATAGCCATCAGTAATCTCCTTCGTGTAAATCAAGCGTTGTCGTGATACTAGCACGTCAACTGACATCGACAACAACCAGTTACCCAAATCACAAAAAAGTTTTCGCAGAAAAATGGCTCTGCACCTGGGATTCTTCCGAATCCAACGCAAAGACGCCCTTATTCAGCGACAACACATTATGCACGAACGATGCCAGCTATGCCACGAACGCGCGAAATTCCCACTAGTCCAGCTCGGCCACGATGGCGTCGAAGGCGGCAGCCGGATCGACGGCCTGCGTGATGGGGCGGCCGATGACGATGTGCGATGCGCCGTTTTCGAAGGCCTGCTTGGGCGTGGCGACACGGGACTGATCGCCCAGGGCGCTGCCGGCGGGACGCACGCCCGGCGTGACGATATAGCCCTCTGGGCCGAGCACCTCGCGAAGCATGGCGGCCTCCTGCGGGGATGCCACAACGCCGGAGATGCCGGAGCGCTTGGCCTGCTCGGCGAGCACGTTGACCTGCTCGGACATGGGACGGGTGACGCCGGTGTCGGCCAGGGCCGCCTGGCTCATGGAGGTGAGCACGGTGATGCCCAAGGTGATGGGCACGTCGAAGCCGTATTCGGCCGCGGCGCGCTCGGCGCCCTTTTGCGCCGCGCTCATCATGGCAACGCCGCCGATGGTGTGCATCGTCATCATATCCGCGCCGCTAGCGGCAGCCGAATACGCCGCACCCTCGACCTGGTGCGGGATATCGTGGAACTTAAGGTCCAAAAACACCTTGAAGCCGCGCTCTTTCAGCGCATACACCACCGCAGGGCCGTTGGCGTAGAACAGCGTCATGCCGATCTTCATCCACGTGGCCTTGCCCTGCAGCTTGTCGGCCAGCTCGAAAGCCTCCTCGATGTCGCAGTCCAGGGCGACGATGACGCGGTCGCGCTCGGGGATATCGGAAAACGTGGTTAGCATTGCAACGCTCCAATCAGTTCGTTGACGTCTTTGACGCCATGACGCTCGCAATACTCGGCGATGCCGTCGATGACGTCGATGGTTGCCTGGGGGTTGACGAAGTTCGCGGTGCCCACCGCCACGGCGGTGGCGCCGGCGAGTATGAACTCCACGGCATCGATGCCGTTGGAGATGCCGCCCATACCCAAAAGCGGCACCTTCACTGCATTGTGGCACTGCCACACGCAGCGCAGGGCCACGGGCTTGATGGCGGGACCGGAGAAGCCGGCGAAGGGACGCGACGTGAGCGTGCAGCGGCGATCGGCGTCGATGGCCATGCCCATGAGCGTGTTGATGAGCGAGATGGCGTCCGCACCGGCGGACTCGGCGGCGCGGGCGATCTCGGCGATATCGGTGACGTTGGGCGTGAGCTTGACGATGAGCGGGCGGGCAGTGGCCTCGCGGCACATGCCCACCACCTTCTCGACGGACTCCACGTGCGTGCCGATGGTCATGCCGCCGGCATCGACGTTCGGGCACGAGATGTTGACCTCGTACGCGTCGACGGGTGCGTCTTCAAGTGCCTCGATGACCTGCACGTACTCGTCGAAGCTATGACCGGAAACGTTGACGATGGCAGTTGCGCCGACCTCGGCAAGCCACGGCAGCTCGCAGGCCTTCAGATGCTCGACGCCGGGGTTTTGCAGGCCGATGGAGTTGAGCATACCCGAAGGAACCTCTGCGATGCGCGGGGAGGCATTGCCCTCCCAGCCATTGAGCGAGACGCCCTTGGTGGTGACGGCACCCAGGGCTGACACATCTATGAAGTCGAAGTACTCGCGGCCCGCGGCGAAAGTGCCGGATGCCGTGGTCACAGGGTTTTTCATGGAAAGCCCGCCGAGGTTGACGGCCATGTTGACGTTGGTGGGAGCCGCGGTTGCGGGAAGCATGGGGGTTGCAGTCATTTACCACACCACCTTTTCAGCATCGAACACCGGGCCGTCGACGCACGAGCGCTTCTTGCCGTCGACCGTATCGACCACGCACGACAGGCACGCGCCCACGCCGCAGGCCATGCGCTTTTCCAGGGAGATCTGGCACGGCACGCCGGCATCGGCCGCCTGACCTGCCACGATCTTCATAAGGGGCTCGGGGCCGCAGCATGCCACGTACTGATACGGCTTGCCATCGACGTCGGCGGCAAGGGCATCTTCGACCAAAGAGGTGCAGAAGCCTTCGCGACCGAGCGTGCCATCATCGGTCGCCACGCGGACGTCGCGCGACAGGAGCTGCTCGTAGCGCTTCAGGCACACGAGCGCATCAGCGGTCTGCGCGCCGAGCACCACGTCCACGTGCACGCCCGAACCGACGAGCTCTTGGCACAGCATGAACAGCGGGGCCGCACCCACGCCGCCGCCCACGAGCAGCGCACGCTGCGTGCCGGCGGGCGCCTGCCAACGACGGCCAACAGGCCCGATGAGCTCGGCGGACTCGATTTCGTTGGCCACATCGGGGGCAAGTGCGGCAAGATGGTTCGTGCCGAAGCCCACCGTTTGATACAGGACATCGAGCGTGCCGCCGGCCGCATCGGCCGCATACACCGAGAACGGGCGACGCAGCACGTGGCCCTCCATTCCGGGGATCTTCATATGCACGAACTGACCGGGTTCGATCGCGGCCGCGATGGCCGGCGAGGAAAGCGTCATGAGATACAGATTCGGGCCGACGCATTCGTTCTCGAGAATGCGGACCCGCTCGTTCACAAGCGCCACAGGGCTCCTTCCGTCACGGTGGCCGCGATGCGGCCCTTGCTACGTTGGGAGCGATTGTACCATTGCAGCAGCTGGCAGGGGCACATGCCGACAAGTCGAACGCAAACGCACCACGAGCGGGCCCGAAGCGCCCGACCGCGAAAGCAAGAGGCTGCAGGCTCGAAACGACGGTGAAAGCAAGAAGCTGCAGACTTGAAACGACGGTGAAAGCGGCGGCGCCCCGCAATGCATGCAGGGCGCCGCCGCGCGAGGCCGCCTCCCGACACCACTTCCCCGCCGGATAGCGCGGCGGGATCCGTGCGCCTTACTGCGCCGGACCTCCCTCTAGCGGCAAAGGATGCTGCGGAAGATCCTGCAGCGCGATCGCAGACAGGCCGTTGGCGCGCATGGCCTCCAAACCCGCCGCCATGGCCTGGGCGCCCGCAAGCGTGGTGATCTGCGTGACGCCATGCTTGACCGCCTCGGTTCGCAGCTCGTAGCCATCGTCACGGGTGGCATGCCCGAACGGCGTGTTGATCATGAGCGCGATCTCGCCGGCGATCAGCATGTCGAGCACGTTGGGCGCCCCTTCGCTGATCTTCTTGACCGGTGTACAGTCTACACCGGCAGCCCGCAGCGCACGCGAGGTGCCCTCGGTTGCCACGATACGTAAGCCAAGGCGCACGAAATCGCGCGCGATAGGCACGATGCCGCGCTTGTCGCGATCGCACACGCTCACGAACACCGTCCCCCCTTCGGGGAGCTTGTAGCTGATGGCAAGCTGCGTCTTGTCGAACGCGCAGGGGAAGTTCTCCGCGACGCCCATGACCTCGCCGGTCGACTTCATCTCGGGTCCGAGGATGGTATCCGCACCCGGGAACCGGCCGAAGGGCATGACCGCCTCCTTGACGCTGAAATGGTCAAGGCGACGCTCGTCGCTGGGCAAGTGCAGATCGGCGATGCTCTCCCCCGCCATAATGCGAGCTGCGGCCTGGGCCAAGGGAACCCCGGTTGCCTTCGAGGCGAACGGCACGGTGCGGCTGGCGCGCGGATTGGCCTCGATCATGTAGATGACCTGGTCCTTGATGGCGAATTGGATGTTGAGCAGGCCCACCACGCCCAAACGGAGCGCCAGGCGACGCGCGATGGAACGCAACTGCGCCTGAATGGCGTCCGAGAGCGAGAACGGCGGCGTGCAGCACGCCGAGTCGCCGGAATGGATGCCCGCCATCTCGATGTGCTCCATGATCGCGCCAACATAGGTTTCGTTGCCATCGCACAAAGCGTCAAGGTCAAGCTCAACCGCTCCCTCGAGGAAGCGGTCGAGATACACCGGATGATCCGGCGTGATCTTGGCCGCCTCGGCCATATAGCGCTTCAACTGGGCATCGTTGTAAACGATGCCCATGCCGCGCCCGCCGAGCACATAGCTCGGACGAACGAGCAGCGGGAATCCGATGTCAGCAGCCACCTTTCGCGCCTGATCGATAGTGGTCGCCTGCCCAGCTGCCGGATATGCGATGTCCAGCTCATCGCACACAGCGCGGAACCGGTCGCGATCCTCGGCAAGGTCGATCGCCTCGGGCTTCGTGCCCATGATGTTGACGCTGGCTTTTTGCAGCGCCGCCGCCAGCTTCAGCGGGGTTTGCCCACCCAACGTGACCACCACGCCCTCGGGCTGCTCGATGTCGACGATGTCCATGACATCCTCGAACGTAAGCGGCTCGAAGTACAGCTTGTCGGAGGTGTCGTAATCGGTCGACACGGTCTCGGGATTGCAGTTGACCATGATCGTCTCGTACCCGGCGTCGCGAAGCGCATAGCTGGCATGCACGCAGCAGTAATCGAACTCGATGCCCTGCCCGATACGGTTCGGCCCGGCGCCCAGGATCATGACGCTCTTGCGGCCCGGCGTGGGCATGGCCTCGTTTTCGTCGGCATCATAGGTCTTGTAGTGGTATGCCGTGGTGCCAGGGAACTCGGCGGCGCAGGTGTCGACCGTCTTGAACGCGGGCACAATGCCGAGCTGTTTGCGGCGAGCACGCACCTCAAGCTCATCAGCCCCGGTCAGATGCCCGATCTGCATGTCGGACAGGCCCATGCGCTTGAGCAGCCGGAAGGCCTGCGCATCAAGGCGGTCGAGCGATATCCCGCGAAGGTTCTCCTCGACGGTGACGATATCGCGCATGCGGTCGATGAACCATGGGTCGATACCCGTGACCTCATGCAAGCGCTGCGTGCTCCACCCGCGGCGCAACGCCTCTGCCATGTAGAAGATACGGTCTTGCGTGGGGCGCCCGACCAGCTCATCGAAGCCGTCCTGCTCCAATATCTCCTTGCATTTGCCGTCGGCGTTCAAGCCGGCGCGCCCGTTCTCCAGCGAACGCATGGCCTTGCCCAGCGCCTCCTCGAACGTACGCCCGATCGCCATGACCTCGCCCACGGCCTTCATACGCGTGGACAGCACGTCGTCGGCGCCCTGGAACTTCTCGAACGCGAAGCGAGGAACCTTCACCACGCAGTAGTCGATGGAAGGCTCGAAGCATGCAGGCGTAGCCTTCGTGATATCGTTGACGATCTCATCGAGCGTGTATCCGACGGCAAGGCGCGCCGCGGCCTTGGCAATGGGGAACCCGGTCGCCTTCGATGCAAGCGCGGAAGAACGGGATACGCGGGGATTCATCTCGATGACCACCATGCGCCCGTTTTCCGGGTTCACGGCGAACTGCACGTTCGATCCGCCCGTCTCGACGCCCACCTTCTCGAGAATGGCCAAGCTTGCCGCGCGCATGCGCTGGTATTCCACGTCGCTGAGCGTTTGAGCAGGGGCAACGGTGATGGAATCGCCCGTATGCACGCCCATGGCGTCCAGGTTCTCGATGGAGCAGACGATAATGCCGTTTCCGGCCTTATCGCGCATGACCTCCATCTCGTATTCTTTCCAGCCTTCGATGGATTCTTCAACGAGCACCTCGCCGGCAGGCGACAGCTCAAGGCCCTGCGACACGATCAGGCGCAGCTCCTCCTCGTTGTGCGCGATGCCGCCGCCGGCGCCGCCCATGGTGAAGCTCGGGCGCAAAACCACCGGATACCCGAGCTTTTCCACAATGGCCAGCGCGTCCTCAACGCGATACGCATAATCGCTGCGGGCCGTTTCGATGCCAAGCTCCGCCATGCACTCGTTGAACAGCTTACGGTCCTCGCCGCGGTTGATGGCTTCAAGGTCGCAACCGATCATCTCGACGCCGTATTTGTCAAGAATGCCGGATTCGGCCAGCTCAACCGCGGCGTTCAAACCGGTTTGCCCGCCCAAGGTCGGCAGAAGCGCATCCGGATGCTCGCAAGCGATGACCCGCTCGATGAACTCGGCGGTGATTGGCTCGACATAGGTGCGGTCGGCCATGGCGGGATCGGTCATGATAGTCGCCGGGTTGGAGTTGACCAGCACCACGCGATAGCCCTCATCCTTGAGCACCTTGCACGCCTGCGTGCCGGAGTAATCGAATTCGCACGCCTGACCGATGATGATGGGACCCGATCCGATGACCAGGATGGTTTCGATATCGTTGCGTTTAGGCATTCGCGAGCTCCTTCGCTGCTTCGGCGCCGAACCGCCATCCCGCCAAACGATCGGCGGCGATGTCGATGTCCAGATAATCCTTGCGTCCCTCCATCAAGCGCACGAACGCCGTGAACAGATAATGCGCATCGGTCGGGCCCGGCGCGGCCTCGGGATGGTACTGCACGCAGAATGCGGGGACGTCCAGAAACGCCACGCCCTCCACAGTGCCGTCGTTGAGGTTGACGTGGGTCAGCCGAATGCGCCCGAAGCGCTCGTTCCGCACAACGGGAGCGATGCCGGAGCGTACCCAAAAGCGCAGGTCATCGTGATGTTCGGTATACCCGCCCGATAGCTCGGGCACAAGCTCGCCCATGCTGGGGAACAGCACGCCGAACCCATGGTTTTGCGCCGTGATCTCCACGCGGCGCGTGAGAAGGTTCATCACGGGATGATTGCCGCCTCGATGACCGAACTTGAGCTTCTCGATATCGGCGCCGGCGGCTTTGCCCATCATCTGATGCCCGAGGCAGATGCCGAACATCGGCACCTTGCCGAGCAGCTTCTCCACCTGGGAATACGTGCCCGAGACCGCATCGGGATCGCCGGGACCGTTGCTTAAGAACACCCCATCGGGATGCTGCGCGAGCACGTCCTCGGCAGGCGTGTCCCACGGCACGCACGTGACCGAGCATCCGGCGCGCACGAGCCCGTCGAGGATGGAGCGCTTCACACCGCAATCGTAGGCGATAACGTTGAAACGGCCTGCGGGAGGCTCGGTCAAGGCGAACCGCACGCTATCGGGCACATCGTGGGAGGTATGCGCATAGGGGCGTTCGCAAGACACCGTGGCGGCTAGGTTTTGCCCCACGATGCTCTCGCTCACGCGCACTTTCGCCAGCAAGCTATCCACGTCATCGTCGACGGTGGAGATGATCGCGCGCTGGGCGCCATGATCGCGCACGTGACGCACGAGCGCGCGCGTATCCACGCCTTCGATGGCCACCACGCCGTTGCGTTCAAGGTATTCGCCAAGCGCCATATCGCTGCGCCAATTGCTCGGCGTTGCGCACATATCGCGCACCACCAGCCCTCGCAGTGCAGGCTTGCCCGATTGCGCGTCCTCGAGGTTCACGCCATAGTTGCCGATTTGCGGATACGTCAGCGTGATGATCTGGCCTGCATAGCTGGGATCGCTGATAACCTCGAGATACCCCTCAAGCGAGGTGTTGAAGCATATCTCGCCAAAGGCCTCCCCCGCAGCACCGCACGCCGTGCCGAAGAACACGGTGCCATCTTCTAAAGCCAAAGCCGCCTTCGCGCCAACCCCCTTCGAGGTCCCGCGAAGCAGCTGTTCTGTAATGTCGCTCACATGCAACTCCTTTCGTGATGGCAAGGGCGCACCGACTTCACAAGGCCGAATCCCCGCGTCGTGGGCCGAACACCATGCAATCAAAGCCGGAAATCGCCTGCCATATTCCTTTTCGGTCTCTCCGTACCGCCCTTAAAGGACTTGAAGGAGTATACATCTGAATAGCTGTTTCACTTTATGTTATGCAGTTTTATTACCTATTGTTAACGCAATATGCATTGGAATCGGCTGCCAATTTTATGCAGGAGCACATAAACCCCTGGTGGAACGCGGATTTCGGCCCGCTTTCCCATTGAGGGGAACCTCCCATGCGTAGTAGGATGCTCGCTATACGGGGAAATATTCCGGAATCGGGAAGGGGAAACCGATGGGAATCGATGAACAGGCGACAAGCCAACCTCCAGGTGCAATGCGCGGCGCCATCGTGGGAACGGTGGCTTTGGTGACGGTGTTCGCGGCCGCCTCCGCGCCCATACCGCTTTACGCCACGTGGCAGCAACAGCTGGGTCTTTCCGCCTCCGACGTCTCCATGACCATCGTCATGTACCTGTTTGGCGTGCTTTCCGTCCTGTTCTTCGCCGGATCGCTGTCGGACGCATCCGGGCGCAGGCCCACGGTGGGCGCCGCGCTTGCCTGCGGCGTTGCCGGCTGCCTGCTGTTCATCGGCCTGTCAAGCGGCCCCATGCTGCAATTCGCCCGTTTCGTGCAGGGCGTTTCCTGCGCGCTGTCCATGAGCGCCACTTCTGCGTTCGTGATCGACTGCACCTCGGAGCGCCATCGCACGTTCGGCATGACCATCGCAAGCACGGGGTACCTGATCGGGCTTACCGTGGGTTCGCTGGGCATCGGGTTTTTCGCCACCGTTTCCACCGCCTACTGGCAGGTGTTCGCTGTGATGGCCGTGATCATGCTTGCCACGATGCTCGCCCTTCCCTTCACGCCCGAAACGGTGCACAAGCGCATCACCTGGAAAAAGGCCGTTAAACCGATGACGCACGTGCCGGCGCATCTTCGCAAGCTGCTCCCCATCGTAGCCGGCGGCTATATCTCCACCTGGTCGGTCGGCTTCTTCTTCCAATCACTTTCCACGCCGGCATCGGTCGATTATTTCGGAGCCACCGATCCGCTCATCCCCTCCTTGGTGCTGGCTTTGGCCATGGCACCGAGCGCGCTCGGGGGCCCTGTTTCGGCGCGCATGGGCACGCGATCCTCTATGATCGTCGGCTACATCATCATGTTCGGCGCGATCGTGGCTCTAGGGGTATGCATGGTTTTGGGGCTTTTGGTCCCCTATCTGGTGCTCGAGGTGGTGTTCGCGGTCGCTACGGGCATGATCCTGTCCTCGAGCCTACATATGCTCATCAGCGCTTCGACGCCGCAGGAAAACGCCAGCGTGGTGACGCTCGCCAACTTGACCGGTTACGTGGGGTCGACCGTGGTCTCGACCATCCAGACGGGTCTCACCGCCACATTCGACCTGGCAACCGTGTACGCTTTCATCGCGCTTCTTGCCGCCATCTCGATCGTGCCAGGATGCATATCGATGGCCAAACATCAACGATAACAGATAGCGAACAGCCCATCGCTTCCGGGGCGCAAGCGCCTTGACGCTGCCCCAATGCAACGCGACGAGCCTGCAATGACGAGGAGGGGACATGACGGAAATCTGCGACGCATCGAATGCGAAAAACCTGAGAAGCGCCATCATCGCGGCGTGCGCCATGCTGCTGACCTTCGCCGCGGTGGCGGTGCCTGTGCCGTTGTACGCCGAGTACAAGATAGCCCTGGGGCTGACCGATGCCGACATCTCGCTGACCATGGTTTCCTATCTCACCGGCGTGCTCATCGTGCTGATGATGCTCAACGCCATCCTTCTTCCGCTTGCACAGGAAACGGTCACGCATCGGATCACCATCCGCAAGGCCATCAAACCGCTCGTGCGTATCCCGAAGAACCTTCGCCCGGTATTCCCGCTTGCTGCAGGATGCTATATCGCGGCATGGGGCACCGGCGTGTTCTTCCAATCGCTGTCAACCCCTGCCGCCGTGACGTATTTCCAATCCACCGACCCGCTGATCCCCGCGCTCATGTTTGCGCTGGCCATGGCCCCCAGCGCGCTGGGCGGGCCCATGTCTGCCAGCACCACCACGCGATTCGCCGTATACGGCGGCACAGCGCTGCTGTGCATCAGCTACGCGATCTTGTGGGTTACGCTCACGAAGGGCATGACGGTGCCGTTCCTAATCGCCGACGGCGTGTTCAGCGTTTCCACCGGCATCCTCCTGTCCGCCAGCATGCATATGCTCATCAGCTACAGCGACCCCGCTGACAGCGCCAGCGTGGTATCGCTCATCAACTTCACCGGCTATGTGGGCTCCACGGCGGTGAGCATCGCCATGAGCACCATCGCCAACACCTTGGCCTTGAGCACCGTTCTTATGGTCGGTTTCGTCATCTCGATGGTGTTCATGATCCCCGGTTTCGCGACGAAGGCGCTGCGCAAATAACGCTGATATGCGGCAGCGGAGCCTATGGCGCGACAGGATGCCATGGCCGTGCGACAAAACTACAGGGCCATGCCGTGATCCGAATGGCGTTCGACTCCGACCGCAGGGACACCGGCTTGCGAACGCGTTCGCTCGCCACCGAGAACGCGCGACCGCGAGCAAGCTGACCGCCGAGAACGCAAAAAGGGATGCCCCGGATTCGATCCGGAGCATCCCTTCGTTGTATACGCTGGTAAAGCTGAGCGCTATTCGACGATCCTGCCGTCCTCCATGGTGGCGTAGCCGCCGACGTACACGTCGGTTGCGCGACCGGTGAGCTGAGCACCGATGAAGCCGGAGTTCTTCGCCTTGCTGCAGAAATCCGCAGCATCGACGGTCCATGCGGCATCGGGATCGATGACCGTCAGGTCAGCGGTGCTGCCGGCCTCGAGGGCCACGCGCTCCACGCCCAGGATGGCTCGCTGGTTGGCGCCCATGAGCTCGGTCATGCGTTCCCAAGAGATCTTGCCGGTGGCGACCAGGTTGGTGATGACCAGGCCCAGGCTGGTCTCCAGGCCGATCATGCCGAACGGCGCCAGCTCGAACTCGCGGTCCTTCTCCCATGCGGTGTGCGGGGCATGGTCGGTGACGATGGCATCGACGGTGCCGTCGATCACGCCGGCGATAAGGGCCTCGGCATCGGCAGCCGTGCGCAGCGGCGGGTTGACCTTGAGAGCCGTGGAGTAATCGTCGCCAATGTTATCCTCGGTGAGGAACAGGTGATGCGGGGTGACCTCGCAGGTGACCGGCAGGCCCTCGGCTTTCGCGGCGCGAACCATGTCAAGGCCGCGCGCGGTGGAGATGTGCTGGATGTGCAGCTTGCAGCCGGTCAGGCGGCACAGGGCGATGTCACGGGCGATCTGCAGCTCCTCGCCTTCGGCCGGCCAACCCAGAAGGCCCAGGCGCGTAGAGGCGACGCCCTCGTTGACCTGGCCATCGCCGACCAGGTCCTCGTCCTGGCAGTGGCTCATGACCACGCGGCCGAACTGGCTGGCGTAATCCATGACGCGGCGCATCATGCCGGCGGCCTGGATGCCGCGGCCGTCATCGGTGAACGCGACGGCGCCGTGTGCGGCCATGTCGCCCATCTCGGAGAGCGTCTCGCCCTTCAGGCCCTGCGAGCAGGAGCCCGACACGTGCACGCGGCACTTACCGGCCTGGGCGGCGATGGACTTCACATACTCGACGGCAACGGCGTTGTCTACGACCGGGTTGGTGTTGGGCATGGCGCAAACAGCCGTGAAGCCGCCATGGGCTGCGGCGCGGGTGCCGCTGGCGATGTCTTCCTTCTGCTCGAAGCCCGGCTCGCGCAGATGCACATGCATATCCACCAGGCCCGGGACGACGATCTTGCCGGCCAGGTCGCGCTCGATGCCCTTCTCCAGGGAAAGGCCCTGGCCGATCTCGACGATCTTGCCGTCGCGGATGAGGATATCGGCGGTTTCGTTCAGACCGACCTGCGGGTCGATCACGTGCGCGTTCTTAAGCAGTAATGCCATCTTCGCTCCCTCCAAGCAGCAGGTACAGGGCGGCCATGCGGGTCAGGATGCCGGCATAGACCTGGTCAAGGATGACCGAACGCTCCGGGTGGTCGGCCATAAAGGAATCCAGCTCGACGCCACGGTTGATGGGGCCGGGATGGCAGACGATGCAGTCGGGGCGCATGAGCTTGTTGCGCTTCTCGGTGAGGCCGTAGAGCATGTTGTACTCGCGCAGGCTGGGGTACGGCGCGCCCTCGAGGCGCTCGCGCTGGATGCGCAGCATGTACACGACGTCGAGCTCGGGGAGCACCTCGTCGATGTTGTGCGAGATGTGGTCGACGCCGAGCACCTGGGGGCGTGCGGGCAGCAGCGTGGGCGGGGCGATGGCGGTGACCTCGCAGCCCATGATCTTCAGGGCCGGGATGAGGCTGCCGCACACGCGGGAGTGTCCGATGTCGCCGACGACGCCGACCTTCAAACCGTCGAGACGGCCCTTGGTCTGCCAGATGGTGTACAGGTCGAGCAGCGCCTGCGTGGGATGCTGGTGCTTGCCGTCGCCTGCGTCGATGACGTGGACGCCGGACACGTCGGCGATCTTGCGCGGCACGCCGGCGTGCTTGTCGCGCACGACGATCATGTCGATCTTGTAGGAGCACAGCGTTTCCACGGTGTCCACCAGGCTCTCGCCCTTGACCGAGGAGGTGGAGCTGCCGCCGAAGTTCAAGCTTGCAGCAGACAGGCGCTTCTCGGCCATCTCGAAGCTCGAGCGCGTGCGGGTGGACGGCTCGTTGAACATGTTGACCACGGTGAAGCCCTTGAGCGTGGGCACCTGCTTGATGCGGCGCTCATTGACCTCTTTGAACTTCACGGCCGTTTCCAGGATGGCCATGATGTCATCGGCGGAATACTCCGTGATGTCGATAAGATGCTTATGGTTGAAAGCCATTCCCTATTCACCTCCCAGCGGTGCGGCGCCGATATGCGCGCCGTCGGACATTTCCAGAATCTCGACCTCGGACTTGCCGTCCACTTCCTCCAGGAACAGGCGCACGTTCTCCTGTGCGGCGGAAGGCACGTTCTTGCCGACGTAATCTGCGCGGATGGGAAGCTCGCGATGCCCGCGGTCCACCAGCACGGCCAGCTCCACGCGAGCCGGGCGGCCGATGTCCATGAGCGCGTCGAGCGCGGCGCGGATGGTGCGGCCGGTGAAGAGCACGTCGTCGACGAGCACGACGTCCTTGCCGTCCATATCGAAATCGATTTCGGTGGAATGCACTTCGGGGGCGAAGTGAGTGGCGAAGTCGTCACGGTAGAAGCTGATGTCGAGCTTGCCGAGCGGCATCTTCGTGCCCTCGATCTGCTCGATCTTCTCAGCCAGGCGCTTGGCGAGCAGATCGCCGCGCGTGACGATGCCGACGAGCGCGAGGTTATCCGCGCCCTTGTTGGTCTCGAGGATCTGATGCGCGATGCGCACCAGAGAGCGCTCGATCTCGTCTGCGTCCATGCAGACGTTCTTGACCGTCCCTGCGTCAGTCATACACACCCTTTCTCTAGTCGAGTGCGTACAGACAGACACGTCTTTCGGGAAAGCCGCCGAGTTTTCGGCCCGCCCGAACCTTGACGCCATGTCGCAAGGCATAAAAAACGCCTTTGCGGCTGACAAAGGCTTCATCTCAGATCCGCTCTTGTGAAAGCGAGCGATTCGGGTGTTACCTTGTCGGTCTCTCTGTACCGCATTTAAAGGAACAGTTGGAAGTTTATGCGGACCGGCCCGGTTTGACAACCCCGAATATCGAAAAAAACAACCCGAGCGGTCGGTTTTTATGCAGCGGTTGATTCGCAAGCTCATCCAAATGCTTGAGCTTCCTTCTCGAGTTTATCCGAACATGTCCGGATAAACTCGAGAATTCCTTTCCGAAAGCAAGGGTCAAGGGCCCTTCCAAGAGAAAGGACGGCGAACAGGTGACCAGGGGGACGGAGGTGCGTTCACGCGGTCGATCACCGCGCCTTCGGCAACGCAGCGCGAACGCATCCCCGTCCCCTGTTCAAGTTCCGCACTCCCCCGCCCGTCGATGCGATTCGCTCAGATTCTAGCCAAGCAGCGCGACCATACGGGCGGCCAGCGAATCCCAAGACACGGCGGCGGCGTCGAACCCGGTTCCCTCAAGGGGCCGCTCCGCCGCCGCTTGAAGCTGTTCGAGCAGCGCATCCGAAAGGCGCCGCTCGAAGGCCGGCAGATCCTCGGGCACGGGCACGTCGACGCCATGGATACGCGGCGGCTCCACGAACGAGACGGGGGCATCGGCAAGACTTGCATCGAGCCACGGCCGAACGCCTGGCAGGCTCGTGACCACCGCGCGGCACCCGCTTGCAAGCGCCTCAACCGTGACAAGCGGCAGCCCCTCGAAAAACGAGGGCAGCGCGAACACGTGGCTTTCGTTATAGGAAAGCACCAGGTCGTCTTGAGAAACGCGGCCGCCGAACACCACCGGGAAACGGCAGCGACCGGCCAGCTCGACGATGCGATCGTATTGCCCCTGGTCGCTGTAACCGCCCACCAGGCGCAGCTCCACGGCTTGCGGATCGAGGGGAAGCAGTCCCATAGCGCGTATGAGGCTTTCCACGCCCTTGGCGCGGCATATCTTGCCCACGTACAGCACGCGCAACGGGTGGGCGGCGCGCAAGCCGGCACGAGGAGCGAACTCCTGGGAGTTGTAGCCCGTTCCCACGACGCGGATGCGGTCGGCAGGTAGGTCGAACAGCTCGGCGATCTCGGCCTTCTGCGCCTCATGCAGCGCCATCACGCCGTCGAGCGAGCGAACAGCTGCCGTAATGCGGTCTTTCTCCAAATCGTGGTTATGCAGCTGACGAAGGTCGGTGGAATGGCAAACGCCCCAGATCTGGCACGGGCGGCCCTTCGCAAGTCCCGAACCTTGCGCAATCGGTGACCGATATTCACCGGCCAGGTCGTCAAGCACGTCGCACGCGGCCGAGCAGGCCAGGTACAGGTGATGGCAGATGACCGCATCGGGCTTGAAGTCGAGCACGGCGTCGCGGATACGCTGCCCGAACACGCTACGGAAGGCCTGGACCATCTCCGGCGTCATATCGCGGTATCGCGTGGCCTCGTAGGGCATGACGTCGCTCATGCCGCACACGGGAAACAGCAGCTCAGGGGTGCGGAAGCGCACCGGGAGGAACTCGACGCCAGGAGCGAGCTGCGGGGAGTCGTCCTTGTCGATGCCGACGATGACGGCCACCTGGTGCCCGGCGGCGGCCAGGGAGGCCACCGTTTCGGCCAGGTACACGCCGCTGCCGGTGCTATCGGGCTTTTGGGCGGAGATGCAGAGGATGCGCATGAAGGTCCTTTCGGGATCGGGAGAGCGTTGGGTACGGGAGCGTCGCGGAGTACGCTACGGGCAGGCGATGTCCCGCAACGCGCTCAAGGCGTCGTCGCAATCCCGCTGCGAATTCATGGCGCCGAAGCTGAATCGCACGACACCCTGCTGCTGCGTTCCCAGCGCCGTGTGCATGAGCGGGGCGCAGTGCGCGCCCGGGCGGACGCACACGCCCCATCCCTGCGCCAGCCGATCGGCGATCTCGCCGGAGTCGGCATCGCCTACGTTGACGGCGACGATGCCGCAGCGCTGCCCGGAGCCGCCGCCGAGGACCTTCACACCGTCGATATCGGCCACGCCTTCCAGGAAACGCGTCACCAACCCTTCGATATGCGCTTGCACATCCGCCACCCCGCGCTCCGCAAGCCAGCAGCACCCCGCCGCAAGCCCCGCCAAGCCGTGGGCATTGGCCGTTCCGGCCTCGAGCGCCTCGGGCATGAAGCGCGGATGTCGCTCGTCGAAGCTGTGCACGCCCGAACCGCCTTCCACAAGCGGGGCGATATCAAGGCCCGGGCGCACGCACAGCCCACCGGTGCCCTGCGGCCCGTACAGGCTTTTATGTCCGGTGAAGCACACGACGTCGGCGCCGATGCCCGATGCCGAGAACGCCCATGCGCCGGCCGTCTGCGCCGCATCGAGGACGAACAGCGCGTCGGCCTTGCGGGCAAAGGCGGCCATGCGCTCGATGTCGTACACATCGCCGGTCACGTTGGAGGCATGCGTAGCCACGACCAGGCTGGCGCCGACAAGGGCCCGCTCGTAGGATTCCCAGTCAAGCGAGCCATCGGGGAGGATGGCGGCGACGCGCACCTGGCAGCCGCGCTCATCCCGCGCGCGATTGAGCGGGCGCAGCACGGAGTTATGCGAAGCGGCCGTGGTCACCGCGACGCCGCCCGCAGGCAGCAAACCGTCGATAGCGATGTTGAGGGCCATGGTGGCGTTCAAGGCGAACGAAACGCTACCGGCGCCCCAGGCGCCAAGCAGACCGGAAACCGCCTGTCGCGCCTCGAACACCGCCAAGCTCGCATCGAGCGCCGCCTGGTGCGAACCGCGGCCAGGGCCGCCGAACGACGTCATGGCGCCGCACACCGCATCGATGACGGCTTGGGGCTTGTTCATGGTGGTAGCCGCATTGTCCAGATAGATCATGGTTTGTGCCCAATCGTTTGAAGAATACGTCGGTTACCGATTACCACCGGCATCTCCCCTGCCCCGAAGCCCTCGCAAGCGAGCGAACAGCGCACCTGCTCGGCCACTTCCACGCTGGAAAAACCCGTGGGGATGACCAGCTTGAACGCGATAGCGCCCGAAGGGTCCGCGACGACGGCTTTCGTAGCCGTCGATCCGATATCGATGCCGATACCCGCCATATGCGTTGCTCCTTGTCTGAGGTTTCGGGCCCATGAGGCTCCGCCGTTGTCACGCTTGGACCTTGATGCAAAACTATGCATACCATCTTGCGACTATACTATACTGGCAATGATACCTACCCGACCCCATAAGAAAGGACCGCGCATGAGCACGGACAACCCTGCGAACGGCGCAATGTGCGACGGCGATCGCATACGCCTGACCACGCTCACCGACAAAGGCGGTTGAGCGGCCAAATGGGGTCCGGGAGACCTCTCCGAGATTTTACGCGACATCGCGCCGGCCGTGCCCGACCCGAACCTGCTGCTGGGCTTCGACACCGCAGACGACGCCGCAGTTTGGCAGGTGGACAAGGACAACGCCGCTGTGCTGACGCTCGATTTCTTCACCCCCGTGGTTGACAACCCGTACGAGTTCGGCGCCGTTGCCGCAGCCAACGCCCTGTCCGACGTGTTCGCCATGGGCGGGAAGCCCGTCACCGCGCTCAACATCCTGGCCTTCCCCAGCTGCATGGGCACTGAAGTGGTGGGAGACGTGCTGCGCGGCGGCGCGGACAAAGTGCGTGAGGCCGGAGCGTTCGTGGTAGGTGGGCACTCCATCGAAGACGACGAGCCCAAGTACGGCCTTTCCGTGTTCGGCCTGGTGCACCCTGAGCGCATGGTGCGAAACGGCGGGGCGCAGCCCGGTGACGCGTTGTACTACACGAAAACGCTTGGCACGGGCATCATGAACGCCGCGCTGCGAGCGAAGCTGCGCACCGACGAGGACCTACGCCCGGTAATCGACGGCATGATGGAGCTTAACCGCGCGGCCGCCGAGGCCATGCTGGAATGCGACGTGCACGCGTGCACCGACGTCACCGGTTTCGGCCTTGCCGGGCATTTGCACGAGATGCTCGAAGCGTCGGGGTGCGCAGCGCGCCTGGACTGGGAGGCCTTGCCGCTGTTCGACGGCGTGTACGAGCTTTCGTGCGACTACTGCCGCCCCGGCAAGACGTTCGGCATCATTGATTGGGCAAGCGCGTTCGTGGAACAAGGCGGCATCGACGACTTCGAGTTCGACGACCGCATGGGCGTGCTGTGCGACCCGCAAACCTCCGGCGGCCTGCTCATGGCCATCCCGCCCGAGAATGCAAGCCATTTCGAGGCGGAGTGCGAGCAGCGTCAAGGGCGCAAACCCTCCCGAATCGGAGCGTTTGAAGCCGGTCCGGCGGGCAAGATCTTCGTGAACTGGTAAGCAAGCCGGCTCGCGCGCGAGACGATGCTGCGCCGCCCACGACCGCGCAGCAAGCAGGAACAAGCAAGGGGAGCCGTCAAGCAACGGCTCCCCTTGCAATTTAGTACAGATCCACTTCGGTGATAGCCTCGTAGGCAAGCCCCCGCTGCTCAAGCGCCTGCTCGAGCTCTTCGCGCTGCTCGACGGGAACGCTCCAGGCAAGGCCGCACCCCGCCGAGATCTCGGAAGGCACCGGGATGACGCGCCCCGGCAGGACGCCTCCGGCAGCGGCAGCCTGCACGGCCATCGCATCGGCCGTGCTATGGAAGGTCACCACCGCATGCGGCGTTTTGCATCGCTGCATCTCGCGCACCGCCAACGTTTAGGGGCGCACGACGACGCCGGCCTCAAGCTGCTTTTGGACGATGACGTACATGTTCGTCACCTCGCCCACCGCAAGCTTGTCGGCGATGCCGAAATGGTTGAGGCACGTTCCGCAGCTGAAGATCTCCACGCCTGCTTCGGCGAGTTTTTTCAGATCATCGAGCACGGGGCTGCCCTCGACGGTCAGATGCACACCGCCGTTGTAGGCCAGGATGGCCGCCGGCAGCTCGTCTTGCTGGGTGAGCGCGAACACGAACGCCTTCATGAGCATGGCTCCCAGCTCATCGTCGCCCGAGCCCATCAGCTCGCTCGACAGCACGACCACCTTGCTACCTGCCGGCACGAGCGGCTGGCACTCCTCGCATGCCGCATCGGCGACCTGCGCACCCTTGGTGAAGACCACCGCGAACTCGGCATCGCCGCGCTCCTGGGAGGCGGTTTCGATCTTGAGCGACTTGCCAAGGTTCTCCAGGTTGTGCATAGCGATCTTATTGTCCACCACAACCTCAAGGGCGCCCTCGCCCATGCCGGCAAGCGCCTTCTTCGCGTTCACCACGGGCAGCGGGCATGCCTGCCCCTTGCAATCGAGCTTCTCCATAAGCATCTCCTTTCCGCGGCGCTTGCGCCGCTCTTGCGCGAATCTTCCCGCTACAGCATCTCGATGAAAGCGCCAAGCGGGTTTCCACCTGGCCGGCATCGTTGGTGGAGTAATCGGTTTCAAGCTTCATGTAGGGCACGCCGGCCTGCTTGTAGGCGCGCTGCACGCGCACCGCCTCTATGTTGAAGGTGTGGCACGCCTGCAGCACCACCTCGGCCACGCCGTCGACCTTGTATTTCCCACCATGTCCATCATATGCTCGATGCGGCCGTCGTTGGGCGACATGACCGAGCAATTGATTTGCAGATAGCGATCGGAGATAGCGATCGGAGATAGCGCGAAGCCGTAGGTGCCCTTGATGAGCGGGCAGAGGTTTTTCGGCAGCACCGTCTCGGCATCGGGGATGGTTTCGTTGTTCATGTCGCACAGGCCAACCGCGCCCGTTCTCGCGGCGTCGTGCAAACGAAAACGGCACCTGCAATCCGCAAGTGCCGTTCGCAAAAACCCATTAGGCGGAAACACGCAACCGCAGCGCTACTTCGCCTTGTTCCTAGCATACACGAACCAGTAGGCCAGGCCGACCAGGACGCCGCCGATGATGTTGCCAACCGTGGCGGCGGACAGGTTGTACAGGATGGCCGTCACATCGAGCGCGCCGGCGTTGGCGACCGCCGTGCCGAACCCGGCGGACTTCATGAGCAGACCCGTGGGCAGGAAGAACATGTTCGCCACGCAGTGCTCAAAGCCGGCTGCCACGAAGAAGCTGATGGGGAGCATGATGCCAAGGACCTTGTCCACCACGGTGCGCGCGGAAAATCCGATCCACACCGCCAGGCACACCATGACGTTGCACATGATGCCCTTGGCCATGAGCACGAGCCAATCGGGGGTGACCTTGCCGACGGCCACCGACACCATGGCGTCGCCCACGGCGCCGCCGTTCATCGCGCCGACGCCGCACCAATAGATGAGCACCACCACGATAAGGGAGCCGACCAGGTTGCCCAGCCATACAACGACCCAGTTGCGCACCAAGCCGCCAAGCTTGATCTTCTTCGAGGCCAGGCCCGTCACCATGAGCATGTTGCCGGTGAACAGCTCAGCTCCGCAGCACAGCACGAGCACCAGGCCCAAGCTGAAGCAGATGCCGCCGACCATGCGCTGGGCGGCGAACGGCACCGCCGAGTCGCCCAGGAACACCAGGAAATACGTAGCGCCGAACGCGATGAACGCGCCGGCGAGCATTGCCAGCACGAAGCACTTCGCACCAGCCATGCCGGCCTTGCCCACGGCCAGCGTCTCGGCCTTCGCCTCGATCTCGGCGGGGCCGAGCGCATCTGATCGTAGCGCCTTCACATCCGATTGATCCATTGCCATGAAAACCTCCCCTGTTCGCGTTTTCTCGCCTTTAGGAAAAACACGGTAATTTTTGCATGGCTACGCGCATGACACGTCTTCATTGGCGCGAACGGCGCGAATTGACCCGCCTACGATAGCATTTGCCGGACATTTGACGCACTCGCCGCCTTGCCCCGAGGCGTTGGGGGCTTGCCTGCTATATTGAGCTACGGGAAACCCGCGCCGCTCTGCATGCAGGGCGGCGTTGCACGCAATAGGGAAAGAGGACCCATGCCCGAACCACGTACCGACCTTTTACGCGCATTGCCCCAGGTCGAAGAGCTGATGCAAGCCGCTCCCATGAAGACGCTCGAAACCATCGTCCCCCGTTCCATGCTCGTCGACCGCGCCCGTGCGGCGGTAGACGGGCAGCGCCGGCTCATCTTGGCGGGAGCAGTGGAAGCGGTCGACGTCGAGGCTATCTTGACCGATGCCGTCAACGGCGCGCTGGCCACGCTGCACCCGAGCCTCAGGCGCGTCATCAACGCAACCGGCGTGATCATCCACACCAACCTCGGCCGCAGCGTGCTGGCAGAGCCCGCGGTGCAGGCAGTGGTGGAAGCCGCGCGCGGCTACTCCACACTCGAATACAGCATCGAGAACATGGCGCGCGGCAGCCGCCACGACCATGTGGAACACCTCATCTGCGCGCTTACCGGCGCCGAGGCCGCCATCGCCGTGAACAACAACGCGGCAGCCGTCATGATGGTGCTCGCCGAGTTCGCCGCCGGCCACGAAGCCATCGTCAGCCGAGGCGAGCTCGTAGAGATCGGCGGCAGCTTCCGCGTGCCCGACATCATGGCGCAGTCGAACGCGCGCATGGTGGAGGTGGGCGCCACGAACAAGACGCACGCCTCCGACTACGAGCGCGCCATTTCGCCGGATACGGCCATGCTGCTCAAGGTGCACCCCTCCAACTACCGCATGATCGGCTTCACCGAAAGCGTCTCGAAGACCGACCTTCGCCACATCGCCGACGAAGAGAACGCCCGACGCGCCGCCGCGGGCGAAGACCGCCCCGAGCTGCTCGTCTACGAGGACCAGGGCTCGGGCGCCTTCATGCACCTGGATGTGTTCGGCGAATACGCCGAGCCCACGGTGCGCGAATCGCTTGCCGAAGGATGCGACCTGGTCAGCTTCTCGGGCGACAAACTGCTCGGCGGCCCTCAGGCAGGCATCGTGGTAGGCCGCAAGGACTATATCGACCGCCTGAAAAAGCATCCGCTGGCCCGTGCGCTGCGCCTGGACAAGATGACGCTGGCCGCTTTGGAAGCCACGCTGCGCCTGTATCTGGACCCCGAAGATGCGCTTCGCCGCATCCCCACCCTGCGCATGCTCACCGAGGATGCCGAAACGGTGCGCGAACGCGCCGAAGCGCTGATGGCGGCCCTGGCCGAACGCGTTACACCCGAGCAAGCGCACCTGGAGATCGTGGAGGAGACGGGGCGCGCCGGCGGCGGTTCGCTTCCCATGTGCGACATCCCCACGTTCTGCGTGCGCATGCGCTTCGAGGCCGGCAACGCGCAAGGCTGCGAGGAGCACCTGCAGCGCAACCGCGACGTGCCCGTGATCGGGCGCATCAAGCGCGAATGCGTGCTGTTCGACGCGCGCACCATCACCGAAGAGGACATCCCCGAGATCGCCTGCGCCGTGGAAAGCTATTTCGCGGCCATCGAAGGGCGAAAGGAGTCGTAGCGCGCCATGGCAACCGAATCGAAACGAGACCTGGTGCTCGGAACCGCCGGCCACATCGACCACGGCAAATCCACCTTGGTCCAGGCGCTCACCGGCACCGACCCGGACAGGTTAAGCGAGGAGAAGCAGCGAGGCATTACCATCGAGCTCGGCTTCGCCCAGCTTGAGCTGCCTGACGGAAGCGCCATGGGCGTGGTCGACGTGCCGGGACACGAGCGCTTCGTGCGCCAGATGATCGCGGGCTCCACCGGCATCGACGTGGCGCTTCTGTGCATCGCCGCAGATGACGGCATCATGCCGCAAACCGAGGAGCATCTGGCAGTGCTGCAGCTTCTGGCCGTGCCCACCTGCGTGGTAGCGTTGACGAAATGCGACCTGGTGGACGAGGAATGGGCGCTGTTCATGGAGGACGAGGTGCGCACGCGCCTGGCCACGACGCCATATGCGCAGGCCGCGATCGTTCCCGTTTCCGCCCGAACCGGGCAGGGCCTGGACAAGCTGCGGGAAGCCATACAGGTTGCCACCCGCGGCACCGCCGGCCGCGCCGAGCAGGAGGCGATGCGCCTGCCCGTGGACCGCAGCTTCACCATCAAAGGAGCGGGAACCGTTGTCACGGGCACGCTTTGGAGCGGCGTCGCGCATGTCGGCGACGAGGTGGAGGTGCTGCCCTCGGGCCTGCGCACGCGCATCCGCGGCATCCAGGTGCATGGGCAGGCGGTCGAGCGGACCTCGTCAGGGCACCGCACCGCGCTGAACCTGAACGCCGTGACCACCGACGATGTGCGACCGGGCAGCTTCATCTGCACCCCCGACGCCGTCACCCCCACCGACCACTTCGATGTCGACATCACCTACCTGGGCCTGCCCGACCAGGACAAGCCGCTGGAAACCGGTTGCCGCGTGCATGTTGCCCACGGCACCACGGAATGCATCGGGCGCGTGCTGCTCATGGATGGTGTGAAAAGCGTCTCGCGAGGTCAAACGGCTGCAGCGCAGATTCGTACGGAGTGCGACCTACCGGTTGCATACGGTGACCGATTCGTCATCCGTTCGTACTCCCCCGTGCACGTGATCGGCGGCGGCGTGGTGCTGCGCGCCCACCCGAAGCGCACCACCACGGTAACCCAGGCGGACCGCACGCTGCTCAACGCGCTTCGCTCGGGCGATGGCGCAAAGGCGGTCCAAGCCGCTTTCGATGCCGCCGAGTTCCCTGCGACGCCCGCCGATATCGCCCATGCAACCGGGCTTTCCCTTGCGCAAACCGCAGATGAGCTTGAAGCGCTCGCCGAACGCGGCACCGCCGAGAAGCTGCCCGGGGCCGCAGGCGCGAACATCCGGTTCGCAACAAAACGCATGCTGCAGAAGCTTTCGGGGGCGATCGAGAACGCGCTGCTTCGCTACCATAGCGCAAACCCCGCCGCAACCGGCATGTCGAAAGAGGCGCTACGCCAAGCCTGCATGCCCCGCTGCGCGCCCGACGCATTCGATGCGGTGCTTGCACGCGCATGCGCGGAAGGCAAAGCCGTGGCCGATGGCGGCATGATAAGCCACCCGCAAGCCGGCGCCGGCGCCCGGAAGCTGGAGGAAGGCAACGCTGAGAAGCTGGCCGAGCTGCTAGCTGCGGCGGGCCCGAAACCGCCTACGGTTGCCGACCTGCTCAAGCAAGCAGACCTTGCGCCGAAGCAGGGTTACAAGGCGCTCGGGCTGCTGGAGAAGCAAGGCCAGGCCATCAAAGCCAGCGAGGAGTTCTACTTCGACGCCGCCGCGCTTGACGCACTCGAGCACGCCGTGCGAGCCGCATTGGCCAACGGCCCCGCTTCCGCTGCCGACCTCAAGGACGCCATGGGCCTGAGCCGCAAGCACGCCATCCCCGTGCTCGAGCACTTCGACGACACGGGTGTCACACACCGCATCGGCGACGCACGCGAGCTGGCAGACTAAGCAAAATACGCCGATCGGAGCAGCGATAAACCGATTAAGCGGCCCTTCCGAAGAGCACGAACCCCTGTTCTAACGCACGATTCGCGAACTCAAAACGCCTCCCTTCCGCTAGACATGGAAGGGAGGCGTTGTTGCTTTCAGGCGAACGAAAAAGAGACATCAGCCTGCGCTGACGCCTCAAAATCAGACACGCTATTTTGTCCTATAAGCCAGGTCTGCCTCATCAACCCGCAATCGCCCCGCAAGCGAAAGCCGACAATATAAAAAGGAGCCCTAGAAGGCTCCTTTTTGCGTCAAATATGGCGGAGACGCGTGCGAATCGAACACACCCGAGACGTTCTGCGCGCCTCACAACGGCTTTGAAGGCCGTGGGGCCCACCAGGACCCATCCATCTCCACATGATTTCATCCTGTATTGTACCCGAACCGTAATCTGATGCGGCCCCATTCGATAAACAGCGCGTTATTTCCAAAAAATGGTTGGATAGCAGTAGCAAATACTAGGATTCACGCAGAAACAGGATACCTATAAGCGTGAGCACGGCGAAGGCGACGCCCGCCATGCCCGCTACCGCGATCACCCGTTGTTTGAGCGAAGGCCGTTCAAACCACTTGAACAGCTTCTCCAGCGGCCGAGTGTCGATGAGCAACGGGATCGGCCAGTCCATGGCCAGCCACACGCACACATACGACACCGCACATGCAAAGGCCGGCAATCGTGCCATATCCCCTTGCGGGTTCATACCGGAGGCGACGCACGCGAAGCCCATGAACGCACCCCAGGCAGCCACCAGGACATCCCAAGCCACCCCCACGCCCAACGGCAGACGGTGCGCGACGCCGGACCAGAACTCCCACAGCCATCGCAAACCGGCTATTACGCCGTGCGCAAAAGCCTTGATTCTTTCTGGTTCCTTCGCATCTCGCGATGTGGGTGCACCAGGTGCCGCTGCCGAGAAAGTCGACTCTGCCGCACAAGACGCGACGCCGGCGAGGTCCGAATCAACGGCATGCCCAGCGTTGCCGGACCCCAAAGCACCATCTATCCCGAGCCTAGGCTGTGATCCGAGATTTTGCACGCAACCCGCTTCGGAAGCCGAATCGCCACGCCGAATATCGCCAGCACCCTGCGTGCAGCTCGCACCAGCAGCGAGAGCTCCCCGTCGAAAATCGACGGGGCACCCGATCGCGTACATGAACGCCGCGCGCATCGCTCCCACCGACCCGAACCGATCGGCAGGATCGAACGCGGTCGCCTGGGCCACCACGCCGCGCACCGATTGGGGAACCCCATGCACGCGCAGACGATCTTGAACCGTCGCGGGAACGGGTGTCTCCTCGCACAGCAGGTAGAACAGCAGCATGCCCAGCGCATAGACATCGCTGCGCACATCTGTCTAACCATAGCCGAACTGCTCGGGCGGCGCATACGCACGCGTTCCGAAATGGCTGGTATCGCACACGGCGTCCTTGTCGAAGGTACGGGCGATGCCCAGGTCTATCACAAGGACCGTGTCACCCTCTACCATGAAGTTCGACGGCTTGATGTCGCGATGGATAAGCGGCGGGTCGAAACGGCTATGCAGCTCATCGATGCCGTCGCATATGCCGGGGAACAGCCGTTTCGCCACTGCAAGGGACGGGCCGGTTTCGTAAGGCTCGTCGGCAAGCGTGCGTCCGGGCACGAACTCCATCACCACCGCATCCTGCTCACTCAGCGAATAGCAATCGATGATGCGCGGCAGGTGCAGGAACCGTTGCCCCTGCCGCTGCGCTGCCAGCACCCGCCCGTACGCGCTGCCCAACCCCGATTCGGCTTCGAACACCTTGCGCACGTAGGGTCCCTGCTCGGCACCGTTAGCCCCGACGAAGAACACGCGCTCCGTGCGCTCGAGGCAGCCTTCCTTCAATACCGCATCGACGCGATAGCACTCATCGCGCGCAAGGTATTCAAGATGTTGTTGGAGGGATTCATTCATAACGATGAAGATGGTAGCAGATGCGCCGGCCCGCCAATGCCCGCATGCTGTGAACGGGATCGTAAACCCGACGTCTCCTGGCGCCGTCAGCTACTCGGTGATGGTGTCCTCATGGAAAGCGTACAGCTGCTCATCGGCGGTTTGCAGCGTTTCGCCATGATCGATACAGAAGATGATGATGGCGTCGCGGCGGTTTTTGCAATACAGCTCGTTGCAGCCGCCCGCCTGCAGCAGGCGGTTCGTCTCGCGCAGCGACAGCTTCATGGCGAAGGCCAGCTGCAATAGCTTGTTGCGTGAAGGATTGCGCTGGCCAACGAAGATCTGATACCCGAACGTGGGGTTGATGCCCGCCTGGCGCACCACCTCGGGACGCCTTAAGCCGCGCTCATCGAGCAGCTGCTGAAGATACTCGGGCAGGTTGCGGCACGCAAGCTTGTGTTTGCTGGCGAATGCGGCAGGGCCAGGCGAATCGAGCAGCTCGTTGAGCAGGTCCTCGGTCATAGGTTCTTTCACTCGCCGCTTCCTTCTGCGCTTCGCCGGTTTTGGTTTCCTTGATTCCATAGTAGCAAAGAAATGCCCATCGGATACAGACGCGGCCGCCCGACCCGATGGGCACAACCATTCGCGAAGCTTAGACGATGTTCCAGGAGACATCCGAACCGCGGCCAATGAAGGCGTTTTCGTACAGCGTCTTCACCACATCGCCTTCGAAGTACAGATTGCCCGAAACCGTGCCGCCTGCGGCAAGGGTGCCGGAATGCAACTCGTTGTCGCCATCGGTGTAGAACGCTTGCGAGCGCTGGGCGCCCTGGGCATCCTCGGCCTTCCAATCATAGGGATTGAACGACGCCTGGCTGTTGCCGTTGTTCTGATAGGTCACGCTCACCTGCGTGATCGGCTTTCCATCGTAGCTCTGAAACCCGGTGACCACGCCGTCCACCGTGAGCACGAGGCCGTTCTTCAACGTTATGGAATTGCCCGCTGCCGCGGCTTGGCTGCTCTCTGCCGCGTCATCGGAAGCAGGGGCGGTAGTTGCAGGCTGCTCGTTTGCCGGCTGCGGCGCCACCGAGGTGCCGGAGAAGGCATCATCGATAGCCGAACTGTACATGCTTTGCGTGGCCAGCACCACGGCGAATGCGATGACGTTCATCACCACGCCGGCGATGGACAGGCCCTTGCCCGACTTCCTCCCCTTCACGCATGCGATCGTGCCGATGAGCGCGAGAACAAAGCCGATTGCGGTAAGCAAAGCCGAGAAATTGTTGATGATGGGCAGAAACGATGTCGCTAAAGCGATGATCCCCAAAACGAAGCCGGCGATCCCCAGCCCCGATTTCGACGGCTGTGACGCCGGCGCGGCTTGCACGGTGTTGGTTTCCATGAGCATTCCCTTTCCCTAAACGATGCACTGACGTGCTGAAACGATATAAATGCTAGGGAAAGACCTTTGTGATTTCATTAGCTGGCAGCTACGATTCCGAAACCTTTTCGGTGAAAAGGGAAGGCGGCCACAAGCGAACGAAGCAAAACCCTCTCACCGAAAGGGAAAAGCTACCGCATATGAAAACAACGAAACCCAACCGGTAACCATCGGTTACCGGTTGGGTTTCGAATCGGTTTACAGGACCCGGACTATCGAGCATCTCGCGATATCGAGCGCGGCTTGCACCCGCAAACCCGGGCTATCGCGATGCTTTGAACCATAAAACGAGAATATAGCCTGCATCCCCCGACACGGCACGGCACGGCACGCCATGCACAGATCATGCATGCGCGCACAGCTAGGCAGCATCAAGCGCGGATCGCACCTGCATCCCCGGCACCCCACGCCAAGCGCGCCTCGCGCCCATGCGATTGACCTGCGATGTCAGTCGCAGACTATGCCTGGACACCCAGCTCCAGGGCGCGCAGGTTGCCTGCCAGCTTGTCCTTCTTGCGCGCCGGGACCACGGCAGCCACAGCCGCGCGGATAGTCTCCTCGCTGCAGAAGAGGGTTTCGGCGAACAACTTGCCCACCAAGATGACGTTGGCCAGACCCTTCAGGCCCGCCTCCTCGGCGAGGGCCGTGGCGGGCACGGCGCACACCGTGACGCCGGGCATATCCGAGATGCGAGGCACAAGCGTGCTGTCGACGATCACCAAGCCGCCGGGTTGCACGCTATGCTCGAACTTGTCGAGCGACGGCTGGTTCATGACCACCAGCACGTCGGGGTTGAGCACAAGCGGGCTTCCGATAGGGTCGTCGGAGATGCACACGCTGCAGTTGGCGGTGCCGCCGCGCATCTCGGGCCCGTAGCTGGGAAGCCAGGAAAGCTCGCGGTCCTCAAGCAGGCCGGCGTTGGCGATGATCTTGCCGGCGAACAGGATGCCCTGGCCGCCGAACCCGGCGAGCACGGCCTGCATGCAACGTTTCGGTTCGCTCATCGCGCACCCTCCTTGCCCTCGGCGCGTTTCTCGGGATGGGCGACCGGGCAGTCGGCGTTGCGCGCGGCAGCAGCCTGCGCCGCATCGGCGAACCCATCGGCAACCACATCGCGATACACGCCCAGCGGATAATACGGCAGCATGTTCTCGCGCATCCACGCGAAGCTGTCCTGCGGCGTGAGACCCCAGTTCGTGGGGCACGTAGACACCACTTCCACCAGCGAATAGCCGATGCCGTCGATCTGGTTCTGGAACGCCTTCTTGATGGCGCGCTTGGCCTGGCGCACATGCTTGGGCGTGTCCACGGTCACGCGCTCCAGATACGCCGGACCGTCAAGGCTGCTCAGCAGCTCGCACACGCGCACCGGGTAGCCGGCGGTGGAGACATCGCGGCCATAGGGGCTGGTCTGCGTCACTTGGTTCGGCAAGCTGGTGGGAGCCATCTGCCCGCCGGTCATGCCGTAGATGGCGTTGTTGATGAAGATGACGGTGATATGCTCGCCGCGCGTAGCCGCATGCACGGTCTCGGCCATGCCGATGGAGGCAAGATCGCCATCGCCTTGATAGGCGAACACCACGTTGTCCGGCAGCACGCGCTTGACGCCCGTGGCAACCGCCGGGGCGCGGCCATGCGCCGCCTCGATCATGTCGCAACCGAAGAAATCCGGCGCGGTGACGGCGCAGCCCACCGGCGCGACGCCGACGGTGCGGCCTTCGATATCAAGCTCGTCGATGACCTCGGCGACCAAACGGTGCACGATGCCGTGCGGGCAACCCGGGCAGTAATTCGTGACCACGGGAAGCAACGACTTCGGACGCGAGAATACCACGCGGCCTTCGCCCTGTTTCTGCTCAGCCATGTTATTCACCGCCCTTCCCCGCAAGCTTGCGGATCGCGCCCAACACCTCATCAGGCGTGGGGATAATGCCGCCCGTGCGCCCGAAGAACTCCACGGGAACGCGGCCGTTGACCGCCAGGCGCACGTCGTCGACCATCTGGCCCATGTTCATCTCCACCGACAAGAACGCCTTCGCAGTCCCCATGCAGCCTTCGATGGCGTCCACAGGGAACGGCCAGAGCGTGATGGGGCGCAAAAGACCTGCCTTGATGCCCTCGGCACGGGCGCGCACGACCGCCGAATGCGCAATGCGCGCGGTGGCGCCAAAGGACACGAGCACGATGTCGGCGTCCTCGCACATGAACGTCTCGGCACGCTGCTCGCGGGCCTTCACCGTCTCATAGCGCTCGAAACGCTCGATGTTCAGGCGCTCGAGCTCGTCTGCCGTCAGGTAGAGCGAGTCCACGATGTTGTGCTTGCGCTCGCCCTTATGACCGGTGGTGGCCCAAGGCTTCTCCGGCAGCTGCTCCACGCGCTCGGGAAGCACGACGGGCTCCATCATCTGGCCAAGCATGCCGTCGGAGAGGATCATGGCGGGCATGCGGTACTCGTCGGCCTTCTCGAAGGCCAGGTACGCCAGATCGGCCATCTCCTGGACGGTGGAAGGAGCGAACACGAGCACCTGGAAATCGCCATGGCCCATGGCGCGGGTGGCCTGCCAGTAGTCGGATTGAGAGGGCTGGATGCCGCCAAGGCCCGGGCCGCCGCGCTGCACGTTGACGATGACGCCGGGAAGGTCGGCGCCCGCCATATACGAGACGCCCTCGCCCTTAAGCGACACGCCCGGCGAAGACGACGAGGTCATGACGCGCGCGCCGGCCGACGATGCTCCGTAGACCATGTTGATAGCCGCGATCTCGCTTTCGGCCTGCAGATACGTGCCGCCTTCCTTGGGCATGCGCTTGGCCATGTAAGCGGCAACCTCGGTCTGCGGCGTGATGGGATAGCCGAAGAAGAAACGGCATCCTGCGCGGATGGCCGCCTCCGCCATGGCCTCGTTGCCCTTCATGAGCACCTTTTCCTGAGACATCAGCGCATCACCTCGATCGCAACGTCAGGGCACATAAGCGCGCACGAGCAGCAGCCCGTGCACTTGGACGCATCGATCAGCCGGGCCGGATGATAGCCCTTCGCCGTGATGCGGGAACGGTCAAGCTCGATGATATGGGCCGGGCATGCGTCCACGCACAACCCGCAGCCCTTGCAGAAACCGTCATCGACCGTTATCGCTGCCATGAGCCTTCCTTTCTCGTCTGAGCCGGCCCAAAATGGCCGGCATATGGTTATCGAACACTCCCCCGAAATCCCGCCCCGAACGGCAACGTAGCCCCGTTCGGGTTCGCAGGAATCGACCCCTACCCTACTCCCAGGGTTTTCTCACATACACCGAAACAGGATAGCGCACACCGGGGATATCGGCATCTTCGAACATGCAGCGGGGCACCGCGGAAAACGCCAGGGGCAAACCGGCCAGCGCGGCGACCTCCTGCGCGAACCCGACGCCACGGCTGAGCACTTCACCGTCGGTGAAGTCGGCCAGGTGCGTGTTGTTCGCAACCGCCGTGGCATGCAGGTGGCTGGCCGCCTCGATCTCTCGGAGCACGGAAAGCGCTTCGTGCGCATCGTGTGTGAGGTTGCGGCTGCGGTTCACTACGTACAGCAAGTCGTAATCCCCCTCGGCGATGCCGCCTGCAAACCTGCCGAGCGCCGTGGCGCCGGCATCGTCGCCGCCCGCATCGACGATCAGCAGCCTTCCCCGTTCCCCGCGCGCCCAATCCAAGGCGGCCGAAACCTGCCCGGAGATGGCGGGCGCATCGAGCGTGGTCCCCGCATACCGCGGGGCGATCGCCTGCACGCCGGCATCCTCGAGAAGACACCGGTAGTCGCTGCTGCGGAAATACGGGTTGACGATATCCAAGTCGGCAACCCGCACTCCCATGCCAGCATACCGGGCATCAAGGGCCAGGTTGATGGCCAGATTGGTCTTTCCGACCCCATAATGCCCCGTGATGACGGTCACTGATTTTAACCGTTTTACATCGAACTCGCTCACGGCCTCACCTACACCAAGCCCTCGGGCACCTTGGTCTTCGGCGTGCCCTCCTGGCTTTCGTCAGCCTCGCGGATGGCCGCTCGGCGGATCTTGCCGTTAACGGTCTTGGGAAGAGCATCGACGAACTCCACGATGCGGGGATATTTGTACGGCGCCGTGCGCTGCTTGACCCATTGCTGCAGCTCGCGCACGAGCACCTCGGAACCCTCGAAACCTTCTGCGAGCACCACGGTGGCCTTGACCGCCTTGCCGCGCACGGGGTCGGGCACGCCGGTGACGGCGCATTCGCGCACTGCCTCATGCTCGAGCAGCACGCTTTCGATCTCGAAAGGACCGATGCGGTACCCGGACGACTTGATGACGTCGTCGTTGCGGCCGACGTACCACAGGTACCCGTCCTCATCGACCCAGGCGGTGTCGCCGGTGTGATACCAACCGTCGTACACGGCAGCTTCGGTCTTCTCGGGATTGCGGTAGTACTCCAGCATGATGCCCGGAGCCTTCTCGTGCACATCGATGCAGATCTCGCCCGTCTCTCCGACGTCGCAGCGGCTACCGTCGCCGCGCTGCACCTCGATGGTGAACGCCGGCGAAGGATGGCCCATCGAGCCGGGCTTGGGCACCGCATGTGTGAGGTTGGCTACCGTCAGCGGCGTCTCCGTCTGGCCGAAGCCCTCGAAGATGGTCAGCCCCGTATGCTCCTTCCAAAAGTCGAACAGGTCGGGGTTGAGCGCCTCGCCGGCGGTGGTGCAATACGTGAGAGTGCTCAAATCATGGGCATCCACGTCGGCCTGCATCATCATGCGGTACATGGTGGGCGGGCAGCACAGCGTGGTGACCCCGTAGCGAGGGATCAGATCCAAGATCTCATCGGCATGAAAGCGATCGAAATCGTACGTGAGCACGCAGGCCTCCATAAGCCACTGGCCGTAATACTTGCCCCATACTGCCTTGCCCCACCCGGTATCGGCGATGGTCAGATGCAGCCCGTCGGGTTTGACGTTGTGCCAGTGCTTAGCCGTGACCAGGTGCGCCAAGGCATAGTAGGAATCATGCAGCACCATCTTGGGGTTGCCGGAGGTGCCGGAGGAGAAGTACATGAGCATAGGGTCGCCGACATGGGTTTCCACATGCGAGAAGCCCTCATCGGCGTTGCGCACGCCGGTGTTGAAGTCGTGCCAACCCGGGCGCTGCGCGGGAACGGCGCACACACCCTCGGGGCCGGAGAGCGCCGCACCCACCGGGCCGTCGGTTGCCAGCCAGTTGCCATCCGCATCCTGCTCGGTCAAACCGCCGCCGGCGCCGTTGACCAAAAAAAGGTTCTCAACCGAGGGGCACTGATCGATCACGTTGTCCACCACCTGCGCGATGGTGCCGACGGAAGTGCAGATAACGGCCTTGATGGACGCGCCGTTCAAACGATACTCCAGGTCATGCTCTTTGAGCATGAACGTGGCCGGTACCATGACGGCGCCAAGCTTCGCAAGGGCGGTGGCCACGAACCAGAACTGATAATGACGGCGCAAGATCACCATAACCATGTCGCCCTTGCCAACGCCGTGGGCGGCAAGGTAGTCCGCCGTCTTATCCGACCAGCGCTTCATGTCAGCGAACGTGAACAGGTGCTCCTCGCCTTCGGGGTTGCACCACATCATGGCACGGCGGTCAGGGTCGTTCTCCGCGATGTCGTCCACCACGTCGTAGCCGAAATTGAAGGTATCGGGGCACTTCACCTTGAAATCGGTGAGCACGCCCTGCTCATCGTAGGTTTCCTCGCAGTAACGCAGATTGATGTCTCTCATAGTGTTGCCGGACTTCCTTGAAATTTGGTGCGCGGAACCGGACCGAGCACGATGCGGTCGATATGAAGGTTGGTTTTCGGCAAGCAGCCCTAGGCGGGCGCTTGCCTAGATAATGTCTTCCTTCGCCTTCAGAACGACAGCCAGGAATTTGCACGGTGCGCCATCGATGGCGATCATGCCGTGCCCACGTCCGGAATCGTAAAGCAGCATGTCGCCAGGGCCAAGCTCCTCGGTATGCTCCTCGTACTGGAAGCGCATGCGGCCTTCCAGGATGTAATCAAGCTCCTGCCCGGCGTGATACGACAGATGGATGGGCTTATCCTGCAGCTCGGGACGGTAATCGGCGGTGACAAAGAACGGCTCGCACAGCTTGTTGCGATAGTGCGGGGCCTTGTGCAGGTACTCAAGGCCGCTGCGACGCTTGACGGCCAAGCCCTCATCGGCGCGCGTAAGGGTGTAGCCCGTCAGGTGCGGGGTTTCGCCGGTGAGCAGCTCGATAGGGTCGACGCCGAGATTCGCCGCGCATTTATACAGGAAGGTGAACGAAAGCTCCTCCGCCCCCGATTCCTGCGCCTGATACTCCGCCAGGCTGCGGCCGGTGGCGTCTGCCATCTCCTGCATGGTCAGGCCCATATCCTCGCGCAGCGCGCGGATCCTGTTCGCCACCTCTTGATAGTTCGGCTCCATGTAAACCTGACCTCCTCACATGCAATTATCTCAACTTCATAGTAAATGGATGGTACGCGCGAAACTGTTTCCAATATGTTTCATGCCGGCGAAGAAACCTTTGCCGGCATGAAAACGGGGTATGAGATTATTCTTGCGGCTTGCGAACGAAGCGCACGGCGAAGTGCGCATCGGACGAGCCAGGGGCAAGGCGGGTTGCAAGGCAGTTGCGGCCGCACAGCTGGTCGAGCGTGAAGCCGGCGCCCTCTTCGCTTTCCAGGAAGGCCTTCACCACGCCGGCGTTCTCCTCGCGCGTGACCGTGCACGTGGAATACGCCAGCGCACCGCCCGGGGCCACGTGGCCCGCCGCGGCCTTGAGCATGCCCAGCTGGGTTTCCACGAAACCGGCCAGGTCCTCCTCGCTCGTGCGCCAGCGGATCTCGGGATGACGGCGAAGCGTACCCATGCCCGAACACGGGGCGTCCACGAAGATGAACGAGAACATGCGGTCGGGCATGATGTTGTCCAGCTCGAGCGCATTGCCGGCAAAGGCCTCGGTCACCACGACGCCGTACTGCTCGGCGCGCTTCTCAAGCAAGCGCGTCTTGTAGGCGTGGTTGTCGATGGTGACGTACTCCTCGATCTGCGACCCGTACTTGCGGCAGGCGTTGGACTGCAACAGGATGGTCTTCGTAGCGCGGCCGGCGCCGATCTCGAGCACGCTTTCGGGCTTCTCATCGGGAAGCACGTTGGCGGCCACCATCTGCGCAGCGGCGTCGGAGACCAAGATCTTGCCCTGGTCCAGCTGACGGGCAAGCGCGGGCACCAGCAGGGCACGGCTTTCGGGCACGCGCAGGCAGCCCTGCACGTTCATGTCGCCGAGCGCAACCGGCTGCACTTCCTCTTCCGCACGCTCAAAGGCCTTGAGCACATGCTCGTCGTCCACCTTGCAGGCGTTGACGGCCACATACAGCGGGGCCTGCTCATTGGACGCGCGCATAAACTCGATGGCGGCCTGCGGGCCCATCTCCTCCATGAGCTTTTTGGCCATCCACGTGGGGAACGCCTGGGTGCGGGCGAGCGCATCAAGGTCGGTTGCCGGGTTTCCGAACGGGAAATCGATGCGCAGGCGCACGATCTTGTGCAGCACGGCGTTAGCCACGCGCGCCGCAGGGCCCGGGCTGAACGACTTCACCATCTCAACGCCCTGGTCGACGGCCGCATGGGCCTCCTTGCCCAGGAAGATGAGCTCGTAGGTTGAGATCTGCAGCGCGTCACGCGTCTCGCGGAAGATGTCCTCGGGCGTGTCGAGCGCTCGGTCGATGATCTCGTCGAGCGTACCGCGGGCGCTCACCGTGCCAAGGGCGAGCAGCGTGGCGAACGCGCGATCCTCAACGGACATGGTGGACTTGTCGATCACCTGGGCGATGACGTCCTGCGCGAACGCGTTGCGCTCGCGGACGGTGCGCACCACGTCGAGCGCCGCCAAGCGAGCAGGCGTTGCGTTGGACTTGCGACGCGGGCGCGTCGGCTTGGCAGAACCGCGGAAGCCGCCCTTCTCGCCGCCGCGCGATACGCCCTGA
>ERZ838483.575-NODE-575-length-44706-cov-19.127410_pt1 | contig 44706 bp, 48 predicted proteins | sample MGYA00519939_ERZ838483 | MGnify/ENA primary metagenome ERZ838483 (study PRJEB31850, sample SAMEA3708836) | human gut metagenome | biome: human gut; feature: human-associated habitat; material: faeces | place: China | collected 2014 ... | reverse complement strand
AAGCGGCCAGTCCGTCAATCTTGACGGTGACGTTCCCCGGATAATCCATGAGCATGTTATAGATTTGGGCAGCGGCAAAACAGTCCCCACCCGGGCTGTTGATCCAGAGCGTGATATCACCGCTGCCTGCATTCAGTTCTTCCTTGAAAGCCTTCGGCGTCACTTCATCACCCCACCAGGTTTCGTCGGAAATCTGGCCGTCCAGATACAGCGTCCGTTCACTGCCGAAAGAATCCGGTGCTTCGTTAGTCACCCACTTCCAAAATTTATGTTTCATTCGTATCTCCCTTCTGGGCAAAAGCCCCGGCGTCCTTGAGCTTGGTCATGCTGCCATTGACAAGGTATAGATTACCGCCTTCTTCATCCGGCACGGGATTCATATCTTCCATCTCCCGGATATCGTTGGCGGACAGCCAGCCGTTCTGCCGGCCGATGCTGTAGCCCGTCATGCGGCTCTCATAGTCGCCGCGCATGAGACCGTTCACGTTGAACTTCAAGAAATACTGTTTCTTCTCTTCCGGCAGGAACAGCGCTTTCTGCATGGCCTGTTCCCAGCGGATGACCCATGGATCCAGCGTATACTTCACGAATTCCATGGACTGTTGTTCAATATTATTGAAGGAACTTTTCTCCAGGTCGCCAATCATGTGTGGCGGGATGCGGTAGAGCCGGGCAATCTCATCGAGCTGGAACTTCCGTGTTTCCAGGAACTGTGCTTCTTCCGGCGGGATGCCGATTTGCTGGTACTTCATGCCTTCTTCCAGCACAGCCACCTTATGGGCATTGGCACTCCCCCGATAGACGGCATTCCAGGAGTCCCGGACTTTGGCCGGGTCCTTCAGAACGCCCGGATGCTCCAGCACCCCGCTGGGGCTGGCCCCGTTGGCAAAGAAAGAGGCACCGTATTCCTCGCAGGCCATGGTCATGCCCACGGCATTGCGGGCCATGGCAATCGGCGAATAACCGACCAGGCCGTCAAACCCAAGGCCGGGGATATGCAGCACTTCTTCCTTCTGCAGGGCCACCTGCCCATACGGCTTGATGTTCGGATTCTCATCTCCTGTCTTGGTATACAGATAAAAAATCTTTCCCCGTTCATCCCGGCAGACGGTCATCCTGTCCGGCCTGAGCGGGTATAGTCCCTGCACCCGGCCTAACCTGTCGCGGATGATCTGGGCGTAAGCATTGCCCCAGATGAGCAAATGACTCATAAGAGTCTCCCGAAAGATGAACGATGTCATCTCCGGGTTCGGCTCATCATGAAGCAGATGGTACAGCGGATGGTCATAGACCCGCTCCTTGCCGCCCAGTGTGTAGCGGTACAGCTGGAGCGGCAGGGCTGCCAAGGTTTCCGCCAGGATGCGGACACAGGCGTAGACCGCTGTCGTCTGCATGGCCGTGAACTCATTGACCGTCTTGCCACTGGCAGAAGGGCCGAACAGGTAACGGAAATCCGTGCCAACATAATAGTTCTGAGGCTTGTCCCGGGTACGGAACAGGCTGGATAAAAAGGGGATTCTCATAAAATACCTCCAAAAACGGGCACAAAAAAGCACCTGCCATTTTTGCAGATGTCTTTAAAATGCAATAACACCTCGTTCATCATAGACACTGCCACTGCCAGTCCCGTTGCGGATGCAGCGGTCTAGTGCCATGATGGACGCCACGATTCCGTCGATCTTTTCGACGGATTTTTCTTTGTCCGGCTTGATGTTCCCCGCAGGATCTTGGCGCATGACGACGTTGCCGGCCATCCATTTGAGGACGGGATTGCCACCATGGATGATGTTCCCTTCCATTAGAAGCTTGAACAGCTCCTTCGACGGCGGCGACATATCCTTGAACCCCTGGCCGAAAGGCACCATGGTAAAGCCCATGTCCTCAAGATTCTGCACCATCTGGGTGGCGTTCCAGCGGTCGTAGGCGATTTCCCGAATGTGGTAGTTTTCCCCCAGGCGTTCGATGAACTTCTCGATGAAGCCGTAATGGATGACATTCCCTTCCGTCATCTGGATGAAGCCCTGCTTCTGCCAGACGTCGTAAAGCACATGGTCACGCCGACAGCGAAGTTCCAGTGTGTCTTCCGGCAGCCAGAAGAATGGCAACAGGATGTATTTCTCATCATCGCTCCGTGGCGGGAAAGCCAATACCAAGGCCGTAATATCCGATGTGCTGGATAAGTCCAGTCCGCCGTAGCACATCCGCCCCCGCAGGTAATCCAGGTCAATAGGAAGATTTCCCTTGTCGTAGACCTGTTCCGGTATCCAGCGGATGCTGGCCGAAGTCCAGATATTCAATCTGAGCTGCTTGAACACATTCTCCTCAGCGGGATTCTCGATAGCGTTCTGGTACGCTTCCCGGACGCGGTCGATTTGGATGGTGTGGCCAAGGGAAGGATTCGCTTTGTACCAGTTGGCTTCATCTGTCCAGTCCGCTTCCCCTTCCAGGCCATAGACAACGGGGTAAAAGGTGTAGTCTTTCTTTCGGCCCGCCATCAAGTCAAGGGCCTTTGTGTGCAGCTCATAGCAGATACTGTTCTTGTCGTTGCCCGCCGTCGTGATGATGAAGAAGAGCGGCTGCTCCCGGGCATCGCCGGAGCCTTTGGTCAGGACATCATAGAGCTTGCGGTTCGGCTGGGCGTGGATTTCGTCAAAGACCAGGCCCGACACATTGAGTCCATGTTTGGTCCCGGTTTCCGCCGACAGCACCTGGTAGAACCCGGCGTTGCGATAATTGATGATGCGCTTGCCCGCCGTCCGTATCTTGGAGCGGCGCATCAGGGCCGGACTCATCTCGACCATCTGCCGTGCCACATCAAAGACAATGGACGCCTGGTTTCGGTCACAGGCCGCACCATACACTTCGGCACTCGGTTCGTTATCGGCATAAAGAAGGTACAAAGCGATAGCGGCAGCCAGCTCGCTCTTTCCGTTCTTCTTTGGAACCTCTATATAGGCCGTCAGGAACTGCCGCTTGCCGTTTTCCTTGACGATGCCGAAGAGATCACGCACAATCTGTTCCTGCCACGGCAGGAACAGGAACGGCTGCCCGGCCCATTTGCCTTTGGTATGACAGAGATGCTCGATGAAGGCAACCGCCCTGTCGGCCTTGTCCTTGTTGTAATGGGAATCCGGCAGCATGAACGCTGACGGCCTATATACAAACGCCAAACCACTCACCCCCTTAGAATCAATTCCATTTCATCCACTTCCCGTTCGCCGCCCGTGTCTTCTCCAATCATGCGGCTCCGGGCAGACGGCGTCAGGCCGAACTGCTCGCAGAACTTCAGCATGATCTTGAGGTTCGTTTGGGCGATGGACACCTGCGGTACCTGCTGCAGGTAGCCGTTCGGCGTCCGTACCATGTCGCCGTGCTGGGTAATGAATTCCTCAGCCCCTTTCCAGCGGGCGTAGGCCTGACAGTAACCGGCGAAAGCGGCACGGTCGATTTCCGTCAGCATCCCCATCTCGGCGAGGACTTTTCCGAGCCGCTTCCATTCTTTCTTGGCGTCGTCTTCCAGCCACTCCGGACAGCGCGGCAGTTTGCCCTTGGGCATGGGTTCTTTCTTATTGAGCGGCCGATGGCCGGGATTGCCCTCCAACACTTTGAGGGCTGTCGGTTTCGGCTTCCTTCCTCGTACTGCCAAGCCATACACCTCCTTTCCGTAATAAAAAACAGCCCCGAAGGGCTGTCTGTGTGTTAAGTTAGAAATCTTCCAGTTCGTCCGCTACGCATTCCAGCCAGGGACCGGCTTCGTCGAGACTGCTAAATTCGGCTCTGGGAAAACCGTAAGGGCTGTCCATGGTGCCAATTCCAAATTCTGTAAGCCAGAGGCTTTCGTTGGTGATGATATACTTTCCAAGGTAATGGAAAAGGTAAGCAGTGTCATCCAAGTAATCCAGAGCTTCTTTCGCCTTTTCAGAAAGGTTTTCCGGCCAGTCCATCGCTACTGCGGTGGCTCCGTATGCTCCATCCAGGTTCTGTTTGTCGATTGCGTTCAAGTTTTTCATGTTTTTTCCTCGCTTTCATGTGCTTTTTTTTTGGGGGGGTCCCCTTTGGTCATGTATATATATCACTCTAAAAGCACATAATAACAAGTTTTATATTGAGAATTTATGCATTTTATTAGGAATACGGATGAGAAAAGAGAGCTGATTCCCAGCCCTCTTTTGGTGCCTGCTTCTTAGCAGAAGCTGATGGTCAGCATCCCGTTCCCCATCCACCAGCTGTTTTCTACCCAGGGGTCTTCCCTAAAAATCTGCTTTGCTTCTTTGATTTTTCTTTCCATGTCTTCCTTGCCGAACTGTTCGCAGGCGGCTTTCTTACTGATTCTCTTCCCATCCAAGGTAATGATTGTTCTCATCGTTGTTTCCTCGCTTTCTTATGCTTTGAGTGTTTTCCCTTTCGGTATGTATATATATATCACTCTAAACGCATAATATAGCAAGTCATTTCTGATGGATTATTTGAGGATTTTCCATTCATCTACCCCCGGCACCAGACCAAGGCTGCAGCCCGTATCCCATGACACATGGATGGTTCCCAAGTCATCAATGTATTGCACCGTACCTTCTGTTCCCTGCGCCGGTGCCTGCGGATCCTCCATATAAATCAGCTTCACCCGCATCCCTGCCATGCCTGCTTTACTGGTTTCCAGTGCTTTTTTCAGGATGGTGCGGTCGAAGCCGAATTTCCGGTAATCCCGGTCCATCTGCTCATAATACCAAGGGAATGGCATCCCGCAGTGACGGTCTTCATGCATGATGTAGACCAGCCCCGTAATCGTCCCGCTTCCCGTTTGCACTTTGACATCTTTCTTGTAGTAGAACGTCGGGAAACCTTCGTAGCGGTCCAGCCTTTTTTCGTCAGTTCTGGAAATTGTCCAGATGGTGACCGGAACACAGCTCCCGGCCTTCGGTTCGATGGTGGCGTAGCAGCCCGTCAGCGAGCCTTTGAAAAGCAGCTCGTAGCCCTGAATGAATCCCGTCCCCACAAGGACGGCGTCGCGGCACCGTACGGCCATCTGCCGTTCGTCCATATTGCTCCCGTAAGCGATGTAGTATTTCTTCATATTGCTCATCCTTTCTGAAGGGAATGTCCTTCTACCCCCTTAAGGGCAGCCGGGGCTGCCCTGTGTGCGGTTTATCGTTCCCTTCAGGCGGCTGCGTGTCTCCATGCGGCGTTGCCCGTCAGGTTCTTCAAAAGGTGATGGCGGCAGGTCTTGAACTCGTCGCCGATCAGGCCAAGCCGGAGCATCCAGCAGCGGAAGGCGTATTTTTCATTGTCCGTTTCGGTCTTCCGTACCGAGGCTTTCTTCTGGGTCAGTGCCTGATGCGTCATGGCAAGGCAGAACTGGATGTAGGCTTTGATTTCGCCGGCGTGGAGGGTGCCGTTGAAAAGGCGGAACTCGACGGTGCCTTTGGTGAAGGTGGCGTGGAGGTTCAAGCCGTGGTAGCGGCTGCTGTTGTAATGCATGTTCCGTCCGCAGGGTGCTTCCATGTACCAGAGGTCTGCGAATTTCGCCATCGTCGCTGGCCGTTTCTTGTTCAGCTCTTTGAGGAACCGTTCGTTGGTCTTGCGGCAGTAGCGGTGTTCCCTGCCCGGATTGATGCTCAGTGCGCGGTAGATCAGGTCTTCCTTGCTGTAAAAGACGTTCACCAGATTCCGCAGGGTCTTCGGCGTGAACCGTTCCGCCCCCACATGGATGTGGATGCCGCAGGAGCTGTTGGCAAAAGCGCCGGCTCTGCGCAGGGTGCGGATGAGTTCCTGCAGGCTCGGGATGTCGTCGTAGGAAAGGATGGGGCTGACCACTTCGGTGCGGTAGTTCGTCGTTGCTTCAACAGTGCGTCCGCCGGCCTTCTTTTCAGGAAACAGGCTGGAGTCATTCATGGCTTTCCATTTCCGGCCCTGTCCGTCTTCCGCGATGTAGGTGTCGTAGGCGCCGCCTTCGTGGTATTTGCGTCCCGTCCCGAAGAAGGTGGCCATCAGGCTGGCCGCCTTGCTGCGGGTGATTCCTGTCATTTCGATTTCAATGCCAAAGTGCTGTGTTTTCATAATTTTCTCTGTCCTTTCTATGTGTGCGTGTGTTCTTTCGGTACACTATATATCACTCTAAAGGTACACAATAGCAAGTCATTTTGAGAATAATTATGGATTAATTTTGCCGGTTCCGGTGTGCTTTCACCCGCTCTGCATGACGCTTTGCTTCTTCTTCCGTGCGGAAAGCACTCCAGCCGTTGAGGTCTTTCATCAAGGCCATGCGGGATTCATGGCTGGCTTTGGTTCCCATGCCGATGCGCAGGAGCCAGCTCCTGAAGTAGTACTTTTCGTTCTCCGGTTTCTTCACCGCAGGCTGTACCCGCTTTGCTTTGCGGGCCGCACTGATTAGAAAAGCGAAGAGTTCCACCATGGCCCGGTTCTTTACGGCGTTTCCCGTGTCGGCAAAGCAGAAGGTCACCGATTCTTCATTCAGGCGGATGCCCTTATTGCCGCTCTGACAGGTGCCGTACACCTTGAAGAAGGAAGCGGCGTCGGTCAGTGTGGCTTCTTTCAGGGCTGTCACGCAGTCTTCTGTAATGTGGAAGTTCGCGGAGCCTGCCGCGCGGTTCAGCAGGTACTGCTGGGCGCTGAGGGTGAAGATCAGGCTGCGGAGATGGATGCCGTCCATCCCGCCAAGGGGAACACCGACTTCGATGGTTTCTGTTTCGGTTTCTGCTTCCGGTTCCACCAGCCCTTCCTCTTCGAGGAAGCAGCGCAGGGCCTGCTGCGTCTTTTCGTCATCGCATTCGATTTCCCCGCTTCGGAGGATGCGGAAACCGCTGCCTTCAAAGGCGAAGGTCGGAGTTCCTGCATAGTGCAGCTTTTCGTCATGGTTGAAGGGGATCAGGCGTTTCGCCAGTTCCTTGCGGTCGTCCAGATTGGTTTTGATGGTCATGGGTATGTACCTCCTTTTTTTGTTAGTACATATATCACTCTGAACGCCGATAATAGCAAGTCATTCTGACGATTTAGTTTCTGTATCCTGAAAGAAATATGCAATCCCTGAAAGCACGAACCAGACGCAGGGCAGCGCCACACCGTTGCCCCACATCTTGTACTCTGCAGAATCCCGATATGGATTCAGCAGCCATTTAATGATCTGATTCCTTATCTTTGGTTTCGTCGTTTTGCCCAGTGCCCTGCGGTGCGTCTCAAACACATCCTGCCAGAACCGGATATCCTCTTCCGTCGGGTTCTCCGTTGCAAGGCCGCTGCACCACCAGTCCGGGAATCCCTGGAGTCTTGCACACTCTGACGGCATCAGGCGTCGGACACGGGCATGGCTGTTGATGAGCGGCGGGTCCTTATAATCCGTAGCCACCAAGGAACTGGCCACTTCTTTTGCCGCCCGGGTGAAATGGGAATTCTTGCTGGCACTGTAGGTCAGCTCCACCACAGCGATGCCGCCCTGGTTGCTCCCCGGTACATTTCCCGAACGGTCGACGGTCCGGCAGGTATCGCTCTCATAGATATGGTTCCGCATATTGCGGGTGCCGTCCGAGGTCTGCCGTACATCATAAGTTTTCTTTTCTCTGTTGCCCCCGCCCTGCAGGACCAGCGGCTGGTTGTTGCCGCCCGTCCCGTACCGCGCCGTGAGTGATGGGTTCACAGAGAGCGGCCCCTTGTACCGGGCATCGGCTCCATGGTTCTCAAACACCGGACCCGGCAGATTGACGATGACCGGAGGATGATGGGCTTCTGCCCGTAAGGTGTTCGTCCGCTCTTCCGTCACATCCATTCGGATGCCGCCCTGGTCATTCAGGCAGATTGTGCCTGCCGTTCCAGGGCCAGACGCAAGACGTCCGGCAGCACCCTGCCATGCTCGGAAGCCCTGCGCAGAATACCCTGACAGGCCCTCGGACTCAAATAGAACCTTTCCGGCACTTTGTCCATCAAAATCTGCGACAAGGTAGATGCGCTTTCTTCGCTGGGGGACGCCCCAGTATTGGGCATCGAGGACGCGCCAGGCCACAGAGTACCCGTTTCCCAGGATGCATCCCGCAGGCTGCCATCTGGCACAGCCAGCCACTGAAACCGCAGGGTCTTTGATGCGGCAGATTTCTTCAAGAACCGTCCGGAAGTCCTCTCCCTTGTTGCTGGAGAAAGCCCCAGGGACATTCTCCCACACGATATATCTTGGATATTGTCCATTCGTTTCTTCCCTCATTTCCTTCACGATGCGCACTGCCTGATAGAACAGCGAGGACTGCGAACCGCCAAGGCCATCCCTTTTTCCGGCAATCGACATATCCTGGCAGGGACTGCCGAAGGTAATGATGTCTACCGGCTCGATTTGTGCGCCGTTTATGGCACTCACATCGCCGTAATGCTTCACAGATGGCAGCCGTCTCGTCGTCACGCGGATGGGGAACGGCTCGATTTCCGAGTTCCATACAGGACGGATGCCCGCCAGGATGGCGCCCAGTTCAAAGCCGCCGCTCCCGGAGAACAGGCTGCCCAGCTTAATCTGTTCCATCATCTGCCACCTCCGCATACGGGATTTTCTCATCCCCGCGCAGGATAAACACACCCGCGTCCCCATATTCACTGATGTAGCGCCTGACGATGACGTCGACGAACTTCTCGTCCAGCTCGATGCCGTAACAGATGCGGCCCGTCTGCTGGCAGGCCATGAGCGTAGAACCGGAACCGAGGAACGGGTCCAGGATGATGCAGTGGCTCATGGATGAATTCTGTATAGGATAGGCCATGAGAGCTACAGGCTTCATGGTGGGATGCTCTTTGCTGGCTTTCGGCCGGTCGTATTCCCAGATGGTCGTCTGCTTGCGGTCGGAATACCATTGATGCCTGCCGTTCAGCTTCCAGCCAAAAAGGCACGGTTCATGCTGCCATTGATACGGGCTACGTCCCAGTACCAGGGCGTTCTTCTTCCAGATGCAGCAGCCGGACAGGTAAAAGCCTGCGTCCTTGAATGCCTTGCGGAAGTTCAGCCCCTGGGTATCTGCGTGGAATACATAGATGGAAGCATCCTGCTCCATGTTCTGTTCCATATTGACGAAGGCCGCGAAAAGGAACTGGTAGAACTTGTCATCCGGCATATTGTCGTTCTTAATCTTGCCGGCCGTTTCTTCGACATCGACGTTATACGGCGGATCCGTCAGCACCATGTTGGCCTTCTTCCCCGCCATCAGCCGTTCATAGGTTTCCGGCAGCGTCGCATCGCCACAGATGACGCGGTGGTCACCCAGGAACCAGATATCTCCCGTCCGGGCGACGGTCGGCTTTGCCAGTTCACCGTCGACATCAAAGTCATCTTCCTTGATTTTCTTGTTGTACACTTTCGAGAAGAGCTGCTCGACTTCCGGTGCTTCAAAGCCCGTCAGGTCGACGTTGAAGTCGACGCTCTGCAAATCGACGATGAGGTCGGCCAGGAGCTGTTCGTTCCAAGCACCCGTGATTTTATTGAGTGCGATGTTGAGCGCCTTGACCTTATGCTCATCCTCGATATGGACAACGACACACTGGACTTCTTCGTAGCCCAGATTCTTCAGTACGGTCAGGCGCTGATGCCCGCCGATGACCGTCATGTCGTAATTGACGATGATGGGTTCCACATAGCCAAACTCCTGAATGGACTTCTTGATTTTCTCGTATTCCTTGTCGCCAGGCTTCAGCTGCTTCCTGGGGTTATATGCCGCAGGCTTCAGCTGGCCGATGGGCAGCATCTTCCATTCCATATCCGATGTCTTCACACGCTTGCTCCTCTCTGAAGGCAGCCGCCACCGCTCTGCCGTAACCGGCGAGGTGGTGCCACCTGCAATAATTCCGTACGCTGTCCCGTGACAGCTTGGTCTTCCTGGCGATGGCTTTGTAGCCCATCCCCTGCTTCCGCATGGCTTCTATCTGCCGGCGCTGGCAGTCGTTCATGACAGGCTCCTTTCACACAACAAAAAAGCTCCGGGCCAAATAGCCTGGAGCAGGTGATTCGATTTTAGATGCCGGGTATCCCCCCTTATGAATTTCGCGTTTTTTCACGTTTGAGGGGGCGGCGGTCATGTTCGAAAGGATCACAGAGATTTGCATCCCCCCGCCTTTACAACACAACTCGTTCAATTTATGGTATGATATAAATAACTTATGTATATCATCAAACAAAGATATTATGAAAGGATGTGTTGTGATGAAAAAATACCTGCTTGCCTTACTGTTCATGCTTTGTACGGTTTCACAAGCATTTGCATCTGATTGGTATTTTGCTGGAAGCTCTTATCGAGTACAAGCTTATATTGATAACGCCTCAGTTCGCAAAAATGAAAGTGAAGCAATCGTATGGGTTAAGTATATAAAACTAAATGGAGATTACGATCTATACGAAACGCGTTTTACTCGCACTCCACCCACAACCTCCATTTTATATGCTGTATCTTATACAGCGAACGGAGAATTAATATCATCTTTTAGCACTTCGCCTGATGACAGGACGCCTGACCCAATCGCTCCTGATTCTCTTGATGATAGTATGTGGCATCTCATCTGGCCTTATTAATACTTATACTCGACGTTCCGGTCTTCCGTCATCGTCTTATGATCATGGCAGCTCTTGCAAAGGGGCTGCCAGTTTTTTTCGTCCCAGAATAGCTTTGCATCACCACGATGAGGTGTGATATGGTCGACGACCGTCGCGGGGACGAGGCGTCCCTTTGCCTTGCAGCGAACGCACCAGGGATGACGTTTCAAAAAGAACTTCCTGGCCTTCTGCCACTCTCGACCGTAGCCACGTGTCTCTGCACTGGCCCGGTCGCCCTGGCACTGCCATTCGTGTTCGTCACAATATTTTCTTCCATAGGGTACCAGTCTGGGGCAGCCCGGATACTTGCAGGGCGTCTTCGGTCTTCTTGGCATCTTCATCATCTCCGGCATCAAAAAAGGACCGATGGCATTTCGCCACGGTCCTTCATTCTTTTTATAAACAGGTCAATAAAACATCATGTCCATCGCCGCTTCGTCCAGGACAGCTTCCGTTACCTTTTCTGATATGAAGTCGTAACATCGGGGTATATGACGCACCCATAGATGCTTGTCACTCGAATCCATGATGTACAACCGCCTTGCCAGGCTGTTCCCTAACTTTTTGGTATACTCGCCACCCGCTTCAAAGGTCTCAGCGATTACAGGATAGCAGAACTCTTTTCTTACCCATTCTGCATAACGCGGTACATCATGCTCATGCCCAAGCTGCATCTGGAAACATAGGGCATCCCACCAATTTTGTATTTCAAAAGACGGTTCATAACCTATCCTATCGGTCCGTTTCTTCATTCGTTCGATGCTTTCAGAAACGAACCCGTTCAGCATCCTGGTTGCCAGGGAAGTGGATACTGTCTTGAACAGCTTCCGCTGCATAGCAAGTTCATGAAGAATCGACAGCACCAGCATGCTGCATGCATCCACCTTTTCCTGCTCTGTTTCCAGTGCCTTGGGAAGCGGCTTCTGATGCTTCATAAACACAGCCCGTATAGCATCTGTTTTTTCTGGCATTTCAACAATGTCCCTGATACACTCTCGGAGCCATTGCTGATATAACTGATCCTTCTTACACCACTTTTTTCGGTTGTGTTCCCTTTCCCAGGCATCCACCTCATCAATAGGCGGTTGTTCCAGATAGCAGTAACAATCCCAATCATTCCGGTGGAGCCGTACATATTCACTGCATAACAAAGGAAAGGTCCTGGTATGATACATTTTACTCTTCATCTTTTTTGCACATGCCTTCAGCTGGCTGGCCAGATGTCGTTCCTCTTTTGTCAAAGATACACACCTTCTTCAGTCCGTTTTTCTATGGATTTATTATATCATACTTTTGTCTTGTTCTTTAAATTTTATTGAACATTCAAAATATTTTAAAGTGTGTCTTTATGATTCGCCCCGGCTGCTGCTTACAGGCGCTTTCCTTTATTTTCTTGCATCAAAAAAGGACCGATGGCTCATAACCACGGTCCTTCATCCTTTTCGTGCTGATTATAGTATATCCTACAGAACACCCTGACATCAAGTGCTGTTCAACTGACATCTAGTGACATTCATCGGGAATCTCGATGTTTTTCAAGGCGTCTTCGTGAAGCCGGTACACCTGCCGGACATGCAGCCCCAGCGTTTCAGCGATAGCGGCCCAATCCTTAAAGGCCAGATACCGCAGCTCCAGGACAACGCGTTCCCTTTCATCCGGCACCCGGTTAATGGCTTTCATGATGTTGCCCTTGAGTTCTACCAGGCCATCAATAGCTTCGTCCACTTCGTGTTCCATATCCATCATCTTGGCAATCGTTTCTTCCAGACGGTGCGGATTTGGTGTCCCACTCGGCGGCACGGGACTCAGCGCCGATGAGGCTTTAGTGGCCAGTTGCCGCAAGGCTGACACCTGCTCCAGTTTGCTGTCGATTTGCAGATTAATATTTCGTGCCTGTTCTAAATAGGCTTTGGCTTCCATGGTTCGATTGACTCCTTCTCTTTCCTCTTTCATAGTATACCCCCATTTCACACATTCGTCATTTTCAAGTCCGCTCGAACGGCATCAATCAGTGCCGCTTGGGTCCCGTCCTTATGTTCCAGCACTTTCAGGATGCGTTCATCAATGGTGCCTTTCGCCACAATGTGCTGGACGACGACAGTCTGTTCCGTCTGCCCCTGCCGCCAAAGCCGGGCCACCGTCTGCTGATACAGCTCCAAGCTCCAGGTCAGGGTGAACCAAATCAGGATGGAACCGCCGCGCTGCAGATTGAGTCCATGGCCGGCTGAGGCAGGATGGATAAGGGCCACTGGGATTTTCCCCGCGTTCCAGTCGGTAAAGTCCTTCGAGGACTTCAGCTCCCGCACTGTCATCCGCTTCTGGATGCGTTCCTTATCGTGCTTGAACCAGTATGCCACCAGAACCGGCTTCCCGTTTGCACTTTCCACCAGGTCTTCCAGGGCATCCAGCTTCCGGTCATGGATGGTCACGATGCCTTTGTCATCGGTGTAGATGGCACCGCTGGCAATCTGGCATAGTTTTAACGTGAGGGAAGCAGCATTGGCAGCAGTGACCTCGCCGTCTGGCAGTTCCAGGACGAGGGACTTCTTCAATTCATCGTACCGCTTCCTTTCCTCATCACTGAGATGGACTTCCTTGGTTACGCTCACCAGCTCCGGCATCTTCAAATAATTCCTGGCCTTCATGGATACGGTGATATCAGAAATCTGATGATAGATGGCGTCCGCCGCGCCTGGAAGCGGCTTATATGAATAGACAATCTGGCCGTTGTACCGATCCGGTTTAAAGTACAGGTTCCGGTACTGGCTGATGAACCGCCCCAGCCGTTCGCCCATATCTAGGAGCCTGAACTCGGCCCAGAGGTCCATCAACCCGTTCCCGGTTGGTGTCCCCGTCAGCCCTACGATGCGTTTCACCTTAGGACGCATAGCCTTCATGGCCTTGAAGCGCTTGGACTGGTGGTTCTTGAAACTCGACAGCTCATCCAGTACGACCATGTCAAAAGACAGCTTGCAGTGTTCATAGAGCCAGACCAGATTTTCCCGGTTCACGATGTAGATGTCGGCTTTTTTCTGCAAGGCCCTCCTCCGCTCTGCCGCAGTGCCTACGACAACGGAACAGGTCAGGTCTTTCAGGTGATCCCATTTCTGGATTTCTTCCGGCCAGGTATCCCTGGCAACCCTAAGGGGCGCTACGACCAGTACCCGTTTCACTTCAAAGGTATCATACATGAGGTCACGGATGGCCGTCAGCGTCGTCACCGTTTTGCCCTCAGCCAAGGCCCATATCAAGAAAGACGGCAGAGATTTTATGCTGCTTGATATAGTCGATGGCATATTTCTGGTAGTCATGTGGTATGAACCTCATTTGGCACCACCTCCTTTCCCATCAGGTGCGTGGGCGATGGTTTCCAGCACTCCCGGAATCCCCGTAATGGCATCCAAGACGAATACCTGATAGCCCAATCGCCGTAGCATGGCATGACGCTTTAGTTGCAATGGCCGCGGCTTTTGCCCCGGCGCCTTCACTTCCACAAAGCCCATCTTCCCATCAGCCAATAGGATTAAGCGGTCCGGCATACCGGCGAATGATGGCGAAACAAACTTCAATGCCTTACCACCAGCCTTCTCCGTTTCCATCACCAGGTGGTGTTCGATTACTTTTTCCCGCATATTTATCACCTCATTTAGGTCCGGGTGACGGTCGATGACGGTCTATTCTATAACTCTCCTTTAGGACTGTTTTTTAGGAAAATATCTCTATAGAAGAGTTTATGAAATGACCGTCACCGACCGTCACCTTTGCCCTCTAATCCAGAAAATCCGTCACTTTTACCTGCAGGCCATAGACCATACGGCTATTTTTGCTCCGCCTCCGTTCAAAGCCGGCATTTTCCAGAGCTGCATAAAAGTCTGTCGTACTTCTTGTATATTCATTCATCTGCTGACAATACGCCCGATAAGCCGTATAGAGTTCCCCCGACTTGGTGGAAAAGGCAGGGTCCACATCACAGCAATCATCCAGGAAATGACGCAGCCAGTCATTCTGCCCACGATATTTTTGGATGGCATCCTGCACACAAGGCGGTGGCGTCAGATGGTACTCATTGGCAATGACCCGCTCTGCCCCTTCGATAATCCACTGCAGGATGGCAGGGCCGGCTTTCTCCACCAGGTAGTCTGCGTAGTTCTTGATATCACTTTTCCCTTCGAACTGGGCCTTGAAGGGCATAACGATAAGACGCCGCCAGGTTCCTTCATCATTGGCGCCTACCCTGGGCAGATGATTCGTGTAAAGGACCAGCGTGTGTGTCGGTACGAACTTAAAGGGATCCTTATATTTCTTTTCGCCGCTCACCTCATCGGTCGAGCAGAGCTGTTTCAGGATGGACGTAGAGAGCCGGACGCCCTCTTCCATTTCGGCGGCAATGATCATCCGCTTCCCTTTAAGCTCGGCCATTTCCGGACGGACGTTCCTCTTGCAGCCGGCCGTCAGGGCATCGGCAGAGATTCCGCCACAGTAACTGCCAAGGACCCGGGCCAGGGAGTTCCAGTAGGTCGATTTGCCGTTGCGGCCATCGCCATACGCAATGACCAGGGCTTCCACATAGACTTTTCCAATGGCCATAAGACCGCTGATTTCCTGGGCATAGCCGATGAGAGCCGTGTCACCGGTAAAGAACTGCTGGACGGCTTGTTCCCAGATAGCTTTCCCTTCGCTACCCGGGTCTACGGCAGTACATTTCGTGATGAAGTCCGAAGCCTTATGTTCCTGCTGTCCCCGCATCCCTTTCCGCAAGTCATACGTATAAGACGGGGTGTTCAGCAGGAATTCATCTGCATCCAGTGCCTGGATGGGCATCTGGACCATGGGCTTCAGTGCCTGCAGTGCCGACAGGATATAGCGCATATCCCGGCGCTTCAGGACAAACTTCCGGTACGCTTCTGCGGCAAGGTAGGCGGCGTAGACTTTGGCCTGTTTTTCCTTGATCATCTTTTCGAGGTTCCGTCCGCCCTTGCGGATAATGTCTTCCGGAAGGCCAGACTTCGAAAGCTCCCTGATTGCCTGTTCGGACTGTTCATTGGCGTCAGCGAGCTGCAAATCCAGAAATTCTTCTGCCGCGCCGACCGCTGCCTGCCGCGACTCTTCCCAGCAGATGCCGTCGTAGCGGATGAAATCCGTGCTGTCGGTGTAGCGCAGTTCATTACCATATTCCCTGGCGATGACCTTGGCCTGGCCTATATCCGAGTAATCCTCCGGCCGCAGGGAGTCCCGGGTGCCGAAGTCGTTGTTGTATTCATCCGGGCTGACGTAGCCGTCCTGTTGGGCGATGCGCTTACCAAAGCGCACAGCACTGCCCCAGATGGTATTCAGCTCAGCGTCGGGAAGCGGCGGGTCACACTTTTCCGCTTCGTCGAGGAAAATCTGATACGCCTTTTCTGTCGCCCCGTAACGTTTGATGACGCGGCCGGCAAAACGGCTCATGGTGCTGTTCCGGCGTCCGACCGGGATACTGCGCGACTCAAGCTCTCCCACTTTGAGTACCTGGTCGATTGTCGTTTCTCCGTCCTGCCACAACACTTTCTCGACGGGACAGCCATAGATGAACCGGGCCGCATCGAGGGCTGCTTCATCGAAGAAGGGATAGGCGTGATGAATCGCCCGTTTCAGTTCTGTATAGTGCTGTTCATCCGTGATATCTGGAATCCCGAAATAGGCATGGAAGCGCGGTCTGGCACACTTCCCGTCCTTGGGTTTCATGTGATTCCTTGACGGCACGACGGCCACCGAGACTTTCGGCAGCATGGCCAGGAGCTTTTCCGGGGTCACCCATTCGGCAGGATTCTCCGAGTGGGTGTTGTCACAATCCATGACTAGGACGTTGGCAGAGAGAAAGTTCTCCCGCTTCCGATAACAATCTTTGAAGGCTACGCAGACATGATCGAAAGCGGCAGCCGCTTTCAGGTCTTCAGCACAGCTGATTTTTTGCTGCCTGGGATAGCGGCAGTTCGCTTCCACGCCAACAAAGTCTGACCTATAAAGTGTAAAATCCATCTTATTTCACCTCGTTAATATACCGAATTGGTTTTCCTTTTCTTTTGGCGTACTGGATTTCTTTTTCCATTCCCGCCGAAATTACATCACCAAAGACCCAGAGTTCGACGCAGCGGGACAATAGGGCGATATCCATAAAGAGTGCCAGTTCCCGTTCCGATTCTTCATCGAGGAACTGCGGAAGATACAGATGCGGTGCCAGAGGAATACATCCTTGGTCTACTGTATAGCGGCAATAGGCACAGGCTTTCCGGATATTTTCTTCCACATCACCGGCATAGGGCGAACAAACGTATACAACAGGCATGAACGGGAACCTTTGGGGTTCCACGTTCATGATTGCCTGATACGCCGTCGGGTCGGGATAGTGTTCTGCATTACGTTTCAGATTTCTTTCCATGCAGTTCCATCCACCCCTCCGCACATTCATCGCACAATACTGCTGTCCCCACCAAATCGGCGTCACTGTCTGACAAGACATCCTGCAGATTGACAGGCACTTCCCTGCCGCAGACCGGACAGCGGCAGAAGACGTTTTCATCATTGATTTCAACCGTCACATCGACACCATCCTTAAGTGGTTCTTTTACGTAAAACATGTATTATCCCTCCAGTTCAGTTTTGTAATACGCCATGAGCATCTGTTTCCGTTGCTGGAAATCCGGACAGGAATACAAGAGACCGTAGTCCAGATGCTGAAGCCGGTCCAGGTCATGGATTTGCTGTGCCGCCAGGTACGGCCGGATGCTCTGCCCTTTTTCGATGCCGTTGGCCAGCCGGAACTGTTTAGCAGACATCCCCAGGACGATGCGGTTCAGCATGTCGGCTTCATTACTGAAGTGATATGCCTTAGGACTTTCATGCAGCCGGCAGATCATCTCGGTCAGCATCGGGAATTCCTGCCGGGCAGACAGGAGTGACCGGACACACTGTTCCATCTCGTTGAAGCGCTGGATGTAGAGTTCCTTGAAGTGCATCGCCTTCGGTCCCGTGTAGCCCATGACCAGCATGGTGAACCCATCGCGGGTCAGCAGGTAACGTGGCAGTTTTCTTCCCCTGGCATCCTTGTAAGTACTGAGCATAAAATTATCATGGATGAAATTTTCACTGAGTCCAGATTTGGGCTCAATGATTCTGGCAATATCTCGCAACACATGACGATGCTTCTTATCAAAAACATCAGCAACAAACAGACTGTCGACCCTAGCCACACCTCCCTGGTCTGCAAACACACCGTAGTCGTCTTCCGGAATCAAAAATTTCATAGCGAATCCCGCCTTTCCTAAAATAAATGTCCGAGGAAATTCCCTCTGATAGTGAAAGGACAGAATCCATTGCTTTAAGTACCAAAAATAAAATTTTTAATTTTCTAAAATTTGTTGTGCGGCAATTATTTTATTTATTACCCAAAGATAGTAGAATATAAACAGAATCAAAAAAATAAAGAAGGAGGCTGATTGCACATGTGTTTTAGGCAAAAAATATTTGCTTATCTATCCGTATTTTTCTTTTGTCTGGCTTTTTTCCTGATAGATTCTGCTCAGGCGCAAGCCACAGAATTTACCACTCCTGAGAAAGGGACTTTTTTATATCTGGACACACGTCAGCTGGATGTTCGCTATGATAATGAGCCATTAAAATTTGTTCTTCAAAACGATGGAACGCTGCGATTGATGAGCATGGACGGGGACAAGGATTATATGTCCTTCATCAACTATTTTGGTATCAAAGGCGGCGCGGGGTATAAAGTACGCACTATCCGCACAAGTGATCCCGACATGACATTCTTCGAAATCAATGCGGATGCCGGTGCACATGCGATGAATTGCGGTTATTGGCTCATTGGCAAACATGATGGACAATGGGTTACCTATATATCACTGGATGACTTAGCTAACATGGGGTTCACTCTTGGCAAATGGCACCAAATCAAGACAAAAATAAATGAAGATGGAACCGGGCGTTTCATCCTAATCAGCCAGCATGAATACATGCCACCTGGAGCCCAGTATGGCTATCAAAGACGTATGGCTACAGATTTACAGCTAGAATTATTTTGGGACCAGGATGCACAATGGTTTGGTATGCGTAGTTTATAAGTAAATTACAGAGAAAGCAGGCGGCACAAGGTCGCCTGCTTTTTTTTTAGTCTTTTTGGTAAAAGCTACATTCGTAGCCATCAGCTCGTAAAAGAAGCCCTTTGGCCCAGGACGGAGTCCGCCCCATCTGTTCACAGATGGCAGTCACACTAGTGTCTTTTGGACACTCGATAATCAGTTCATCATGAACATGTCCGACAATATCCATGCAACTCAGCGTCTGCATGGCATAGCAGAGGATGTCACGACTGATGGCCTGGACAATATTTTCTACAAACTTTGGCCCATAGCTTTCGAGACGTTCCCATTTTTTAGTGGCTCCAATGCCTTCATAGGTAACGGACTCACCACCGAATTTATTCTGACCAATTTTCGGTTTCACGTAGGAAAGGCGGCGTCCACTTGGCAGACGGATGAACAGCATACCACTCTGCCAAAGGAAGCGGATGCCCTGGGTTTCCTTCGGGATGTGTGTCTTGATGACCTGTTTCACGCAGCGGTCGACGTCCCACCAGAACTGGACGATGTGCGGATTCGCCGAGCGCCAAGAATCGACTAGGGGCTGCAGTTCTTCTTCGGCAAGCCCCATGTCGAGGGCGCCCATGGCTTTCAAAGCGCCCACTGATCCACCGTAACCAAGGGCCAGTTCTGCAATCTTCCCTTTCTGGCGCAGGTGCCCATTGATACCATGTTTCACGACCGGGACGCCAAACATCGAACTGGCTGACGCACAATAGATATCCCCATTCCGAGCAAAGACATCTGAACGCCAGGTTTCCTTGGCTAACCACGAGAGGACACGGGCTTCGATGGCCGAAAAATCCGATACAACAAATTTCATTCCGTTTCTTGGGACAAAGGCAGTACGGATGAGCTGCGATAAGACATCCGATACCGAATCATAAAGGAGCATCAGAGCTTCATAGTTTCCCTGCCGTACCAGCGCCCTTGCTTCTGCGAGGTCCGGCATATGATTCTGGGGGAGGTTTTGCAATTGGATATGGCGACCGGCAAAGCGCCCGGTCCGGTTGGCACCATAAAACTGGAACATACCGTGCGCCCGGCCGTCCTCGCAGCGGGTCATCTCCATGGCCTGGTATTTCTTCACGGAAGATTTCGCCAGTTGCTGCCGCAGGAGCAGTACCGACCGCAGTGGCTCGGTGGCCGTTTTCAGAAGTTCCTGCACCTGCTTCTTACCGAGGGACTCCGTTTTCATTCCCTGCTCCGCCAGCCAGGAGCGCATCTGCATCACAGAGTTTGGATTCTCCAGCCCTGTCTTCTCTTTCAAAGCAGCCATCAGATGGTCCCGCGATACTGCATCCATGGCCACGGCCTGCCGCACTAGTTCCTTATCGATGGCGATGCCCCGGTCGTTGATTTTCTGGTCGATGTGATATTCATCCCAGACCTGTTCGGGGACCGGGTAATGATAGAGCCGCTGCTGGATGACCATCTCCACTTCCACATCCCGCTTGTTATAGGATTTGAACGTTGCCCACTTTTCGGGTGCGTGAAGCGGCAGATTCCGCATCCTGCCGCCATTGGCCTTGGTCGGTTTACAAGGAACACAGAAATAGCGGATGAGGTCTTTGCCTTCTTTCATCTTCTGGCTGTCCAGCTTGAGGACCGCCCCTACTCCTTCCAGAGAAAGCGGCAGTCCCAGATAGGCTGACCAGATCATGGAACACTTCCACCCGGCCGGATTCAGGAACCGCGCACACTCCTGGGTAAGGGGATGATGGTCGTGGAAAGGGTCCACACTCCTTCCAAGATGAAGCAGATACCGCGACAGGCAGACCCGTTCAAAACTGGCATTGAAGGCCCACTTGGTGACGGTTTCATCCGTCAGGGCATACAGGATATCTTCGGGGATGGTTCCTCCCCGGGCAAGGTCGATGACCTGGACTTCGCCGCCATCGACGGCATAGCCAAAAAGCAGGATTTCAAAGGCCGGTGATTCGGCGTATTTGTACACGCCGCATTTGGCCAGATTGATGTCACTGAAGGTTTCGATGTCGATGCTGATATTTTTCATTCTTCCACCTCGATAAAAACGGCGAGGCACAAGGCCCCGCCGCCACTATTTACCAATACTTATTTTCGAAAGGATTCCATCTGTCTGCGGTGATATGCTTCTTCACGTTCATCCCGGTGGCGGGCCATTTCTTCATCCCGCTGGTCCTTTTTAAGATCCGTATAAATCAGGGCTACGAAGAATCCGCCGGCACACAGTGCCACCAGGCAATACAATACTTCCAGGATCATTTTCAGTGTCGTTTCCATTATGAATCACTCCTTACGCCAGAAAATCATCATCGTCAGCCGTTGCAAAATCATCTTCTGCCCGCGGCTTGCCGCCAAGAGGTTCCCCGTCATGGATTTTCTGCAGGTTGTTCAGACCGCAGGCGATGCCTTTATTGCCGTTGCTGTTGAAGGCGTAGAAGCTGATGGAAGCGCGGCCATACACACCGGAGTAGACTTCCGAACGTTCAATGATGTGCTGGCAGTCGGCATCGACGATGCCCGGCTTCGTAGCAGAGTTGGCGTTAACAAAATAGCTGTCTTTATAAGCATCATCGCCCGGGCGTTCCAGGTCGCCGTCACGCAGCGGCGTTTTGATGGCTTCGAGAGCCGGTACAGCGCGGCCATTGCCCTTGAGCTTGCTTTCGCCTTCTTCGTAAGCAGCCTTGATGGCAGCGCGGATTTTTTCTACGGTCTTTGTATCCGACTTAGGGATGATCAGACTGACGCTGTATTTCGGCGTACCGCCGTTGATGGACTTCGGTTCCCAGACGTTGGCGTAAGACCAGCGCGTATTGACCCCGGTGATTACCTTGCACGGATTGACATAGTTGTTAGACATAGTAGTTTCCTCCTTAATTTTCATTGCTAAAATCATCAGCCGCCGTATGCATCGCCGGACGCTTGTCCGATTCCGGTACCAGGACCGGTTTTCCCTGCGGCTTTTCGACTAAATTTGACAACAGTTCTTCGAACCGTTTCTTCCCGAGCTGCTTCGTCATCGCCGTGATACCGAGCAGCTTCTTTTCATAGGGATTGAATCCTGCCTTTTCTACGGCTGCCGCTACCGCGTCTTCATTCACATAGCGGCGGTTCGAGCGACCTTCGACGAGCTTCCACCCTTCCCACTGCTTGCCTGACAGCGCCTGCTGCAATGCATATTCCTTGATATCGCCGGCCCAATTGACCAGTTCATCGGCCCTCTCCAGGACGGCTTCGATTTCCTCGTCCTGAAGAGTAAATGGGACGGCAAAATCGTACCAGGCCAGTTCCAGGTTGTACTCGGCCCGCTTGCGGCAGGTTGCCTTGATCTTGCAGAAACGGCAATGGTCACCGGCTTTATATTCGCCCTCACCTTTCGCTGCCAGTTCTGCCGCAGGTTTCAGCACCGTTTCGGCCCACTGGAGCAGTTCTTCCTTGCCCATGGTGCAGGTGCTGACGTTGTCCCGGCGGGGCTGGAAGATAGTCATGGACACCTGGCGTATATCATAAATGCCATCAAACAGGTTCAGCGCACCGAGGGCATAGCACATCATCTGCGGATTCTTCTCGGAATCCACCAGGACTCCCAGGCCATGCTTGTAATCGATGACTGTCAGGGTATCGTCGGCTACGATGAGGCAGTCGCCTGTTCCAAACCCGCCTGGCACCCACTGGGAAAAGTCCAGCCGCTGTTCGATCATGATTAGCGGATCCTTGCAAGATGCTTTGGCTGTGGCCAGGCATTCCATGACGAACTGCGCGTATTCATCAGTACATTCCGCCATCTCCTCATCAAAGAACGTGAGTCCCTTCGTCGGGTCTTCCAGCTTCTGCCCCAGCGCCGTCTTCACCTTGAATTCACAGAGCGTATGGGCATCCGTTCCTTGGCGGGCGAATTCACTGGAGGTATCCGGCAGCTTGGCACATTCCTTTGCAGACGGTGGGCAGGCCAGCCAGCGGTAGCAGGAAGATGCGGACAGCACCGCATGTTTATCCGGCATGGCCAATCACCTCCAGTTTCTTCAGGAACGCTTCGTACTGTGCTGCATCAATACCGGACAGCTTGTCCGCCCCATATTTCTGAATAAGGCTGCGGACTTCTGCGGTGAATCCCTTGCGGGCCTTGTCGGCAGCGACTTTGCGGACATCTTCCAGTGTCAGCGGCTTTTCCAATTTCTCTGATTTCGCTTCCGAAGCTGTCGGATTATCTTCTTTCACCGCCATGACTTCGGAAATCTTCAGCAGCGCCTTGCCGCAATCGCCCAAGGCTGCTGCCAGTTTCTGCAGTTCATCGTTTTTCATGTGGATTGACTCCTTTCACAGGTCTTTGCATTGATAAGAGATGGATGTTCCTGGCAATACTGCGGGTCGTGACGCTGATGGCCATCAGCACCGCCGCCAGTTCCCGGTCCAGCTTTTGCTGCTGAGCCAGTTTTTCAGGTGTCTGTGTGTGAATCATCTGTCTGCCTCCTTCCTGAAGGGCTTCTTCGTTCGCCCTTCACCAGTAATAGGACAACCGCATCATCGTTAAGTACCGATTCCGAAAAAAATCCGGCCACTTTTTTTGTGACCGGATCTTTTTCTTCTTAACGGAAGTCTTTGAGATGTTCCTTCAGGAGTGCATACAGCTTGTGTTTGCGCTTATTCACCGCTTTCTGGCTCAAGCCGACGGCCTTCCCGGTCGCCGCTTCGCTGGAACCATCGGCAAGCATCAGCAGGATAGTCCGATCGATGTCCTGCAGAGCTGCCAGTTCATGGCGCAGCGCTGCCAGCAACTCTTTCTTCACGACTTCTTCCTCTAGGTTGAAGTCATCAGGCACCTCCAGCTCGTAGTCATCCCACGCCTTGTCAGTCGATACTTCATCGGCACCATGCCGCTGCTGTCTTTTGTCTTCACGCCAGAGCGGCTGCATATAAGCGCGGTACTGTTCTTCGGTTGCCGGAATCAGGATAGTACGCATCCTGCGGCAGCCGATTTTCGACCAGCGGACTTCACAGTCCTTGTACTCCTCGGTGATGACGGTTTCTGAAGTGCGTTCCAGAGGAATGTAGTATTGCTTCTGTTTGTTTGTCTGTGGATTGGCCATGCGCGATCTCCTTCGCATAATGCGAAGCGAGAATCCACGCAGGCAGCCTGTCGAAATTGACCATAAGATGCATCCTCGCTTCTATGGCCAACCATCCCAGTAGGCTGACGTGATTAACTTTCCAGACCGTCTCTCGGCTCTGGGCACACCCGCGTCCGGGAGTGAACGTTGAGACGGGAATCAATATTTGATTATTAATATGTTACATATAGTTATTACTTTTTATTTCAAGCAAAGTTGCTGACTGAAATAAAAAAAGAGCTATCTACATGACCTTTCAGTCAATATAGATAGCTCCGTTTTACAGCTCCGCATAAATACATCGGGCTGTTGAGGTAACTTCTACTTTATCTTAGTAAGCTTATATCTTTTGCTGCATCCACCTGGGATACAACATCTTCCCAAGGGATTTGCACAAGTTTTCTTTGACTAGTTTTGATTTCGAGTGTAACTTTATCTCCTTCAACGATAGCATCAAAAACTCGTTGTCCATTAGGAGTTATAGCGTGCAAGTTTCTAATCTGTTTCCTAATTTTCACCATATACACTGCCTCCTCTTTTAAAATGGAATTTCTTCATCAAACTGTTGTGGCGGATCATCCTCATTTTCACCTTTCATGAAAGAATCAATGATATACCTGAATTCCTGCTTTACTTTAGGATGCTTTGTATTTTCAGCCACTGCTACATAAAGGTTGTTAATGAACTCTGCCAGCTTAGAATCACCATGGTCACCGCACAGATATTGCGGTTCTTGTCCCGGTATGCTCATCCACACCTCTTTTGCAAAGGCATCCTGGTCATTAGTACGATATACACTCTTAGAAATATTCATGAGATGCAAGTAGGCTCCATTCTTTAACCTCAATTCGAAGCAATCCCCATGAATCGAAGTATGAACACCGAACGAATTTGAAACAAATACGACTCTTGAAACCTCTTCCGGGTACTCGCTCTCTCCCTCTTCATAGAAACGATGGAAATCAAATAATGGATGATTCGTAATACCATTCTGATCCGTTTCCATGTTGTTCAAACTTTCTGCCGACACTCTTTCCCAGGCTAATAAATCATGAACCGTATCGTGTTCCAACTTTTCCAAAAATGATATTAAATATCGTTCTGTAGGTGTGAGCGAAGATATATCTACTTTCAAAAGAGTATCAATACTAACATGGAGTACTTTTGCTATATTCATGATGAAATCAATGCCTGGCCGACTTCCACCGTCCTTGCTAGTTCTAGATATATATCCGGCGCTGACGCCTGCTTCACTTTCAACCTCACCAATTTTCCGGTTCTCGCTTTTTATTAAGAAGTCAATGTTATCAAACAGTATCTTAGGGTTGAACTGTTCCGTCATTTTTATCACTCCTTCTTCTAGTATATGTAAATAGTATCATATTTTTACTTGCACGTCAATATTTCAAATATATTGATTTATAGGTCAAATATTTTGTCATGTCGACCTTTTCTTGAACTTCATGGTTTACCCCGTAGTCATCCTCTACAGCAGTAACGATAAAAAGCTATCGTTACTGCCGTATTCTTATTGCCATCCAATTCTTCTCCTTTGCCTTAAGGCCACTCCCCTATTTCCAGACACAAAAAAAGCCGGCTATCTGCCGACGTTTGCCAATGCCTCGCTATATATGGACTTTTCTGCTATGCACACCGTTCCCAATATTGTATCAATCCCAAGCATCTTTGCTCTCAACAGGTCATGTAATTGATACAATGGAACGATAGCGGGGATTTTGAACACCCCCATGTGCATCGGTATCCAGAGCTTTCCCTTACAAATCTCTGTCAGCATGGTATACTGGAGGAAAAGAAATCCAACGAGAAGGAGTTGATTGCATGGGCCTGTTCAACGTTTTCAAAAAACTATTCCACAGTTCTACCGACAACCCGCCAGCAATAGAGCAGACGGCTGCGCAAGATAATCCCCCTCTTGTGAAAATCACCTTTTCACAAAAACCTTCTGCTGACAGCCCATCGCCAGATATAGTGCCTCTCAATGTGCTCCTAAAAAAAGCAGTCCCTACAAAAAGAGGTTTGTATCCACATGAAATCTTAATGCTTGACTACGCCCACACGTTTTCTACCAGTTCCAGGAATAATCATTACCAAGGATTTTGGTATTATGAGTATTCGGTAGAACATCCTGGTGCTGTACTGAAATCACTCGAAAAAAGGGGATTCATCCAGCCGGGAGATTTACGGTCTGCCATTCAAAATCTGACAGTGCCAATGATTAAAAAGGAGCTGAAGGCCATCGGTCAGAAGGTAAGCGGAAAGAAAGCGGATTTAATCGACCGTTTATTAGAAAATGCATCGCTCGAAGACTTGGAGAAAAAATTTCCTGTGCGCTTTTATGAACTGACCGAGTCCGGGCAGAAGGAACTTGCGGAAAACCAATATGTCCCCTATCTCCACCGCCATAAGTACATGTCCGTCTGGGAGATGAACGACCGTCTGAATCATCGAAATCCAAATCACGCAAGTTATCGTGACCTTATCTGGCAATTCTTTAATGAGGAATCACTCAAACATCTTAATAAAGGCGACATGGGCCTTTATCGCAATACCCGGCTTAATATGTATGAGTTTCTCTTCGAAGAAAAGAAATATGAACAAGCCTTCAATCTGTTATGCGAAGTAATCGCTTATGATCTGAGCGGCATGGGCAATGATGAATTCAGCGATGTTGGTGAAAAATTCCGATTACAACTCATGCTTGAACATGATTTTCCCTATAGTAAATCCGGGATAACACTGCCACCAGCTATAAAACGATGGCTCGCCAATCTGCAAGGACGTTTAGAACTATCGGATGATGATTTGCGCGAACAACTGCTGCATCAGTTCGAGTCCATCAGCTTATATCGACAGATTTTTACAAATGCAGAATGTGTCGACATTGTTATGGCCGAACTTAACGCTGATACAGATGTCTTGAATTCTATTTATTCTGAAGCGGAAAGCAGACTTCGTACCCGGTTAAAATCAATATAAAAAATCAGGGCAGCCACCATCTAATTGGTGAGCTACCCTGATTTTGTGATGCGGTCCTCTTATTTCTACTTCTTCTTTATGGTTCATCCACTCACGCGCGGCTATTTTATACCTCTTATAGTATGTTTTTAATTGTTAACTACTACATATGGTATATCTGTAGTAAAATCGTAGTATGTTTTTTCTTTTCAATAGCCACAAAGCCCCGATTTATGCGGTTTATCAAAAAATTGGTAAGTAATGCCATGGCAGATAAATAGTATCTTGATCATAAAGGTGAAACTCCTTCCATACTGCAAATTACCTGTAGAAAACTATTCTTTTTTATTGTAACAGAAAGCAGTGATTTTTGCCCCGTTTTCTATGAATATGACGCTTCCCATTTTCAGGTCCCTGTGGATTCTCAGTATACACAGGAATCGTCAGTTTGTAATTTCAAGTAAATTTCTTTACATTTTCCTCATTTACCGTTACAATAGCAGTACGTCTTTCAATAATCAGGAGAGATTAAAGATGATTACGTTTATAAGTGATGCCTTATTTGTCTTATATATTTTTGCTTTTTTGTGGCGGCAATTTCCTTTTATAAATACATCCGGACAAAGAAAGGGAGAAGAAAAAATATAGCAATTATACTAATAGGAGTTGTATATTTAATGTTCTATTCTTATGACTCCATACTAGTAGAACCGATTCAATGTAATCGTATAGCAGTATCAGATGCAGAAGGATTATCAGAAAAAGAAATTGTTAATAAAATATTAATTCGTGAATTTGACCATTATAAATCTGAAAGATTGTTCACTAAAAATAAAATTTTTGATTATACAATTAATAGAATTGACGGGCCAATAAAAATCAGGGACAGTGATGGAATGGATAAGAATTATTATGATATATCCTATTCAGTGAAAACCATAGATCCAGCATGGATTGCCGGTAATGGAAAAAATGAAGGCTTATGGGTAAATAATAAATCGGGATTTTTTATTTTAAATCCCGACCTCTCCCACCACCGTGCGTACCGTTCAGTACACAACGTTTCTCTAGTTTTTACAAATTTGCGCATAATAGTCCAGCAAGGTGATGTATCCTTGCCGGGCTATTTTTTTATTTATCAGAATGGAGTTCAGCATGAGTGCGGTTTATTATCGAATTATGTTATAAAACCAACATACTTGTCTCCCCTGCCATGCTATACTCATTCCAGAAAGACGAAGAAAACAATAAAAAATGCCTGTAATGACCGTATCATGAACAGGCAACAGAAAGGGGCAGACCTCATGAAAAATATAGAATGGAAAGATAAAGTGGCAAGTTTTAAAAAAATTGATGTGCGCGGCATCGCCGGTAATTTCCTTGATGGGCTGAAAAAACAGGCAGCCAAGCTTCCCGTCGGCGAAGGGATGGAAGTCATTCAAAGTTTTGAACCAATCCCCCTCTATGAGATCATGGAAATGCTGGGATATGAGCATTATACAGAAAAAACAGCAGAACATGAATATCACGCTTATTTCTATCGGACCGAGGAAAAAGGGAACGTGGAAGATGCGCCAGAACGGCCGGCGGTCATCACGAACTATCCCATGATCGATGAAAAGCTGGGCGAACTGGCTGTAGAATTTTGGGATATGACCTGGAAAAGCGAAAAACGATATCTCGATTATAACATCCGCCTCCTGCTTTCGCTGGCCAATGCCGTCGGTGCCGGACGGATGCGGCAGGCCATGCGGGAACTGCTGAAAGCCTATGCCAATGGCCTGGACTCCAGAGCCCTGGACGACGTATTCGAACAGCTGGCCTGGAACATGGGCATCGGCTTCTTCAGTTCTGAAATCGCTCCGTCCCCACTGTTTCATGCGTATAAATTGATCAAACAAATGGAAAAACAGGGAAAAGAAAGAAATGAAATCAACCAGATGCTAAGAGAAAAATTATCCGATAAAAAAGGAGGATGCAAGTAAAAAAAACAGAGGCTGTCGCATTAAGACAGCCTCTGTTTGAGTTTTAAGTTTGTAGTTTGTAGCGAAGGTTTTTAAATTTAAGGCCCTTCTCAACGATAGAATTCAGGCCGACGCAAGGTAATATAGGGCCTTGCCTGGCGGCTTGCTTTGCATTTTTCCAAGTCGATATCGCAATATACCAGTCCGGCTTCCCCACCCGCTTTGAACAGTGTCTGTCCTTCACTGTCGACGACCAGGGACTGACCGGCGAAGGTAACGTCTCCTTCCCGGCCGACGCGGTTGCACATGGCGATGAAGACATTGTTTTGATAGGCCTGGACCCGGATTTCCCATTCAAAGAGGTCTAACGGTTCTGTCGTCAAATTGGCCGTCGGTATCAAGACCAATTCGGCCCCCATGGCAGCGCAAGTGCGGATGCTTTCCGGCAAATGGCGGTCAAAACAGATGACGACGCCGATTTTCCCAAAAGAAGTATCATAGACGCGAAAACCATCTGGCGAAGGCGTATAGTAATCGAGTTCGTAGAACTGGGGCGCACTGGTGACATGGACCATAGCCGATTTTCCCAGCAGATTCCCCTTTTCGTCGATGAACAAAGACGTATCATAGGCCTGCCCCCGATATTGCAAATAGAGATTAGGCGACACCATGCAATGTGCCTGCCGTGCCAGGTCATAAAAGGCCGTCACCCGCGGGTCATCAGGGTCCAGCAGATAATCCGGCAGCTCGTCTGCCGTGTACTGCGGCAAAAAAGGCATATGCTGCACTTCCGGAAAGAAGAGCAGATCCACCCCGGCCGCTTCCTTCACAGCCTCATAACTCACCTGTAAATTCCGTTCCATATCCTCAGTCATCGCCATCTGCATCATCGCAATCCGCATCAACCTCGCTCCTTTCACTCTGCCTGTTTTACACAAATTTTCTTACCACAAAAGGAAATGCCATATTTCCAGACTTTCTGGATTTCCCGATTCGGAATCACCAATTCACACCAATAACCGCCAAAGGCTTTTTCGCAAGATATGGGAGTCAAATATCCCGTTGTAAGCAGCATCGTATACAGCGCATCTTCATCATTACCGATTTCATCATAAATAATGCCTTCCCGAATCATGGCCGATATGCTTTCTCCACGTAAAAGAGAAATCAAATCCTGTTGCTTTTCGTCAGACAGCGACAGCATCAGCTGATTCAAAATCGAATTCCCCGATGTATTAATCCAATAATCATCCAAAACTTTTTGATCGAAAAAATTGATGACCGACCATGGATTATAAATATCCTGATCCCCAAAATGATAGCCATCGTACCAAGCCTGGATATCTGATAAAGCCCCTTCCATCGCCAGGTCCTGCGCCATTTTCTTTATTTCATATGGGGTAAATCCCATGACATCAGCATACATCCGAGTCATAACAGAACATACTTTTAAATTATTGAGGCCGCTGAAAATACTTTCTTTAGCAATTCGTAATACCCCTGTCAAAACAGCAAAAGCCAGGGATGCATTGCTTTTTAAAGCGTTGTTGAACCAAATCCGGAAATAAGAAATCGCTTTATCATAAAAACCGTGATCGTAAGCACATTGAATCGGTGCATCATATTCATCAATCAGGATAATGGTTTTTCTGTCATAATAGCGGCGTAAATAGTGGGATAAGTATAACAAGCTGACCTGATAATCTGCTTCACTTCCGGTCAAATCAAGGATGCGTCTATAATACGCCTGTTCAGACGGTTTCAATAAGCTGCCCTTCAGTAGATAGTCATGCCGTTCATATTCTGACTGCATCAATAAACAAAAGGAATCATATAAAGATTGCCAAGTATCATTCTGTACGCCTTTCAGCGTCAAAAAAATGACAGGATACTGGCCGCGATGCTTCATATATCCAGCACCATCTGAAGCAATATGCAATCCTTGGAAGAGCTCCCGGCTTTCCTTTTCTTTTTCAGCTGAAAAGAACCAGTCCAGCATACTCATTGTCAAGGTTTTCCCGAAACGCCGTGGCCGTATCAATAAGGTAACTTCACCATGACTATCAATCAGGTCCTTAATAAAATCCGTCTTGTCGACGAAATAATAGCCTTCGCGAACTTTCTGAAAATCATCTATTCCTACAGGCATACGGTCATTCATCACATTCGCCTCCATTCCGCGCCATCATTTCTTATATTCTAACAAAATTCTGCACATTTTCCAATTCTGGCCCGCCGACCCTTTCTCTGACTGTGACATCGTGGTATGATTTTGATGATAGGATTACGAAAGGAGTTATCATCATGACCAATACAGAAAAAGAACGGCAAAAAGCCATTACGACGGCCGGCAATCCGGCCAGACCGACCGGGGAAGCGGGGCAGCAGATGCTGGCGCGCATGAATGAGAGCCATGCCGCCCTTACGGCATGGGGCCTGTCCCATTTCCATTGGCGCGGCGATGAAACGGTCCTGGACATCGGCTGCGGCGGCGGAGCCAATCTCCATCGCATGAGCGCCCACATCACGACGGGCCATCTGACTGGCGTGGACTATTCAGCGACGTCGGTCCAGACCTCACGCCAGACGAATGCTGACGATATAGCTGCCGGAAAAATGACAGTCTGCGAAGGTTCTGTCGAAGCCCTGCCCTTTACCGACCAAACCTTTGACAAAATCACGACCGTCGAAAGTTTCTATTTCTGGCCCAATCCGCCGGAAAACCTGAAGGAAATCCATCGCGTCCTGAAACCAGGCGGCACGTTCCTGCTCATCGCCGAAATCTACGGCCACGACGGCCTCAGCGCTGACGTCCGGGAAAACATCGAACGCTACCACCTCTATAACCCGACGCCGGAAACCTTTGAAACCATTTTCCATGATGCCGGCTTCTCCTCCGTCCAGGTCCACATCGAAAAAGACCACCGCTGGATCTGCGTCGAAGGGCGGTAAAAAAAGAGGCTGTCGCGTTAAGACAGCCTCTTTTTGAGTATTAAGTTTGCAGTTTGTAGCAAATATTTTCAAATTTAAAGCCCTCTTCTACAAACTACAAACTCCGTACTACAAACTTTATTTCCAAAATTCTTCGGCTTTAGCGATGTTGGCGCGAATCGTAGCGCAGCAGGCTTTGAAGTCCTTCATTTCCTGTTCCGGCAGGTTATATTCGATGACTTCTTCGATGCCATTGGCGCCGATGACCGACGGGACACCGCAGAAGATGCCCGTTTCGCCGTATTCACCATCTAAAGGCGCGCTGGCTGCCATGATTTTCCGTTCATCCCGCAGGACGGCCCGGACCATGGTAGCTGCCGTCATACTGATGCCGTACTCCGTGCAGTGCTTGCCAGAATAGGTGACCCAGCCGGCATGGATGGTTTCATCCTGGACGCGGGCCTTATCGAAGACATAGGCCGGATTCTGTTCCAGTTCTGCCAGGGATTTACCGCCGAACTTGATGAGCGACCAGGGGACGATCTGGGAATTGCCGTGTTCCCCCATCATGTAGGCTGAGAAGGAATGATGATCCAAGCCGGTCTGCTGGGAAATGGCACTGACCAGGCGCGCGCTGTCCAGCCCCGTGCCGGTACCGAAAACATGACCTTTCGGAAGGCCGCTCTTCTTAGCGATGAGGTCCGTAATGACGTCACAAGGGTTGGTGATATTGATGATGATGCCCTGGAAGCCGCCGGCCATGACCTTGGGGATATAATCAGCGACCTGAGGCACAGTGAAATGCATTTCATCGTCGCGGTTCCCCGATGCGCAGAGCGTAATGTCGCCGATAGCATTGACGATGACGTCGCAGTCTGCCAATTCTTCATAGCTGGCAATCGTGTAATTGACACGATGAGGCATGAACATGACGGCATCCATCATATCCTGCCGTTCACTGACCAGTTTTTCCGACTTCACGTCGCATAACTTGACTTCATCGGCAATCCCGAGGACCCCTAAATTAAAAGCTACATGAGCCCCGACATGACCTAAGCCGATGACCCCTACCACACGTTTCTTAAAAGCCATACAAAACGCCTCCTGTTCACTATAGCATATAGAAAAAGTCTATTTATATATTATATCAAAAAAACACCCTCTTTGTCCGTTGTAATTACAACAATCCCTAGGCTCTCAATTTTACCTATTTATTTCATACTTTATACAAATCCAAAAAAATCCGGGCCTATAATGCAGTATGTAAAAATGTCAACTACGGTACAGGAGGCCAGGAATCATGACAAGCCCAAGCCGTCCAAAGCCCCCGCTGGGACGCTACGGTCCGCCAGGGAATCAACGACTTCATCGCGGCTTACGGCAAAGATTCGCCGAACTACGATAAAAACAATCATCCCTATGCCGTCTTCGATTTCGACAATACGACATCCATCCTCGACGTAGGCGAACAGTTGGAAGTCTGGCAGCTCGATCATCTGCAATTCGCCGTCCCGCCGACACAGATGAAGTCCGTCCTCATGACGGGGATCCCAGCTGATAAATTAGACGCCATCCGCGCAGCCGTTTCCTATTTCAAAGTCCCTGGCGTCAAAGATGTCCTGGCCATGACCAACAAAGTAGACGCCAATGGCCGTTACCTCAATCAGTACGATTACGACCTCCATCCCCAGACCCAGGGCGTCGGTAAAGCCGAAACACTGGCAAAAATCCTGGTACCGAAATACAAAGGCCACGGCCCCAGCTTCACGGCTATGGATTCCCAGGGGGATTTCAACTTCTGCACCGAATTCAAAGACACGAAAGAAGTCTTGGTCATCAACCGGACGCGCACCGATGACGCTGCCCTCTGCGCCGGCATTGCAGCTTACCAGAAAAAACACGGCATCGACCTCGCCGCAGCCAACAAAAATGGCGACAGCCTCTTCCTGATCCAGGGCCGTAACGAAAACAAAGGCGAATTCTGGAACGACGACAAGACCCTTCTCTTAGGCAAAAAGACGCATCCTACCTGTCCGATAAAGCCACCAAAGCCGAAACAGAACTCGAACAAGGAAAAACCATCGCCCAAGTATTGAAAGACAATACGAAATTAAAAGACAAATATCAGGGATATAAGACGCGGTAAAATCTGATTATCTCCTCAAAAAAAGGACTAGCACATGATATGGTCGAAACCTTCATGCGCTAGTCCTTTTAACTTTGATAGAGGCCTGACGGCCGGGCGTAAAGTCGTTCATCGAATTTTGGGGCCGACGGCCCCGCCGGTCGCAGACCGCAGATCGCAGGCCGCCTCAGAGTCAAATGCCGCCTTGCGGCAACATATTTAGAATAACGACATCGCCTCGAGTGACCCTCGGCTCGTAAAAAATGCCCCGTCTGGGACCTTCGTTCATTTCTATCGCCTGATTGCTATTCCGTAGGGGACGTCCCAAAGGGCGTACCGCCGCGACTTGTGTGAATAGCCGGTGCCATGACAGATGCTCGTGGCTCGTAAAAGCCTGCCATTATACTCAGATGGGCTGTGATGAAATCTCGCAACGGGCCACAAGGCTCCCTTTATAGGGGAGCTGGCCGCCAAAGGCGGTCTGAGAGGTTAAAGGTCGGCCCCTATGAATGCCCCGATTGGGGCTATTTTTGCAGTCTGCTACCTGCGACCAGCGCGCTTCGTTTATTTCATGAGTTTATCACGGCATAGCCACATCTGAATCCGAGGAAAGCAAAAAGAGGCTGTCGCATTAAGATAGCCTCTTTTTGAGTATTAAGTTTGCAGTTTTTAGTTTTTAGTGAATGGTTTTAAATTTAAAGCTATTTTCTACAAACTACAAGCTTCGTACTACAAACTTTAAAGAGAAAGGGGCTTCGCATGATGGCAGAAACCTTCGTGCGACAGCCCTTTTCCATAATAAGCCTCAGCCGAAGACTTCAAAGATGACGATGAACAAGGCCATCAGTCCCAGGCCCAATCCCAGGGAATAGGCACAGAGTTTTTTTTCGATGGGCTGCAAGGGGAAATATTCGTCTGCATCCCGTTCGAGCTGTCCCGTATGGGTCGCAGCGTCTGTCGGGGTTACGGTTTGGTTGTAGTAATATTCGTCAGCCGTCGATGCGGCAGAAGTGATTCGCGATGCCATAGCAATTAATCCTTTCTATGATGAAGTTATAATGTCGGCGGAACAATGCCGTGATAGAAGATGTAAGAAATGAACAGGCCGACCCAGATGATGAAGCCGACGAGGGCTACGGCATAGACGCCGATGACACGGCCCAGGCCGGATTTCCAGAGCTTGCGTACATTCGTTACCAGGCCGATAGAGAAGAAGCAGAGGCCAAAGAAGACGGCCCGCAGGAGGTTAGCCTGTCCGGCGCCGGCTTTCGCAGCGTCGACGATGCCCGGCTGCAGCCAGCCAGCTGCAAAAATGACGACCAGGGCCAGGACGAAACCGATGATGAATTTCGGGAAGCGTTCCCAGATTTCCCGTTTGGAAACCTTGCCAGCCCCGGATGCGACGGCTGCCCGCGGGTCATTGAGATGGTAAATGGACCAGACGATAGCCAAGATGAAGGACCAGACGCCGATGAAAACGTCGATGAAGACCTTGGACGTCGTCGCAGCCATGAGGATCCAGCCTTCCTGGTAATTGACGCCGAATTGCTGGAGCGCACTGTTGCGGATGAGCGTATCTGCGATTGCCCCGGATGCGACGGCACCGCCATCACTCTTGACGACCAGGCCCAGCCAGGACCCGGCGACCATCGGTTCACTGGGCAGGAAATAAGCAGCTGCAAAGGGCAGGATGAGCAATTCTACGGCAACGAAGACGATGATGACCGATGCCAGGATAGTCGGGATGATCTGGCGCGCCTTGATGGCACTGCCCGTAGCAATCGCTGCGGCGACACCACAGATGGAAATGCCCGACGCCATGGGAGCTGCCCATTCCGGCGTGAATTTAAAGAATTTCCGGGCCACGAAATAGACGATAGGCCAGTAAATCAGGTAGGCTTCGACGACGGCGCACATGCCGCGGACGATGACCGTACCGGCCAGCCCCAGGGCACTGATGGCCTGGATGCCGATATTCATGCCCAAAATGACGATGCCCGTCTTGATGTACCATTCCGGTTTGGCAGCATCAGATAAGAAACGCGTCACTTTCGGGAAAAAATTACCGATGACCAGCCCGGCCAGCAGGGCAATGACAAAGCCCAATTCGCCAAGACTCAAGGACCAGCCGATGTTAAAAGCTTCCCGCTTATTCGGCGTCGCTGCCAGATAAGCATAATTGCCGATGACCGTCGCCGCCATGGTGATCCAGTAAATCACGGTATAACCGGCGACGAATTTCTTGACCTTCGTCCCCATGAAATACGCACCGATAGACGTTACGACCAGGGTAAATACATACGTCGCCACTAACGACCCGATACTGCCGAGCCAGGCAAACCCTTTCGACCCCGGCCCGACCGCCTTGGACGGGTCGATCCAGACACCGAACTTAGCAGCCCAGCCGAGCAAATCGATGTGCCAGATCTGTCCGGCACCGAGGACGACGATAAATAATCCGAGCCATACGGCCCACCAGTCTTCGCTTCGCAACAGGCCCGACCGGTTGACGGCCTGTGCAGATACTTCGTTACTCATACGGACACCCCTTTTACAAAATAAATAAAGACGTGCCGATGACAAAGCCATAAAAAAAGCGCGCCATCAGCTACAGATGACGCGCAAAATCCCTTCCATTTCTCGCTCATCTGCCGGGAAAACTCCCGCTGGAATTGGCACCTTCCGTCCCCACGGAGGTTGCCGCAGCATCATAGGGCCAGTCCCTCAACTGCTCTGGATGATTGATATTCATTCATCAAACATATAAAATGTTTACCCAAATAGTACACTATTAGGTATGTTCTGTCAATACTTTCATTTGAAAATAAAGTATAAAGTGAAAAGATTCTCAGAAGTGCCGACCAATCGGGAGATACAAGACAGTGGCCAGCTTAATCCGTTTCTGGCCCGAAATCCCAAAAGCTGGTCCCCGTTTCTGGGTCATATTTCCGCCGAATCCGTCCTTCTATAACGGGGCGCAATTCGATTTCTGCCGTGTACAGTACCTCTATCGATTTGATGTGCCCTGCCGCAACGTGATGTTCCCCATCCTGTTTATAAGAAAAAACAGCGTGAGTATGATGAAAATAAGTTCCATCATCATCGCTGACGATATTGCCTGTCAACGAAACCAGCTCCAGCATCCCCTTCAGCTCTTGAACTTCAAAACTGCCCGTTTCTGGGATGAACGTCTGTATTTCTGCCGAACGGCACCCGCCGATGCCCGAAAAAATGGCCGATGCAATCTGTTCTTTCTGACAGATTCCCAGAATCGTGCTGATGATTTCATCCCCCTTATCCATCCGGATATAATAAGTTTCACCAAATTTGCGATAATCCATACGTCATGCCTCCTGTAATATCATAACCTACTGCCACTGTAAGACCGGCACCAGAAAAGAGACTTGTTAGTTCGTTTGTAGAGTACCCTCTCTATTGATCCATATAGGCTGCAATCGAAACGATTTTACCATTCTCCACACCAAAGCTCAATCCACACATTCCCGAAGGATGAGTGAAAATAAGTAATTTCTTCATAATAACGCCCTTCCCGTTTCACAAGCGCTTACAATTTTCCAAGAGTCTTCAACGCATAGAAACCACAGCTAGCCAATTGTTCCATGTGAGATTGTTGTTGCAAGCCGAATTCCCATTGATGCCACTGGTCTTCGCTTTCAAGTTTCCAAAAACCTAAGTCCGAATGAGGCCTATTGTCATAAACAAAAGTATACGCCGTACCGTCATCATCAATAACGTTGATTGCTGAACGGCTATAAGATTGAACCATCCCAAGATTAACAGCAGAGCTTTCATCTGCATAAAAGGCAAACACTGTATTTCCTATCAATAAAGTTCCAGTAAGTAGCAACATACTTACAATTCGTTTCATCATATGCCTCATCCTCCTTAAAAAGACTTACCTCTCAATCTCAATATATGCTATATAGATTCTACAAAAAACTTATAAAGTCCTGCAAAGGAAATTTGTAAATTCAGAATTAATGACACATCATGTGATTCGTGATTCATAAAGACCTGCCATTATATCAGAACAGGCTACGGTAAAATCTCACAGCGGGCCGCCCTGTCCGGGTCGGCCCCTACGCACAAGGCCGTTGGCCGTGTATATTTTATGTCCGGTGAACGTTGTTTCCATTTATCGCCTAGCTGCGATTCTGTAGGGGCCGTCCTGATAAAGGCGGGCAGCCACAGCTGTCCGTTTTGGCAACCGTCCTGCGCCTTCTTATGGTCGGCGCCTGACGGGCCAAAAAGGCCGCGTGAATTTTGTGCATAGCCGGAATTTATAACGAATGGCACATGGTCGTAATACAATCATAAGTTCGTCGCGGCGAAGCCGCATCGTAGGGGCTCACACGTGGCGAGCCCGCGTGAATCCTGTACGTAGCCGTAATTTATGACGAGTGGCACATGTTCGTAATACGATTTGAGTATCTCGCGGCGAAGCCGCATATGAAACCGAGGAAAAACACGCAGCTCGGTGTTCGTGATTCGTAAAGGCTCTCCATAATGTTAGAACAAGGTGTTGTTAAATATCGCAGCAGGCCGCCCTGTCCGGGTCGGCTCCTACGCACAAGGCCGTTGGCCGTGTATATTTTTACATTGCAAATCTACTCGGCTTTTGTAACCGCTTTTGTTTTATACGTATAAAAATGCACATTTTTTGTTCGAGAAATTTGGCAAAAATAGGCCCTAAAAAAGGTTTTTTAAATTTTTCTGGTACACTTTTGGAACTTTTGAAAAAAAGAAAGTCTCACAAACGGCTTGGTTAAGCGATTTGTGAGGCAATTTGCAACTATTCCCATTCAATCGTTGCGGGTGGTTTACTGGTGATGTCGTACACGATGCGGTTGATGTGGTCTACTTCGTTTACGATGCGGCTGGAAATTTTATCGAGGACGTCGTATGGGATACGCGCCCAGTCAGCCGTCATGAAGTCGGTCGTGGTGACGCCGCGCAGGGCCAAGGTGTAGTCATAGGTACGGAAGTCGCCCATGACGCCGACAGAGTGGTTATTGGTCAGGACGGCGAAGTACTGGTTGATATCGCGCTGCATGCCGGCATTGGTGATTTCTTCGCGGAAGATGGCATCGGCATCGCGGAGGATGGCCAGTTTTTCTTTGGTGATTTCACCCATGACGCGGATAGCCAGGCCCGGTCCCGGGAAAGGCTGGCGCCATACGAGGTATTCTGGCAAGCCCAGTTCGGCACCGAGTTCGCGGACTTCGTCTTTGAAGAGGTTGCGGAGCGGTTCGATGAGGCCTTTGAAATCGACGACAGCCGGAAGTCCGCCTACGTTGTGATGGCTCTTGATGACGGCTGCATCGCCGGCACCGGATTCAATGACGTCGGGATAAATGGTCCCCTGGGCCAGGAAATCGACGGAACCGATTTTACGGCCTTCATCTTCAAAGACGCGGATGAATTCTTCGCCGATGATTTTCCGTTTCCGTTCAGGGTCGCTGACGCCTTCGAGTTTCTTCAGGAAGCGTTCCGACGCATCGACGCGGATGAAGTTCATGCCGCTGTCCTTGAAGGCCGCTTCGACTTCGTCGCCTTCGTTCTTGCGGAGCAGGCCGTGGTCGACGAAGATACAGGTCAGCTGGCTGCCGACGGCTTTGGAGATGAGGGCTGCTGCGACAGAGCTGTCGACGCCGCCGGAAAGGGCCAGGACGACTTTGCCGTCGCCGACGGTTTCTTTGATATTGGCAATAGCCGTCTTGGCATAGTTGGCCATAGTCCACGAACCGGTGCAGCCGCAGACTTCAAAGAGGAAGTTATGGAGCATTTCCTTGCCGTGTTCCGTATGGAGCACTTCCGGATGGTACTGCATGGCATAGAGCTTCTTAGCCGGGTTCTGCATGGCAGCGACCGGGCAGTTGGCCGTGTGGGCTACGATTTCAAAGCCTTCCGGGATGGAAGCGACGTAGTCCTGATGGCTCATCCAGACGATTTCTTTTTCCTGCAGGCCTTTGAACAAAGGCGAAGCCGTATTGACATCGATTTCGGTCTTGCCGAATTCGCGCATGTCGGCGTGTTTGACTTCGCCGCCTAAGGTCTGGGCCATGAACTGCATGCCATAGCAGAGGCCGAGGACGGGGATGCCGAGATGGAAGACTTCTTCTTCGATCTTCGGCGCATTATCTTCATAGACGCTGCCAGGACCACCGGTAAAGATGATGCCCTGGGGCTGAAGTTCTTTAATCTTTGCAACTGCTTTGTGATACGGGTATACTTCACAGTATACGTGGTTTTCACGGACGCGCCGTGCAATGAGCTGGTTATACTGACCACCAAAATCGACAACGATGACGAGTTCTTTGGTATCCATTAAGTGCCTCCTCGTGAAATACTTTCTGCGGCAGCGGCCGCTGCCTAAATCATTCGATTATAATATTATAGCACATGAGGCAGAGAGTGACTAGTCACAAAGGTCTAATACTTCCATTCCCGGTACAAATCTTTGAGGATGCAGGCCCGGGTGATCATGCCGACGACGCGCTTGTTGTCCACGACAGGAAGAACCTTCAAGTGTTCCAGGATCATGACGGCTGCGACCTGTTCGACATCGGCCTTGGGCGTCGCGATCATGACGTTCTTGGTCATCAATTTTTCGCAGGGCTGATCCAGGAGGTTCTTGAATTCCTTGGCGTATTTGCCGACGCGGCTGGTATAAATTTTGGTGCCGATGAAGGGCAGGCGCGGAATGTGTGGCTTCGAACTGCGGTACATGAGGTCGGCGCTGGAAATGAGGCCGATGAGGTGGTCTTCTTCATCGACGACGGGCACAGCCAGCAGGCGATGCTTGATGAAGATGCGGAAGACGTCGCGGATGGGAATATCCGGTGTCACCGAGACGAAAACCTTTTCCATGACATCTTTGACGCGGACGACAGGGCGTTCCGCTTCCTTGTCTTCGCCCGGTCCCGGACCTTTATTGATGTTTTCAGCCATTGTCTATTCCCCCTTTCCCCTAGTCGTCGCCGTATTCACGGTACAATTCATCGAGGATGTTGCCGCGGGTGACGATGCCGACGATGTGCTTTTCTTTAACAATAGGAATGACCTTCAGATGTTCGGCCACCATGACGCCGGCGATCTGTTCGACTTCCGCATCCGGTGCGGCAATGATGACGTCTTTGGTCATCATATCTTTCGCCGTGCAGGCCATGAGTTTCTTGAACCCCTTGTCGTATTCGCTGATGCCGTTATAATAAATGCTGGCTCCCAAAAGATTGACATAGTGAGGGACATGAGGTTTGACCTTCTTGTAGAGCAAATCCGCATCGGTGACGATGCCGGCGAGCTCATCTTTTTCATTGATGATGGGAATGGCCGTAATGTGGTTCTTGACGAACATGTTGACCAAATCGAAGGCCGACGTTTCCGGCGTTGCCGTAACGAAATTCTTTTCCATAATATCCGATGCCGTACGTTTAAACATAGTTATCACTCCTTTTCCTTATATTATAAGTATTAGACATGAGACCCCCGATTTCCTGCTTGGGAGGTAAAAAAAGCGCTGTCGCATGAAGACAGCGCTTTTTTACGTTGGTCGTAGGTCGTTCATCGTTTGTCGTACGGGATGAAAAATATCAACCTATCACGATGAATGATGAACTACGAACGAAAAAATTTTAAGTCTAAAGGATTTTGCATGATAGCAGAAGCCTTCATGCGACAGTCCCTTTTAGTTGTTAGTGGTTAGCGGATAGTTTTAAATTTAAGGCACAGCGGGCCGCCCTACGAATAACGAGCCACGAATCACGAGCCACTATAAATCCAGCTTATTTCCCGCAATAGGCGATGACTTCGACTTCTACGAAGACGTCTTTCGGGAGGCGGCTGATTTCGACGCACGAACGGGCCGGCAGGTTCTTCTGGAAGTATTTGCCATAGACTTCGTTGACGGCGCTGAAGAAGTTGATGTCCGTCAGGTAAACCGTCGTCTTGACGACATCATCGTAAGAGAGACCGGCTTCTTCGAGGATAGCGCCGACGTTCTTCATGCACTGTTCAGCCTGTTCGACGACACCGCCGGAAACGATCTTGCCTTTTTCCGGGTTGATGGCAATCTGACCGGATGCGAAGAGGAAATCACCGGCTTTGATAGCCTGGGAATACGGGCCTACTGCGCCCGGAGCTTTGGTCGTGCTGATAACATTAACTGCCATGATAGATGCATCTCCTTAATTTTAATCTAACTGTATTATACATCGCAGGCCCCGGGAAAGCCATAGACCTGCGACAGATAATCACGATTCCGATTCAGTTTTGGCGACCGTCGCCGCATCTCCTCCAGCCCCTTCGATGAGGTGCCCTTCTTTATCGTACTGTTTCTTGTTCAGGCCACAGGCGAACCAGGCGATGATGACGGCGGCGATGTAGACCCACGACGCGAAGATGGACATGCGCGTATCAGGATTGTAGATCATGCCGATAGTGACGAGAATCAGGAAGATGATGCAGAAGTAATTGGAATAAGTCGAGCCGATGTAGAAGATGAGGATACGCCAGACGATATTGTTGACGGCCTTCTTCAAAGTATGTTTCGGGTCCTGGGCTTCGCCGGCCGTGATGCCGATGAGTTCGACGCCCTGGAAGGACGCGGCGACGACGCACATGGCCGCCAGCATACCGCCCCAGCCGTTAGGCATGAAGCCGCCGTTGACCCAGAGGTTGCTGATGCCGACGGGGACGCCGCCGTTGCCGAAGCCAAAGAGGATGACCGCCGCACCGACGATGAGCATGACGATGATGGTGACGACTTTGATCAGGGCGAACCAGAATTCAAATTCGCCGTAATATTTAACGGCCGCCATATTCGCCGCAGCGACGATGGCCATGCCGGCCAGGGCCGATATCCATTGCGGCAGCAATGGGAACCAGTAGTGGACATAGATGCCGACGGCTGTGATTTCCGACAGACCGACGACGACCCACAAGAACCAATAGGAGCAGGCAGTGAGGTAGCCGACGAAAGGACTGATATACTTATGCCCATACGTGGCAAAGGAGCCCGTAACCGGTTCCTGATAAAGCATTTCCCCCATGATGCGCATGATGAAAAACATGACGACGCCCGTTACGGCATAACAGAGCAATACCGACGGTCCCGCCATCTGAATGGTGTTGGCCGACCCCATGAACAAGCCGACACCAATCGTCCCCCCAAGAGCGATCATCTCTACGTGACGCGGCTTCAGGCCGCGTTCCATTTTCTGCTGTTCCATGATCAGACCTCCACTACTTCAAGGTAACAAAATAATGATGGTCTTTGAGCATGGTCATCAATTTTTCAACGTGCTTTTCGTTGGCCGTTTCCAGTTCCAGTGAAACGGCGGTCATGCCCATGTCGATGCCGTGCTGGCTGCGTTCATGGGTGATGGAAAGGACGTTGGCATTGGTGCCGGCAATAAGGGTCAGGAGCTTGACCAGTTCGCCCGGTACGTCGGGGATAACGGTCTGGAAGAAAATCTTGCGCTGGGACTTGATCAGGCCCTGGTTGATGACGCGGGTCATATTATTGACGTCGATGTTGCCGCCGCTGACGAGGGCTGCGACTTTCTTGTTGCGGATGCCGGAAATCTTGCCGCTCATGAGGGCTGCTACCGGTACGGCACCGGCCCCTTCGGCAACGGTCTTGCCCCGTTCGAGGAGGAGCAGGATGGCGCTGGCGATTTCCGATTCATCGACAGTAACGATTTCATCGACGTATTTCTTGCAGATATCAAAAGTCAGGTCGCCCGGTGTCTTGACGGCGATGCCATCGGCCAGGGTAGCCTTGCCGTTGTAGGTGATGACCTGCCCCTTTTCGACGGATTCCTTCATGGACGGCATGTTTTCCGTCTGGACGCCGATGACTTTAATCTTCGGATTGACGCTCTTGGCTGCTACGGCCAGGCCGGAAATGAGGCCGCCGCCGCCAATCGGTGCAACGATGGCGTCGACTTCAGGCAGCTGTTCGATGATTTCCAGGGCAATCGTCCCCTGGCCGGCGATGACTTGCGGGTCATTGAAGGGATGAACGAAGGTGTAGCCGTGTTCCGTCGTCAATTCAACGGCTTTGGCAGCGGCTTCGTCAAAGAAGTCCCCGTAGAGGACGACGTTGGCACCGTAGCCGCGGGTTGCCGTAATCTTGCTCAAGGGAGCGTGTTTCGGCATGCAGATGACGGACTGGCAGCTGTATTCGCTGGCTGCCAGGGCAACGCCCTGGGCATGGTTGCCGGCCGAAGCGGCGATGACGCCTTTTTCCCGTTCTTCCGGTGTCAGGGATGCGACTTTGTTATAGGCACCGCGCAGTTTAAAGGAGCCTGTCCGCTGGAGGTTTTCCAGCTTCAAATAGACTTCGCAGCCAGCCAGATCGCTGACGGAATTGCTGTACGACAAGCCTGTCTTCTGGGCGACGCCCTTCAAGCGTTCCTGGGCATCTTTGATCATTTGTAAGGTTACTTTTTCTTCACTCATGGTATGTGCTGCTAAATAGCAGCGTCCCTCCTTCGTTAGTTAGAATAAATACGGTTTGCTTATGCCTTTACTATACGCCTTTATCTGTCCATTGTCAATAGAGTATTCGCGTATTTGTCCATTATAAAGAGACTCATGTTTACTGAACCAGAAATCATCATTGCTTATTTTGCATAAGCCGACATCGAACGATGCGAAAGGAAGAAGCTTCCTTTATGGCAGTTTCTTCGTGACTCGTAATCAGCAGTCAACCGTAAGCAGTCAGCAGTTAGCAGTCAGCCGTCAGCCGTTAGTAACTCGTAAGCACTTTGCTAATCACTAGCCACGAACAACGAACAACAAAAGGTCCTGTCGCATATGCGACAGGACCTTTTCATATGGTGACCCCTACGGGATTTGAACCCATGTTCTCGCCGTGAAAGGGCGATGTCTT
>ERZ838483.567-NODE-567-length-45435-cov-8.778889_pt1 | contig 45435 bp, 43 predicted proteins | sample MGYA00519939_ERZ838483 | MGnify/ENA primary metagenome ERZ838483 (study PRJEB31850, sample SAMEA3708836) | human gut metagenome | biome: human gut; feature: human-associated habitat; material: faeces | place: China | collected 2014 ... | reverse complement strand
TATGCCGCAAAGTGGGGCGTGCAGATTGCAGGAATGATTTTTCAAACACGCTCTAAAATACAGAAGTTGTAAAAATCAAATAGAAAACACAAGCAAGACAATAAATGTTACCTGTCCACTGTCAGACGGACGGGCTCGTTTGTTGTCTTTTTTTGTTGGAAAGAATCAAACATGATTATTACAACGAACACAAAAATATGTGGATTGAATATATTATCATCGAATTACTTGCTTATTTCGTATCCAGCCATCTGGCAAAAATGTGTGCTTTCCGCGTCGTGCAGCCGGGAGACCGACCAATCTTTATTATTTTTGCAATCCAGACCTTCACGGTTATCTGGCAGGTTGCATTTGCCAGTGTGATCAGTGTATTTCACGGACACGGCTTTACCGCCAATTTTATACCGGACTATCTCACCACCTACTGCAAAAATTTTATCCTGGCATTCCCACTGCAGCTGATCTTTGTAGGACCTCTTGCAAGATTTATCTTCCGGATGCTGTTTATCAGCCGTAAGAAAGAAAAAAATATGGCTGAGATACAAAATGACGATGAGCAGATCCTCGATGAAGTCATGTAATCATACAGTCAACGAGAAAAATTTGCTTTCCACTCCATGGAAATCTCCGGAATCCGTCCGATCAGATCCCACGCCTCTTCCTCTGTCAGGCAGGAACGCATTTTTTCATCCACATTCGAAACAGCCACATATATCTTTTCCTTTTCATCCTCTACCGGTTTCATCAGATAATACAATTTCGTATTTTTCCCGCCCATCGGATCCATAAACAAAACATCCTCTATTTTACAGATCCCCGTCACCGGCTTACTGACGAAATCTCCAATCTCATATTTCACAAAATTCTCTCCTGACCTGAAACATCTTATTCCGTAAACGTATACCGTACAAACGATCCCCGATTGTCACCTGTCACGATCACTACATCTCCATTTTTATCAGAAGTAGTTTCCAGCATCGGAAACCTCCCGTTCTCTTTCACATACGCCTCCGGACTCTCCGCCTCTGCCTCGATCAGCGTTTTCTTACTATACTTCTCTCCTCCACACGGATTAATATCCTCAATAAAAATCTCATATTCATGCATATCCATTCCCTCCTGACACTTCCACAACAAGTAAAAAAACAAGCAGCCGTCCGTGCCTGTTTTCTTTTCACCCAAACGCTGCTCGTCCTATATTCCATTATAAATCAATTTTTCTTCTGTTTCAAAAGTCATTTTCTCCAAAAAAATATCTATACTTCTTAGTGATTTCTGCCAATGCTCAGAAACGGATTCCGGAGACACGGGGGAGGCGGCCTTTTACTGGTACTTTTAGCACAGATGAGATCCAGTCCTTAGAAGAACTTGACAGTGAGCGGCTCTCCGCGAACCGGCATTTAGTTTTTCTTAGGACTTAGCTTATCTTTGCGTTACCAGCGGCTGCCTCCCCCGTGTCTCTGGAATCCGTTTCGTCTCCTTAGCCAAAATTCTTTACTTTACACACCCCACAATAATCTCCTCACACCTCTCATACCCAATCCGTGAACTATTCAAACACACCGTATAATTACTCGCCTTCCCCCACTTCTGCTCCGTATAAAAATTATAATTCGTCATACGCCTCTTATCGATATCCGTCATCATCCTGACAGCCTCCTGCTCGCTCACATGATACAACCGACAGATCCTCTCCACCTTTTCCGGCAAATCCCCATAAATAAACACATTCAGCACATCATCCCTGTCCTTCAAAATAAAATCCGCATTTCTTCCAATTATCACACACGATTCCTTCTCTGTCAGTTCCAGAATCACCTTTCTCTGTGTCTCATACACAAGATCCTCTACGGATTTCCCCGTAATATCACGTCCGGCAAATACATAAGCAAACAACCCTTTCTTCGGGGACAATTCCGCACTTTCCCTGATATATTCCGGTGCTAACCCGGACTTTTCCGCAATCTGACCAATGATATTTTTATCATAGCAGGCAAATCCAAGTTTCTTTGCCACTTCTTCTCCGATAAACCGTCCGCCACTTCCGAACTCCCTGCTGATTGTAATGATTTTTTTATCCATCCCTGCTTCCTCCTTAGCCTAAAACATCCACTTTATTTTTTCTGATCTTCTTCAGGAATCCATAACCGGCCAGACACGCAACCGCCTCCGTAATCGGAAATGCCCACCAGATCAGTGACACACCCATCTGCTCATTTCTGACAAATACCGAAAAGATCCCTGCCAGCGGTAAGATCAGTACCAGTTGTCTCAGAAGAGAAATCACCAGCGATTCCACACCGCCGTCCAGCGCCTGATAAATGCCCTGATACGCAACATTGATTCCGGCAAATAAAAAGCTGACAGAAATTACCCGCATCGCACTGATAAAATACTCTTTTGACGATCCGGCATTAAACAGTGTGGCAAATGCTCCAGGGAAAATCTCCGTAATTGCAATACCCAGAATCATTAAAACAATCGTATACATCAGGCCATACCGGATTCCATCCTGAATCCTCTTTTTGCTCCGCATTCCGTAAGCAAATGCGATAATCGGAGTGATCGCATCACGCAGTCCAAAAGCAAGAAACAGAACAAACTGCTGCACCTTATAAAACAAACCATACGCTGTCTGTGCAGACGGATTGAATTTCAGGATCAGGTTCATCACATAAACCATAATCGACATCAGTGCCTGTGCAATGATCGCCGGAAGACCGATCGCATAGATTTCTTTGATAATTTTTCCGCCCGGTTTCATGTATTTCACATCGTGTGCAAATTCTTTGTTCAGTTTTATATGGAAAATAAATAACAGCACTGCGGAAACCACCTGTCCGATCACGGTCGCATAAGCAGCACCTTTTACCCCCATCTCCGGGCACGGTCCGATCCCGTAGATCATGATCGGATCCAGGATAATATTGATCACTGCACCAGTCACCTGTCCAATCGTGGAATACAGAGATCGTCCTGTTGCCTGCAGTAACTTTTCAAACAGCGAAAAGAAGATGATTCCAAAAGAAATCACACAGCATATTCTCAGATAACTGACTCCCATCTCAAGCACTTCTGCATCTACGGTCTGTGAAGAAATATATGCCTTCACACCGAAAATACCAAACAACAGGCAGACTGCATAAATAACGACTCCCAGAAACAAACTGTTTCCCGCTACCTTTGCCGCCTTTTTACGATTTCCCTGTCCCAGTGTCCGCGCCAGAAGCGCATTCGTTCCCACACCGGTTCCGATTCCCACCGCAACCATCAGCATCTGAACCGGAAATACCAGCGTGAGTGCATTTAACGCCGCTTCACTGCCCACTTTCATATTTCCCACAAATGCACTGTCCACAATATTGTAGACCGCCTGCAATGCCATCGACAGGATCATCGGAATCCCCATCCGGATCATCAGCTGATTCACCGGCATATCCTTCATCTTGTTACTTTCTGCCATTTTGTTTTCCATCCTCCCTTTTCCGCACAAAAAAAGTGTGTGCTTATCCGATAAGTTGGACTTACGCTGATAAGCTACACACTTTTTTATGACAATGATTCGATTTTTTAAAAAAACGAGTAACCGGAAACTGGATTTACGCTCGCCTGGCCACTCGTTTGCTGTCATTATATTGCCTGTTTTTCAAAAAGTCAAACAAAAATTTATATGCTCTATAAATTACTTTCCTGTTTATTCGATGCTCTTCTCAGATAATCTCCTATCCCGGTAATGCACAGCAAGGTTACAACAAGAAACGCCCCGGGAATCAGAATGATCCACCAGCCATCGGTAAGCAATGCTTTTTCCGACAGTGACAACATGCTTCCCCATGAAATAATCTCCAGTGGCAACCCGATCCCCATAAAACTCAACGTAGATTCTTCCACAATCGCACTTCGAATATTCATAACTACCATGAACATAATAGAAGATAAAAAGTTGGGGGCAAGATGTTTCCGGAGAATATAGAAAAAGCCGCCACCCATACATCTGGCTGCAACTACATATTCATTGCTTCTTAGCTGACGTACTTCTGTTCTTACTACTTTCGCTATACTGGTCCAGCTTGTAACTCCTATAACCAACGACAGACTCAGCACATTTGCCTTCCCCAGAATCGCCTGTAGAAAAATAACTAGAAGCAGATTGGGAATGCTCAGCAAAATCTCTGTCATTCTCATGAGTAACATGTCCAGCCATTCCGGAGCCAGACCACTGACAGTTCCAAAGATAATCGCAATACTGGTTGATATCATTGTTGTCACAAATCCTATAAACAACGACTGTCGTCCACCGTACCATATCATGGAGAAAATATCCCTCCCCATGGTATCTGTCCCAAACAGAAATTCCCTGCATGGAGCAACGGTATAATTTTTCAGATCCATATAGGACGGATCTTTTGGCATGATCCATTTACATAACAGACATCCACCAGCGATTATCAGAAGAACAATGACAGACAGCCAGGGAACTCCCTGATACCATCTGTTTTCTTTTTCCGGTGCCTGACGTTCCAGAAGTTCCGGTCTTACACCGACAATTTCAAACGGATCATTCATGTTCCCTCACCTCCTGTATATCCGGCTGTCTGCTGATGCGGATGCGCGGATCGATTCGCTCATTGAGAATCTGTGCTGCCATATTACAGACAATCACTATGATCCCGGACAGCAGACTGACCACCATCAGCAGATTATAGTCCTTATAGCGAGCACTTTCATATGCCAGCGTGCCGATTCCCGGATAGGAAAAAACAGTCTCCACCACATACGTTCCACCCATGATATGTGCTACGGAAATTGCCATAATGCTCAGATACGACGGCATAATATTTCTCAGACAATGTGTGATCATGATCCGTGATTTTTTCATTCCCTTTGCCTTCGCCAGCAGCACGTAATCCGCACGGACTTCATCCAGCATTTTGTTTCGGACCATATAGCCATAATACCAGAGATGTTCTGTCACGATAACCGCTAATGGAAGAATCATATGCACGATACGATCGGAAAGATTGTTTTCCTGCCCCACCGCATATGCTCCTGAGCTTGGCAGCCATCGAAGAGAAACAGAAAACACAAGAATCAGTACCAGCGCCAGCCAGAACTCCGGCACACAGCTGATTACGGTTCCCACTTTACAGATCATACGGTCTGTCCATCCGCCTTCTTTCCATGCACATACACTGCCCAGAAGCAACGACCCAAAAAATATGATCAAAAAACCAATGCCACCGAGGACCAGTGTATTGCCGATTCTGCTTTTGAGTACCTCCAGAACATCCATTTTATATTTATATGAAATTCCAAAATTCCCATGAAATGCCTGTCGGATCCATCTGGCATACTGTACAGATATTTTATCATTCAGACCCAGCTTCTCCTCTGCCCATTCCCTTTCTTCCGGGCTCATCTTTTCCACGCGTTCTCCATAGTAAGAAATCAGCGGATCTCCCGGTGCAAGTCTGGACACATAAAACGTTACAAGAGACAGTACCCATACACTGATGATAAAAATCAGCAATTTTTTCCCATAATATAATATCCGCTCACCCCTCATAGCACTTCATCACCCTTCTGTTTCGTTCTTTCCTCGGATCCGGTACGGGAATTGCTGCCAGCAATGCTTTTGTATACTCATGGTCCGGATGTGAAAACACATCCTCCGTGGTTCCTTCCTCCACAAGTTTTCCATGATACATAACCCCGGTTCGATTGCACAAAAACTTCACCATCGAAAGATCATGTGCAATAAAGAGAAACGAAAATCCCTGCTCTTTCTGCAATTTCCGGAACAGATTGATCATCTGTGCCTGGATAGAGACATCCAGTGATGCAATCGGCTCATCTGCTACGATCAGATCCGGCTTTGCAAACAACGCGCGCGCAATCGCTACCCGCTGTCGTTGCCCGCCGGACAGTTCATATGGATGTTTTTCCAGATAGCTTCCGTCAAGTCCTACCATCTCCAGCTGTTTTTCTATTTCCTTTTTATCTGTACGGATTTTCCGCGACTGAATACGCAGTGGCTCTGCCACGATATCTCCGACTTTCATTCCCGGATTCAGACTGGAAGCCGAGTCCTGAAAAATCATCTGCCGTGTCAACTGCAACATTTTCCTGTTTTTTTTGAATTCCCCGTTTTTACAGACAGGGATCCCTTTATAATAGATTTCTCCTCCGGATGGTTTGTATATATTCATAATACAGCGTGCCACTGTGGATTTCCCGGATCCGGATTCTCCTACCAGACCGTAAATTTCCCCTTTCTTTATCTGAAAAGAAACATCGTTTACTGCTTTTACTTTCATTTTTCGATTCGGACGGAACACATGCGAAAGATGCTGCACATCCAGTAAAATATCATTTTCCATCTCTTCGTCCTCCCGTCGGAACCTTCACCTTCGGTGCCCGCTCATCCAGCAGCCAGGTAGCCGCATAATGGGTATCTGTAATCCGAAACATAGGAGGCTCTTTTTCATAGTCTATTCTCATTGCATATACGTTTCTCTCCGCAAATGCATCACCCTTTGGCGGATGAATCAGGGTAGGCGGCATGCCCGGCAGTGTCGGGAGCCATTCTTTTCCTTCTGACAGAACAGGAAGTGACTGTAACAGTCCCCAGGTATATGGATGCCTTGGATCATAAAAAATCTCCTCCGCCGTTCCGATTTCCACAATTTTTCCCGCATACATAACCGCCACACGGTCTGCCACTCCGGCTACAACCCCTAGATCATGACTGATAAACACAGTTGCCATCTCCAGTTTTTTCTGGATCCGCCGGAACACATCCAGAATCTGTGCCTGAATCGTCACATCCAGCGCAGTCGTAGGCTCGTCGGCAAACAGAATCTTCGGATTACCGGCAAGTGCAATTGCCATAACTGCTCTCTGACGCATACCCCCGGAAAATTCATGAGGATACTGACGGATCCTTTCTTCCGGTCTGTCTATTTCCACCAACTGCATCAGTTCTATAACTCTTTTTCTGATCTGTCCTCTCGACATTTTTTTATTATGGATCCTCACCGCCTCCCCGATCTGTTTTCCGACTGTGATCGTCGGATTCAGAGATGTCATCGGATCCTGAAAAACCATAGAGAACAGTTCTCCCCGCAGCCTCGACATATTTTTTTCCGTATAATCTGTAATATCCACTCCGTTCACCAGTATTTTCCCGGACTTGATTTTTGCCGTCTTCGGGAGTAATTTCATAATGCTCTTGCATAATGCACTTTTCCCGCATCCGGATTCTCCCACAATTGCCAGAACTTCCCCTTTTCGCACAGTAAAACTTACATCCCGAACCGCCTCCACTTCACCGGCATCTGTAAAAAAGCTTACCGACAGATGTTCTGTCTTCAGTAACTCACTCATTGCTAACCTCTCAGAACTGCATAAAGAGACTGTTTCCAGTCTCTTTGCAACTCTCATCTTTCCTTTTTATTCCGTAATTTCCCAGTCCTGAATATTCCAGAAAATACCAACTCCATGATGTCCAAGTACGGTCTGCTCCGAAATTCCTTTGATATCCGAATCCGCCACATAATTGGCATCAATATAACAGATAAATGCATATGCCGGATCTTTTGCCAGTTCTTCCTGGAACAAATCATAATATTTCGCACGGGTTTCCTGATCTTCATACTGTCTCGCCAGAGTCAGATATTCATCCACTTTTTCATTGGAATAACCGGAATAATTAGCCCCCTTATCTGTACCAAAAACCTTATAGGTATGGTCATCTGCATCAAACGGGCTTCCCCATCCGATCAGACATGCCATCTGTCCACCCCAGTCCATCTGCGCCGGGATATCTACTGTACAGTTGATGCCAATTTCCTGCAACTGCTGTGCCGCTGCCTGGGCGATATCGATTCGATCCTGTTCGCCTGACATAACACTGATCACAAAACCGATCTCTTCCCCGTTTCTTTCATAGAAGCCATCATCACCCATGGTACATCCTGCATTCTCAAGAATCTCTTTTGACTTTTCCGGATTATAATCATAATGTTCCACATTCTCATCATTGTAGATATTTCTCTGCAATGGACCATAAGCCGGCATTCCCTGTCCCAGAAGCACTGCATCAATAATTGCCTGCCGGTCAATACCATAACATACTGCCGGAATAATATCTTTATTTTCCGTCCAGTAATCGTTGCCGAAATTAAACATAATACCACGATAATCCGAAGTCGTCATATCATAGCAGGTATAATCTTCTGCATCCTTAAAACTCTGTGCATTTTTCGGATCTAACAGCGCCATATCAATCTCACCGGACTGTAACTGTACTGCCTGTGTATTGTCATCCTCTACAATCTTAAAGATTACTTTATCGATTTTCGGACTGCCAAGGTAGTAATCTTCATTTTTCACCATGACAATTGACTGCCCTGCATCCCAACTTTCCAGTTTATATGGACCTGTTCCTATCGGATGACGGAAGAAATCCGACTCCTGCATATCTTCTCCATCCAGAAGATGTTTTGGCAAAATCGCCATTGTCATATATTCCAGAAATGCCACATTTGGTTCTGCCAGTTTAAAGGCGATCGTCCGGTCATCCGTGACTGTAATTTCCTGCACATCTTCATAATTTGGTGCATTCTCCGATCCGTTGTCCGGATCCATGATCGCTTCTATTGTAAATTTTACATCGTCTGCCGTAAATGGTTCCCCATCATGCCATTTAATTCCATCTCTGATGTGGAATGTATAGGTATAAGTATCTTCATCATAATCCCAGCTTTCCGCAAGCCCAGGCACCACCTGATCATCCGCATCATGAGCGGTCAGACCATTAAACAACAGTACATTAATCTCACAGTGTTCGTCCATCGCCGGATTGATCCGTGTATAATCTCCGGATCCGTAGACCAGCGTAGATTCTTCTGTATTTTCTGCTTCTTCTTCCGGTTCATCACCTGCTGTTTCCTCATTCTCCGTCTTCGCTTCCCCGGTGTTACCTGTTTCTGATGCACCCCCACAGGCCGCCAACGATATTACCAGACCTGCTGCGAGCAATACCGCAACCATTTTCTTCTTCATATGTTTCCCCTTTCTGATTTCTGTAAAAAGAAAGGAAAGGAATCTTTCCCAGATTTCTTTCCTCACTTCTGACATTATTTGCTTTCCAACCCATACTGCTTTTAGATGCGGAGGAGGCAGTACGGTCTGAGCGAACTTACAACCTTTCTCTGTTGTGTGCCTATCATAACCTGTCTTTTCTCCCCTCGCAAGCCCCCTGTGGGGTTATATTTTTATTTTTTTTAAACCCGATATTTCCGCACTTTTTTTCTCTTTATATCCTTATCCGGGGGATAGACAAAAGTAAAAGAAAGCCGCCCTCCATAGTTTTCATCCATGAAGGACAGCTCCCCTTTCCTTACCGTTCCACAATCTTCAGATCCCAGGCACCGATTTCCAAAACCTCTCCATCAGCAACTGCAGCTTTTCCAAACAATTCCTCTCCAGCAGTGCCATGATAAACCACGTTCCGCACTTCCGACGAATAATTCAGATAATACACAACTTCTTTGCCAAGATCATTTGTTCCCTTCTTGATAATCACCGGGAACTCCACTTCCTGCTCAGAGCCCCACAGCCCTGCATCTTTCAGCACATCCGCAAGAATCTCCCGCAGCATCGCATCACTCGTCCAGCATCCCAGATAAGTAGCCGTTCCCTTTCCATAGACATTTCTCGTCACTGCCGCATACCGCTTCCAGTTATAATGATCATAAGAAGCCAGCACCTGCGCCCCTTCCGGGTTCACCAGTTCCATAAAGTTCTTTAACTCATTATCTTCGCAGTGATATGTCTCTCCAGACAGCTTCACCTGCTTCGGGAACGTAAAATGACTGTAGGAAATACCAAGACACCGATCCAAAATATGCGGCTGGCTGTCGTGGAACACCTTCAGATTCTCATCCGTAAAACCGGTCTTAAATGTCGTAAACAGATGACCGCCCGCTGCCACATAATCATTGATCTTCTGAAGCAGAGATTCCGGCGCTGCATACAGAGCCGGTACTACCAGCAGATCATACTGATCAAAGCTCTCTGTCTCCGGCCACAGGAAATCACATTCCACATTCAGTTTATATAACTGATCATAGACATAACGAACTACATCGTTGTACTTGCATGCACCGCCACCGCCTGCGGTTCCGTCAATCGGGAACCAGTCCAGAGCGGTCTGCGCTTCGTTGCTCACCAGGAAACCAACCTTATTGTGCTTTTTCAGATTCACCAGATGACTTCCCAGCTCCGCAAATTCCTTACCGATCACTTTCGCAGAACGGTAGGTATCATTTTCCTTAAAATCATGACTCAACAGTCCCTTCCAGTAAGTTTCAAATGAGTTATGAATCGAATGCCAGTGCCAGTATTCCACCATATTTGCTCCGGAAGCCAGATGGCTGAATGCCTGCAGACGAAGCTGTCCGTCATACGGAACCCATCCCGGGAATCCCTGCGCTTCTGTCTCCAGGACAAAATAATTATCCTCTTTCAGCGAACGGGTACTGTCCCCGCCATAGGATATCTCCGCACCGGTCAGCTCGTCCTGTGTCGGATGATAAATATCCACACCTGCTACCGTCAGCGCCCTCGCCGCATGCTTGTGATCCACCATCGGCTGTACCCCGTAGGAATACCCTCTCCAGTCAAAATCAAAGTTATGCGTGATAAACTGGTCTTCCCTCGCATACTCCTTCACAATATCTGCCTGCCATTGCAGATAATCATCCACCAGTGTTCTCTGGAACTTCTGGAATTCCGCACCGAGACTTCCATTGATCGTTCCGCGCACATCCGGAAAATCCTCCCACGCATTGATCCGGTTGCTCCAGTAATCCAGTCCAAACGCCTGATTCATCGCGTCCAGATCGTCGTTAAATTTCGTCCTCAGATATTTTACAAACTGCTCCTGCACATTTTTTCCCGCAGTGTCATAATATTTCGTCTCATTATCCAGCTGGAAGCCGATCACACATTTTCTGTGTGCAGACACTTCCATCAGCTTGCGGATCACGCGCTCACCATAATAGCGATATACCGGGTGCGTGATATCCATAATCTGACGCGCCCCATAGATACCCGGTCCCTTCTTTGTGGTTGCCAGTACATCCGGGTGGGATTTTACCATCCAGGTCGGAATTGCGTACGTCGGCGTTCCGATAATGACAGAGATTCCCGCCCCTTCCATCGCATCCAGCACGCGCGTCACATGGCTGAAATCAAATACACCTTCCTGCGGTTCACAGGTGCTCCAGGTTGACTCCGCGATACGGACCAGATTGATCCCTGCCGCTTTCATCATTTCCACATCTTTATCTAACCGGTCACACGGCATATACTCATCATAATATGCCACCCCATACAATAATTTGTCCATTCGATAACCCTCTCTTTTTCTCATTTTCATGTAACTGTTCAGTACCTTCACAGTTACGAGCCAAAATGCATTTAAAATCACCTTCGGTGATGACATTTTGGCTTGTATATCTCGGGATTTTGGCATGTTCATGCCAAAACACCTCGCGGAATACTACCTACTGAATAGTTACAAATCTTCTATTATCACAAAAATAATATGCGTTTCTGTCCCACACCGTCAGACTGCAAACATCAGCCATGCCGGCACCAGCAGAATCACAAACACCACGAGCAACATTAAAATCATCGGGAAGAGCAGCCGGGTGGATGCCTGCTCCCCGAGGATCTGCGCCTGCTGCCTGCGAAGCCGCTGTGCCTGCTCCGCCTCTTTTGCCAGAACCTGTTCCACGCCGTTACTTCCTTTTTGCAGACACTGAACCAGAATAGAAGACAATGTCCGGTAAGACAACAGTCCCCAGCGCTCTCCCAGCTGTTCATAAGCCTCTTTTTCTCCGAGACCGCGCTCCATCTCCCTGCAGATTTCCACAAGTATCTCATAAGCCTTTCTCACCTCCTCTCTGCGCATATAAGAAAGATAATCATTCGCAATCCGCTCCACCGACTTTCGAAGATTCATCCCGGTACTTAACAACAGCTGCAATTTTGTCACAATCTCCGGATAATCCTGCTGCATCTGCTGCCGTTCCTTCTTTTTCTGTTCCTTTTCTTTCTGCTGTCTGTGCAGAAGTACCATTGCCGGAAATACAAGCGCAAGCAAAGCCGCTCCGTACTGCATCCCGTCTCCTGCCCGTTTCCAGATCAGTTTTTCTCCGTGTAATACTGCCGGAAGCTGCATCCATTCCGAGCCTCCTGCCGTATCTGCATTTGCCTTTTCCACCATATCTTCCACCTGTTCTTTTTCCCCGGAAACCCTGGGAAATACAAGGACATTCCATCTCTCCTGCCATTCCTTCCCCTGCAGCTGGGCCGTTGCTGTGAGGATCACTTCTTCTCCCTCTTCCCCGATCATTTCCCCATATGTTCCTTCCCAGTCCATGATCTCCGGCCGGCTGCTGAACCACCGGATCGTTACCGGACAGTCCGGCAGTTCCTCACACAGATGCAGCGGATGATCCACATGATCCAGCGAATCATTCTCCCCCAGCATCTCGTTTTCGATCCTGTCGCGTAACCCTGAGAAAATCTCTTCTATCTCGCTTTCGGAAAACTGTTTTTCTGTCACCTGTACGGTCATTTCTTCTTTCTGGCGTTTTCCCTGCTCATCTTTCCATTCCACCTGAAGATTTTCTTCCTGTACACCCTGTCCGTACGCCGGACGCCGCAGCTCGGAAACTGCCTGCATGTTTTCTGCGTGTCCGACCATCCCTGTTACAACCAGAAGCATGCCCGCAGCCAGAGCCGCAAGTTCTGTCTGCCAGATACATTCATCCGTCAGCCATTCCGGAAGCTCCCAGCCCTTTTTCCGGCTCCACCGGTGGATCCATCTGGCTCCCTTTTTTCTCCGGTTTCCTTTTTCTTTTGAAGTTATGATGCTGAACACTGCTATCAGCAGCAAAAGAGCCATTCCCAGAACTACATTCATACCTGAATCCTCACAATCTTTCTTCCCATCCGGAAGCTGAACAGATACACACCCAGACATCCGGTCATCACCAGTGCCCCCGGCAGATTGTGATATAACACATCGAGAAATCCACGGGAAGTCAGCTGCATATAAAGGATCATCGCCCCCGGAACCAGGCTCATCACCATCTGTTCCAGTTTTTTCCCTGCGATCGCCACCTGTATTTCCCCGGTAACCCGGATCTTTTCTCCCAGTACCTCTGCAAGATTGCCGAGAATTTTCCCGAGATTTCCACCGGAACGCCGCGCGATCAGAAAGATATCCCCAAAGTTGCGGATTTCTTCCACACCGGAGCGCTGTCCGAGATTCCAAAACAGCTGCTCCACCGGCACACCCACCTGCATCTGGCTTTCCATATACCGCAGTTCTCTCACCAGATCATCCCGCTCTCCGAAAAGCCGCTCCATCTCCCTGCGACATTCCGTTACACTCTGCTCCATCGAATATCCCGCCCGTACTGCCGTCTGTAAACTCTGCAACACATCCTTAAAATGATTTTGCAGAATTCGCCGTCTTCGCTCTGCCATCTCTTTCTGCTTCCATCTGGTATACCAGATGCCAACCGGGATCACCAGTCCCCACGCCCACCAGGAACGGTAACAGAACAGATTCACAACTCCCGTGATCCCGATGCTCTGTAACAGGCAAAAGATCCACTCTTTTTTGGAAAATACATACGTTTTATAATTCGTTCTCACCGAAGCACCGTTCCAGTTTCTCCCTGTGTGCCAGCTCTCCGGTCTTTTTAAGCTGATCCTTTTCCCTTTTGTATAGCCCATGCATCCGCACCTCTCCCTCTGCAAATCCGAGAATCTCTGCGATCTCCGCGACCTGCCGTTTTCCATCTCTTGCCCGTTCCAGATGCACCAGAAGTTCCACCCCGGACGCAATCTGTCTTCGCACCGCCTCAAGCGGCAGTTCCATCCCCATCAGTACCATCGTCTCCACACGGGAAATCATATCTTTCGTACTGTTGGCGTGTGCCGTTCCAAGACTTCCGTCATGACCGGTGTTCCACGCCTGCAAAAGATCCACCGCCTCCTCCCCGCGGATCTCGCCCACGATAATGCGATCCGGCGCCATACGAAGCGCGGTGCGGATCAGATCCCGGATCGTAATCTCCCGGTTTCCTTCCATATTGGCAGGTTTTGCCTCCAGACGCACCAGATTTTCCACACCCTGGATCTGTAACTCTGCCGAATCTTCAATGGTAATAATCCGTTCCTCATGGGGAATCGCGTTGGATAACGCATTCAGAAATGTTGTTTTGCCGGAGGATGTCCCTCCGCCGATCAGGATCGAATATCCCGCTTTTACCAGATGTTCCAGAAAGGTTGCCGCTTCTCTCGTGATACTCTCTTTTGCGATCAGATCCTCCATCGTGATCGCATGATCCGGAAAACGGCGGATCGTCAGAATCGGTCCGTCCAACGCGACCGGATAGATGACCGCATTGACACGGGAACCGTTTTCCAGTCTCGCATCCACGATCGGCGAATTTTCATTGATCACGCGGTTGCATTTTCCGGCGATCTGCTGCACGACATCTTCCAGCTTTTCTCTGGACACGAAAGACTTTTCCCATCTGCTTTTCTGTCCGTTCCGCTCCACGAAGATCTTCTGATACCCGTTTACCATGATCTCTGTCACCCGGTCATCATCCAGCAGTTCCTGCAAAATATCCAGTTTTCGCACCGAATAAAACAGTTCTCTCCGGATCTCCTCTCTCCGGCTCACCGGCAGCCGGTTCTCTCTTGCTGCCTCCGACACCAGCTGATCGATCCGTTCCAGAATCGCCTCATCCGACCATTCCACTCCCTGTTGCAGCTGTTCCATCAGTCTCGCCCGCATGCCGGCAAACTGTTCCTGTTTCATCATCCGTCCTCCCATTCCTTTCGGATCATCTCTCTCACATAATCTCCCAGCTCACTCCACACCAGATCATCCATGTATCCGGTTCCGCTCCTCGTACTGCGATGATACGGCGGTTTGATCTTCCGGATCCGGTCGAGTACCGCCTGTTTCTCCCACACCTGAAGCGTATGTTCAAACTGCTGGATCTTCGCCTGGGAAACCGGATCTGCCCGGATCGGCATATAGATTCTGGTACACTGTTCCAGGAGTTGATACAGCTGGCTGACGCTGTCCCCCAGATCCAGAATGATCACATCATAATTGCTGTAATCGATGATCTGCTGCAACAGCCGGATCCATTCCTCCGCCGTTGTACTCTGGATATCCTCCATTGAAAGCACCGGCGGCAGATAGTCCAGATTGTTGATACTCTGCACCATCGATCCCATCTTTGTAACCAGCTGATCCGATCCCAGCCGCAGATAATACAGCAGATCACCCAGTGTCTGCTCAAATTTCCGTTCCATCAGATATTCAAACCCGGAATACGCTTCCAGATTCAGGTACAGACACGCCCGTTTCTTCGCCAGGATCTGCCCCAGCGTCAGCGCAAATGTTGTCTTCATCGTCCGTCCGACCGGCGAATACACCCCGATCACCTCCATCTTTTTCTTCTCCAGTTTTAACGACTGTACCGTTCCCACGCCGCTCTCCCCGTAGTGTTCAAGAGCTTCCCGGATCACCTGATTCGATGACTGATATTTGTAGATCGACGGATATTCCTCATATCTTCTGGCAGACACACCATCCGATAAGATCAGGATCTGTCCGATCTTCGCCTGCCGAATCTCACTGTTCATCGCTTTCTCGGAGATCAGAAGTAGTTCTACCGGATGCTCCTTTACATATTCCTGAAAACTCACGGCACTCGTAAACACCCGCACCTCAAACGGGATATTTTTCTTCTTACTCAGGTACTCCATAAAATGATAGGCGTAATCCACATCCAGATCACACACTGCAAAAATATTTCGTTCGCTCATCCTCGCCCTCCCAGATACAGCAGCAATACGCTGCCTAAAATTGGTATTGTAAAATGGATATTTTCCGGTCTTTTTCCCGGCACCAGATATGGTGGAAGTGATCGTTCCGTACATGCCCGCTGCACATACTGAAGAAAATATAAGAACCGCTGCCGCCAGTCGCAGCGAAAGAACAGAAAAAATACAGATTCCAGCGCTCCAAGCAGAAATGCCGCCACGATACAGCCAAGGATCTTTCCGGGACCAAATACGCTGCCGAGCACTGCAAACACTTTGATATCGCCGGTCCCGATCATCTTTCCCAAAAACAGCGGAAAGAACAGAAACAGCACCAGCAAACTCCCTCCCCAGAAGCGGAATACCGCTTCACCAAGCCCCTGTACAACCTGTCTGCACAGATGCTCCGTCATACTGATCTGCCATCCGGTCAGTATCCACAGATTGGGAACTTTCTCCCACTTGCAGTCAAAAAACACTGCTCCCATGGTAAAAATAATGCAAAAAAGCATAGAAAAGTCCATAGTAATCTCCACTTCCCTTTATTTTATTCAATTCGTTTTCTGGAAATCTGCAACTGAATCGCTGCATCTGGATTTGTTATGGGCTAATTATATCCGCCCTTTTCGGATTTGTCTAGTGGATTTTTCTGATTTTCTTCTTTTTGGCAAAAGTAGCTAAAAACAACAGAAAAATTTCAGTGGATATTGCCCTCCATAAAAAAAATGTGTATAATCCTGTTGAGGTGATAAACATGAGTAAAGAAGTAAAAACAAATGCCATGCGCATGCTGGACAAACACCATATCCAGTACGACATGATTCAATATGAATGTGATGAATTTATCGACGGTCTTCATACCGCCGAAAAAACAGGTGCACCGGTAGAACAGTCTTTCAAGACACTGGTGGCACAGGGAAAAAGCAAACAATACTATGTTTTCGTGGTTCCCATCGCGGAAGAAGTGCAGTTAAAACAGGCTGCCAAAGTAGCCGGAGAAAAATCCGTGGAGCTGATCCCGGTAAAAGAGATCACAAAAATCACCGGTTATGTCCGGGGCGGCTGCAGCCCGCTGGGAATGAAGAAACTTTTCCCTACCTTCATCCACAACAGTGCGGAAAATTTTGATAAGATCTATGTCAGCGGCGGTCGGATCGGCACAACCATCTGCCTGAATCCCCAGGAACTCGCAGAGGTGACACGGGCACAGTTTGCGGACATTATCGTCCACGAATCCTGATTTTTGAACGTGTTCCTATCATTTTTACACTAGAGCGTGTTTGAAAAATCATTTCCGCAATCTGCAAGCCCCACTTTGCGGTATATTTTACCCTTATTCGGTTGCCGTAGCCCGCTACGCCGCCCTCATTCGGATAAAATCTCCCACAAACTGGGACTCGCAGCTCACGAAAAGCCTTTTTCAAACACGCTCTAGAAAAAACATGTCTGTACTTCCGAACTGGGAAGATACAGACATGTTTTTTATCATCTTATCTTTTTGCAGATCGTTCTTTAACCGAATTCATATCCCGGAACATTGTTATTAACATAGGAATTTCCTTCCAGTACATCCAAACCGCTCACCTGCATCTCCACAACCTTCGGCAGTGCATTCCAGCTGTCCGGGAAGGTAAATACCAGATTCGTTCCGTCCTTTTCTGATACTGCTTTTGTTCCATCTTCCACAAATGTAGCGGTTCTGGTATCCAGCACTTCTTTCTTATTTCCGTCGGTCATCTGATATACCGTGAAATCAAAAGACTGATCGGTGATATTGGACACTTCAATCTGACAGTATGAATTACTTCCGCCATCTGCGGACATCGCCTCGTTAAGATTTATATCTTTATAGGTTCCCTCATACACCTGATACTGTGCAGCTACCGGTGTAAGATCCTGCGGAATCGCCTGCATCGTCTCCTCCTTCTGTGCCTCTTCATCATCCGGCGCAGCTGTCACCATTGCCTCCGGCGACTCTTCCGGTGTGACCGTTGCCTCCGGGGTTTCTGTAACCTCCGGCTCATCCTCCGCTTCCGGAGTTTCTTCCTGTATCACTTCGGTATCTTCCTGCTCAACTTCTGTAGATGCACCGGATCCACACGCAGCAAATACCATGCTCATCGCTAATATACCTGTCATCATTATTTTTCGTCTCATAATTACTATTCTCCTCTCCCTGTACGGTTTCCCGCATGTTTCTTTTTTTATTATCCCACAAAACCGCATAGATAGAAAGTAGATTTTGCAAATCTTTTTCTCCCTGCATCATCAAAATGGTTCCGCCTGGCGGAAAATCACTATGCAATACACCAAAAACCGGGCACACAGATTCCACTCCCCTGGATCTGCTGCCCGGTCTTTCCGGCGTCGGAGTTCTCCCCTCTCCGTTACCGTTTAATACTTTTGTATGCTCTTACTCGTCATGGTTTTTTTACAATAATAACCTTTATTTATACTCTCTTTTTATAACTTCTGTTCTTTACTCAGCCAAATTCATGTCCCGGAATATCATTATTACAATATATATTTCCTTCCAGCCAGCTTAATCCTGATACCTGCATCTCTGTTACAACAGGAAGGGATTCACGCTCATTCGGGAATGTAAATACAAGATGATAACCTTTTCCATTGAACTCAGCCTGTGTTCCATCTCCCGTAAATACAGCTGTATTTGTTTTGAATTTTAAAGTACTGTTCTCGTACAGGTCTTTTTCATAAATGGTAAAATCAAAAGATGTATCCGTTACATTTGAAACATGGATTTCATAATATGGTCTGACCTTGCTGTCATCTAACGACCATGTATAAATCACTTCATCAAAATATACTCCCTCATATACCTGATACTGTGCCTCAACTCCTGTAGTCTGTGTACTGTCCTGACTGCCCGTTTCCGCCTGTGCACTTTCACTGCCGGAAGATGTATCCTGTTTTACAGAACTGCTTTCCGTTGTTGTGCTGCTTGCAGCAGCATTACCGGAGTTCTTATCTGACGATGTACTTCCATTTGTTCCTGTTGTGCTGTTTGAACCGGTACTTGCACTTCCTGAAGAACTGCTGCTGTCCGTCTGTGCCTCCCCTGCACTCTGCGCAGTATCTTCGGTTGTATCTTCCGGCTCCAGAGTTGTTGCCTCCTCCGTTGGTGCTTCCGAAACTACCGCATCCTCTGTTGTGCTTGTCTCTGCTTTGTTCCCACAGGCTCCCAGTACCATACTTGCCATCAACACTGCTACGATCATACTTTTACTCTTCATAGTTTCCTCCATTTCTGCCATTACTCCCTATGGCAAACCGCTTTTTATTAAATTGTAGCATTTCCTGCCACAACTCATAATCATTCGGCATAAATTGCAATCTAAATGCAACAATTACTTACTGTTTTTCCAGAGAATCGTATGCCTCTGTGATATCCCCTTCCGGCCAGTTGTTCAGATACCAGGAGGTTACTTTTCCGTTCTCATCACTTTCCAGTTCCATATAATACTGCGCTTTGTCTGTCTGCATGATATAGCCACCATACTGGTATGCTGTCCAACCATGATCGGTCATAGCTTTTCCGGATGCTCCCGCTTCATCCCCGATATGGATTCCATACAGTGCCACTGCCTGATTGCCTTCATTTTTCATACTGAATGTCTCGCCCTGCCACTCCAGATAAAATCCGTCTGACACATAGGACTGCGCATTCGGGAACTGCCAGCACTCTGTCGTTGTCATCTGTAAGATATTTTTCAGCTCTCCGAAATTCTCCAGATAATCACCGACATCAACCCCTTTTGTGCTCTGTTCTGTCTCGCCGGTTGCTGCTTCGTTGGATGCTTCTTCTGTTGTCTCCCCTGTCTGTGTTTCACCTGATGACGCTTCTTCCGTCGGTGTTTCCTCCGTTGTTGTTTCCTCTGCCGGTGCTTCCGAAACTACCGGGTCTTCCACCACACTCGTCTCTGTCTTTTTCCCGCAGGCTCCCAGTACCATACTTGCCATCAACACTGCTACCATCATGCTTTTTCTCTTCATAGCTTCCTCCATTTCTGCCATCCTTTTCGATGGCGCAAACCACTTGTTCCTGCAGGTTCAACCCCTCTGTCTCTTACTGTCCGTCTCCTCTGCCCGGGTATCTTTTCCCTTCCTGCATTTCGAATAATTTGCATATCAAAGTATTTGCTTGGATTATAGCACCCGAAAATCCCCCTGTAAACAGGATTTGAAAAACGTAACTGAAACTTAATTTCTCCGCATAACAAGCTAATATTTCTTAGCAAATTGTAGCATCTTTGGTGGTTTCTCGTAACAATTTGGCATAAAATGCAATTAAAATGCAACATTTACTTTGATAGGATCATAAACCTACTGTTGTCTCAGAATTCTGTTCTTTAATTTTTATCCAACTTATAAAATCACATATACTTCAAAAGTCTGATCCTCCGTATGAATTTCCATAACTCCCTCATACTTCTCCACCACTTTCCGCACCGATTTCAACCCGATCCCGTGATTCTCACGATCCTTCTTTTCTGATATGTAATTTCCTGCTCGATCTTTTTTGAGATCACCTGTGTATGGATTTTGAACCTTAATAAGCATTTTTTCTTTCTGATACAGCAGACTCACAAAAATATCTTTCTCATTCTCAAGCTTCTCTGTTGCCTCCATCGCATTATCCAGTAGATTGCCCAGAATGATACTCAGATCTGTAGATTCATACGGCAGTTCCGCCGGTATCCGGCTTTCCAGGTGGATGGTGATTCCTTTTTCTCTGGCAATGATATTTTTATAGTTAATTAATGCATCTACCGCCAGATTTCCACTTTTGGATAATTCACTTTTGTTATCTATATTTTCGCCAAGATATTCTTTCAGAAACTTCTTCGCTTCGTCCGGATTTTCTGCCAATAACTCCTGTAAATAGATCATATGGTTTTTTATATCGTGTCGGGTTCTGCGGACTCCATCTATTGTTTTTTGCTTTTCATGTAACTCTTCGTCATACATTCGAACCTGTTCAGCATACAGCTGCTTCATACTTTTTTCTTCCACTTTTTCCTGATATATTAGATACAATTTCAGTGCAATCATATCAACCAACAATAACATGAATGTAATAATTCCTGACCAGATTTTTACCAGATCGCCTTCTGCATGGATTGATATTGTAAGATTTCCTACCAGTACCCAGATGTTTACATTTGCAATTATGATCAGAAAAATGCCGTATCCTTTCTTTTGTACTCCTTCCACCTTTCCTTTGCATAGCAGGCACAAAATCCGAATGCAAATCCAAAAAACAATTTTCCCCATCACCGAATACAGATACAGATTTCCAGTCAAATCTCCCTGAACCAGTAAGATAAATATTGCAATAACGCCTTCCGATATTCCACTTAGTGAAATCGCAAGCAATATCATCATAATATTTATCGCAAATGTCGTTTGATAGGAAAACCAGCAGATAATGGCCAAAGCAATTACATTTCCAGTCATAGTCGCTAAATATCCCTTTACTAAACCCATTATGCTCATATGATACAGGAAGAAAAAAATCCACATACCTGTATATTTCCATCCCACAATTTTTTTCTTTAAAAATGCCGAAAAAAACTGTTCCATTGTAATAACCAGCGCGGAAGCCGCCAAAATCTCCCAGAATATCTTTTCCATATTTTCTTCCTTTGTATTTTTTGTTTACAATCTTCGCCTTTCAGCGGTCTATATAATCACACATATTTCAAAAATCTGGTTCTCTGTATGAATTTCCATAACACCTTCATACTTCTCCACCACTTTCCGCACCGATTTCAACCCGATCCCGTGATTCTCACGATCCTTCTTTTCTGATATGTAATCCCCTGCGCGATCTTTTTTGAGATCACCTGTGTATGGGTTTCGAACTTTGATAAGCAGCTTTTCTTTCCTGTACATCAGACTCACAAAGATATCTTTTTCAACTTCAAGTTTCTCCGTCGCTTCAATCGCATTGTCTAGCAGATTCCCCAGAATGATACTCAGATCTGTAGATTCATACGGCAGTTCCGCCGGTATCTGGTTTTCCAGGTGGATGGTGATTCCTTTTTCTCTGGCTGTCATATTTTTATAGTTAATCAGTGCATCCACTGCCAGATTTCCGCTTTTTGAGATTTCATCTGTAACTTCACTTTGTTCGATGTATTTATCCAGAAATTCCCTTGCTTTTTCCGCGTCTGTATTTAACAGTTCTTTCAGATAAATCATGTTATTTTTCATATCATGTCTGGTTCTGCGAACTTCCTGGATCATCGCCTGACGATCTTTGATCTGTTTATCATAATACTGTACCTGATAGGCGTATTCTCTGTTTTCGCGTTCTACATCCAGCTGCATTTTATGCATTGCATATACCTTAAACACGATAATATCCAATAACAATATTATAAAAACAGATATCAATAACCACATCTGTACAGTGTTGTCCTGAACACTGTTGCTTATCAAAAATATGATATAATTTGATACCAGAGTGCTTCCTGCCGTTAGCAGTAACAGATTTCCATATCTGCGTTGTTGTTCTATTGCCTCCATTTTCCCTTTATATACCATTGATAAAATCCGTGTACATAACCAGAAAATAATTTTACCCATCAGGGAATACAGCATAATATTTCCATCAATGCTTCCTTTTATATTTATGAGCAATACAACTATGATTTCCTCTGACAATGCCCCTATAGCCACCGACAACACCGCAATCAGAATCTTTATCCTCAGAGCCGCCTCATACCCCAGCCAGCATACAATTGCCGTCACAGTTGCATCCTGTATCAGGTTTATGATATAGTTTTCTACTTTTGTCATAAAATGAAACAGAAAATAGAAAATCCATATGCATATAAAGATCCAGCGATTCTTTTTACGTTTTAAAAATGTAGATAGAAAGTCTTCTTTTACAAAAACAACCGCCAGACAATTCATGAAACTCCACAGTACCGAACTCATTCCATCATCCCCATAAACTTCTTTAACGCCTCATTCTTATACTCCCCGCTCACCGGGAGTTTTTCTCCGGTCAGGAGTTCTACCTCGGTGGAGCTAAGGGATTTGATGTAGTAATAGTTCACCACATAGGAACAGTGTACACGGATAAACATATTTCCGGTATGGCTGATCTCTTCCAGCAGGTCCTTCATTTTTTTATAAAAACGATATTCTTCTCCGTTTTTTCCAAACAGATGAATGACTCTTCTTCTGCTCTCCATATAGACGATATCGCGGTAGGGAATCTGGTACAGGCGTTTATTGAATTCAAAATGCAGGCGATCCTCCAGGCTGGTCAGTTTCTTATATGCAACCCGGAAATATTCCTCGAATTTTTCCGGATCTATCGGTTTGTGGAGGAAACGCAGTGGTTCGACTTCAAACAACTGTTCGTAATAACTGTCATAACTGGATACAAAGATCAGAATGGCATATGGATCACGATCCCGGATCTTTCTTGCCACGGTAATCCCATCCATATTTTTCATCTCGATATCCAGATAGACTATATCATAGGAACCGTTTTTCTCAATTGCTTCCCATAGTGTCTCACCATCAAAAAATATATCTGTTTCAAAAGAAATACCCGTTTTTTCACGGATTTTCTGTAATTGCCCGTCGATTTCTCCTGTCAGCAGCCGGTCGTCATCACATACAGCTATTTTCATTCCTTTTTCCTCCGTTTGGTCATATATTTTATAGTAACACATGCCCACGGACAATTCTATATTTTTTCTCTATATATATCTTTGTTCCCTGCAGCACAAAAAGCAGCCCCACCGGAAAGCTATCATTCTTTCCGGCAGGGCTGCCTGTGCTCTTTTCTTTATCCCTCAATCTTTTTCCTGTTCTCTGCAACGACCCGTTCCACGCGTGTCCGGTAGATCCGGCTTACGGGGATGCGGGTTCCGTCCATCAGACCGACTTCCTGGTTCCAGAGCCAGGAGAGGTAACGTCCGTTGATCAGATAATCTCTGTGGACTCTGAGGAAGCGTTCCTCCACTCCTGCAAGTTCCCGTTCCACCTCTGTCATAGGAACCGGGATCCGGTACATTTCTTTCATGGTAAAGACAAGGACGGAGTTACCGCTTTTTCTGATGTATTCGATATCGCGGTACAGGACGCGTCCTTTCTGTCCCTGTACGTCAAAAGAAAGATATCTGCTTCCGGGTCCCAGGTGGCTGATGGTGCGGTAGAGTTCTTTTCGGAATTCTTCCTTTGACAGCGGCATCGAGAGATACGACACCGGCGCCAGGTGTTCTATCTGATTCAGATTCAGACGGTTCCATCCCGGAAGAAAAAAGATGGTTTCCCGGTCTGCCATACGGATGCTGGAGGCAAAGGTATAGCTGTCGATATCCCGAAGGTTTTTTCCAATACAGATCACATCATAGTGTTCTCTGTTCAGGATTTTCTTCGCCAGCCGATAGCAGTTTTTCATCACATCCACCTGAATCTGTGCATTGCCTTTTCCTGTAAATTCATCTACATATTCTCTGATCTGTTCGCCGATCTGTACCTCGGATGTACAGACCGCTATCTTCATATATGGTAAATTTCTGTTCATCGCCCGTTCGCCTCTGTTACTGGAGTATTTTCTCCTATTATACCTGCTTTTATCGACAGATTTCGGGGGATGGCATTTTTTACGGTCTATATGTAACAAGATATGGGACGGGTTGTTTTTGCAACAACGTAAAAAACCAGCAGCTCCCGGACATTTTTATCCGAAAGCTGCTGGTTTCTGGTTTATACTATATTCTTTTTGTTCGTCGCACTCAGTCTGGTCATCGCACGGGCGAGGGATGCTTTGGACATGTAGTATTCCTGCATGCTCTGCTTCTGACGAAGCTGTTCCTCGGCTCTTGCTTTCGCTTCTTCCGCACGCTTCCGGTCGATGTCTTCCGGGCGTTCTGCGGTGTCTACCAGAATGGTCAGACGGTTATTGATCATCTCTGCAAAGCCCAGACCTACGATCGCCTCATGCCAGTTTTCTTCCACATCGCGGAAACGAAGTTCGCCCTCTCTGATGGAAATGATACTGTCTGCATGATGGGCCAGTACGGTACGTTCACCATCATCACCCGGGAGAGTCACTGCTTCTACCCTTCCCTGGTAAAATACATGGTCACTGGCAAGAACTCGCATATAAAATCCACTCATGCCGGTACCTCCTTATCTTAAGCCTCCTGTGACTTTGCTTTCTCGATAACATCATCGATGGTTCCTACATTAAAGAATGCCCATTCCGGATATTCATCCATCTCACCGTCAACGATTGCTTTGAAACCGCGGATGGTCTCAGCCAGCGGCACGTATTTTCCTGGAACACCGGTAAAGGTTTCTGCTACGTGGAACGGCTGGGACAGGAAACGCTGGATCTTTCTTGCACGGAATACGGTCAGTTTATCGTCTTCTGACAGTTCTTCCATACCAAGGATCGCGATGATATCCTGCAGTTCTTTGTATTTCTGAAGAATCTCCTGCACTTTTCTTGCCACGCGGTAGTGTTCTTCTCCTACCACATCCGCTTCCAGAATACGGGAAGAAGATTCCAGCGGATCTACTGCCGGATAGATACCCTGTTCTACGATCTTACGGGAAAGTACCGTAGTGGCATCCAGATGGGCGAAGGTAGTCGCCGGAGCCGGGTCAGTAAGGTCATCCGCCGGCACATAAACAGCCTGTACGGAAGTTACGGAACCGTTCTTTGTGGAAGCGATTCTCTCCTGCAGTTCACCCATTTCATTGGCCAGAGTCGGCTGATAACCTACTGCGGAAGGCATACGGCCAAGCAGTGCGGATACCTCGGAACCTGCCTGTACAAAACGGAAAATGTTATCAATAAACAGAAGCACGTTCTGATGTTCTTCATCACGGAAATATTCTGCCATGGTCAGACCCGTCTCTGCTACACGCATACGGGATCCCGGTGGCTCGTTCATCTGTCCGAATACCAGAGCGGTTTTCTCCAGTACACCGGATGCTTTCATCTCACTCCACAGGTCATTACCTTCACGGGAACGTTCTCCTACACCGGTGAAGATGGAATATCCACCGTGTTCTGTTGCGATGTTACGGATCAGTTCCTGGATCAGTACGGTTTTACCTACACCGGCACCACCGAACAGACCGATCTTACCACCTTTGGCATAGGGTGCCAGAAGGTCGATTACTTTGATACCTGTCTCCAGGATCTCTACAACCGGGCTCTGTTCCTCAAAGGTCGGGGGATCTCTGTGGATTACCCAGTGCTGTTCTTTCTCCAGGCTTTCTCCACCATCGATGGTGTCACCCAGTACATTGAACAGACGACCCAGTGTCTTTTCTCCTACCGGCACCTGAATACCTGCGCCTGTAGCTGTTACTTCCATATCACGGTGAAGTCCTTCACTGGAATTCAGCATAATACAACGAACCATATTGTTTCCGATGTGCTGCGCTACTTCCATGACACACTTTTTCCCACCGTTGTCAACTTCCAGAGCATCCTTGATGGACGGGAGAGTCTGTCCTTCGAAAAGGACGTCTACTACAGGTCCCATGACCTGTACGATTTTTCCTGTCTGCATATGGATTCGCTCCTCCTCTCTTATCTCTCTATATATTTTTGCCTCTATTTGTGTTTGTTTTTCTGTGCTTTCGCACCTGCGATAACCTCGGTGATCTCCTGGGTGATCGCTGCCTGTCTTGCCCGGTTATACTGAATCGATAAGGCTTTCAGCATCTCGCTGGCATTCCGGTTCGAGGCATCCATGGCTGTCATACGGGCGTTCTGCTCGCTGCAGTAGGATTCTACCAGACAGCCGTATATCGTTCCCACTACATAGTTCGGAATGATGGTATTTAACACTTCATCTGCGGACGGTACCAGCATGATCTCCTCATGATGTACATCCGCCGGAATTCCCATTTTCAGTTCGGTATGGAACGAAGCTTTCTTTAACGGAAGCAGCTGAAGAGTCTGTGTCTCATTGGTCACAGCATTTTCCATGTTGGTGTAGATCACATGGATCTCATCCAGTTTTCCTTCCAGATATTCCTCTACCATACGCAGCCCGATCATACGGGCACGGTGCATGGAAGGCTTCTGAACCGTAAAGTGGAAATCCATATCCACAGACACGTCCGGCAGTGTTTTCTTTGAAAAATACTGCCGCCCCAGTTCTCCAAGAACAAACAGACTGTGTTTTCCTTCCCACTGCAGCTGCTCTTCTGCCATCTTGATCACGTTATGGTTATAAGCACCTGCCAGTCCTTTGTCTGCTGTTACGATGATGTGACCGATCTTCCGGTCTTTTTTCGGAATCTCCGGTCTCGCATCGAAGAAAGCATGCTCAATATCCGGCACATGACGCAGGATACGGCGGATCGCGGACTGCATCTCAAAGAAATAGGGCTCTGTATCTGACAGCGCTTTCTTTGCTTTCTTCATCTTGGATGATGAGATCATGTACATCGCATTGGTGATCTTCATGGTGTCCTGGATACTCTTGATCCGGTCCTGTATCTCTTTTACATTTGCCATATTAACACCTGCTCTTCTTGAATTCCTCTGCCACTTCTACGATCTTTTCTGTCAGTTCATCGCTGAGAACTTTTTTATCATTCAGTTCATCGATGATCTCTTTATGCATATCTGCAAAATACTGCAGCATATCCATCTGGAATGCTTTCAGTTTGCTTACTTCCACATCTACCAGAACTTTATGTGTTGCAGCTACCAGAGTGATAACCTGCTGTGGCATGGAAAGCGGATTACATAATGGCTGTTTTAACAGTTCCATCAGACATTTTCCATACTGTAACTGCGCTTTGGTTGTCTCATCCAGATCGGAACTGAACTGGGTAAATACTTCCATCTCACGGTACTGGGCCAGGTCGATACGGATACTTCCTGCTGCTTTCTTCATGGCTTTTGTCTGTGCCGCACCACCTACACGGGATACGGAAAGACCAACGTTTACGGCCGGACGCATACCGGAGAAGAACAGATCACTTTCCAGGAAGATCTGACCGTCAGTAATGGAAATAACGTTTGTCGGGATATAGGCCGACAGGTCACCCGCCTGTGTCTCGATGATCGGCAGTGCTGTGATAGATCCGCCGCCTTCTTCATCGCTCAGCCGGCTGGAACGTTCCAGCAGTCTGGAATGCAGATAGAATACGTCACCCGGATAAGCTTCACGTCCCGGAGAACGCTCCAGCAACAGGGACAGGGCACGGTATGCAACCGCATGTTTGGACAGATCATCGTATACGATCAGTACGTCTTTTCCTTTGTGCATAAAATATTCTGCCATAGCGGTTCCCGAATAAGGTGCAATGTACTGTAACGGTGCACAGTCACTGGCTGTAGCAGAAACGATGATGGTGTAATCCATAGCATCATGTTTGGTCAGTGTATTTACCAGTTTTGCAATCGTAGATGCTTTCTGACCGATGGCAACGTAGACGCAGATTACGTCTTTGCCTTTCTGGTTTAAGATGGTATCGGTTGCGATCGCTGTCTTACCGGTCTGACGGTCACCGATGATCAACTCACGCTGTCCACGTCCGATCGGGAACATGGAGTCGATAGACAAGATACCGGTCTCCATAGGAACACTGACAGATTTTCTCTCAATAATACCAGGTGCTTCTCTTTCTACCGGATAGTAGTCGTCTTCTTCTACAGCTCCCTTTCCGTCGATCGGCTCACCCAGCGCATTGATAACTCTGCCGACAAATCCTTCACCGACCGGGATTCCGGCTTTCTTTTTCGTACGTACCACACGGGTACCTTCTTTGATTCCTGTATCTTTACCGAACAGGATACATCCGATGGTATCCTGACGGATATCCTGAACCATTCCTTTTTCGCCGTTTTCAAAAGTTACGATCTCGCCGTACATCGCATGATCGATTCCATAGATCGTTGCGATTCCGTCACCGACACTGATAACCTTACCGGTTTCCTGTTCCTGACACATGGCATCGTAATTTTCGATTTTCTCTTTCAGAATGGAAATAATTTCTTCTGAGCTGATTGTGCTCATTTCTTTCACCTCCGGATCAATCGTTGTTGCAGCTGACGGACTCTGCCGCGCAGACTCCAGTCAAATTCCCGGTCCCCCACACGAAGAACAAATCCTCCGATCAGGTCCGGCTGCTGTTCAACAGTCATTTCCACGCCATTGACGCCATAGGTTCTCCTGACGAACTGTTCCATCTGAGCTTTCTGATTCTCATCCGGCTCATGGACACAGTACAGCGTAGCGGCCACAATTCCCTTTTCCTTTCTCACACAGGCCCTGTAGCTTTCCAGCATGTCATCGATCTGATCACATCTTCGCCGGTCACTGACTGTCTTTAAAAAGTTGTGTAAGCTCTTCGGGAATATTGTTTCTATAATCTCATGCTTTACCTCTTTGGTAAGAGTCGGATCATTGAGAATTTTCACCAGCTGAGGCGCCGCACACAAAGCCGCTTTCATCTGTTCCACATCTTCTGCGGGAACTCTCAGATCATAAAGCACTTTTCCATAACGATCAGCGGTCTGTGTCATTGGCCTCACCTGCTTTTTTCAAAAATTGTTCATACAGCGCACCATCGCTGTGTGGATCGGTTCCTTCCTGCAGGATACGGGATACTGCTGTCAGAGCCAGTCCTGCAACTTCGGACTGCATCTCTTTCATTGCCTTTTCCCGGTCCAACTCCACATCTTTTTTGGCCGCTTCTTTTATCTTTTTCGCCTGTTCATCCGCTTCACCCAGAATACGGTCATATTCCACCTGGGCATTTCCTCTGGCTTTCTCAACCAGCTGGAGAGATTCTTCCTTCGCAGATGCAAGGGCTTCTTCATATTTAACCTTCAGTTCCTTCGCCTGGCTCTCCTGGGCTCTGGCACTTTCCAGACCCTGTTTCACCATCTGCTCTCTCTTATCCATGATCGCAGTTACCGGTTTGATCAGGAACTTTTTCAGTAAAAGGTAGAGAATGATGACGTTGATAATGGTCCAAACCAGATTTAAGTCTATCCGTAGTAACACCCTTTACTCACCTGCCTTTCTCGTTTTTCTCATGTTTCGGTAATGGTGATTAGCCAAGGAAGAAGATGATCAGCAGACCGATAACGAAACCGTAAATAGCGGTTGCCTCTGCCAGTGCACAACCAAGAAGAAGGGATTTGCTGATTTTGCTTTCTGCTTCCGGCTGTCTTGCGATTGCATCTACTGCTTTACCTGTTGCCAGACCGATTCCCAGTCCTGCTCCGATACCTGTTAATACTGCTACTGCTGCTCCGATTGCTACTAACATAATGTTTTCTCCTTTTCTCTTTTCCAATTAAATTTACTCAATAGCTTCTTTGATAAACAGTGCTGTCAGAAAGACAAACACATATGCCTGGATCAGTCCGTCGAAAATATCAAAATAACAGGTCAACGGTACAGGCACCAGTACAGGGGCTACTGCTTCGATCAGTTTCATGACAACGAAGGAACCCAGTACGTTACCGAATAATCGCATACAAAGGGATACCGGTCGGATGAAGATTTCCAGGATGTTGATCGGCAACACCACCGGTGTAGGTTCTGCAAAACTCTTCAGCCACTTTTTTCCACCTTTTGCATGGATTCCGGCAAATTCAATTAATACAATGCTCATGATTGCCAGAGCTGCTGTTACATTCATGTCTTTAGTTGGTGGTTTAAATCCCAGAATACCAATCAGATTGGCTACGCCAATATAAATGGCCACCGACATCAGATAAGGAATATACATTTTTCCTTTTTCACCAAGAATATCTTTGAAGAAATCCTGTATGACACCGATCACTGTTTCCAGTGCCAGCTGGCGTTTACTGATGTTTTCAGGTTCCACCTGGAGATTGCGTGTAAGTAATATGGAAATTACTACCAGTGCAGCCATAATGATCCAGGTTACAACCACCGACTCTGCGATTTCAATTCCTCCAAACAGGGGGATCGTAAAGGCAGTGTCACAGTTCAGCTCTTCCAATAATTTACTTGCTAAATCCGTTTCTCTCCCTCCCTTTCCTTAACTTTTAATAAGCAAAACGTAACTGTTCAGTATCCTCGTGGGATATTACCTACTGAATAGTCACTTAAAACTTCTTATTTATATCCTCTCCATAAATCCGAAGTTTTACAAATTTTACTTCTGAATTTTTCATTTGTCAACATTCCTATTTTTCATGTTTGTTTTCGTCAATTTTTCCCGTATTTTAGCGAAACTGACCATTAGTCGTTTTATTATTCACAAAATCCTGTGTATTTTTATGCTATTTTTCATTTTTCCAGGTTTTCTTAAAATTCCCCAGCTCGAAACCTGTCTTTTTTTAGTTATTTTTTATATCTTTTTTAGTTATTTTTATCATTTTGTGAATTCGTAGATACCGATGCCGGTAGCCAGGGCCAGGTTTAACGAATCGATATGATCGGTATGACGGATCACCACACTTTGGCCTTCATCCGCAAAACTGTCCGGCAGTCCGGTAGCTTCATTTCCGAAGATCAGGGAGTAGGTCTCAGTGGTGTCTCTCTGAAGCTCCTGCAACGGCACAGCTCCCTTTAGCATAAACGGATAAAGGCTTCTGTTACCCGCCTGTTCTTTGTAGGCTTCAAAGCTTGGGAAATAACAGAAATTCAACTGAAACAAAGATCCCATCGAGGCCCGTACTACTTTCGGGTTAAATACATCCACACCCGGCTCTATGATCGCAAGATTTTCGATACCAAAACCGATGCTTGTCCGGATGATCGTTCCCATATTCCCCATATCACTCGGGTTGACAAGAACGATATGATCCGCTGTTGGATCCAGCTGGTTCGTGTATTTTTCAAACACACCGACAGCGAAGATGTTCTCTTTGTCTCTGAGCTTTTCAACCACTTTTGCGGCCCGTTCAATCGGTATATTGTGCCGGTTACACAGATCAGTGATGATCTCCAGTTGAGTCTCACTGTTCATATCCGGGTGAAGCAGGACTTTCAGCACATGTTCCGGCTGATTTTTCAGCAGTTCGATCGTCGGGAAAGCGCCGAAGGTGTAGGAGTGATTCATTTTTTTTGCGTATTTTTTTAACGGTACATCTCGGTTCATAAGTTTTCTCCTTTTCTTTGTTTATTCAGAAGGTCTTTTTCGACCTATAGATTTTGAATTTTCGTATCAGACATTAAAAAAGCACCGTCCCCGATGCTCCATGTCATCGAAAACAGTGCTTTAAGTGCGCCTTCAGGGATTCGAACCCTGGACAAATAGATTAAGAGTCTACTGCTCTACCAACTGAGCTAAAAGCGCATACATTATTCGGTTTTCCGTAACGCAAGATTTATTATATAAGACAGCTATAAAAAATGCAAGCTTTTTTTTCATAAATTTTAAAATTTTTTTAAATAGATTTTTTTTCTGAAAAAGAATGTGCCAAGGCACATATAAAAAAGATCATGTGTACCGTCCGAAATTCGAACACATGATCTTTTTTGTGTACCTTTTAGGGTGGTTTTTTTCTTATCCTACATAAATTTACTGATATATCCCTGTACAAAGATAAATAATACAATCAGCGGCAGGATATAGCTTACATAAAATTTCGCCCATTTCGGGAATTTCAATCCTTCTCCGGTATCCGCTTCTTTCAGGAAGTTCTTCCATCCCCATCCATAACGGCTTGTACAGAACAGAAGATAGATCAGACTTCCAAGTGGAAGCAGGTTGTTACTTACCAGGAAATCCTCCAGATCCAGTACTCCGGAACCTTTTCCGAACGGCATAAATCCACTCCATACATTAAATCCGAGAACACAAGGCATGGAAAGTACCGCCACAACCACGATATTGACGATTACAGCCTTTTTCCGGCTGCATCCGGTCAAATCAATGGCAAAGGATAAAATGTTCTCAAAAACGGCGATTACGGTCGATACCGCAGCAAAAATCATAAATAAGAAAAATAAGGCTCCCCAGATTCTTCCGCCTGCCATGGAATTAAATACATTCGGAAGTGTGATAAAGATCAGACTCGGACCTTCTCCCGGATCCACCCCATATGCGAAGCATGACGGGAAAATGATCAGACCCGCGATCAAAGCAACAAAGGTATCCAGAAGTGTTACCAGGACTGCTTCTCCTGTAAGACTGCGGGATTTGTCGATATAGCTTCCGAAAATAGCAATTGCGCCGATTCCAAGGCTTAATGTGAAGAAAGCCTGTCCCATAGCGGCAAAAATCGTGTCAAATAAGCCATATTCCACGACTTTGTGGAAATCCGGTGCCAGATAGAAGTGAAGCCCCTCAGAAGCCCCATCAAGCGTTACAGAACGTACTGCAAGGATCAACATCAGTGCAAGCAGAAGCAGCATCATAACCTTTGTGATCTTTTCCACTCCATTTTGAAGCCCCATTCCACAAATTGCAAAACATCCAACAACAACAATGATCATAAAGAAAGTCATTGTTCCGGGTTTTGCAAGCATATCGGAAAACACACCTGCAACAGCGGCAGTATCCTTTCCCTCAAATTCACCAGTCATCATCTTGATGAAATACTGGACCATCCAGCCTGCAATTGTTGTGTAGAACATCATCAGCAGATAGTTTCCGGCCATAGCTCCATACTTATACCAATGCCATTTCGTTCCTTTTGGCTCCAGCCGGTCAAAGGAAAGCGCCGCACTTACTTTACTGGCTCTTCCGACAGAAAATTCCATTACCATGATCGGAAGTCCAAGAATCAGTAAAAATGCAAGGTAAATAAGAACAAATGCTGCTCCACCATATTTTCCTACAATATAAGGAAAACGCCAGACATTACCAAGACCGATCGCACATCCTGCAGAAATAAGGATGAATCCGAGTCTTGAAGAAAATTTTTCTCGTTGCATAAAAAATCCTCTCATTCTATTAAATTGTGGATAACTTGCCGAAATGATACTTATCCACATTTTTCGACAAGCTTGTGGATAACTTTTTTTCAGAATATCCACAGAGGAATTATACTGAATTACTGGGAAATTGTCTATGATTGTTTATATTTTTATTGGCGAAGCCACCTGACAATTTTAATTTTCCCCTTTTTAGTACACGAAATTGCCAGATGTGTACCTTTTGGGGTGAAAATTTGCATGTATATATATATTAAAGATAACAACAGCTTATTAAAATTCCTTTGTTTATATTAGGAGGGCTGAAAAAGCCCGTGGTTGACGCATTTCGGGGCATATTTTGTGTACGGAAACGGGGGAAGTTGTTTACTTCAAAGGGCAAAGAGGTGTACATATATGGGGGTTGTTGTTTACTTTGCGGGGTTACGCAGTGTACTTGAAGGGTTGGCGATTTTACCTTTTCTGTACACAAGTGTCGAAAAAATTTAAAAAAAGGCTTTACAAGAGGGGGGTTCTTGTATATAATCAACCTAGACGTACCGTTTTGGTACACAATTTTTATCAAAAAAGGTACCTTAATGGTACACGAAAAGAACAATACACACCTTAAACGTACACAAAACGTAAAAAAAGACAGAAACCCCATTTTATGGGGTACTTTTTAGGGGAGAGTGTTCCTTTTTGGTACACAAATCCCCAATATAAAGGGGTTGGTTACCCCGAATGGTACACAATAAGGGATTATATGGGGTGTAGAGGGGATTTTAATACACCTCAAAAGTACACAATAATACAGAAGAAAACAATTAAGGGGTATGAGCGATGAAGGAAACACAGAAAAAACCAAAAGAGAAACAACTGCTGGATCATGATACGGTCTCCCGGTCCAATGTGCTGATCGAAAGTAAATCCAGTACATCATTATTTGAAAGAAAGCTTCTTAATATTGCAATCGCAAAAGCATATGTAGAAGACGGTGAGCTGATCGCAAAGGTTTCCACCAAGGATGTTAAGAATTATCTTCATATAACAGGAAACTCCATCTATTCTCGTCTGAAAGAAGTATCAAAAGAGACATTGGGACATGTAGTAAGTATCGAGGACGACGAAAAAGAGAACTTCATCATGTTCAATGTAGTGAATAAATGTGAATATAGAGATGGCGTGTTTACAACCAGATTTACTAAAGAGATGAAACCTCATATCTATAACCTGAAAAAAGACTATACCCGTATGAGTCTTGATGTATTGTGCTCTTTTAAATCCCTGTTCACAACCCGTGTTTACGAAATCCTGAGAACCCAGTATTATCGTTTTGACAGGGAACAGTGTGACCAGCTGATCGTACCGAGACCGCCGAAGAATCCATACACGATCGCAGAGCTTAAATTTACACTGAATGTAGTGGATGCAAATGCATCTAAAGCAGTAAAACGTCTTGTTGAGCAGGGACGTTTTGAAGAAGCGCTTGCAGAGATTAAGGATGCACCGTTTGAAGATTGGCGTAATTTCCGTAGAAAAGTACTTGAAGTTGCGAAAAAAGAGCTGGAAGAATCCGAGTATTCCGAGATCTGCTTTGATTATGAGCCGGTTAAGAGCGGGAAGGGCGGAAAGGTTACAGGAATCCGTTTCTTTGTAAAGAAGAATCCGAAGTGTATCCATCATTCAGATCTTCAGCGTATGCCATCCGGAGAAGAAGAGGGCGAAGAGATTGCGCCAAATGTACTGGCTGCAAAGAAAACTCCGGTTAATGAAAAACTGATTTTAGAAGTTGCTGATATTTTTGGAAATGAACCGATCACGATTCAGGAGATTAAGGTGCTGCTTCAGGTATCCGATAACCAGCCGGATGTGATCCGGAAAGCTTTTAAGCTGTCACAGGAGCAGGCATACATCAATAATCTGGTCGGATGGCTCAGAAAATGTATCGAAGAAAAGTGGTATGAGAACGAAAAAGTATCCAAGTTCAAAGGAAAGACGCTGGAAGAAGCGCAGATGACACTGGATCTTTATCAGGAATACATAGAAGAGCGCGAAAAAGTGAAAAAAGAGTAGGGTATTTTCTGCGAAAAGCAGAGTTATTACCTAAATGGTACACAAGTTAAGTGGAAGAATGTGTCCCTGGGATGCTATTTGCAAAGAGGCAGGTAGCATCCCAGGGATTTTGTGTATACGATGAGCCAAGTACAGATTTGTGCTTGCACAAGAATCTGTACTTGGCGAATGTACATCATCGAGCTGTTAAGCGAGATAGTGTACAAAGTATACGAATCGAGTAGGAGTCAGCCTACTCGATTGTCTTATTTTATGATGGAAAATTAAATTAGATGTTGGGGTCAAAAGGTATTTTGACCCTGGTATCTTAAATTATGGAGGAACGGAAGAAAATTATGGAAATAAGAAGATTACTGGATTTTTTAAAGACAGCGGAACAACTGAAATGTAACACCAGACATTCGTATACTTCAAGTGGCAGGTTGGAGAGTGTGGCAGAGCACAGTTGGCGGCTGGCGTTGATGGCAATGCTGGTTGGGGATGAATTTCCGGAGATGGATATGGATAAGGTGATAAAAATGTGTCTGATCCATGATATGGGTGAGGCGATCACCGGAGATATTCCGGCATTTGAAAAGACGGATAAAGACCGAAAGGTTGAGAATAAAAAGGTGGAGCAGCTGACGGATATACTTCCGGAACCGGTCCGTGCAGAATGGAAGGCATTATTTGAAGAGATGGAAACGATGGAGACACAGGAGGCGAGGCTTTATAAATCACTGGATAAGCTGGAGGCGCTGATCCAGCATAATGAGGCGGATATCTCGACATGGATTCCGTTGGAGTATGATCTTCAGATGACGTATGGGAATGAAGAATGTAAGTTTACGGAATATATCCAAAGGCTTCGGGATGAAGTGAGGAAAGATTCCAAGCGGAAGATTGAAGAAAGCAAACAGAAAGACTAATAAAAAATTTTCATAATAGTTGCATTGGAAATGTAATACTGCATATTCATGCTGAGCCGGGGCGAATGTCCAGGCTTATTTTCTATATATGATAAGTAAAAATTCACTTATAAATCGGGGTAACAGGATTCGAACCTGCGACCTCACGGCCCCCAGCCGTGCGCTCTGACCAAGCTGAGCCATACCCCGAAGTGTTATTTTATTATAGTATAAATTGTGTTAAATCTCAATCATTCTTTTGATGTGAGAAAGTGCTGTTGACAGGTTTCTGGAAAGAGTTCAAAATAACGATATGCAAATATAAATGAGTAGGATGAGGAACGATTATGGAAAATTTAATTTTCAGTCTGAATGCGACGATTCCGATATTTTTAATGATGTTACTTGGAATGTTATTCAGAAAACTGGGGTGGATGGATGAAGTCTTTGCAGCAAAGATGAACAAGTTTGTATTTTTGGTTCCGCTTCCGGTGTTGCTGTTTGAACAGCTGGCGACTGTGGATTTTTCGGAAGTATGGGATATTAAGTTTATTCTTTTTTGTTTTGTGGTGACGGCGATCAGTATTACGATATCAACTTTGATTTCACTGCTGTGGAAAGATCGGAGCGTTAAAGGCGAATTTATACAGGCGACTTACCGGAGCAGTGCGGCGCTTCTTGGAATTGCTTTTATCCAGAATATTTACGGAACTGCGGGAATGGCACCGCTTATGATCATCGGCAGTGTGCCGCTTTATAATATTATGGCGGTTGTGGTGCTTTCAGTGTTTAAACCGGGGAATAATTCTTTTGATAAGGCGCTGGTAAAGAAAACGCTGAAGGGGATTGCAACGAATCCGATCATTATTGGAATTGTGGCGGGATTTGTCTGGTCTGCACTTAAGTTTCCGATGCCATCGATTTTACATAAGACGGTATCAAGTATCGGTGCGACAGCGACGCCGATGGGACTGATGTCGATGGGTGCAACCTTTGAGATGAAAAAGGCAACATCGAAGATGAAGCCTACACTTGTTGCTGTGTTTATGAAGCTGGTTGGATTCTGTGCGATATTTTTGCCGATGGCGGCACTTCTTGGATTTAGAAATGAAGAGCTGATTGCGATTCTGGTGATGCTTGGATCTGCTACGACGGTCAGCTGTTTTGTTATGGCAAGGAATATGGGACATGAGGGGACGCTTAGTTCCGGGGTGATTATGATGACGACGTTGTTGAGTGCGTTTACGCTTACGATGTGGCTGGATGTGTTGAGGTCATTTGGGTTGGTGTAAGAAGAATAAAAATAGAAGCAGCTAGTTAAAATGGGAATTGTGGTAGCACACCATTGACTAGTTGCTTCTATTTTTTAAAGATTAAATAAGTCGCTGTGACTGCCGGTTCGAAATTGAGTGGTATTTTTGATTTCATATTTTGTCATGAATCAAGATCTGCAAAAAGTTCATTAACATCATGGTATCCTTTGATGTTAGGATCTTTTGCAATCCTTTCTGCCTCAAGCATAGCAGAGACGGTTTCTTTACTTGGAGTTCCTTCTGTAATTTTGAAAGGAATTCCTCTTTCGCGGAGAGACTGGCGGACAAAAATATTGAAAGCTGTGCTGAGATTCATACCGAGTTCTTCGTAAAGAGCTTCGGCTGCAGCTTTGAGATCGCTGTCCATACGAATGCTGATATTACTTGTTGTTGATTTTGCCATAGTAATCACCTCTTTTTATGATATAGATATTATATGGCAAATGCACGAAAATATCAATATATTGCACGAAAAAACACATTATATATGAGCTGCTGTTAGAGGGGCGCGAAGGCGCTGGCGCTGTTCGCTGGGGAGATGGATGCCGGGGGCGGGGAAGGCGCTGGCGCTGTTCCCCTTGGATGGATGTGTGTTGTAGGTAAGAGGGGGTTGTTGGTCGAATGATTTAGGGGAGGAGCAGTGCACCACAGCTCGTGAACCTGGCGGTTCATTCGCTGTGCGAGCTATCGCTCTATCAAAATAAAATAACACCCAAATTTTCATGCGAGCATGAAATTTGGGTGTTTTTTTATTTTGGCACTGCTCTATCTGAGAACAAAGTACTGTTCATACCACAGTAGGAATGAATATACTGTATAAATCTTTCTATGATAATTTCCAACTTTATTCTTATGATCTTCCAACCATTTCAGCAGTAAGTCCTGATTGAAGAATTCGGATACGAAGTCTTTCTGGAACATTTCTTTTACTTTATTATAGTATTTATCTTCCCGGAGCCATACTCTGAATGGTACGAGGAATCCGAGTTTTTTACGTTTTGCCCAGTCCATTGGGATGTGGGAGAGGGCGGAGGTACGGAATGCTTTTTTGGTTTCCATGCCGTCTACGCAGTATTTGCTGTCGATGCTGCGGGCGAGTTCCCAGACTTTTTTGTCGAGGTATGGTACACGCAGTTCGAGGGAGTGTGCCATGGTCATCTTATCTGCTTTGAGCAGGATATCGTGTGGCAGCCACAGATGCATATCGAGGAAGAGCTTTTTATGAAGGTCGTCCTGATCTTTTACCTGGTCGAAGTACGGTTTGGTTACGTCCTGGTAGCGCATCTTGCTCTTGTATGCAGGAGCGAGTACTTCATCTGCTTCTTCGTTGTCCATGATGAATGCCTGTCCGATGTAGGAATCTTCTACGGAAGTTGCATTTCTCTTGAGGAAGTTAAGTCCTCTCTTGTCAGGCTGGTGTTTTGCCCAGTCTCCGAGTTTTTTACGGATAGATGCCGGTACGATCTTGCGGTACATATCACCGGATTTGCTTGGGATATATGTCTCGTATCCACCGAACATCTCATCTGCACCTTCTCCACTTAAGACTACTTTTACATCTTTGGCTGCGAGCTGTGACAGATAGTACAGCGGAACAGCGGAAAGGTTGGCATGTGGTTCATCGGAATGATACTGAACCTCCGGCAGAGCATCGAAGAATTCGTCAGAAGAGATTTCTTTTTTTGCATTGCTCATATGAAGGATATCGCACAGATCCTTGGAGAAGGTTGTCTCATCGAATCCGCCGACTTCAAATCCTACGGAATAGGTCTTCATCGGTTTTACAGTAGATGCGATGTAGCTTGAATCAACACCACCTGAAAGGAAGGATCCTACTTCTACATCAGCAATCTGATGGTAATCAACAGAATCCTGAATTGTCTCACCGATGAGTTTTACTGTCTCGTCAAAGCTGCGGTCTTTCTTTGCATAAGTCGGATCGAAGTATTTTGTTTTCTTAAGTTCTTTTCCATCATAAGTGAAGTATGTTCCCGGTTCTAGTTTGAATACACCTTTGAACATGGTTTCAAGAAGTGGGGTGTACTGGAAAATCAGGTACATCTTGAGGGCATCTTTGTTGACCTCTTTATGAAAATGTGGGTGAGCCAGGAAGGACTTGATCTCAGAACCAAATAAAAGGCTTCCATTCATCTGTGCATAGTAGAATGGTTTGATTCCGAAGTAGTCTCTTGCTCCGAATAAGTTGTGAGTTTCTTTATCGTAAATTACAAATGCGAACATTCCGCGGAGCATAGAAGCAATTTTTTCGCCATAGGTTTTGTATCCCTGAAGAATAACTTCTGTATCGGAGTTTGTCTGGAACTGACATCCGTGTTTCTCAATCAGTTCTTTACGGATTTCCTGATAGTTGTAAATTTCTCCGTTGAAAATAATGACATGTTTGCCATCTGCACTGTGAATCGGCTGAGATCCGCCTTCAAGGTCGATGATACTCAGACGGCGGAAGCCAAGGGCTACATAGTCATCAACAAAGCTTCCCTTGCTGTCAGGTCCGCGGTGGGCAATGCGTTCACCCATCTGGTCGATGACTTCTTCTCTATTAAAATCGCCGGCGCCATAATAGCCTGCAAATCCACACATAAATTGCACATCCTTTCTGAATTGATACATATTAAAAATATTATAGTAACTTAATTTTGCCTGTAGATTTATTTATTATACCATAGTCTATATAAGATTAACAAGGGATAAAAAACCGGAAAGGAATATCCAATAAAATCAGTAGGATATTCCTTGCATATTTTTTACAGGTGTTATATAGTGAAAAATGCGGATAAATGCGTAAAAGCCGGCAAAGAAAAGGGGAATCCGGGAAATGGAAAAGGTGAAAACTTTCCTGGCAGATATATCTGATCTGCTTAATGAGAAAAATTATCAAAAAATTTATAAAAAAGTTCCGGCGTTCCGACAGGAAAAAGCAGACCGGCTGAAGCACAGGGAGGATCAGGCTCAAAGCGTGGGTGCATGGTATCTTTGGATGAAGATACAGGAGAGACACAAGATACCGCAAGATGCAGGGCAGTCCTTTAATTTATCACATTCTGGGAAATATGTTCTGTGCAGCGCAGGCGTATCCGGAGAGAGGGTAGGCTGCGACATCGAATGCATGCGGAAATATCATGAAAGGCTGGCAGAAAAATATTTTTGTTCTTCTGAATATGAGAGAATCCGGAATGCAGATGAAGCAGAGCGGACGGAAATGTTTTACCGCTACTGGGTTTTAAAAGAAAGCTTTTTAAAAGCGACGCGCAAAGGTCTTGTGATGGGATTGAATACCAGCGAGATCCAGATTCCGAAGCAGGGAGATCCGTTTTTTTTAAGGCAGCCGGAAGAGATCCGGGAAGCTTATTATTTAAAAGAATATCAGACAGATGGAGCAAGGATTGCGGTGTGCTCAACGAATCCGAATTTTGACGAAAATATTTTGGATATGACAGATATTTACAAAAGAGAAATGATTGTGGAACTTAAAGATTGAAAATAAGCCAATGAAACAAGAAGTGGATTGGTTAAGAGTTTACAGGTATTTTATGAGAGAAGAAGGAGAAGAAGATGCTTACACAATTTTCGAGAACAGAACTGCTTCTTGGCAAAGAGGCGATGGATAAACTGAAGAATTCAAGAGTTGCCGTATTTGGAATCGGCGGAGTCGGCGGTTATGTATGTGAGGCACTGGTACGAAGCGGAGTCGGGGCATTTGACCTGATCGATGATGACAAGGTATGTCTGACCAACTTAAACCGTCAGATCATTGCAACCAGAAAGACGGTAGGAAAATACAAAGTAGATGTTATGAAGGAGAGAATGCTGGAAATCAATCCGGACGTGAATGTGCGGATCCACAAATGCTTCTTCCTTCCGGAAAATGCAGATGAATTTCCGTTTGATGAGTATGATTATGTAGTTGATGCAGTTGATACGGTGACTGCAAAGATTGAGCTTGTCATGAAATCGCAGGCAATGAATGTGCCGATCATCAGCAGTATGGGAGCCGGAAACAAGCTGGATGCAAGTGCATTTAAAGTGGCTGATATCTATAAGACACAGATGTGTCCGCTTGCAAAAGTTATGCGCCGGGAGTTAAAGAAGCGTCATGTTAAGAAGTTGAAAGTTGTTTATTCAGAAGAGAAACCGACCAGACCAATCGAGGACATGGCAATCAGCTGCAGAAACCATTGTATCTGTCCGCCAGGAGCAGAGCATAAATGTACGGAGAGAAGAGATATTCCGGGAAGTGTGGCATTTGTGCCATCTGTAGTCGGACTGATTATCGCAGGGGAAGTAGTGAAGGACCTCTGTGCAAAATAAAAATAAAATCGCGGGCGCCCCTGTGGGGCGCATATTAAAACCAGGCATTTGCTGTCAGAACTTGCAGCAAATGCCTGGCTTTTTTGTTTCATTTTTTTTCACAGATTTTCCGGAAAATCTTATACGATCTGTATCGGAGATCAGGAAACAGAGGTAACTCTGGAGAGTAATTATACAGAGCTTTAAACTTAAAAAATTCTAAACTTGTCGGAAAAGACTGTTTTCTCATGAAGAAATATGTTAAAGTAAGGCTGAAATATGCGTAAAAAGGAACAAACATTAACGAGATGTCGTTTAAGGAAGGAAGAACCATAGACATATGATGAGAGAAGACAGGAAAAGAGCGGAGCAGCGCCAGAAAAAAATAGCGAGGCGCAAGCGGGAAGTACAAAGGATGAAAAGAAAGCTATATAAAGCAGGCATTCTTGCAGCAGCAGGAATTATCGTGTTGGCTGTGATCCTGATGCTTTGTGGAAGTGGAAATGCAAAGAAATCTGCAAAAAAGACATCCTCTGCCAAGACAAAGATAGAGACAGAAACAAAGACACCAGAAGAGATAGAAGCTGAGAAAGTCCAGGAGGTGCTGGATTCTGACCAGTATAAAGACCAGCTGGGCGAATTATATAAGAAAAACCCGGAGACGAAGGAAATCATTCTGAACAGAGAAAAGTATTCCGATGATCTGCTGACATGGCTGTTTGATCATCAGGAAGCACTGCAGTGGGTGATTGATTATCCGGAACAGTCAGCACGATCAGAGGAAGAACTCAGTGCGCAGGGACTTCAGGCGGTAGATTTGAAAGATTATAGAATCCAGAACCATATTCCGGTATATTTCCAGTGGAGCGAAGTATGGGGATATGCATCTTATGGTTCCGAGAATATCGGAATGGGTGGATGCGGACCGACCAGCCTTTCCATGGTGGCGACAGGACTTACAGGCAATACTTCATTTACACCGAAGTATGTGGCAGATATGAGTGTCAATATGGGATATTATGTAGATGAAGTCGGAACAGACTGGACGCTTATGACTGCAGGAGCTTCAGAACTTGGAATAAACTCTGCACAGCTTACAAACTGGTCAGAAGACACTCTCAAATCCGAGCTTTCGGCAGGACATCCGATCATCTGCAGTATGGGACCGGGTGATTTTACAAACCAGGGACATTTTATCGTCCTTTCCGGGCTGACAGAGGAGGGCAAGGTACTGATCAATGATCCGAACAGTAAGATCAACAGCCGTAAGAAATGGGATCTGAATACAATTATAAATCAGATGAATGCAGCGTGGTCATTCTGGGTATAAAAATTTGGAAAAAGTGCAGGAGAATTGGATAAATTCCCTTGCGCTTTTCTTTTATTTATGATATAAATAGATATTGTCGAGAGACAAAATGGGTGGATTCCCGAGTGGCCAAAGGGGACAGACTGTAAATCTGCTGCAATTTGCTTCGGTGGTTCGAATCCACCTCCGCCCATTGCATATTTAGAAAAAATGTGCTATAATGAGATATCATCGCGGGATGGAGCAGTCTGGTAGCTCGTCGGGCTCATAACCCGAAGGTCGTAGGTTCAAATCCTGCTCCCGCAACTCACACATTAGTGTGTATGCCCAGATAGCTCAGTCGGTAGAGCAGAGGACTGAAAATCCTCGTGTCACTGGTTCGATTCCGGTTCTAGGCACTTAAAGCTGTTTCGTGATGAAACAGCTTTTTTTGCGTTAATAACATTTATAAACACATATTTTTAATAAACAAAGGGGGATATTATGTCAAAAGGAAACATTAATTATAAATATTTAAGAAGACGGAAAAACTGGTTTCAGCGCAATTGGAAAGCACTGATAATCTATATCGTACTGATTCTTGCAGTGCTGGGCGCCGGTGCATTTGTATGTATCCGGTTCACACCGCTTGGCAGTAAGTTAGGCATTACGCAGGGTAATGAAAGTAAAGAAAATAAGGCTTCACCGGGTGCGGATAATAATGCACAGGGTGACGGCAGTAAGAAGAATAACGGCGAACAGCAGACCAAAGAAGTGACATGGATAGATTTAAAAGAGCCGGAACAGCAGAAGGAAGTTTCTTATACCGTACCGGCCGGAGTGACATATCCGTATCACATTAAAGTCAACAGAGCGGCAAACTGTGTAACGGTCTACGGGATTGATGAGAGCGGTTCGTATTCAATTCCGGTAAAAGCATTTGCGGCATCCTGCGGCAGAGCAGGAGAAGAAACGATTACCGGTGAAAATTATAAAACATCGGATATGTATGTATGGCGTTTAATGGTGGACAATACCTATGGACATTATGCGTACCGTATCAGCGGCGGATATCTGTTCCATTCCGTACCGTATTTAAAGGCAGCCAATAATACACTTGAAACAGAAGAATATAATAAGCTGGGTACATTTGCATCACTGGGTTGTGTCAGAATGTGCGTCCGTGATGTATTATGGCTGTATGAAAACTGTCCGCAGGGAACAACGGTTGATATTTATGATGATGCTGCGAATCCGGGACCGCTTGGCAAGCCGGAATCTATTAAAATTCCGTTAGACAGCCCAAATGCAGGCTGGGACCCGACAGACCCGGATGAAACAAATCCATGGCATAAGGAGAGTGCGACACTTTCAGGAGTACAGGATATGACCGTAAAGGTGGGAGATACCGTTGATTTCTTAAAAGGTGTGACGGCAAAAGATACCTGCGGCAATGATATTACAGATAAAATCGCAGTTAGCGGACGATATACAACCGATGCGGCAGGCGAATATACGATGAAGTATCAGGTAACAGATGCAATCGGAAGCACAGCAACGGCTGAAATGAAATTAATTGTGACAAAATAACAGATTTAAAAGCAGACTTTGACAGAAATGTCGGGTCAGAATATAAAAGCAAAGGAGCTGTCTAAACCGGACAAGGTCAGAAAAAATAGAAATCTGGCTTTTTGCAGGTTTAAGCAGCTTTTTTGCATGAAACGGAGAAAGAATGAAAAAAGATTTATTAGAGCGGC